>Ga0209139_10000693_pt1 | contig 12010 bp, 9 predicted proteins | sample BogFormECP14_OM3_FD_188246 | JGI IMG/M metagenome (GOLD analysis project Ga0209139, IMG submission 188246) | Bog forest soil microbial communities from Calvert Island, British Columbia, Canada - ECP14_OM3 (SPAdes) (version 2) | ecosystem: Environmental > Aquatic > Freshwater > Wetlands > Bog ...
CGCCGTAGAGGAGATCGGAGAGCGCGAGGGCGGTTTCGGTTTTGCCGACGCCGCTGGGGCCGACGAGCATGAAGACGCCGACGGGCTTGCCGGGATCGTCGAGGTTGGCGCGCGAGGTGATGATGCGCTGGGCGATGGCGGCAAGGCCGTGGTCCTGTCCGATGACGCGCCGCTTGAGCTGCTGGTCGAGTTCGAGGACGGAGGTGATTTCGTCCTTGACCATCTTGCCCAGCGGTATGCCTGTCCATGCGGAGATGACTTCGCCTACGATTTGTTCGTCGACGCAGACGTGCATCAGTGGGTTTTCGCCCTGCACTTTTTCCAGCTCGGATTCGATTGCCTGCAAGGCTTCGAGCGTGGGTTTCACTTCCGGCTTGCCGTCGCCTTCGGCCTTGACTGTCTCAGCGCCGGATTCGAGCGCTTCGCGCATCGTGCGGATGCGGGTGACGAGATCGACTTCCTTCTTCCATTGTTCCGTCAGCGTCGCGAGAGATGCTTCCGTCGCTGCGAGCTGTTCTTCGATCATCTGCAGGCGTTCTACGTGATCTTCGCCTACTGTGGTTTCGCGTTCGAGAATCTGCTTCTGCACCTTGAGGTCGTCGATGCGACGGGTTGCATCTTCGACGGCGGCCGGGATGGTGGTTTGCCCGAGCGCAAGCCGCGCGCATGCTGTATCGAGCACGCTCACGGCTTTGTCTGGAAGCTGACGCCCGGCGAGATACCGATTCGTGAGCTTCACGGTTGAGGTAACTGCCTGATCGAGAATGCGCAGATTGTGGTGTTTTTCCATGGCGGAAATGATGCCGCGCAGCATGGTGGCGCACTGCTCTTCGCTTGGCTCTTCGACTTTGACGACCTGGAAGCGGCGGGCGAGGGCCGCGTCCTTCTCGAAGAACTTCTTGTACTCAGACCATGTGGTTGCGGCGATAGTGCGTAGTTCGCCGCGTGCCAGCGCTGGCTTGAGCAGGTTGGCGGCGTCGTTCTGTCCGGCCTGTCCGCCCGCGCCGATCATGGTGTGCGCTTCGTCGATGAAGAGGATGATGGGATGCGGCGATGACTTTACTTCGTTGATGAGTCCCTTGAGGCGGTTTTCAAATTCGCCTTTGACGCCTGCGCCTGCCTGCAATAACGCGAGGTCAAGACTGTGGACCTGCACGTTGCGGAGTGCCGGTGGCACGTCGCCCTGGCTTACGCGCAGCGCAAAGCCTTCAACCACGGCTGTTTTGCCCACACCTGCTTCGCCGGTCATAATCGGATTGTTCTGGCGGCGGCGCATGAGGATGTCAATGACCTGACGAATTTCAAAATCGCGCCCGAGGACGGGATCGATCTTTCCGGCCTTGGCTTTCGCTACCAGGTTTTCGGTGTACTGGTCGAGGTGTTGGGTTTTACCCGAGCCTGCCGGCCGTGGTGCTCCGTCGCCTCCCGCGGCGGCAGGAGCAGCGGCGGCACCGGCGGCGGAGTGTTCTTCGCGCGACTTTGCCGTGACGGTGAAGAAGTCGTTGCGCAGAGCTTCGACCGGGATCAGCTGCAGTTCCTTGCTGATGTCGCGGACGAGGCGAACGAGTTCGTCGTTCGTGAGCAGCGCCAGCAGCGTGTGGCCGGTGCGAATCTGGTTCGCATCGTATTCGATGGTGGCGATGGTCCACGCTTCGGTGATCATCTTGACCAGCTGCGGGCTGAAGGCTGGGCTGCGGGCGTTGCCGGTCTTGAGGCGGTCGAGGCTGCGTTGCAGCTCAGTGGTGAGGCGCGATTTGTCAACGCCGTATTGCTTGAGGATGAAGGCGATGTCGTTGTCGGAGCTGTCGATTGCCTTCATCAGGTAATGCTCGACCTCGATGTCGTAATGCGTGCGGGAGACGCAGAGTCCTGCGGCAGCTTCAAAGGCGCTGCGGGTTGCGTCATCCAGTTTGTTGATCAGCGATTTCAGGTTCAGGCTCATCTTCTTGCTCCCCCGATGAAATGAATGTCTTAAGACAACTTGTACGTGGCCTCGTCCGGGTCACGATGGAGCGGACGGTTCTTGATCCAGCTGACGAGCCCCAGTCGCGACGACTGCGGCCCCAGAACACCGAGCTCCATGCCGGGTGTTTCTTCGCGTTCGAGAACCAGCTGGACAATAAAATCGAATTCGCGGCTGGCGTAAAAGCGCAGCCATGAGCGCAGGTCGCGATGCGCGTCCGCGCCGGGCAGAAACTGACAGTAGCGCTCGAAACTCATCGGGCCTAAACGGACCGTGACTGTCCCGTGCTGGTCCCATACTTCGTCACCGACGATTGTGCCCATACCAAGGCGTTCGCAGAATACTCCCATGCCGCGCAGAAAGGTCTGATTTTCGGGCGGAAGGCGGTTCCATGTTCCGGTGAACTGGTGGATTTCAACCGGCACGGCGAAATAGTCTTCGAGCAATTGCTTGAGGCCCTGCGCGGAGGGGCGGCGATGCGATAAGAGGCCGGTGTAGTAGAGACAGGCACTATCGGAGATGTCCATGCGCCGCTGCAGGCCTTTGGTGCCAAGCCCGAGGAGGTCAAGCAGGCGCGTGCTGATGACGTCATCGCCTGCGCCGGTGCGCTCGTATGCGATGTAGAAACGGTATTTCTGCCATGCGCGATAGAAGAGCGAAACGATGCGGTGGTTGAAGAGATCAAAGAAGTCTGCAGGGCCGCGGTCTTTCGCCTTTGCCCGATCGAGCAGGAAATCCGTATAGACGTGGGGCAGCGTGCCTACTGCGGCGCTGAGGCCCATGAAGTTTACGGACATCTTCATCTGGCCGTCTTTGCCTTTTTCCAGGCCCTGAAGTTCGCTGGCGGGAAAGGCGAATGTCGGCACTGACGAGAAGCGGACTACCTCGGAGCCGGGAGAGACGAAGAGGCCGACCGGACGGCGATCCGGATAGAGGCGCTCGAGCAGGCGCACGGCCTGGAAGAACCGCACGCTGTAGGGGTCGCGTTCGAGCATCTCCTGGAGACGCTCGAAGGCAGGAGCGGTCTTGAAGGTGATATTTAGAGGAGCGGTTTGTTCCCTGCTCTGGGTTGCCATTCTCCGAGCATCTCCTTTCTCTGGTTGGTGCGCGCCGCCAACTGGACGAAGCTATTGATCGAGGTGTAGTTGCCGAGGAAACGGTCGAGCACGTTCGCGAACAGGTATACACCTCCGCCGACAAACTGGCGCTCGTCAAAATCGACTTCGAGGCGCATGCCGCGCGCGGGTATGTTGCCGAAACCGGATTGCATGATGGCGAAGTGCGGACGCGATGCCAAGGCGGTAATGCCGCCGATCTGGTTTTCGAGGTGCGTTGAGTCAGTGAAGTTGTGCAGGCGCAGAATTTCCTGGAAGGCGGTAACGCCTTCTTCGGCTAACGACAGGTAGTTGAGCGAGAGCTGTGAAACCAGCCGCCAGAGCTGGCCCTTCTCGTCGGGAGGATCGTAGCTGGGCGTCGGACGTCGCAAGGCGACGACCTTCTGTATTGCGGGAAAGTCCTCGACGGCGAAATCGCCTTCTTCGAGGCCGAATGGCAGACGCGAAGGCAGATCGAAATTCGAGCATGTAGTACGGACGGTCAGCACTTCGGCATCGGGATGCGTTACCTGGCCATCAACGTCGACGAGCGCGATGTGCATGGTGGAAGGCTCGCGTTCACCTAAAGCATTTGAGCGGCGGGTTGCATGCCAGTAGGTGCGGCCTGTCGCTTTACGCCCCTCGAAGCGATAGGAGTAAAGCGGGTCCAGCTCGATGCTCTCGCGGCGCGTTGTGTTCGACGCCATCACGTCATCGACGGAAAAGATTTCTGTCGTGTCCTGATGGCGCACGTCAGGGATGATGGGATACTCGTGCTTTGCGTGCGTGACGAGGATCGGCTCTGCCGTCTGCGGAAAGAGGTTGATGACGGGCGTGCATCCGAGGCGCAGCGTTCGCGATGTGACGCCGATTTCCAGATCCTGCTGCCGCTCGGGCCGATCGAAGCGCGAGAAGTAGAAGAGGATCTCCGCCTGCTCCTTGCAGCCAGCTTCGATGATCGCGCGCAGACCACTCAGCTCAAAGAAGAGGAATTTTTCGGAGAAGGTGAAGTATTCCTGCAGCAGGCGATATCCCTCGAATGAGCGTTTGGGATACGGCAGCAACGCTTCGTCTTCCTCGAAGCCTACCGGCTGCAGCTCGGTGGTTGCGAGAGGCACCACCTTGCCGCCGCGCTGCGGATCACGCACGAAGATGGCCATGCAGTTCTTGCACATCAGCTCGTAGAGCGTATGGACGACGTTCGTTTCGCCGGTGAGGTGAAAGCCCAGTTTGTCGATCTGAAGCTTGTCGAAGAAGACGTCACGGGCGCAATCGAGGCGCATGCGGATGACGCCCGCGGCTCCGTGCACACGAATGGGCTGGGCGAGGCGTTCGGGATGGCGCCACTCGCATTCGCCAACAGAGAACGGCCACAAGTGGATGGGGTACGAGGTGCGAAAGCGGCAGGGTAATCCGTCGAAGGTGCGCTTGGTGGCCAACTGTGTTCCGGCGGGTACGCGCACGCCGGTGGTTTGCTTTCCCTGCTCCGGGTCGAGCTGACATTCGACGATCGACATCGACGGAATCGGGCGCAGGTAGTGCGGCTCGACGATGCCGAGGAGCGCGGATGTGATTTCAGGGAAATCGTCGTCGATGCGCAGGTGAACGCGCGCCGCCATGAAGGCAAAGGCCTCCATCAGGCGCTCGACATGCGGATCGTCGCAACGGTCGGGCTCCAGCAAAAGCCGGCTGGCTACGCGCGGATATTTCTTGGCGAACTCCGCCCCCAGCTGCCGGACGTAAGCAAGCTCGCGCTCATAGTATTCGAGCAGTTCTTCGCGCATGGCTTATTTCACCTTGTACTCGCCGCTGGCCAGTTCGAGCACAGTGTCGAAGGAAATTTCTTCGGGGGCGGGATCGAGCTTCATTCTGCCTTCAATATGGAAGCGTATGCGGCGCTCCGCGGTGTCGCCCTTTTCCAGAGTCACGCACACGTCGATGAGGCGCGGCTCGTAGTTGCGCAGACAGGCTTCAATCGCGAGCCGCAGGCGACGGTTGTCTGAGGCAGAGTTCAGTCCCATCGCCGAGATGTCGGGGAGGCCGTAGTTGATGGTTGAGGCTTTCGCCAGCGGGTAGTCGGCGATTTCCGGCATCGGGGGTTGGCGCGTATTCAGCAGCCATTCAAGGTCGCGCTTGAGAGCGTCCTTGAAGAAGCGCAGAGATTGTGCGCGATTGGTCGGCCACTCCTCGACCGCCATCAGGCGATCGAGGACCGATTGGGTAACCAGCGTTTCTGTAGCCGAACGTGGCAAACCGGCAAACTCCTGGATCGTGGTTCAGATTAGTGCGACACATTCATCGCAGCGATGGGGTCGATGCGGCAAAGGCGCGAAAACAACTCTTCCCTTCGGCCGTCGGGGTCGCCGAAGGAATCAACACACTTTAGAAGTAGTGCGAGGGGCTGGGCAATCATTTCACCGGCTTCCCATTCTTCCAGCTTGCGCTCGTCGATTTCCTTGATCAGCTCGTCCAAAACGCGCTGCGCGACTTTCATCTCACTCGCATCGATACATAGCTGAGCGAGCTGCAGCCTGCGCTGGAAGCGGGCACGGCCATTGGGCTGCTGCGCTGCGTCACGCAGAAGGAGCTGGATTGCCTGCGGCAACAGTCCCTGGCGAATCATCTCGCGAGCGACATCGACCTGATCGTTCAGGTCGCCGAGCTGCACTACGGCTTGCAGCAAATACGCGGTGGGGCTGGAAGGCCGCTCCTCCTGAATGAAATGAGCGCATTCTCGAAGTCGGTTTACGGCATCGTCCCAACTGGTTGGCTTGGCCGAAATGATCTCTCCGTTGTTCATGGCGAAGACTTGCGCCATCGATCCAAACTTTCCTTTTATTGCTCCGGGAGCCACCATTGCAACACCTGCTTCCGCCGCCTGTTCCTCTTGCTGAACCTCAGCTCCTTCATCTACGGGGTCGGGCTCTGTCTTTCGCTTCTCATTGAGCAGGCTCTTTACGACCTGGTCGACTTCCTCAGTCGATGTGCGCATTTTGGCAAAGGAAGGGCCATCGTCGCCGTATTTCTGCTCGCAGAACTCCTGCAGGGTTTCAAGCGTGGCCAGAGTCGCTTGCAGAGAGTCATGAAGGCCGACATAAAACGCCTTCGAGGTCGCCGCAAAAGCTGCGTCGAAATCTTCCGCTGTTACCTTGCCGTCTTCGATCGCGATACGGCGCGCTTCACGCTTGCTGTCGCTGGCCTCGGCGTCTGCTTCATAGCCGACGGTGCGAGACTCCTTGTACTGGAAGTAATGCAGGCCCTTTTTCGTGATTGGAGCTTCACGCGCAAGCGCCGCAATGCGATTGGCCGCCCATTCGATGGGCATGGCACGCAGGCCCACGTCGCCGTCTTCAATCTCCGGGTAGATGGTGTCCCAGAACTGCTCCTGCAAATCGAGCATGAGCTTGAAGCACGGCTCAATGATAGATATGCCTTCGCGCTTGACGTGAGCTTCGGCGAGCCACGCTGCCAGCTGAAGATCTTTGGTTTTGGTAGCCAGAGCTTCGCCCGCCAGCTTAATGACGAGCTGGAAGTCGGCCTTTTTTACCTGGCGTTCCCAGGCTCCGCTGGGAAGGGTTGCATCATCTTCGGTCCGCGCTTCTTTGATCTGATCGTAGACCTTGTCGTAGCGGAGGCTGGCTCCAGAAGGATTGTCGCCCGGAATCGGGTTTAGTAGATCATCACGTAGTGGCACTTTCAGCCGTCTCCCTTGCGTGACGGAAGGTCAGGTTGCGCAGTTCCAGGAACGGCACTTCCTCCTCGCCGCGCATCAGCAGTTTTTGGCCGAAGGGGACGGCCCCGTATTTCTCATCTTCTTCCCACGCGCTCGCGCGGCCAAGCCGCACAGCGTCGTCAGGATGCTTCCACGAAAGCGGAGCGAGCACAGGCACAAGCACTTCGCCCAGATCCTGGAGGCGGAAATCTTCAGTTGTGTGCAGGATCGCCGGCGCCCAAAGCAGATCGCGCAGCTTCTTAGGCGGCTGCATTTCCACGGATTCTACATACGCAAGCGGAATCCAGGTGTAGCTGCCGGCGATAAATGCTTCAAGATGCGCGCCGATACGCGGATCGGCATCTTCGAGGGTGGTAAACTCCTCGCCGTTTAGAGTGCCCGAGGGCGCAGGATGCGTGGTTCCGAGAGGCAACTCGTTCTTGGCGAACATTTCCTGTCGGGTCCTTTCCGCATGCAGCGCAGAGCGATAAAGCAAAGCTCCGGCGGTTGCTTCCTTGCTGGCGTCAGAAAGTATGTCGAGCTGCTTGCTGGCGCGGTCGTACTCCCCCGCGAAGCACAGCAACTCAAATAAAAAAGTGCGGCGCTTGGCGTCGAGCGGCTGCTTCTTCAATTCGTCGCCAAGCGCAGTGATGGCCAGCTGAAGCTGGCCATCGCGGTAATAGGAGAGCCCGTCCATCCAAAGACCGCCTTACGAGGCTTTATTTGCTTTGGTGCTGTATTTGACTTCCCCGGTGCTGGCGACGTTGCCCTTTTCATCCTGCGTCGAGTAGTCGATACCGATTTCGTTATAGGTGAAGGAAATGCTGACACTTGGCACTTCAGATGAAGCTGACATCTGGAGGCCGGTGATGAAGATTTCCGTGAAGTTTACCTTCAGATAGGGCTTGCCATCCGCGCCTGTCTTGACAGCGCTCATGGTCGCCTTGGTTATGTGAGTACCTTTCACGATCGACTTGAAAAGCTTGGGAGTCGATTTGTCGAAAAAGGTCATGGTGCTGAAGTCGGAGAGATCCACCTTACCAGCGCCGGAACCGCCTGTACCAGCCACCGACGAGATGTTCGAGGCACCCCAGCTCCAACTCAGAAGTTGGATTTTGTTTTTGAATTTGTCGTCTTGGGATTCACCTGGAATCCCATCGAGGTCGAGAAAATAATCTACTGCCATTTCTGGCTCCTTTCACTCAGTACTTGGCCGCCACATGGGCAAGGGGGGTCCTAGGGTCCCGGCTGGTTACTACTTCCTTGCCGATGCCGGCAGATCGGCAACCAGACGAAGCGAAACAGACAGCTCGTCGAGTTGGAAATGTGGTTTCAGGAAAGCGACAGCGCGATATGCTCCGGGCTTCCCTGGAATTTCTGAAACCTGGATTGCAGCTTCGCGCAAAGGCAGTTTCGCTTTTGCGGCCTGCGATGCATCATCGTCCGCGCAGACGTAGTTCATGATCCACTGGTTCAGGAAGCGCTCGCAGTCCTGGCGGCTCATGAAGCTGCCGATCTTGTCGCGCATCATCACCTTCAGATAATGGGCGAAACGGGACATGGCGAGGATGTACGGCAGCTGCGCCGACAGCCTTGCATTCGCGTTGGCGGCATCCTTGTCATAGAGCTTCGGCTTGTTGGCGGTCTGGACGCTGAAGAAGGCCGCGTAATCGGTCCCCTTGCAATGCACCAGAGGCACCAGCCCCTGGTCGGCCAGTTCCTTTTCACGGCGATCGGTGATAGCCACTTCGGTCGGGCATTTCAGCGCGATATCGCCTTCATCGGTGCGGAAGGTATGGGATGGCATGCCCTCGACGAGGCCGCCGCCTTCAACACCGCGGATGGCCGCGCACCAGCCATGTTTGGCAAATGAGTTCGTCAGTCTTGCACCCAGCGCAAACGCCGCGTTACCCCAGAGATATTTGGAGTGATCGCTGCCATCTACGCCTTCTTCGTAATCAAAAGCATCGATCTGCTTCGTATCCTTGCCGTAGGGCAAGCGCATGAGCACGTGCGGGAGCGTCAAAGCGACATAGCGGGAGTCTTCCGACTGACGGAAGGACTTCCACTTGACATATTCAGTCGAATCGAAGACCTTTCCGATGTCGCGGGGCGCGCCAAGCTGTGTATAGCTGCTGAGGTTCAAAAGGTCGGACGAAGCGGCTGAAAGAAATGGCGCGTGTGCCGCGGAAGCGACGTTCGAGATTCTTTCGAGCAGTTCCATGTCTTCCGGACCCTTGCCGAACTCATAGTCGCCGATAAACGATGCGAACGGAGCGCCGCCGAAAACGCCGAATTCCTCTTCATAGATTTTTTTGAAGAGCGCGCTCTGGTCGAATTCAGGCGCGCGCTGCAGGTCCTTCAGCAGTTCGCGCTTGGAGACGTTGAGCACCTTGATCTTCAGCATCTCGCTGGTTTCGGACTGATCCATCAAATACTTCAGACCGCGCCAGGTTCCTTCGAGCTTCTGGAAAGCAGGATAGTGCAGCACTTCGTTCAGCTGCAGGGAGATCAGGTGATCGATCTGCGCAATGCGAGTCTGAATGGTTGCTTCGGCATCGCGGGTAAGGGTCATGTGCCCTTCGAGCACCTGCGAGACGAACTCCTTGACCATGTCGCGGCCACGCGCAAGCGAGGCTGCGTCGCGATCGAACCGGCCCTGCGAAACAATCTGATCGAGCAACGACTGCTCTGCAGTAGTCTGCTCGACAGCCTGCCCTGCTGCTGCCGCTGCAGTGTTGGTTGTACTCATTTCTCACCCCCGGTTGTTCCCAATTCGCCGCGAAGCTTCTCTTTCTTTTCGGTGTTCGAAACCGCTTCAAACAGCGCTTCATCCAGCTTGTCGTTCCCCTGCAGACTGCCGCGGAGGTCAGAGAGACGCTGGCGCAGATCGAGCAGCTCCTTCAAGGGCCCGACCTGCTTCGCCACATTCTCGGGCGAAAAGTCATCGAGGCTTTCAAATTTCAGGTTGACGGAAATCTGCCCCGCATTTGGATCGTCGCTCAGCTTGTTGGCAACAGAGTAAGCGAGATGGGGCTGCATTCCCTTCAACACAGTGTCAAAATTGTCGGGATTGATCTCCACGAACTTGCGGTCTTTCATGGCGGCAAGCGGTTGTTCTGGCTGGCCGGTGAGGTCTCCAAGCACGCCCATGACAAAGGGCAGCTCTTTGAGTTCAATCGCGTCGCCGATCTCGACATCGTAAGTGATGTGCACGCGCGGCGAACGCACGCGGTCCAGTTTATGCTGCGTACTTTCTTTAGCCATTTCTCTATTCCTCGATAGACGCGCGGAGGCACCGCCCGCCGGTGATTCGAATCAAAAAAGCCCCACGTTTACATAGTGATTGCCAGCTGCGCTCCTCAGCTTACTGTCCCGAACTGCTTTCGGGAGCGCTAATTGGCCTCCGATGAGAGCGGGCCAATTATTAACTGCTCCATAGTGTGTGTCAAGTTGAAAACGTTTCGCACGGCCTTGTGCAAAGTTGAAGCGTTTACTCGTGCACGTTGCACCATCCTTGTATACTCAATCCCCGGTAGGACTCCTAAAAATATGCGACAGTTGCAACCCGTTGTCTGGTCAAAAGGCGTGTTTCTATCCCCGCAGCATCTGCAGGCGCAGGACCGTTTTTTCGAGGAGAGTCTACGCTTTCTTGTAGAAGCGCTCTCGTTCCGCTACTGGGGATTTACTTCTTTGCAAATTGATGGCACTGCCCTGAGCGAAGGCCAGCTGACGCTTTCAGAAGCAACCGGCGTACTGCCGGATGGGCTGCTGCTGGATCTGCCATCGTCGGACGCTGCTCCCCGGCTGCGCACTCTGGATGAGTGCTTTCATCCAGGCCAGGAGAGCTGCTCGTTCTTTCTCGCTGTGCCGCAGGAGCGGCCTGGCGGAATCAACGTAGGACTGCAACGAGGCAGCATCAATACGCGCTTTTATGCTGAGCTGCAGATGCTCCGCGATGAGAACAGCTCGGGCATCGAGAAGCCGGTGTCACTGGCGCGCAAGAATTTGCAGATCCTTGCCGATGGGGAAAATCTTGAAGGCTCGGTGCTGTTGCCGTTGGCGAGGATTGAGCGGACCGAGGCAGGTGGTTATCGGCTCGACCCCAAGTTTGTGCCGCCCATGCTCAATGTGAAAGGCAGCGAGCTGCTTTCGGGAATATTGCGCGGCCTAATCGAAGTGCTTGTGGCCCGCAGCAGCCAACTGGCGGGGGCGCGGCGGCAGCGCAACCAGTCGCTTGCCGACTTCAGCGCCTCGGACGTAGCGAACTTCTGGCTGCTCTACACGATGAATTCACATCTGCCAGGGCTGCGCCATCTACACGAAACGAGCCATGTGCACCCTGAGTCGCTTTTTCTGCAGATGCTCTCGCTGGCTGGCGCGCTGACGACGTTTTCGCAGAAGATTGAGCCGCGCGATCTGCCAAAGTACGAACACGAAGACCAAGGGAAATGCTTCATCGCGCTCGATGCCGTCATCGCTGAGCTGTTGGATACCGTGGTGCCCAGCAACTTCGTTGCTCTCCCGCTGAAGCAGCTGCGGGATTCCATCTATGCGACGGCTATCGACAAAGATTCGTACTTTGAGAATTCGCGATTCTATATCGCTGTTTCGGCAGACATGGCAGAGGCGGAGCTTATCCGGCGCATGCCCAGCCTGGCCAAGACCTGCTCGGCCACGCATATTGAGCAGTTGATTCGTCAGGCGCTGCCGGGGCTTCCGCTAACGCATGTTCCGGTGCCTCCGCGGGCGATTCCGGTGAAGCTGCGCTATCAATATTTCAGCGTGGACCGCACCGGGCCGGTATGGGACGCGGTGGTGCGCGCGCGCAACTTCGGCGTGTATGTGCCCGGCGAAATTCCGAACCCGGATATGGAATTGATTATTCTCTTTGCCAATCCCACCTAGTGGCGTCGTAGCGCGAAGATTACGATCAGGATCACCACGATCAGCACGAAGACGTTCACGATCAGGATCAACGGCAGGTATTGCTGCAGCTTGCTAGGCGGAGGCGGTGCCGGGGCCGGTGGCGCGGGCGCTGGCGGAAACTGGAATGCTGGAGCCTGAAATTGCGGCATCTGCGGTGCACCTGCCCCTGCGCTCGGGTGCATTTGCGGCATCTGAGGCATCGGTGGCGGGGCGGCTGCAGGCATTTTCGGGAATGCCGGAGCAGGCGGCATCTGAAAGCCTGGCCCACCTGCTGCCTGCCCGGGCGGCGGCATCGTCGGTGGAGTTCCGGGC
>Ga0209139_10000694_pt1 | contig 11999 bp, 9 predicted proteins | sample BogFormECP14_OM3_FD_188246 | JGI IMG/M metagenome (GOLD analysis project Ga0209139, IMG submission 188246) | Bog forest soil microbial communities from Calvert Island, British Columbia, Canada - ECP14_OM3 (SPAdes) (version 2) | ecosystem: Environmental > Aquatic > Freshwater > Wetlands > Bog ...
CGCGGAGTATCGGGCTGGTGAAGATATAGCCTGATCGGCCTCGCAACGGCAATATTTCACACACTTCAAAATGGGAACCGATTGGCCGCTTATGGCGACTATTCGTCCATGTGGAGTGACTACCGACAGTGCTCTCGTACATGCAGGTGAGAGACCTTCCTCGGAAGATCTTCGTGAAGTTCATGGTGCAATTCGTCGACCTTTATCTTTGCTCTTTCCAAGGCTCTCTTTCCCGCTTTGGTTAGTTTGTAGACTCTGCGTCTTCGCCCGCTGACGTTCATTAATTCCGAAGCGAGAAGGCCGTTGCGCTCCATTCCGTGGAGGAGGGGATAAAGAGTTCCTGGTCCAATCCGGTAGCCGTGATGCTTCAGCTCTTCCATCATCGCCAGGCCAAAGAGAGACTCATGAGCGGCATGGATCAACACATGGATTCGAATGAGACCGGTAAAGAGTTCCCGTTGATGTGATAACACGACCAAAGGATACGCTCCTATCGGCACCTTACATCATAGTATCGAATTTCGATGATATGATTTGGGCGATTGGGGATAGCTGCCCTGACCCTGAGTACTGGTTCCTTCTATGCGTAGATATTCATTGGTCCTCTTCAGCGCGACATGCCTATTGTTCTTCGCGTTGCCGACAATACCCGTCAGCTCATTCGCCCAGGCAACCGAGAAAAACGGACCAACTGCCATGACGTTGGAACAGGTGATCGAAACAGCAAACGCTAACTACCCCGCTATTAAAGCATCACAGGCGCAGCAGAGGGCCGCGCAGGGAGCCATTGGAGTCGCCAAGACTGCCTATCTGCCACACTCCGACATCCTCTGGCAGACGGATCGAGCGACCGCAAATAACATCCTCGGACTCTTGCTGCCACAGGCGGTCATTCCCAGTGTGACTGGAGCCGTCCTTCCGGCCGATCCGACGCGAAGCGCGTGGAACAGCGCCGGTGGTGCTTTGGTTAGCTGGCAACCCTTCGACTTCGGCCTACGGAACGCCAAGGTGGAAGCGGCTGCAGCAGCACGTGATCTAGCGAATGCGACCGTGCAAAGAAGCCAGCTTGAGGTCTCAAGTGCAGCGGCGGATGCCTTTCTGACCGTTCTTGCGGCTCGTCAAACACAGAATTCCGCTCAAGTTGCCGTCGACAATTGGGAAATCTTGCGGAAGAGCATCCACGCTCTCACGGCTGCGGAGCTGCGTCCGGGCGCCGACGAATCCCGGATTGAGGCGGAGAAGGCGGCTGCGAATACCCAATTGGCTCTAGCCACAGAAGCCGCTGAAATGGGGGAGGCAACTCTCGCGAAGTTTCTCTCTAAGCCGGATGACATAACGAAGCCACTCAACACCGCCCGTCTTCTTGGAGAGGTGCCCATGGGAGTCGAAGATGACGGAGTATTTCATCCAGAAACCACCCCTGCGATGCTGGAGCAACATGCAGCCGTTTCTCAATCGGCCGCGGAACTTCGCGCCACCGACCGAAGCTGGGTGCCTCAGCTCAATCTGGAAGCGGCAGGTTACGGCCGAGGCACCGGCGCGGAGACAAACGGACAACGCCTGAGCGGAGCCAACGGTCTCGCTCCGAACGTAGGAAACTATGCGGTCGGGCTGAACGTGACCTTTGGCTTTCTTGACTTTGCCAGCATCCACGCCCGTGAATCATCACAAGCTGCCACATTAAAGGCCGACCAATCCCGCGTGACATTGGTGGGCCGGCAGCTCCAGGAGCAGTTCAGCCAGGCACGAGCCGCCTTACGGGCGATGCGCAGCGTTGCGAAGAATACTCCTGTCCAGGTCGAGGCTGCTCGAACCGCTCTTGCTCAAGCGACGGCTCGTTACAAAGCAGGGCTGACTTCGATTGATGATGTGGCGCAGGCGCAGCGGCTTGTGGTGCAGGCGGAGATGGATGATTCGATTGCACGCCTGAATGTCTGGCGTGCATTCCTCCAATTGCAGTCAGTACGTGGCGATCTTCAGCCTTTTCTTCAGGCCGCTCAGTAGTTCAGGTGATCATTTGACATGCGTTTAGTCCTTGCAGCTCTGAGTCGTCCCCTCACCGTGATCGTCGCGTTGATTGCGATCATCGCCGGATTCCTTATTGCGGTTGGAAGGATGCGCATGGACATCTTTCCAGAGGTTGGCAATCCTGTGATCTACGTCGCGCAGCCCTACGGCGGCATGACGCCCGCGCAGATGGAAGGGTTCCTAACTTACTACTACGAGTATCACTTCCTCTACATCACAGGCATTCAGTCCGTGGATAGCAAGAGTGTTCAAGGCGCAGCTCTGATGAAACTGACGTTCCGCGAAGGAACGAACATGCAGCAGGCAATGGCTGAGACGGTTGGTTATGTAAATCGCGCTCGCGCCTTCATGCCGCCTGGTACAGTTCCACCCTTCATCACGCGTTTCGATCCTGGAAGTGTTGCTGTTGGTCTGCTTTTGTTTACGAGCAACAGTCACGCGCAAGGCGAACTACAAAATATCGCTCTGAATCAGGTGCGCCCGCTGTTTGCGACCCTCCCCGGCGTCTCAGCGCCTCCCCCTTTTGGCGGTAACCAGCGCACGATCGTCGTCACGCTCGATCCTGACAAACTCAAGCAATATGGCGTCTCCCCTGAGCAGGCGATCGCGGCGGTAACCAGCGGCACGGTCGTATCGCCCTCCGGCAATCTCTACGACGGAACGTTGAATCGCATCGTGAGGACGAACTCCACACTCGGGCCAGAACTGAATGACTTGATGGCAGCACCTATCCATCCCCGCTCGGGTGCCAACATCTATTTACGTGACATCGGAACCATCGAGAACGGAACGGATATTGTCACGGCATACGCTCATGTCGATGGCCGCCGCACTGTCTACATCCCGGTTACAAAGCGCTCGGACGCATCCACGCTGGCGGTCATTCAGGCGGTGAAAGCGGCAATCCCCAGCTTCAAAAAGGTCATGCCGGATGATGTCGATGTGCAGCTTGCCTTCGATCAGTCCGGCTATGTCTCGAATGCCATCAGTGGTCTCGTCAGAGAAGCGGCGCTTGGTGCGATCCTTACCGGACTAGTTGTCCTATTGTTTCTGAGAGACTGGCGCGGCACTCTGATTGTAGTGGCCAACATCCCGTTCGCTCTCTTTACTGCTGTACTTCTCTTGTGGGCGACAGGCCAGACGATCAACATCATGACCCTGGGTGGATTGGCACTCGCGGTTGGAGTCCTCGTGGACGAGGCGACAGTCGAAGTCGAAAACATCCATACGCAGTTGCTTCCAGGTGTCTCTCGGGCAAGAGCGGTTCTCGAAGCCTGCCGCCGGACTGTTCTGGCGCGTCTCCTTTCGATGCTTTGCGTGCTGGCGGTGTTTGTTCCGTCCTTCTTCATGAACGGGGTGGGACGACAACTCTTTGTCCCGTTGTCTCTCGCCGTGGGCTTCGCGATGGTCGCCTCATACTTTCTGTCGAGCAGCCTAGTTCCCGTCTTCGCCACGTGGGTCATGAAGGAGTCGCATAAGGGAGAAGAGAAAGAAGGCAGCTTCGGCAAGTTGAGAGCACGCTATGAACGGTATCTGAATGCCGTATTGGATCGCCGTTGGCCTATCATCATCGGATACTTCGCGGTGACCGCACTCATTCTCATTTTGGTCGCGCCTCGCATCGGAAGTGAGATATTTCCGGATTCCAATGGACCTGTTCTACGGATGCGGCTAAAGGCGCCCATCGGGACGAGAATCGAAGAGACGGAGCCTATCGTGATGCAGGCTCTCGATCTGATCCGCAAGACAGTGGGCAACCGTAACGTAGAGATCACCTCCGACTATATAGGCGTTCAGCCATCAAGCTATCCAGTCAATCTCATTCATCTCTTCACAAGCGGCCCGGAAGAGGCTCTGGTGCAGATCCAACTCCGGCCGGGACATCCCGACGATGAGAAGCTACGAGAGGATCTTCGCGCCGCGTTTCACAAAGAGATGCCGAAGCTCACAGTGGCATTCGAAGCAGGGGACATCATTTCTCAGGTTATGAGCTTCGGATCACCCACGCCCATTCAGATCGACGTTCAAGGCGTAGATATTGATCAGGACTACACGTATCTCGCAAAAGTGGAAACCGAGCTTCGCAAGCTCGACTTCCTGCGGGACGTCTGCATCGTTCAGCCTCACTTCTATCCCACGGTCGAGGTGACGATAAACCGCGATTATGCTGGCCAGTTCGGTCTGACGATGGCCGACGTGACGAACTCCCTGACGCCGGCCACAGGCTCGTCTCGCTTCATAGCGCCCAATTACTGGCGCGATCCCAGGACGGGTAACGCATTCCAGATTCAAGTGCAACTCCCCCCAAACCGCATGCAAGGTCTCGGCGCGCTCTCTACCTTGCCGCTGATGCGCGATGGACAATCTCAGCCGCAGCTTGATCAGGTTGCCAAGCTGGAATACGGGACGATGCCCGAGATGATCGAACGCTTGAGCGGGCAGCGGATCGTCAGCGTGACTGCCAACCTACACGAAATGCCTCTCCGCGAAGCTCAGAATCGCATCGCGGCACTCCTGAAGAATCTTCCAGCGGCTCCAAAGGGTTCAACCATTGCTGTTCGAGGACAGATACCCGCCCTTGAAGAGACAATATCGGGCTTGCGCACAGGGCTCCTTCTGGCCATCGCTGCAATATTCTTGCTGCTTATGGCGAACTTCCAGTCTCTTCGTCTTCCTCTCGCCATACTGTCGACAATCCCAGGTGTCCTGTGCGGTGTGGTTCTTATGCTGCTCTTCACTGGAACCACACTCAATATTCAGTCCTTCATGGGAGCGATCATGGCAGTCGGCATTTCGGTCGCGAACTCCATCCTCCTCGTCAGCTTCTCAGAACAGGCAAGGCACCAGAATGAAGATGTCGAAACCGCGACCCGGACGGGAGCAACGAGCCGTATCCGGGCAATATTGATGACAGCGACTGCCATGATATGCGGCATGATTCCCATGGCAATTGGCTTTGGAGAAGGAAGTGCGCAATCCGCTCCGCTTGGCAGGGCCGTTATAGGCGGACTCATTTTCTCCACTTTGACGACCCTCACGGTGCTCCCGGCAGTCTACGCGTTGCTGCAACGCAAAGCGTCCATCACCTCGAATTCACTCAACCCTGAAGATCCATCGAGCCGATACTATGTTCATCCATAAACGCATCTGCCTTGTTTTCCCGCTGGCGTGCTGCCTCCCTGCCTTGTCTCAGAGCCCTGGACACGTGGAGATGGTAAAGGTTGAGAGCCGTCCATCCGCTCGAACGGTTCCTCTGACTGCGGAGCTTGCTCCATTCCTACAAACCGATATTGAAGCCCGCGCTCCTGGATACGTCGAGAAAGTGCTCGTTGATCGAGGTAGCCTGGTCCATAAGGGGCAGCTGTTGGTTCTGCTCTCTGCGCCAGAAATCAATTCGCAGACAGCAGCCTCAGAAGCGAACCTCCATCAGGCGGAAGCCGAAGCTGCGCAGGCCGAGGCTCAAGAGGCTGCAGCCGAAAGCACATCGGCGAAGCTGCAAGAGGCTGCTAAGACTCCCGGTGCCGTAGCGGGCAATGAACTGTTGCAGGCCCAAAAGCAGCGGGATGCGGCGCAGGCATTAGTCGATAGCCGAAAGGCCGCGGTACGGACCGCAAAAGAACGTCTCCAGGCGAGCCAGGCAATGGAGTCGTATCTCCGAGTGAGCGCGCCGTTCGATGGAATGATTACCAACCGATTCGTGAATCCTGGAATGCTGATTGATGGCGGCCATACTCCGATGCTCAAACTCCAGCAGGTTGCGCGTCTGAGATTAATTGTGCCCGTTCCGGAGACCTATACCGGCTCTGTCGTCAAGGGAACGTCGGCGGCCTTCCATGTTCCGGCACATCCTGGAAAAAGTTATTCTGCGAAAGTCGCACGAATCGCTGATGCTCTCGATCAGCAGAGCCGCGCAATGATGGTCGAACTGGATGTTTACAACAAAGATGGAAGCCTCGCTCCTGGCATGTACCCCACCGTTGATTGGCCGGTAGGTGCTGGAGAGAATCTTCTCTTCGTTCCCTCGACAAGCGTCGTTACCACGACCGAACGAACCTTCGTGATCGCGTCAGTCAATGGTCGAGCACACTGGGTTGACGTTCGTAAGGGACCGGTCGCTGGTGAGAGTGTTTCCGTCCGAGGTCAAATCGCCGCTGGCCAAGAGGTCGTCAAGCGGGCTTCCGATGAGATTCGGGAAGGTACGCCGCTTAGCCAATAACTCCAACTTCATAGCCGCTCTAGAATCACTCGCGCGATAAGTTTACGAAGGCTCGCTGACATCTGTAGCCGTGTTCACGCCGGCAGCAATCCGCAGCGCATACCGTAATCGGGCCTAAACGAGATAAATTTCGTATAAGTGCTATGCCATCTGCAAGAACGGGGAGATTGCGCCGCATTGAAAATAAAGAGGATGCGCACTGTACCTGTATTTGTACCTAGATTGAAACCGACACGCTGACGAACCTCAGAAAATAGGGCATCTTAATATTCACTAAGGCAAATAGATTGAACCACATAGCATGATTTTAAGATGGTGCCCGGAGGGGGACTCGAACCCCCACTCGATTGCTCGATGCGAATTTTAAGTCCGCTGCGTCTGCCGATTTCGCCATCCGGGCACATATGCTGTGCTTCTCTTATGCTAAATGAACACAGGCACCATCCCCGCTACGTCAGAACTTAACGTTTGGGGCTTGTTTGGATGCCTCACTTGCCTGGAAGTACGCATTGTCTGGCTGAAATCCAGCTAATCCCGCCCAAACGCTGTTCGGAAACTGGCGGATGAAGGTGTTGTAGTCCTGCAAGGTCTGGTTGTAGCGGCGACGTTCCACGGCGATGCGGTTTTCGCTGCCTTCCAGTTGATCCTGTAACTGTAGAAAGTTCTGATCTGCTTTCAGATTTGGGTAATTTTCCGAGAGCACCAGCAGACGCCCAATCGCCGAATCCAACTGGCCATTCGCCGCAATTTTGCCTTGTGGATCACGCGCATTCAGCAATGCCGAGCGCGCATTCGCGATGTCGGAAAAGACGGTCTCCTCATGCTTCGCGTAGCCCTTTACCGTTTCAACCAGGTTCGGAATGAGATCCGCACGCCGTTGCAAAACGACATCTACCTGCGACCACTGCGCATGCACGGCTTCCTGCTTCGCCACCATCTGGTTCTTGGCGCTCACATAACTGCCAAATACCAGCAGCACGGCGAGAAAAATCACCACAACCACTGCAATTGCTATCCACAACCCACGTCTCATCACGGGCAAATTCTCCTCATACAACCTGTATTCTTCATCCAGAGACTACACGACTCCGGGCAACAAGCGAAGACGGGCCCGCTACCAATCACCACCAGCGCCACCGCCGCCTGTGCTACCACCGCCGAATCCGCCAAACCCACCGTCGCCTCCACCACCACCGCCGCCTCCACCCCATCCCCCTCCGCGTCCGCCCAGGAACATTCCCAGCAGAAAACCAAGCAATCCCGAGCCGCCAGCACGCGCCAGAAACAGAATGACGAGAAAGATGACTACAGCAAAAACAAGAAGCTGCCCAAGGCTCAGACGAACAGCCTGCCGTCGAGGTGGACCACGCCCCTGAAGAGGCTGCTGCAGCGTAACGCCGGCATCGCGCGCAATGATCTGCGATATCTGACCAACAGCGAGCGACGCAGCATCGTCGTAATCTCCCGACCGCAGATACGGAACCATCTGCCGCCCAATGTCGCCGACTCTCGAATCGGGCAGGATGGACTCAAGCCCGTAGCCAGTCGTAATCCATCGTTTGTGGTCCTGGACAGCGAGCAGAATCAGAACGCCTCGGTCCTTCTGGCCAATCTTCCACGAATCCCAGAGCTGTACGGAAAAATCCTGAATCGGTACGTCATCCAGTGTCTTGATTGTCACAACCGCGATCTGCGCATGCGCCTGATGGTCCACCTGCGCGCACAGCTGGTTGATTTGCTGCTTCGTTTCTGGAGTCAGGACATTGGCAAAGTCGCTGACATAGTTCGTGGGCTTTGGAAGATCCTTGACCGCTTCCGCACGCGCGATTGCCGGGCCAAGAGCGACTACGAAGACAAGCAGCACAACGGCAGTCAGGAGCCTACGAATAGCGAAAGACTTCATCTCCGCTATTCTACCTGTGTGCAAATGCTGAAAGATGCATCTAAACTTGGCAGCTAAGGGAGTGCCCTATGCGCCGTCTTCTCCTCTTCCTAAGTGCCGTCTTGTTTCTGTCTCCTATCATGCAGCAAACCTGGGCGCAAGCACAGAAAGATCCCCTGAACGACGAAGAGATTGATCAGGTACGCGAACTCGGCGACCAGCCAAATCAACGAATCAAGCTATATGCGAAATTCATTGAGCAGCGCATCACGGCCATTAAACAACTCTCGACCGATAAGAACGCGCAAAATCGCTCCGCAGAACTGCGAGCCAAGATCGAGGAGTTCACCCGTCTGGTCGACGAACTGCAGGACAATCTCGACACCTATGACGCACAGCACGCCGACGTCCGCAAGGCCCTGAAAGACCTGGTTCCGGCAAGCGACAAGTGGGAGCTGACGATCCGCCAGCCTCCCTCCGATCCAAATTATGAATTCGCCCGCAAGACTGCAGTCGAGGCGGCACAAAGTATCAGCGATCAGGCAAAGACGCTCCAGAAAGACCAGGAAAAATATTTTGCTGAACACAAGGATCAGGCTGGCAAGAATGGAACCGGTCCCTCTTAGTCGCACCGCCCAAAAATCCAGCGCACCTGTGCTACGCTCAGGTTGAGTGAACCCCGAGCTTTCGCGTTTATTTGAAGAAGAGTATCGCGCTATCCGTCCACGCGCTCCTATTCCACCCATTCACGTTCGTTTCTACCGCTTCACCAGCCTGAACACGACCATCCGGCTCCGCGAGGGACAGATCAAAGTCCACCTCTCCGATCTTCTCGAAGGCGCGCCCGATACGGTGCTGCGTGCCATTGCGCACATCCTCCTCGCCAAGCTGTATCGCAAGCCGCTCGATCCATCTCACAACGCGCGCTATCGCCGATTCGCATCGAGCGAGGGAGTGCTGCGACAAACAGAGCGCATCCGACAGACGCGCGGGCGAAAAAAGATTTCAACCGCCAAAGGCGACTACTACGATCTGGACGAAGTCTTCGAAACCTTGAACCGGCGCTTCTTTCACGGCCTGCTTGGCCGTCCACTGCTCACGTGGAGCGAGCACAAGGCACGCCGCCTGCTTGGCCACTACGACGCCGCGCACAACACCATCATGGTCAGCCGAGTATTCGATCGTAGAAGCACGCCGCGCTACGCCATCGAATATCTGATGTACCACGAAATGCTGCATCTCAGGCATCCGGTTAAAGTGCGGAAGGGACGCCGCTGTGTGCACCCGCGAGAATTTCAGGCCGACGAGAAGCTATTCCCAGAGTTGGAACAGGCAAAGGCTTACCTAAAACAACTGTAGCCTCCCGGAGGCTGTCATCCTCAGCGTAAGAGGGTGTCATCCTGAGCGCAGCGAAGGATCTGCTTTTCTTGGATAGCGAGTAGTAACTAGTAAATCAGGTCAGCCTTCCGCCTGACTTCAAACTGTTCTACAGCACCTCTCCAATCCTCAGCAATTCTCGCCGGATCAACTCCATTCATCAGCGACTCCAACACATGCTGGTTCGCAAGCAGCGTATTGATCCGCTCCAGCTTGTAATCCTGCGGATATAACTTGTGCAAAGCGGACGCAATTTCAACTCCCATCTCAGGAGAATCGAGCACATTCCGGTCTAGAACCAATACCCGCACCCCATGGCAAATCTCGCCTGCATAGGGATAAGGCTTTTGCGGCGTGAAATCCACCGGCACAAACCGCACTCCCGGCAGAAATCGGCCATTCAAGTAGCGCGCAAGCTTGCGCCCATCAACCCACGGCGCGCCAAAAATCTCAAACGGAGTATCAGTCCCTCGCCCCACTGAAATATTCGTCGTCTCCACGAGTCCCAGAGCTGGATACAGAATTGCCTCTTCCAGATCACGCAGGTTAGGGGAAGGATTCACCCATACGAGCCCGGTCGAGTCATACCAATCGCCGCGTTGCCATCCCTGCATCTTCACCACAGTCAATGGAGCATGCGGGTTGCGTTCTCGATTGAAGTATTGCGCCAGTTCCCCCATCGTCATGCCATGGCGCACGGGAAGCGGCATGTAGTTCACATAACTCTCAGTGCCTTCATCGGAGAGCGGCCCCTGCACAAACGCGCCATTGATCGGATTCGGCCGATCGAGCACAACAATCTCAGTCCCAGTCTTTGCGGCAGCTTCCAGAAAATATCCCAACACAGTCTCATAGGTGTAGAAGCGCACTCCCGCATCCTGCAGATCGATCACCACCGCATCGACCGAGCGCATCGCGTCGAGCGATGGCCGTCGTTGCGCATCCGTCTCTCCATACAAACTGATAATTGGCAATCCAGTCTGCGCATCTGTAGCGTTGCCGATCTCTTCCGAGTCCTGTGCTCCGTGAATCCCATGCTCAGGGCTGAAAAGCGTCTTCAACTCAATCCCGTCAGCATGCGCCAGAACATCAATTGCCCTTCGCCCAGAAGCATCCACGCCCGTCTGGTTCGTCAGCAGGCCGATTCGCAAATGCCCGCCATGTTTCTTGGCAAGCGCTCGCAGTTCGGCAAAATCATCCCCCTCCAGAACATCGATGCCTGTTTTCACTTCAGCATTGCGGGCAATCCATCGCCGCATGCCGCTAAGCGACTCGTTATATCCGGTGAGTCGTGCCGAAAGTTTCCCACCATCCGGAGCGATGCCAAGCGCCGAAGCTGCCGCGTTCGCAATCTCTCTGCGCAGCGCCACAGTGCTCTTCCCTCCATTCGGGTGTACCGCGTTCGTAAGCACAATCAGATAGCTATCTGAGACAGGATCGATCCACAGCGACGTGCCGGTGAATCCAGTGTGCCCGAACGATCCCACCGGAAAAATCTCGCCGCGATTGCTCGAATACGGTGACTCGATGTCCCATCCAAATCCGCGCAATGCTGTGCCGGTCGCCGGCTGCTCCGGCGTTACCATCTTCTGCAAGATCGCACGGGTCACCGGAAACCTGCTCGTCCTTCCCGCAAGCCGATCGAGAAGACTCTGCGCATAGACGGCAACATCGTCCGCTGTGCTGAAGAGCCCCGCATGCCCGGCAACTCCGCCCATACGCCGCGCCGTAGGATCATGCACAACGCCGCGCAGCATCACGCCATTCTCATACTGTGTAGGCGCAATTCGATCGCGCCACTCCACCGGAGGCAGATATCCCATATGCCGCAACCCAAGCGGTGCGATGACATTCTGCCGAACATATTCATCTTCGGGCATGCCGGAGATCTTCTCGACGAGCGCACCCAGCACGATGTAATTGATGTCGCTGTAGACAAAGCGAACCCCCGCCGGCGTTGCTGGCTGAATCGCAAATGCCTGCCGGAAAGCTTCGGCTTTCCCCTCCCACGGCTGCTCCAGCGAAAGATCCGGTGGCAATCCGGAATAGTGCGTTAGCAATTGACGAATCGTAATATCCTGCTTGCCGTTCACGGCAAAGTCAGGCAGATACTTCGCCACAGGATCGTTGAAGCTCAGTTTCCCTTGCTCGGCGAGCTGCATCACAGCCGTCGCCGTCATCATCGGCTTCGTCAGCGAAGCCATGTCGAAGACGGTGTCCAGAGTCATTGCTTCGCGCACGGGCTCCAGCGAGCGATGTCCGTAGGCTTTGCGAAATACTACCCGGCCACCATGACCAATCTCGACGACTGCCCCGGGAATTTGCCCCTGCTCTACTGCCTGCCCAACCAGCTTGTCGATCGAAGAGAAGTCCGGCCTTTGGGCGAAAGCAGACGACGGCACCGTAACCATCCAATCGCTCAGTGTTTATCCGCTTGCTTCGGCGTGGAGGAATGGCGTTGGAGACTAGAAAACAGGAGGGGAGACAGGATGCGGC
>Ga0209139_10000695_pt1 | contig 11991 bp, 8 predicted proteins | sample BogFormECP14_OM3_FD_188246 | JGI IMG/M metagenome (GOLD analysis project Ga0209139, IMG submission 188246) | Bog forest soil microbial communities from Calvert Island, British Columbia, Canada - ECP14_OM3 (SPAdes) (version 2) | ecosystem: Environmental > Aquatic > Freshwater > Wetlands > Bog ...
GGCGGGCTGACCGCCTGCGACACCCGCCGCGAGGTCTACGGCGCCGGGCGGCGCGCCATCCTCACCCACTCCCCGGAACTGCACGAGGCCCAGGCCGCGGGGTTTGCTGCGATGTGGCACCTGATTTAGACGGCGGAGTAACAGTTGTGGCCGAAGAACTTGCATGGTTAGCTCTGGCGAAGGAAGCGCTGGATTCGAACTGTAACTGATTGCGCCGTCTGAGCATTGAGGCACACGAACCGAGCTTTGTGAAAAGGAGAAACATGCGATCGAATGTGCTGTCTGGTGCGTTGCTTGCGATGATTGCGATTGGAACGCTTTCGGGATGCTCTAGTGCGCCGACGAAATCGGCGGATGTAGAAGCACCCATTCGTCATGCCTTAGATCAAGCAGGGCTAAAAGATGTGAGCGTCAGTCAGGACCGGGACAAGGGAGTTATCACGCTGACTGGCACGACCACATCGGATGTAGATAAGTCGCAAGCCGAATCGATTGCCACTTCTATTGCCACGGGCCAGGTAATTTCCGACCAGATTGCCGTGCGTCCTCCAGGCGGCGAGAGTCTGGCGAAGAAAGTTGACTCAGATCTCGACGGTGGCATTGAGAAGAACTTTGATGCGGTGCTGATACAGCATAAGCTGGACAGTGACGTAAAATACGCCGTGAAAAATGGCGTGATCACACTAACGGGCAAAGTTAATTCGCAGACGAGGCGAGATTCGGTGGAGCACCTGGCCGCGGGCGTTCCGAACGTGAAGCAGGTGGTGAATGAATTGGAAGTGAAGGACCAAAAGGCTAGCTCCACACTTTAGGGGTGCGGTCTAAGAGTTGGGCCGAAGAAGTTCCTTGACTGACACTGCAAGCCAAGCGCAGGGTTTATTTGCAACCAATCGCGCGGCCGGAGCGATGCGGCCGGCAAATTCACTATTTTGAAAGGGAAGGTTATGCCACAGAGCTTTCATCAGAGAGCAGCGGAGCTTCATGACTTGGCGGCGCATGCTCACCGTTCAGCTGCCGTGCACCATGGTAAAGAGGATCATCTGACTGGCCACGAACTCTCGAAACAGGCGATGGAATATTCAGCCAAGGCGTTTAAGTCTTCGCAAGAGGCACACGAGAAATCCGAAAATTCCAGTGGTAAGAAGTAGCGCGGAATTCCGAAGTTAAGGGAATTAATGGGCGAGTAAGCCGCGACTGCGAGTGATGGAAGAGAGGCTTATACGCGCTTATTCACCCCTCGCACTGTTCGGGTTAGGTTAGGCGCTTGTATCGCGCGCTGCGGTGATTTGGACTTGCGGGACGCGGACGCGGATGCGAGTGCCCTGGGATGGTGCTGATTCAATGGAAAGATTTCCCCCAACCAGCCGCAGCCGCTCTCGCATGCTGACTAACCCCAGACCTGCCGCTCGCTTTGCCGATTCGACATCGAACCCGCGGCCTGAGTCCGAAATACAAAGTTCAATTTCCGCAGAGTGACCTGAAAGTTCCACCTCCGCTCCCGCCGCTTCGCTGTGTTTAACAACGTTTTGCAAGGCTTCTTGTGTAATGCGGTAGAGGCAAAGAGTCACATCTTTCGGGATCTGTCCCGGAATGTTTCCATGGAGAAACTGGACATCTATCTTGTGCTGCGTGGAAAATTCTTTGCAAAATCCCTTCAAAGAGGCCACCAGGCCCAGAAGCTCCAGCCTCGCCGGATGCAACTGATAAGACAAGCTATGGATGTCGGACGACACTTCTCTGGCCGCTTCTGCGATGGTGTGCAGTTGCTGCTGGGCTTTGGGCGAAATGTCAGGCAAGCCCTGTTTGAGTTGCTCAAGGCCGATCTGGAGGACTGCCATTCGCTGACTCAGATCGTCATGCAACTCCCGCGCGATACGGGTTCTCTCCTCTTCCTGTGCCGTGATAAGGCGCCCACTCATTGCCATGAGCGCATCCTCTGACAACTTCCGATCGGTAATGTCCTGAGTCGTGCCGCGAAGGTAGATGGGATGACCACTCGGATCAACGACGGCTTCGCCACGGGAAGTAAGCCAAAGCCTTGAGCCGTCCAAACGCTTGGCCTCTAAATCCAACTCGTAGGGAACTTTTTCGCGCAGTGCCTTTTCCACAGCCGGTTTCAAGCGATTCCAGCTCTCCGTAGCGAAAAACTTTTCATGATCCTTAAAGGAAGGAGGTGGCAGTTTCGGATTGCAGCCGGACAGGCGATAGAGCTCTGCTGACCAGGTTATTGCGTCGGTGCGAGGATCCCATCGCCAGCTGCCGGTCTGAGCCATGCGCTGCGCTTCGTTCAACTCGGTGTCTCTCTGTCGTAAGGCCTGCTCCACATCATTGGTCTCCTCAACAAGAGCTGCCAGAGCCATGAAAGGAGCAGCAGTAAAAAATAAGAACAGTTGCAGCGACGAGACGTTGATGAGCAGCCCGGGTCCGGTGAACGGACCGCGGCCATGGATTGCGCCCCAGATCGATACAAACGCAATGGCAATCATCGACGTGCTGACTCCTGTAGACCCGAAACGCAAAGTGCACCAGATCAGGAGAGGCACTAGAGAATAGAGCAATGTGGGAAGAGTGCTCCCTAGAGGAGAGGCGAAAGCAAGTTGGCCGAGAACAATCAGCGCAAGGAGCAGCGCAATCGCTTCGAGGTAGTGTGCGAAGGACTTTTTTGCCCAGAGCGGAATTTCTCTTGCCCAGCCTAAAATAGCAGGCATCAAAGTAAGAAACCCTAGCGCCTCTGAAAAGAAAGCCACTCTCCAAGTTTCCCAATAGTTCCCGCCGCTGGAGAGGGCACCGAAAAAGGCGCCGACAAAGGGAGCCAGGAAAACCGCATAGAAGGAGTATTTAGCGAAGGCTTTTACGCTGTTCAGCCGAGGTACGCCGTCGAACGCAACGCGAAGGCACCAGGCGGCAGTGAGAACTTCGACAGCATTAGATATAACGAGCCAAACAACCGCATGAGTTGGCGCGCCCCCCTGCAGGTCATAAAGGAGAAATCCAATCAAGCCAGCGGGCAGAATTACTGGCCAAATCCTTCGCCTAACCAACACCAACAGAGAGGCCAGAAGAACGTTTCCCATCCAAAGTGGCGAGACCATTTGCGGCCGGACTATCAGCGCGCCACCCAGCCTGCCAGCGATATAGCAGAGGGCGACCACCAGACAAGCCTGGGCAACTATGCGGAAATAAGGGTTCTGGCTGGCAATGCTCTGGGACAGTCGACCTCGTTTGGCTTCGATGGCCTACCTCCAATTAAGCAGGACTTGCGGGCGGCTATTTTAAATCGCAAAACTGCAGCCCATCCAGAACCAGCACAGACGATGTCGCTATATTACGCGGTTACGGTCACACTGCTGAGCGAGACTTCCGTTTTCGGGCGCATTGAAAGCTCGTTAAGCCAAACTTCGATTTAATTTAGGTCCGTCGAAGCTGGAAGAGTCCCAACACGGGAAAGCAATGCGTCATCAATCTGGAAAACCCTAACACAAATCCGCACGACAACAAATTGGCCAATCTCCATTATGGGCTCACCATGTGGCCGTTCGCAAAGTCAGCCGATAGCCGGGTAGGTGGGGCGCGGCGCTTGGGCAATAGCTCCAGGCAGGGCGCCGCAAAAACTGCGGGCTTATATTAAAGGAATAACATACGGGGAAGTCCTCAAGCATGTTAGATTGGCGCCAACCAACGGTCGGAATATTGACGAAGAACTTTCTGCCTCGCGATGTTCGAATGGCTAGGGCCGAGATTCAGGGGCGGCGTTCGTTTGGGTTTTGGCTGGAACGATTGAGGAGGTAAGGATGGACTCGATGGGCGGCGTGCTTACGGTTTTTGGAGTGCTATTTGTACTATTTGTCTTGGGCTTGGTGTTCGGCTCGTTCTTTACTGTCGAGACGGCGCAGGTAGCCATCGTGCAGCGGCTAGGTAAGTTCGCACGCGTCGCGGGCCCGGGACTAAATTGGAAAACTCCGTTTATCGAAACAGTCGTCCGGCGAATGAGCATGAAGGTCCAGCAGTTTGATGTGAAAGTGGAAACGAAGACGCAGGACAACGTGTTCGTACAGATCCCGGTCTCGATTCAATACAAGGTGATACCAGACTCCGTGGAAGCGGCGTTTTACAAACTGACGGATCCGGTCAAGCAGATCGAATCCATGGTCTACAACGTGGTGCTGGGGCACGTTCCAAAAATGAAATTGGACGACACCTTCCTGAACCAGGCAGCCATCGCCAACGATTTGCGCGACAGCCTGGACGGCTCCATGAAGGAGTACGGCTACTCCATCGTGAAAGTGCTGATCTCCGATATCGTGCCGGATCAAAAAGTGAAAGCGGCGATGAACGATATCAACGCGGCGCAGCGCGAACGCGAAGCTACAGTATCCCGCGCCGAAACGAACAAATTGCTGCTGGTTAAGCAGGCCGAAGCGGAAGCCGAGTCCAAGCGTCTGCAAGGCGAAGGCATTGCTAACCAGCGCAAGGCCATCATCTCCGGCCTGAAAGACTCGGTGGAAGACTTCGCGAGGACTGTGCCGGGTTCCACGCCGCAGGATGTCATGCAGCTTGTGCTGATGACGCAGTATTTCGATACGTTAAAAGATATCGCAGCAAACGATCGCACCAACACCGTGCTGATTCCGCACACGCCAAACACACTGACGGATCTGTTCGGCCAAATCCGGAACGCCGTAATCACCGCCACGGAAATGACCAAGCATGATGTCCCAGCGTCGCTTTCGCCGAGCGATTTGCGAAAATGACGGGAATCCTCAGCGTTTGTTTTTCAGCAGTCAATAACCTTTCATGATTATGCGAGCGCAATAAATTACTTGTGCGGTGAACGCAAACAGGTATGATGCTTCCCGTCTCCGCCACTTGGGGTCAAATTCCTTTAGTATCATAGAGAAAACAGTCTATGAACCGTGCTTTCGGCGTCCTCTCTACTGTAGTTCTGTCTTGTGCATGGCTTATGGGCGGCTGCGGTGGAGGATCGACGGGTACGATCATTCCACCACCCCCACCTCCACCTGCAAATCCCGTTCCGGCCATCGCGACGGTCATGCCGTCGTTCGTCCTTGCTGGTTCAGCGGACACGCCCATCACCATCACCGGCACAGGATTCATTTCGAGTTCGACGGCTCAGTGGAATGGCGCAGCACTGGCGACGACCTATAATTCGGCAACAAGTCTCAGCGTCACACTTCCTGCCGCGGACCTGACCGGAAGTTCGGCTAGTTCGATCACCGTGCAAAACCCGGCGCCGGGAGGAGGGACATCGGCAGGGGCAACGTTTGACGTGAATAGCCCGGCAGCGGTCATCACCACGATTTCGCCTCGGTACGTGCCGCCTGGAAACCCGGCAACGATCACGGTTAATGGAACCGGGTTTGAATCGAACTCTATAGTGATGTGGAACACAGCTGCGCGGCCCACAACTTTCGTGAGCGCTACCACATTGCAGGTTGCGCTGAGCGCTGCCGATCTGCAAAACCAGGGTACGGGTTCCTTGACGGTGGGCAATCCGGCACCTGCCGCATCCACGAGTCCTGCGGCACCGTTGGTGGTTACTTCTCAGCCCGTTCCGGTGATCCAGAGCGTCAGCATCGCAAGCTCAACTTCCGGGCCCGCCATTATTTATGGGGGTTGTGCTCAGCTGCAAGTCACGATAACAGGCCAAAATTTCGCTAGTGACTCAATCATTCAGGCGAATGGCGTTTTGCTTCCGACCAATGTTACTTACGGACCGAATCCGACAATCCTGATCAACGATCTGCCTACCGGTTTTGTCAGTGCGCCCGGCGCTCTCTTCTTCACGGTGACAAATCCGGACCTGGGGCCGATCGTCTCCAATACGTTTGCGTATCCTGCGACAAGTCCGGCGGCGCTGGCGGTGTGCGCCACTCCGTCAGCCCCCACGATCTATGCCCCGAGCAGCTTTTCGCTTACGGTGCAACCATCCGAAGTGAATTTGAGCGGCAATGGAACACTAACATTGGGAGCTCTTCCGTCGGGAATTACTTGGGCAAATACAAGCGTTTCGCTGCCACCGAGCGGAGCGACCTTGCATCTTCAAGCTGCCAACACCACAGTCGCTGCGACTTACGCTATCTCCCTGAATGGCACGGTTGCGGGCACGAATGCGCAAGGCACTTTCAATTTCACCGTGAGCACCGGGGCTCCGCCCAGTTTCTTTTTATCTACATCGAGGACCGAAGTAGGAGTACCCATCGGTGGGTCCGGCAGCATTCAATTCTCGTCAATTTTAAATCAGGTCCCCAACTCCGACTTCGACGTTACTCCTTCCGTGAGTGGATTGCCTCCGGGAACGACCGCGACCTTTTCACCTAACGTGTTTTCGGTGGGACAAAATGTGACCGTGACACTAAGCGCGGCAAGCACTGCTCCCGTGACTCAGAACGCAACGGTGACGCTGATCGGGACGCCTTCGGCCCAGGTTTCGAACGCGACGGCCAACTTCTTCGCCGACGTCACGCAGCCACCGGGCTCGCTGCCCGGGAATCGCAGCGACTTCGTATCCACGGCCGGTGCACCCTATGCGGCGGTCTACGACGCCAGTCACAACCTCATTTTCTCGAGCAATCCATCCTGGAATCGTGTGGACGTGATCTCCAACAGCACACACAAAATCGTGAAGAGCATTCCCATGCGTTCTCCCCGTGGCATTGACATCACTCAAGATAATTCGACGGTGTGGGTGCAGACTGCTGGTCTGAATCTCTACGCCATCAATACGACTTCGTTGCAGGCTAACCAATACTCCTTGCCAAAGGGACCCGTGGCCACATACGGCTTGCCTGTCACAATTGACACTGCCGGTGACAGGGTACTGGCCCTTTCCGACGGAACTCTATTTGTCTACTTCAACGATTCTGAGGGGGAGACGGGCACGTCAGCGGGGATTTGGAGTCCTCAAACGAATCTGATGACGGTACTGGTTAGCGGCGTTGCGACTGCATTGGGTGTACCAGTCCGAAGTGGAGACGGCACCCGGGTATATGCTCCCGGCAGTGCGGGTGTGCCATCCTCTGGCATGAGCCTCTATAACGTTAGCTCAAAATCCATGACCACGATCAACTCCGGCACCAGCTATCTTCCTATCATGGCTGTGAATCACGACGGATCAGGGCTTGTACTGGGATTCGAGAACAGCGCGAATTTGTATGATCAGAATTTGAACCTGCTTGGGATTGTTCCCGGAACCTTGGTGTCGGGACCGGGCCTCGATGGGGGAATATTGTTTAGTGCCGACGGTACAAAACTCTATGAAATCGCAGAGTACGGACTTCCAGCTATTCTGACGATCGACGCCTCCAACCCGTCGAACCTTGCAGTCTCGGGAGTCGCGCCAACAGCGAACAGCTTGGGCGGTGGCGGGACGGTTTCTACGCCGGCACCCTTTGCAATCGATTCCTCTGGAATGCTTCTAGCCATTCAGAATTACGGTATTTCCTTTGAAGATTCCGCGTTCTATCAAACCTATGCCGCGAATCAGCCCAACGTCGGCGGAGGGCTGTTGTACACCGCGGCCTATGCCGGCCCCCTCGCAGGCGGCACCCCCTCTACGCTCTACACATTCCCCATCCTGACGCCCGATGTGTGGTTCGGCCAAACCCGTGGTTCCGCCAATATTTTTCAGGGAGAACTAACTCTTACCTCTCCACCCAGCACTACGCCCGGCCCCGTCAACGTGAAATTCATCTATCCAGACGGCGAAACCGCTTTTGGCGCGCAGTTTTTCTCGTATTCTGCGTTTCCTGAATACGCCGTAATGTCCGGCTCGTCGCCGAATGGAGGTGCACCAGCGCAACTCATAGGATACGGGTTGCCCGAGGACCCTAGCGGCGGAACAGTGACCGTCGGAATGAACGGTGCGACCATCACGTCTACGATAGGGCAATATCCTCCATTCAGCCCTGAGCCGATACCCTCCACAATCCTGAACTACACATTCCCCCAGGGTACGCCCGGCCTAGCCGACCTCACCATCAGCACTCCCATCGGCACTGGCACTCTGCATAAGTCCATTTTTTATGCCAAGAGTGTTACCGACTATTCTTCGGCAGATGCGGGTTCCTTCACGGCCGTTCTTTTTGATGCAAAGCGCAATCAGGTCTATCTGTCAGCTGGCGACCATATAGACGTGTTCTCGACGGCTTCCAATCAGTTCGTTACTCCACTTCAGCCGGCCGCCGTGGGAGCGCAGAAACAGTTCGCTGGCCTCGCGCTTAGTCCGGACGGCAGCCAGTTGCTGGTGGCGGATTTGCTCGACGCGTCGCTCGCGGTCATCAACCCCGATACTTCAAGCACCTTCGCCATTCCCATTCCTCCACAAAGTCCACTAAACGGCTGCCCAGTTGGGCCGCTTTATGTTGCGGCGACGTCTAACGGCCAAGCCTTTGTCAGCACCGGCAGTATGCCCGTGCCTTCCTGCCCGCCCTCAGGCCCCACATATATTGCGAATCTCGTCGCGCGTACCGTAACGGCGTCTCAGTGCAGCGGCGGGGTCGGCCTTGAGGCCAGTAATGATGGCAATTTCGTGGTCGTCGGGAATTCGCCTCCAGTGCCCGTAGGAAATTCGCCTTGCATCTATTCGGTGCAGAATTCGTCCTTCACCGCGGGGTCGTTTCCTTATACCGATGACGGCTACACGGTCGCCATAGCCGGCGACGCAAACGTGTTCATCGGCAACCAAATCCTCGGCGACGTGAACGCCAATATGCTTGGGTCTCTTGCCCAGCCGCTCGCTTTGTACGGCTCAGCATTTCAACTAAATCCACCAGTGCTTTTGCTCCGCCCCCGGTTCAATGACTCCGGCAGTTTGCTTTACCTCGCGTATCCCAACTACTTCGAAGTTGTTGACGTGCCTTTCGCCACTTTGCGCATGCGCTTCTCGCTCACCGAAACAATTCAAAACGTCGCTTCTGCCATTGCGATTGATTCGGGCGGACGGTACGTTTTTCTGCTCACCAATCAAGGGCTGACTGTGGTTGACCTTGGCGCGGCGCCGCTTTCGATTGGGCACCTCAGCCCGCAAAACGCGGCGCCGGGCACTCAGGTTACGGTGCGGGGAAGCGGCTTTGATTCCACCATTACTGCCACTGTTGGCGGCGTTGCGGCTTCAGTCAGTTTCACCGAGCAAAACACGCTGACGTTAATCGTGCCAACAGCGACCTCGGGACCTCAAGACATTGTTCTGACCCGGGGTGATGGAGAAATTTACACTCTGGAAAACGGCCTGGTACTCCCTTAACCGCCATAGCTTTGCCGACGCGGCGGACGCTGACGGAAAAATCGGAAGTAAAGAAGTGGGAAAGGAAAGAAGTAAGAATAAAATAAAGATCGGAAAAGACTTTACACAGAGGGCACAGAGACCGAGAGTTCACAGAGTAGAAGGGGAAAGCGAAGAGATGCGGACACAGGATCGTCGGGGATTTTTGTTGGGGACGGCGGCTACGGCGGCGGTTGTTTTCGGTCCGCGCGGGGCGAGAGCAGCGGGAGGGGCAAGCCCTTCTCCTACAGCAGGCTTGGGGAGTTCGGCGGGCTCGGTTGAGGGACAGACAGTCGCCTGGAAAGCGTTTGGGAATGAGGGGAAGAAGCCGCTGAGGCTGGGATTGATTATTGGGATTGGGAATGATCCGGATGCGGCGATGGCTAAAGTGCATGAGCTTGGCTTGCCGACGTGTCAGGTGTATGTGACTGAGTTTGCGCCGGGACTTGTGGGGAGTTTGGGGAAGGCTCTGGGGAAGTATGGGATTGAGGCGACGTCGATTGTGGCAGGCGGACCAGGCAAAGAGGTTTGGGATTTTTATGAGGGGCCGCTGACGATTGGGCTGGTGCCGCGGGATACGCGAGCGGCGCGGATTGCGCATATCAAGAAGGCGTCGGATTTTGCGAAGGAGTGCGGCGTGGCAGCGGTGCAGACGCATTGTGGATTTATTCCGGAGAATCCGAACGACGCGTTGTACAAAGAAACCGTGGTGGCGATGCGCGAGGTGGCGGAGTACTGCAAGAGGAACGGGCAGAATTTTCGGTATGAGACAGGGCAGGAGACGCCGATTACTTTGGTGCGCGCGATTAAGGATGTGGGGCTCGACAATCAGGGAGTGAATTTTGATTTGGCCAATTTGATTTTGTATGGGAAGGCGAACCCCGTGGATGCGATCGAGATTCTTGCGCCGTATGTGCAGGGGATTCATGCGAAGGACGGGCTCTGGCCGACGAATCCGAAGGAGTTGGGAGAAGAAGTGGCGATCGGAAAAGGGAAGGTGGATTTTGCGCGGATTATTGCGCGATTGAAAGAGATGAAGTATCCGGGAGCGGTGACGATTGAGCGGGAGACTTCTGGACCGCAGCAGATGGAAGATGTGCGAGAGGCGAAGGAGTATTTGGAGAAGTTGATTGGATGAGGGGAAAGGGACCCGTAGTTTGTGCCCCGTGATCCGCGCGGAAAAGGCAACAGCAGATTCCTCGCTTCTCTCGGAATGACAGTTCTTTTTTTGTTGCACCCCCACCCCCGGGGTATCCAGAGAAACGTGCAGTAAGCCCATGAGCGGAAAAGGGTTGCGGGTGTTCGTGCGTGTGAGGCATGCAGGGAGCGGCGAGAGAAGAAACCAAAGGATAACGCAGAGGCGCAGAGTAAACAGAGGTTTCGCGGAGGAAGAAAGAAGAAGAGCACAGGTTGAACTGTGTGCTACTGGGAGCCGAGGGGATCCCCTCCCCTGTTTTTTTGTAAATGTTCATTCTGAAGAAGTTTAAGTCTTGTGTTTTGAAAGTGCGGATTCTGAACGGGTTACGGGTGTGTTTTGCGGAACTGCGGATTCTATGGGAGTTAGTGACTGGTGGAGGATAGGGAGCAGAAGGCGTGGCAGGCGTTCCGAAATGGCAATATGGGGCCTGCTGGCGAGCAAACAACATATACAAGTATAGTATACAACCGTAGTATTGTCAAGAGAATTATAAGTGGTTTGGAGAGAAGAGTTTAGGGGGCGGGGAAGTTAGCCGTGTTCCGCGCCCCGTGATCCGCGAGGAAGAGTGTGCGGGGCGAACTGTCTGGACCTTGGTGGAAGTGAAATGTTTTTCTTAACGCAGAGGGCACAGAGAACTCAGAGAAGAAAATTCGGCGGAGGAGGATGGTCGTCGCCGCCAAAATCAACCGCAAGCAGCCGACACCCTACTTACACAAATAATCGGCGCTGGTGGAGCTGGCTTGGGCCTGGGCGGCGGCGTTTCCTTTGGGGTGGTGGCAACGTAGCGCGGCGTGCTTTGGGCATGGCGGGCAGTTGGCCCAGAACGTCGGCTGCGTGGGCGGCGACATTCAGCAGGACGAGGTCGGCAATTAGCAGTACCTCGTATCCTCTTGCACGGGTGCGCGCATCGTTTTCCGCAGCGCACTCCCATTCCATGGCGTTCAGTAAGGCCTCTACGCTGCTTGACTGATCGCGCCGCAAACTCAGAATTTCGGTGGGGATGCTCATAATGCCCCCAACGTAGGAATGTTTTGTTCCTTTGGGGCAGAACCACCAATGGGACTTTCGTACTATGATGGCGGTACGACGTTGTGAATTTTTGAGGGAAGAGCGGGATCGGCCGCCCACCCGCAATGAAACTAGCCTTGAACTCAAGGCAGGAATCAGATAATCTGAGAATCAGATTATGAGGAAAAATAGGATTACAGTGACGGAAGCCGCGCGCAATTTTGCGGATTGCGTGAACCGGGCGCACTACCAAAATGCGACGTTCGTGCTGGTAAAGAACGGGGAAACGGTGGCGCAAATCGTGCCAGCGAAGGAAAAGGTGTGCACCGGACGTGATCTGGCGGCGGCGCTGGCGAAAACGCACCTTAGCGAAGCAGAGGCTCGGGCGTGGCGGCGCGATTTGAAGACAGCGCGCAAGCGCTTGAGGCCGGCAACCGACAAATGGCGGTAATTCTCGATGCGGACGTCATCATCCGCGGCGAGAAGGGCAAGCTCGATCTGCGGA
>Ga0209139_10000696_pt1 | contig 11986 bp, 10 predicted proteins | sample BogFormECP14_OM3_FD_188246 | JGI IMG/M metagenome (GOLD analysis project Ga0209139, IMG submission 188246) | Bog forest soil microbial communities from Calvert Island, British Columbia, Canada - ECP14_OM3 (SPAdes) (version 2) | ecosystem: Environmental > Aquatic > Freshwater > Wetlands > Bog ...
GCCGCGCCGCGCTCTGGACCGAGGTCAAGGACAAATTGAACGCAAGCGGCCTCAGCCTCTCGGGCGGCCAGCAGCAGCGCCTGTGCATCGCCCGCACAGTGGCGATCAGCCCGGAAGTGATCCTGTTCGACGAGCCGGCCTCCGCACTCGATCCGATCTCGACGGCGAAAATCGAAGAATTGATCGACGAATTGTCCGGCGACTACACGATCGCGATCGTCACCCATAACATGCAGCAAGCCGCGCGCGTCTCACACTATACCGCCTTCATGTATCTGGGTGAGATGGTCGAATTCGCGGAGACCAATGCCGTTTTTACCTCGCCGCGCGACAAGCGCACCCAGGATTACGTCACCGGCCGCTTCGGCTAATGGGAGGCAACGCCGTGGTGGACCAGCATACCGTCAGAGCCTACGACAAGGACCTCGACCTGCTCGAGCGGCGCATCGCGGAGATGGGCGGCCTCGCCGAGAAAATGGTGATCGACGCCATGGATGCGCTCGCCGCCGCCGACACCGCGCTCGCCCATCAAGTCGTAGCGACGGATCCGCGGCTCGACATGCTGCAGCGCGAGGTCGAGGAGCAGGCGGTCCTGACGATTGCGCGCCGCCAGCCGGTGGCGATCGACTTGCGCGAGATCATCGGCGCCATTCGCGTCGCCGGGGATCTCGAGCGGGTCGGAGATCTGGCCAAGAACATCGCCAAGCGCTCCGTCAAGATCGGCCTCGAGTCCCGGGTTCCGCGCGCCATCGTCGGCATCAAGCACATGAACGATTTCGCGCTCGAACTGATGAAGGATGTGCTCGACGCCTACGCGCAGCGCGACGTCGAGCGGGCGCTCGCCGTCTGGGAGCGGGACGCCGATCTCGACGCCCTCGAAGATTCGGTTTTCCGCGATCTCCTGACGCATATGATGGAGGATCCGCGCAACATCACCTTCTGCGCCCATCTTCTGTTCTGCTCCAAGAATATCGAGCGGATCGGCGACCACGCCACCAACATTGCCGAAACCGTGTTCTACCTCGTGACCGGTTCGACCCTGCCGACCGACCGGCCGCGGGGCCGCCAGGAGTCGGACATCGAAGCGGACGCCGGAGGGGAGTCGTGATGAACCAGGCGCGCAAGGAGAGCGTCCGTCCCGGGGCTGCGTCCGCGCCACGCATTCTCATCGTCGAGGACGAATCCGATCTGGCGTTGCTCTTGGGCTATAACCTCGAGTCCGAAGGCTACGTCGTCGAGAACGTAGCGCGCGGCGACGAGGCCGAGCTGCGGCTCGCGGAAAACGCGCCCGACCTCGTCATCCTCGACTGGATGCTGCCCGGCGTCTCGGGGCTCGAAATCTGCCGCCGGTTGCGGGCGCGGGAGGCCACCCGCACGCTTCCGGTCATCATGGTGACTGCGCGCGGCGAGGAAGCCGAGCGGGTGCGGGGCCTATCGGTCGGCGCCGACGACTATGTGGTCAAGCCGTTCTCGGTGCCCGAGCTTATGGCGCGGGTGCGGGCGCTGCTCAGGCGCAGCCGGCCGGAGCGGATCGCCGAACGCCTCTATGCCGGCGACCTCGACCTCGATCGGGAGACCCGGCGCGTTCGCCGCGGCGTGCGCGACATCCACCTCGGCCCGACCGAGTTCCGGCTGCTCGAATATCTGCTCGAAAAGCCCGGCCGGGTGTTCTCGCGCGCCCAGCTGCTCGATGCGGTTTGGGGGCAGGCGGCGGAGATCGACGAGCGCACCGTCGACGTCCACGTCGGGCGGCTGCGCAAGGCGCTCTCGCGCGGCAGGGAACGCGATCCGATCCGCACCGTTCGCGGCACCGGCTACGCCTTCGACGAAACCTTCGGGAAGGCTTGAAGACTGTCGGCGCCTTCGCTTTGACGAACAACGGCCGTCTAGCGAAAACGCAGCCGGCCGAGTTGACGGCGTCGATCGTCGCGGAACGATCTCCGGCCGGTTCTTTTGAATCGGAGCCGACATCGCACCGGTGGCGGCTGTTGCGATTATATTTCGTCTCGATAGCATCGCTTTTTGCTCCTCTTTTCCTGCGGCCCTGAAGCCTGCAGCAAGCCGGCCGCTGGTTCAAAATCACGTGAAGACTATTGGAGGGGCAGAATCGATCCATCATTCCGAGGTTGATTCAAAGGGCGCCTTGGTTTGACAGGCCGTACTTTAGGCCGTCAGACGGGCGGCGCACGATCTTGAACGTGCGCTCGGCGACATTTGTCCGGTTTGACGGTGCTCGCCAATGGGTAAAGCACCGCTCCGCTCCGGTGAGACCGATGACGTAGAGGCCGATCGTGCGGCTCGCATCCCAGGAGATCTTGCTCGAGTCGAGGCCGCTCGAGTCGACGAACTCCAGGAATTGCGACGAGTACGGATCGACGCCAACGCGCCTAGGAAAGGCCACCCGGCTCCGGTCCCGCCGGAGTTGGGCCACGCGCCAACACGTGTCGAGCGTGTCGCCGGCGAAGCCTCGCCGGTAGAGGTTGTCGCCGACCGGCGTGAACTCGACCATGGCTTCGCCAATCCCGACGGCGCCTTCCCAATGGTCACGGCCGTCTCCTTCTTCTTCAATGAACGGGATCGTGGATCGCGCCGATCAGGAAACCGGGCCAGTCGCGCTCGAAGAACGGCTGGTAGTCTCGATCGCGACGACGTACGAGCCGAGTAGCGCAAGTGAAAGTCTCACCGTTCAGGCGAACGCGTATCTGTTCAGCGCGGCTTTCTGGATGCTCGGAAGCAAACCGGAGGTCCTCAAGAGGACCTGTTCGAGCCATAGGCGTGCGATCCCCGTCTGGAGCGCAAAGGGCCCGGCCGCCGCGGCTGCCTCCGCCATGCTCGACAAAGAACGCGAGCGCCGCGAGGACGGCTTCGGAGAGGAGCGCCGTCTGCTGCCACTGCAGTGCGCGCAAGGCGCCGGAGGCCCCGTCGTACGCGACGCCCTGCTGGCGGATCGACTTGTTCAGCGCCCGAGCCGAATCGAGAGCCGAACGCACGTCGATCGCGTTGCAAAGAATGCCGGCATGATCGCTCATACGGGCCTGAACGTCCTTTCGGATCGCGCTGACGGTCAGAACGCTATCGATCTTCAGGACCTCGAGAACGCGCTCGACGGCTTCGTCGACCAGAGCGAAGTCCGTGCGAACCTCCGAACCGGACGCACGCCTCACGGCGATGTGCTCGGCGCAGCGTGTGGCAAAGACCTGTCCCGCATTCAGCGCGGCTCCGCCCGGCCTCGTCACTCCGTGCGTCCCCGCGGCCTCGCCGACTGCGTAGCAGCCACGGAGACTCGTCTCCCCCCATGTGTCGACGGCCAGACCGCCGTTCATATGCTGGTTATTGATCGCAAACTGGAGAGGATCGCGGGTGATGTCGTACCTGTACCGCTTGTAGAGCTCGATCGACAGAGGGTTCATCTGGCGCAGACGGTCCAACGGCATTTCGAGCAGTGCGCCGCTCTTGCCGAGGTACGCGCGGACGTCGTCATCCAGTTTGTCGAGACTGAATTCCGCCTCTCCGGGCACGGCTAGCGGGTTCCGATTGAAGTCCATGAAGACCTTCCGTCCCGGTTGGGTTTCCCGGAAGACTGCAAGGTCGAGAAGGCTCGAGCCGAAGTCGAGCATGCGGGTCGCGTGGAACGGCCACTGATAGCCCTTGCGGAAGATGTTCGACGCCAGCTCGGACGTAGTCCGGTAAAAATCGGCGAGGAAATTCCGCTCGTTCCCTCGCGAGTCGCGCGAGTAGATGTAGGGCATGCACTGGACGTAGGTTCCGGAAAGATTCCAAGGAAATTGATCCCGCGGCGTGCTGATTCCAAATTGGCTTTCCGTCAGGTTGACCGCATCGATCCCGGCCTCCAGCGCAAGGCCGAGCGAGCCGAAACAATGCCGGGGATAGACGCTGTCGCGATAGAGCTCGCCTGGTCCGCCGGTGGCGACGACTAGCGCGCCGCTCAGGAATACGATGAGCCCGAGCGGATTGTCCCCCGTGCGGCGCTTGGGCGAGATCGCCAGCGCGCCGGCGCAACCTCGCCCCTCGTTCGATTCGACGAGCAGCCGGACGCCGGTAGTCTGATTGAAAATCGGGATGTTGAGCCGGATCGCCTCGTTTGCCAGCACTTGCACCATAAGGCGTGAGGTTCGGGGACCACAGCTCGTCGCGCGCCCAACCTCGTCATGGTCCGTCTGATAACGCAACACCCCGCCGAGTCGGTCTTGGGGTACTGGCAGCCCCATAAACTGTAGCGAGGAGAGCGCCCGTGACGAGCCCACCGCTTCCACATAGGCCGTGTCTTCGTCCATCGCGCCGCCTGCGCCCAATGCGTCCGCCATGGCGCGGTAGTCGTCGCCTCGTCCGGCCCCGTTGGCTGTGTGAAGGGTCTGCTTGTCGGAGCCCGAGCAGGCCGACGTTCCCCCGTAGGCGCTTTGGGTGGCGATGATAACGTCGACCCCGCGACGTTTAAGCTCCACGGCGGCGCGCAGTCCTGCCGCGCCGCTTCCGAGGACCACGGCTTCGCATCGGTGCACCGGTAGGGAGAAGCCACGAGCGGCCACGAACTCTTTCGGCGGCCTCTCGATTGCGAGCCGCGGCATGGCGACGTCGGTCAGTCGGTCTAGTATTTCCTGCGGAACGATCGTGCTCAAGCGCGTTATCCGGGTTGGGATTGACGAGGCGATCAAAACCGGGTAGGCGTCATTAGCACGTTCCAATTTTCTTGACAATGACCCTGGTATTGCTCCACTTTATGAGAGATAACCGGATCGCTGGATTGGAACGATCCAAATCGGACGCTCATGACTGACGGCGCGCAAGGGGAGGTGGAGGTTCGCGAGGGTCGCGCGACCATCGTCGATGTCGCGCGTCGTGCCGGTGTCTCCAAATCGACAGTCTCGTTGGTGCTCGGCGGAAGTTCGCTCGTCGCAGACTCGACACGTGAGCGCGTCGCCGACGCGATGACGAAACTCGGCTACATCTATCACCGAGGCGCGGCGACCTTGCGCGGCGCGAAGTCCGGAGTAATCGGCATGGTCATTAACGACCTGTCGAACCCCTTTTACGTCGAGCTGGCGATCGGCATCGAACAGGCTTGCCAGGGCGGGGCCTATATCCCGTTCCTTGCCAACACAGCGGAGAATCCGGTCCGCCAGCAGCAGGTCATCCGGTCGATGCGCGAGCACGGCGCCGCTGGGCTGGTGCTTGCGCCAGCGATTGGCACGTCAGCCAGTGAGCTGAAGCCTCTGCTTGCCGGTCTGCCGGTCGTCCAGGTGATGCGTCGGCTGCCTGGCCTGAGGGCGTCTCTAGTCGCTCCCCAAAACAAGGAAGGCGCGCGCAAGGCGACAGTTCATCTGATCGCGAATGGACACAGGCGCATTGCCTTCGTCGGTGGAATGTCGTCGTTGCTGGTCCGCGACGAGCGCCTGGCCGGCTATCGGATTGCCTTGGAAGAGGCTGGAATTCCGCTCGACTTGTCGCTGGTCATCGAAACCACGACCAACTACTCGGGCGGCGGAGCGGCGGCCCCGCAGTTGCTCAACCTCCCCGAGCCTGCGACCGCCGCCCTTTGTTTCAACGATGTCGTCGCGATCGGACTTGTTCGCGGGCTTACGGAAGCCGGCGTTTCGGTCGGCGCGGACTTCGCGGTTATCGGCTTCGACGACATCGAGGAAGCCAAGCACACGCTTCCCGCCCTGACCAGCGTGGTCGTCAACGGCCGCGATCTCGGCTCCCGCGCCGCCCAACTCTTGATGCGACATCTTGCGAGCGGCGACTTTGAGCCCGAAGCCGTCCTCTGTCCAACGACCTTGGCGATTCGCAAATCCAGCGGCGCCCCGAAACCGAACCCGTTGGGGGGAAATTGATGGCGAAGCTCCGTTGGGGGTTGATCGGCGCGAGCACGATAGCCGCGGAACACATGATCAGCGCCTTTCGCGCAAATGGTGGCGAGGCGGTCGCAGTCATGAGCACCGACGCCGACCGCGGAGCGAGTTATGCAAAGAAGCATGGGATCGCGCGTGCGACGACGAGCCTGAAGGAGCTGGTCGAATCGAAGGAGGTCGATGCGGTCTACATCTCGACGACCAACGAGCTCCATCGCGGCCAGCTTTTCGCGGCCGCCGCGGCACGAAAACATGTGCTGTGCGAAAAGCCGCTTGCGCTGACGCTCGCTGATGCGCGCGCAATGGTCGCGGAATGTCGCAAGCACGGCGTCGTCATGGGAACCAATCACCACCTCCGCAACGCGGCGACGCACCGCGCCATGCGGGAGGCGATCAAAGAGGGCCGGATCGGGAAGCCGCTTTTCGCCCGCGTCTTCCACTCCGTCTATCTGCCTCCTCATTTGCAGGGGTGGCGACTGGACCGGCCGGAGGCGGGAGGAGGCGTCATGTTGGATATTACCGTGCATGACGCAGACACTCTTCGCTTCGTGCTCGACGACGAACCGACGTCGGTGATCGCGATGGGGTCGCATGGAGGGATGGGCCGGGCGGGCCTGGAGGACGGCGCCATGGGCGTCATTCGCTTCTCCCAAGGCTTGCTCGCGCAGTTTCACGACGGATTCACAACCAAATACGCAACCACCGGATTCGAAGTGCACGGAGAGTCGGGTTCATTGATCGGGCGAGATTGCATGACCCAGGAGCCGAAGGGCGAGGTTCTGCTTCGGACCTCCTCTGGCGACGAAGCGCTGAAACTGGATCACGAAAAGCTTTACGTCCGTTCAATTCGCCTGTTCCAGGAGGCTATCCAAGGACGCGGCGCGCCGTCTGCGACGGGCGAAGATGGGGTCAAGTCATTGAGCGTCGCCATCTCGGCTCGTCAGGCGGCGCGATCCGGCGCCGACACCGCGATTGATGTAACCGTCTGAGGTGAGCCATGACCAGGCAAAAGGTAATTTCCGCGTCAGACGCCGCTCGCCTCATTCCCGATGGCGCGATCGTCACGATTTCCTCGTCGTCAGCGCTCGGTTGCCCCGACGACATGTTGGCTGCGATCGGAGAACGTTTCGAGGCGGAAGGTCATCCGCGGAACTTGACGACCCTTCACCCGATCGCGGCGGGCGACATGTGGGGTGTCAAGGGCGTCGACCATCTCGCGAAGGCGGGATGTCTCGCCCGCGTTTTGGCTGGTTCCTATCCGTCGGGCCCGTCTTCCGCCGAGCCGCCTGCAATCTGGAAGATGATCACTGGCGACGCGATCCCAGCCTACAACGTGCCGTCTGGAATCCTGTTTGACATTCATCGCGAGGCGGCGGCAAAGCGTCCAGGCGTACTGACCAAAGTAGGAATGGATACGTTCGTCGATCCTGTCCACGAAGGCTGCGCCATGAATGCCAAAGCGGCGTCGGAACCGATCGTAGAGCGCGTCACCTTCGCCGGCGATGACTGGCTTTTCTTCCCGACCATTACTCCGCGGGTAGCGATCATTCGCGCAACGACGGCTGACGAAAGAGGAAATCTTTCCTACGAGCATGAAGGGGGCATTCTTGGGCCGCTCGATCAGGCTCTAGCGGTACATAACAATGGCGGGGTTGTGATTGCGCAGGTTAAGCGGCTCGCCGCCTCCGGTACGCTGCGCCCCCATGACGTCCTCGTGCCGGGCATACTCGTCGACTACATCGTGATCGCGCCGGATCAATTGCAGACGACGCACACGGCTTACGAACCCGCCATTTCTGGCGAGATCTTTCGGCCGTTGTCGTCCTTCGAGACGCCGAAGTTCAGTATAGCCAAGGTCATCGCGCGGCGGGTAGCCCAGGAGCTGCGCGATGGCGATGCGGTCAACATTGGCTTCGGCATTTCCGCCAACGTGCCCCGAATCCTGATCGAGGAGGGCAGGCACGGCGCCGTGACCTGGGTCATCGAACAGGGCGCCGTGGGGGGCGTGCCGTTGCTCGATTTCCAGTTCGGCTGCGCCTCCAACGCCGAGGCGATCGTGCCGTCGCCCGCTCAATTCACTTACTTCCAAGGCGGTGGCTTCGACGTATCGCTGCTCTCATTCCTGCAGATCGATCGCTTCGGCTCCGTCAACGTGTCCAAGCTCGGCGTGCGGCCCCACGTCACGGCGGGAGCGGGCGGCTTCGTGGACATCACGGCGCGCGCGAGGAAGATTGTCTTTTCCGGCTATTTTACTGCTGGCGCCAAGCTCGAGGTCAGCGACGGCGCAGTGATGATTCCGAAAGAGGGCAAGGTCAAGAAGCTCGTTCAGTCTGTTGAGCAAATCTCTTTTTCAGGCCCTCGGGCGATCGCTCAGAACCAGGAAATTCTCTACATCACCGAGCGCTGCGTCCTCCGCTTGGAGCCGGAAGGCGTGACGGTTGTCGAGTTGGCCCCGGGTGTCGACCTAAAGCGCGACGTCCTTGCTGAGGCTGAGTTCCCGCTGAGGGTGGCTCCGGAACTGCGGAAAATGGACTCGGCGCTGTTTCATCCCGCGCCGATCAATCTCAAACTCCGCCCAGCCCTGGAACCGCTTCGATGAGCCCTTTCGTCGAGCTGACATTTGAAGGCCCCCTCGCGCGTCTGACAATGAAGCGGGCCAACAAGCTGAACGCGATCGACCGCGCGATGGTCGACGCGCTGGCTGACGCCGCGCGGTCGATCGAAGCCTCGCGGGATGCGCGGGTCGCCATCCTCTCGGGTGAGGGCAAGGCTTTTTGCGCCGGCGGCGACATTGCCGCCTGGGGTGGGCTCCCCGCGTTGGAGATGTGGCGCGACTGGACGCGCGCAGGACACCGCGCTTTCGAAGCGCTCGCGCGGCTGCGCGTCCCCCTGATCGCGGCGCTGACCGGTCACGCGTTCGGCGGCGGCTTGGAGCTCGCGGCGGTCGCGGACATCCGCGTCGCCGAAAGCGGCATCAAGCTCGGCCTTCCGGAGTCAGGGCTCGGCATGGCGCCCGGCTGGTCCGGCACCCAACGGCTGGTACGGCGGTTTGGACCGTCGGTCGTACGGCGCATGGCGCTAGCGGGCGCAATGTTTACTGCGGAAGAGGGGCTCGCGCTCGGACTGGTCGACGAGGTGACCGCGAGGGGCGATGGGGTCACACGCGCTGAAGGCATCGCCGCGGAAATCGCCAAGCGCGGTCCGGTGGCGGTGCAGATGATCAAAGCGATGATCAATTTCGCCGAAGGCGAGGATCGGGACGTTCCAATTGAGGGGCTGGCCGGCGCGCTGACCGCGACGACTGAGGATCTGGCCGAGGGCGTCGCCGCATTTCGCGAAAAACGGACGCCGAGCTTTCTCGGTCGGTAGGATAAGCTTGATGGACGCTGTATACCGAGGGAAAGACGTTCCACGTTGATAGCGGTCGGCGCACGAGCTGGCTGCCCCATCGGAGCGGCGCGCGGAACTCAGGATCGGAAGTGTGAATCGCTTCTGGAAACGGCGCCGGACCGCATCCGGAGGGAGAGTACGTTTAGGAAGGGTCTGAAATGAAAGTTCGTTCGATTCTCATGGCGAGCGCGATGGCCGTTGGGGCCGTCGGCTTCGCCAATGGCGCCTCGGCTGCCGACAACAAAGAAGTCCAGATGCTGCATTGGTGGACATCGGGGGGCGAGGCGGCGGCGCTCAACGTTCTCAAGCAGGATCTCGCGAAGGAAGGTTACACCTGGAAGGACGTGCCGATCGCGGGCGGCGGCGGCGAGGGCGCCATGACCGCGCTGAAGGCGATGGTGGCGGCGGGCAATCCGCCGACCGCTTCGCAAATCCTTGGCTATTATGCAGTCGACTACGCCGAGGCCGGCAAGCTCGGCGACATCACCGCGCTCGCGACCAAGGAAGACTGGGCCAAAGTCGTTCCGACGGCGTTGCAGAAGTTCACCACGACGAATGGCAAGTGGGACGCGGTCCCGGTCAACATCCACTCCGTCAACTGGGTCTGGCTCAACAAATCCGTGATGGACAAGATCGGCGGGACCGAGCCGAAGACTTTCGACGACTTCCTGGCGCTGCTTGCGAAGGCCAAGGCGGCCGGCGTGATTCCCTTGGCGCTTGGCGGACAGCCCTGGCAGGAAGCGACGATGTTCGATTCGGTCGTGATGTCGACGGGAGGCCCGGACTTCTACAAGAAGGCCTTCGTCGATCTTGACGAGTCGGCGCTGAAATCGGACACGATGAAGAAGTCGTTCGATAATCTGGCCAAGCTGCGCGAATTCGTCGACCCCAACTACGCGGGTCGCGACTGGAACCTCGCCACCGCCATGGTGATCAAGGGCGACGCGCTCGTTCAGGTGATGGGAGATTGGGCGAAGGGCGAATTCAAGGCGGCGAACAAGGAAGCGGGGAAGGACTTCCTTTGCTACCGTTTCCCTGGCACTGACGGCTCGGTGATCTATAACACCGACATGTTCGCAATGTTTGACGTTTCCGCCGATCGCAAGGGGGCGCAGCTGGCCCTCGCGGACGCGACGATGAGCCCGAGCTTTCAGTCGGCGTTCAACGTCGTGAAAGGCTCGGTGCCGGCGCGCATGGATGTGCCGGATACCGCCTTCGACATGTGCGGCAAGAAGGGCATCGCCGATGTGAAGGCCGCCAACGCGGACGGCAAGTTCGTCGGATCGATGGCGCAGAATTACGCGCAGCCTCCGGCGATCGCGGGCGCCTATCATGACGTCGTGACCAAGTTCTTTCACGGCGAGATCAAGAGTTCGGACGCTGCCGTGACGGAGCTCGACAAGGCGATCAACGCCGCGAAGTAGAGCCGACACATGTCTCTCTCTCCAGCCTCGATGCTGGAGAGGGAGATTTATGGCCGCCGTTCGGGGAAACGAGGGCCCGAGGGACTGATCATGACCATTTCTGTTGCCCCGTTCGCCGTCGCGGAACCACGGAACGGCACGATCCGAGACAAGCTTCAGCACTATTTGCCGCGCCTCGTCCTCGCCCCGTCTTTCCTGCTCGTGCTGGTCTTCGTCTACGGCTTCAATTTGTGGACGTTGTTCCTGTCGTTCACCAATTCGAAGGCCTTTGCCTCGAGCACGCTGGTCGGCCTCGCCAATTATCAGAAGCTGTGGACCTGGACTTTCGAAACGGACCCGCCGTCGAGCTGGTACACGGCGCTGGTCAACATGGGCATCTTCGGCGGACTCTACGTCTCTATCTGTCTCGTCCTCGGGCTGACGTTGGCGATCCTGCTGGACCAGAAGATTCGGGGCGAGGGGATTCTTCGCCCGATCTACCTCTATCCCCTCGCGCTCTCTTTCATCGTCACCGGGACGGCTTGGAAGCTGTTCCTTGATCCTCGCATCGGACTGGAAAAGGCGGTCCACGATTGGGGCTGGACCAGTTTTCATTTCGACTGGGTCGTCAACCCGCGCATGATGATCTACTGCGTTGCCATCGCCGCCATCTGGCAGACCTCCGGCTTCGTGATGGCCATGTTCCTTGCCGGGCTTCGCGGCGTCGACGGCGAGATCCTTAAAGCCGCGCAGATCGACGGCGCCTCGGCCTTCGCGACCTACTGGCGCATCGTCATTCCGATCATGCGCCCAGTCTTCCTCTCCGCCTTGATCATCCTGACGCATATGGCGATCAAGTCCTACGACCTGGTGCTTTCCGTCACTGGCAAGAACCCCGGGGGCGCGGCGGAGCTCCCATCGACATTCATGTATTCCTACACCTTCACCCGCAATCAGATGGCGGTCGGATCGACCAGCGCGGTCATCATGCTGATGACCATCGCGGCGATTATGGTCCCCTACCTTTATTCGGAGCTCAGGGAGAAGAATCGATGAGCGCGGCTGACGCGATCCTCGCGGGCCCGAGCCGCGAACCCACCCGTCATTCGCTGACGACCCGGATCGTGATCTACGGACTCCTGATCCTTTTCGCCGCGGTCTATCTGGTGCCGCTCATCGTAATGGTGATGACGTCGCTGAAGCCTCTCGACGAGGTGACCGGCGGCAATATGTTCGCCCTCCCGCACACGCTCACCTTCGACCCATGGGTGAAAGCCTGGGGCGAGGCGCGCATCGGCGTCTCCGACACAGCAGGTATCAAGG
>Ga0209139_10000697_pt1 | contig 11985 bp, 4 predicted proteins | sample BogFormECP14_OM3_FD_188246 | JGI IMG/M metagenome (GOLD analysis project Ga0209139, IMG submission 188246) | Bog forest soil microbial communities from Calvert Island, British Columbia, Canada - ECP14_OM3 (SPAdes) (version 2) | ecosystem: Environmental > Aquatic > Freshwater > Wetlands > Bog ...
AGTGCGAGCGAAAGGCTTCTCAACATTGCGCGAACGCTCGTGGACATCCTCGACGAAAAGAGCGCTTCGCTCTCTCGCGCCCGGCGAGCCACAGCGCAGGGCCGCGCGGGGTACTCCTCGGACGAGATTGCGAGCTTCTGGTTTGTGCACACCGTCAACGAAAGCCTTTCCGTTCTGCGGCACCTGAGCAGGTCCGAGCGCGGGCATCCCGAGCAGCTCTACGTCGAAATGTCGCGGCTGGCGGGCGCGCTGTGTACGTTTGGACTGGACTCGCATCCTGAGAGCCTGCCTCCTTACAATCACGACGACTTGGAGAAGTGTTTCGGGCCGCTGAATCAGCACATCCGCGCCCATCTTGAACTGGTTGTGCCATCGAATTGTGTGCAGATACTCCTGGTTTTGGCCGGAAAAAACTTCCGCAACGGGGACGTTTTGGATCAGCGCTGCCTGGATCGTGCGCGATGGGTGCTCGCCGTTCGCGCGGATACTGGCGAAGCGGAAATTATCGCCAAGACGCCACGACTGATAAAAATCTGCTCGAAAGATTTGCTGCCGGAGTTAGTAAAGACGGCGCTGCCCGGCCTCGGCCTCGTCCACCTGCCGATTCCGCCTTCCGCGATCGCGCCCAAAGTGGAGTTTCAGTATTTCGGGATCAGCCGCACCGGCAATTCCTGGGAACACATCGTGCAGACGCGAAAGGTCGGCGTCTATGTTCCCGATGATTTGCCCGGAGCGGAAATCGAGCTTTTGGTCGTACTAGAGTCCTAGGAGGAGCCGGTGGGAGCCACGATGTTTGGGGCCACGAGCGTGCAGCCCCGCGAAGTATCCACCAAGCGGCGCACGGAAAATCTCGCGTACATTTATCAGCAGATTTTGACGGTGATCGTGCGCGTGCGGCAGAACCGCCAGGCCGTTTCCGATGCCAACGCTTTTCGCGCCAACATTCAGGCGGGTTTGCGCGCCGCCGAAAAAGATGCCGTGAAAAAAGCCTACGCTCCGGATGACATTCGAACGGCCACGCTCGCGGCTGTCGCCTTCCTGGACGAGTCCGTCCTCAATTCCAACAATCCGGTGTTTAGCTCCTGGCACAGCATGCCGCTGCAAGAAGAAATGTTCGGCCATCACGTCGCGGGAGAAACGTACTTTGACAACCTCGAGAAGCTGATGTCCCGCCAGGATTCTCACGACGCCGCGGATGTGATCGAAGTCTATGCGCTGTGTCTCTTGATGGGCTACAAAGGAAAATACGGCCTCTCGGGCCCGGAAGCCACAAGGCCCATCATCGATTCCGCCCTCGAAAAAATCCGCCGCATTCGCGGGCCGCTCGTTGGACTTTCCCCAGCCTGGGCCGTCCCGGAAGGCGGAGCGGTCGCCGCAAAACGCGATCCCTGGGTTCGGCGTCTTGCGTTCGGCGCGCTGGGCTGCGTGATTTTGGCGTTCCTTCTTTTTGTCGTTTTCAAAATGCGAATGCTTGCAGGCGTTTCAGACGTTCACGCGATAGCACCTCTAAACCACCCGTAGGGAGTGGAGATGCGATTTCACTGGGAACATCTTGCAGCTGGAGCCGCAGCGATCTTTGTCCTGATGCTGACGTGGTTCGGCCCGCAAATTTTGCACGTCGCCGGCACGAACGCCGTTGTGCTGCGCGGCGGCATCCTGCTGCTGGGCGTTATCGCCATCATCGGATTGCTGCTCTGGGCGCGCTCGAACATGCCCGCCCTGCCAGCGTCTGAAGAGCGGCCCGCAGCTCAGCCTTCCGGCGCGGGTGCGGGCGCCTCGGCGGGCGCCTCGCAAGATGTAGACATTTTGGTCCGCGAAGCGGCCACCAAGGTGGCGGCTGCGCGTCTCGCGGCTGGTGCGCAACTTTCTTCGCTTCCCACGGTCTTCCTGCTTGGAGAAACCGGCGCAGGCAAAACGAGCGCGATGGACCAGAGCGGCTTGGATGCGGAGTTGCTCGCGGGACAGGTCTATCAGGAAAGCACCATCGTGCCCACGCGCGTTGCGAATCTTTGGTTCGCTCGCAAAACTGTTTTTGTGGAAGCCGGCGGCCCGCTGCTCGACGATGCCGGTTCCTGGATTCGGCTGGTCAAGCATTTCGTGCCGGGGCGCTTCCGTTCCATTTTTGGCGGCGCCAAACTCGCCCCGCGCGCAGCGATCGTCTGCGTCGACTGCGAAAAACTGGTCCGCGAAGCTGCACTCGACAAAATCGTGGCGCAGTCCCGCAAAATTCGCGCCCGCCTCGAAGAGCTTTCCTATCACATGGGCGTGAGCCTGCCCGTTTACGTGCTTTTCAATCGCTCGGATCGCGTCCCGTACTTCGAAGAATTTGCCGGCACGTTCAGCAACGAAGAAACTTCGCAGGTTCTCGGCTCGACTTTGCCACTCGTGGGCTCCACAAGCTCCGGCGTTTACGCCGAGCAGGAAACCAAGCGCCTTACCGCGGCGTTCCAAGCTATCTTTTTCACGCTTGCCGAATGCCGCCCTGGCCTTCTGAATCGTGAGCGCAACAGCGACCGCCAGGCCTGCGTTTACGAATTTCCCCGTGAGTTTGGAAAGCTCAGCAAACCCCTCGTCCAGTTTCTCGTGGACCTTTGCCGTCCCGGCCATCTCCGCACCGGACCTTTCCTGCGCGGCTTTTATTTTGTAGGGCAGCGCGTCGTTACGGTTTCCTCCGCGGTCGGCGGGCAAACGATGCTCGGCGTCCGCGCCGCGCAGAAAGCGCCGAGTGGATTCAACCCCGACGCGACGAGCCTGATCAACGCGCAGGATTCCTCCGCCAAAACTTCTTGGGCTACCGGCACGTCGCTCGAGAGCGCCGCTGAATCGCGCCGATCCGTGCAACGCGTTTTCCTGAGCCACGTCTTCAGCCACGTCCTGCTGCAAGATCGCGCCGCGCTCGGCGCAAGTGGCGCGAGCACTCGCGGCGACCTCGGCCGGCGCATTCTGTTCGCCTCGATCGCGTTCCTCGGTTTCCTCTGGATCATCTTCACGCTGATCTCGTTCGTCGGGAACGCGCATCTTGTCTCGAGCGTTCGAAGCGCCGCCCAAGACCTGGCCACCGCGCAGAGTCTCGGATCGCAGCAACCTACGCTCGACTCCCTGCGTAAACTCGACTCGCTGCGCCAAGCCATCGTCCAGCTTCGCGGTTACGACCAAAATGGCGCGCCTCTGCATCTTCGCTGGGGACTCTACACCGGCGATGCCCTGCTCCCGGACGCCCGGGCCATCTATTTCCACGCTTTCAATCAAGTTCTCTTCGAGCACACCAAACGCAATCTGCTCGCCGATTTGCGCACCTATCAGGGTGATCCTCAGCCGACCGCAGATTCGAGTGCTCCCTACGACGCGCTGAAAGCGTATCTGCTTACCACTTCCGAATCGCAGCGCAACACCGGAGAATTTTTGCAGGACTTTTTGATGAAGGATTGGAAGCGCGATCTGGGTGACATCGAGCAGGAGCGCAATGACCTGGCCGCACAACAATTCGCGTTCTACAGCTCTGAATTGACCACGGATAATCCTTACTCAAAAACGAATGACGCCATTCTGATCAGCCAGGTCCGCGCCTACCTGAACAAGTTCACCGGTCTGCAGCGGCTTTACACAAGCATGCTGACCGATGCACGCCAGAAAGCAAAAGGCTATCGATTCGCTGCCGCCCATCCCGATGCATCAGAAGTTTTGCACGCCAAAAACGACGTCGACGCCGCCTTCACCGCGGACGGCTGGAAAATCATGGATCAATCCATCCAGCATCCCAATGCCGTTCAGGGCGAGACGTGGGTGTTAGGCACCGCGACGAGCACGAATATCAGCACTGCCGACCTCAGCGGGCAGCTCCGCGCGATGTACGAGAAGGATTTTATCGCGCAGTGGCGCGCTTTCTTGAGCGCGGCGGCCATCGCCCCTTACGGCAGCGAGCATGACGCCGCGACAAAACTCGCCAAGATTTCCGCAAACTCGTCGCCGCTCCTGGCGCTGCTCTGCGACGTTGCGGACAACACCAACGTGCAGTCCCTGGCGATTAAACAAGCCTTCCAGGCACCGCAACAGGTCGTCTCGCCCGGCTGTGGCGTGCTGAAAAAATACGACCAGCCGTCCAACGATCCCTATATGAAGGGCTTGCTGAACTTGCAACAGTGCGCGCAGCAACTGGCCGATGCTTCCGCCGAACAAAAAGACGCGCAAAAGACGGCGTGCACGCCAACTGTGTCGCAGGCGCATCTCGCTTCCGCACAGCTCGCGCAGGGCCTGCCCACCGATCCGGATGGCCACGTAGATCAAACCGTAGGCGCGCTGCTCGACGAACCGATCAAGGGCTTGCAGAGATTCCTCGTCGCGGGAGGAGGCGGCGGCGGCGAAGGTGGCCTATGCGGTCCGTACAAAGCGCTGCAAACCGCCTATCCTTTCAACGTGCACAGCAGCCGCGAAGTCACGCTGCCTGAGTTCAACGACTTTTTCCAGCCGACAAAAGGCAAACTCTCTCAGTTTCTCGCCGCGGAAAAAAATAATCTGAGCCTGCAAGGCTCCGCCTATGTCCGTGCGCTGGGCACCACAACCGCTGTGGGTCCGAACTTCCTCCGCACTCTCAACGAGCTTTACGCCATCCAACAAGCCGTCTATCCAAACGGCGCAACCGATCCGCATTTCGAATACACGATCTCGGCACGCCTGCCCGACGCAGGCGGTTTCAAGAGCGAAAAGCTCGCCTTCGACGGCCAGGAATGGACCATCACTGGAAGCGGCGGCACGAGAAAATTCATCTGGCCCGGTACAACGTTACAAGGTGCCACGTTAAGTTTGAACAGCGGCGGCGACGACCTCGCGGTCGCACAAGCGCAAGGACTGTGGGCGGTCTCTCATTTCTTCTCGGGGTATAAATGGCAGCCCTCCGCGGGCGGCTACACCATTCAAGGGCCGCTCATCGGTCCTACGGGACAGCCGATGACGAGCGGCGGCAAGACCGTGGAAGTGCGCTTCGATGTGAATTTGAAGGGCGTTCCGTTTTTCCAGGCGGGCTTCTTGTCGGGCTACTCGTGCTCGAAGATGAGCCAGTAACTCGCGCTCGCGCGCAGTCAAAAGAACTTCTTCAAGGGACGCGCCCTGCGCGGCTAATCGTAGCTAATCGAGGCTGCTGGGGCAGGATCTCAACGCTGAAAGGTAATCGGAAGAGGAAAGCGAACGGTGACTGGTTTTCCGCCTGCTGTTGGAGGCGTCGTCTTCCAGTGCTTCGAAGCATCTTTCACTTTTTTGAGGAAGTCCTTGTCGGCATCTCCCTCTTTGTCGACCTTCACGTTCCCGCTCGAATCCACGGTCACGATGACGGTCATTGTGTACGGCAGCTTCCCCGGCTTACTCGCCACATCCGGGAACTCCACCAGAGGATTCCCCACCCACTGTAACGCCGCACTGGCGTCCAGTTGGGCGCACGAAACAGAACCTCCAAGCGACGGCGCTTCCGCAGCGCCGCGTCCCGGACCGCAAGAAAGGGCGGGAAGAACCATCTTGTTTCCGGCTTGCGTCATGGACGCAATCGCGGTGGGAATCGTCGTTTTGACATACATCGCGGCGTTCTCGCGGTAAATTCCCGCTCCGCTCGCTATTTTCTGAAATTCCTGACTCACGCTGTGGCCAAGCGCCTCAGCATCCTTCTTCGCTTTCGCCTGTTCGAAATGCGCGACCGCCGTGTCAAACGCCGCCTTGTCGCCTACTTTTTCCGCGGCGGCGGAATACGCCGCGTTCAACCGCTTCTCAATGTCCTTGCTGGAAGCCAGCAGCGCGGGATCTTCGGCGCGGCCCTGAAAAGTGTGCACCTCGTCCTGGACGCGCTGGATCGCCGCCGTGTCACTCTTGCTTTCCGCGGATTGCGCGCTGGCCTTGAGCTGGTCGAATTGCTGCTGTTCCGCCGCGTGCAATTCCTTGGAAAGCTTGTCGTGCGTCTTGCTCCATTGCTGCACGCCGTCCAGGTCCGCCTTGGCCGTGCGGAAGGAATTCGCTTTGATGGCCTCCTCGATCGTGTTCACCGATTGCATAGCCTTCTCAACGGTTGGCAACTGCTTCTTCGCGTCGGCGGCCTGCGCGCCCTTGCGGTTGATCACCTCTTGGAACTGTTCCTTCGCTTCCGCCCAGCTTTCGTCTTTCACGTCTTGCATTGCGGTGTCGTAAGCCTTCTGGTCGTTCCCCGACTGGCGTATTTTCGCGATGTAATTCTCCGCCTGTGGTTTCAGCGTCGAGCCGGCGACATTCATATCCACAACGGCGCGAAACTCCTTGCGCGCCTTCTCATTGTCTTTCGCCTGAAACAGCGCGACGCCTTGATTGAAGTGATCCTGCTCTTGTTTCTGGATGTCGCTCGCACCCGATCCGGCTTTCACCTCTTCCAGTTCCTTTGTCGCTTCATCCACGTGCCACAAACTCATCGCAATGACGTCTTGAAACCCTTGCTGCGCCCCTGCAAAATTTTTGTCTTTCAGCAAACCCTCGGCGTCACCAAATCGCTTCTGTTCTTCCGCGCGTTTCTGCTCAATTTGCATCACCTGCTGCGACGCCTCATTCTGCAGCGGTCCCTTGATCTTCGCCAACCCTTGCCAGGCTTGCTCGGATTGATCGAACTGGCGGTTCTGCCACAGCTCTTCGGCTTGCTGTTTCAATTTCAAATCGCTGACGGAAGCGCCGGTTCCGCTCGTCTTGCGCGGCCACAGCGCCACCGCAAGAATCACAATCACCACGAGCCCGATTCCGGCGAGCACTGGCGGACGCTTCAGCATCGCCAGAACTTGCGCCGGCACATCGCTTCCCGGCTGCGGTTTCGGCTTGGCCGGTGGAACGGCCGGCGAAACCGCAGGCGAACTGGCCGGCAAGCTGCCCGACGCACCCGCTGCCATAATCACAGTTCCGCTCGGAGGGGTTTGTGCCGCCCCGCCACCGTCCACACCGCTCTGCTTGGCCGCAGCGGGGCTCATAATCACCGTCGCGTCCGAAACATCTGCCTTTCGCGCCGCAATATCTTTCCCGTCCGAACCCGGGCGTCCCGGCACTGGCCCATCTTTCCGCGCCCCGGTCTTGTCTCCCGTGCTGATCACCTTCGTAGCTGAAAATCCCGTCACAGGAACGTTTTTTGCGGAATCGCTCACTTGCGTCATGTCGCCAGCTGGAAGTGGCGGCTTGGCAGCAGGCCCTGCCTTGTCCTTTTTCCCGGACGCGGGCGGCTTCGCCATCGAGGTCTTCGCGTTATACATCTGCGTTGCTGCCGGCCCTTGCCCGCTCGCAAGCACCTCAATCTTTCCGCGCAGTTCCTGCATCCGCGGATCGGAAGCCTGGAAAATCTGCGTCGCCATCACTTCGTTCAACAGCCGCGTCGCGCCCGCGTGATCGCCCTTGACCACCATCGTTTCCGCCACGCTGAATTTTTTCTCCGCGTCGTCTTTCTTCTTCCGCTTTTCTTCCGCGCCATGCAGCAACTGCGTCACGTTCGGATCCGGCCCCATGGTTTCCATGGTCTGCTGCGCCAGATCGATCGCGTCGGTTATCTTGTCCTGATTGATCTTGCTGTTGATCTCGCGCACCCGCCGCTGCATTTCGTTGCGTGCACGCTCGCGGTCGTCCTGCTCTTTCTTCAGCGCTTCCGCTTCCGTTGCCAGCTTGCGGAAGGCATCCTGCTTAGGAAATTCCTCGATCGCCTTCCGCGCCGTATCCAAAGCCTCGCCATACCGCTCGCACATCAAAAATCCCTGAATCTGCTTCTCACGCTCTTCTTCTTTCCTCTTTTGCTCTTGCTGCGCCACTTCCCCGCTGGCGTAATTCACCAGCTCCCGCAGCTCGTACTCCTGCGGAAATTCCTGCATAAGGGGCTCGCCCTTCGCCACCACCTGCTTGAACTTCCCCGCTCCCAGCATGGTGCGCAGCGCAGTTACTTCCTCATCCAGCCGCTTCTGCCGTTTCTGTTCCTGCTCTTCCTGCAACGCCAGGTTCTGCAGATTCTTTACCGCCGTGTCCCCAGCGTGTTCGACCACCAACACATCCAAAATCTTCCGCGCGTCCGCAAAATTCTGTTGCCCGAGCAGCCGCCGAACTTCCGCCATCTGTTTCTGCTTCTGTAGTTCCGCCTGGTCCGTCTTCGCCGATTCCTGCAGCTTCTTCAACTCCGGCTCATTGGGAAATTCCTGCAAAGCCGCCGCCAGTACGGTCAGGCACTCGTCGTACTTCAACTCCGTCCAAAGTGTCCGCGCCCGGTGCAAAATCTCGCCCAGTTTTTTCCGCTTCTCCCGCCGCCCGCGCTCCTCGTCAATCTGCTTCTTCAATTCCTGCGCCTGGCGGTTGGCATCATCCAGTTCCAGGGCCTGTCCCAAAGCCGCCGCGGCCTCGGTGAGCGCACCTTCCGCCAGTCGCTGCTTCGTCAATTTCAGTCTCTGCTCCAACTGCTGCACTTTCGCCGCCGCCGCTTCCACTTCCGCGAGCAACTTGTGCGCCGGCTCATGCTTCGAATCGAGGCCCAGGGCCGCTTGCGCTTCTTGTTTCGCCTCGCGAAGCTGCCCCGCCTTCAAATAACCTTCCCCGCGGCTCAAATGCTCCTTCAACCGCGGCAAAATCTCCGTCCGCCGCAATTCCACAGAAACTTTTTCCAACATGCTCTTCGCTTGCGAGTTCCCCACATCAATATGCAGAGCCTTCCGCAAGAGCGCCTGCGCCCGCGGCAAATCTTTCGCGACCACCAACTCCTGGCAATCCGCCAGCAATCCCGTCACTGTCGCTTGCTGCGCCGCCTTCCAGATCGGCTCAATCGCGTGCATCAAATCTTCCATCGACTGGAAGCGGTCGTCGCTCTTCTTCTCGAGCATCTTGCTGACGATGGCCGACAGCTCTTCCGTGCACTCCGGCGACAGCCCCATCAAATCCTCGGGCTTCTCGTAAATAATGTGGAACATCAGTTCCGCTTCGCTGTCACCGATGAACGGCCTCTTGTACGCGAGCAGCTCATACAACGAAACGCCCACCGCCCAGATATCCGATCGCGCATCCGCCCGCTCACCCTTATAAAGCTGCGGCGACATATAGGCACGCGAACCAATCATCATGTTCGGCTGCGTCATCGACATATCGGTCAGCCGCGCGATGCCAAAGTCCACCACTTTCACCACGCCGTCTTTGGTGACCATGATGTTCGCCGGCTTCACGTCACGATGTACTACGTTGTGCTGGTGCGCGTAGGCCAACGCGTCGCACACGCGCACGAGATAGCCCAATTTCACCGAGAGCGGCAACACCGGACGCTGCTCGATAATCCGGTCGAGGCTCTCGCCCTCGAGATACTCCATCGCAATGAACGGAGTATTTTTCTCATGCCCTAATTCGTAAATGGTGACGATATTGGGGTGCTGGAGGGCGCCCGCCGACCGCGCTTCCTGGTAAAAACGGTCCAGCAGATTCGCCTGCGCGGTGGGGCCGCCGGTAATCGTCTTCAGCGCCACCAAGCGGTCAATCAGGGGATCGCGGGCTTTGTACACCGAGCCCATGGCTCCGCGCCCGATCTCCTGGATGATCTCGTATTTGCCTAAACGCTCCACACACTCTCCCCTAACGGCTGGATGGTAACAAAATTAGGGCCAAACCGGGCAGGTACTATCGTCCTAGCGTGCTCACCCCGAAGATAGTGAACCGACCCGCCAAAACGCTTCGATACTCGCTCGCTTGCAGCCCGCAAGCCATTGAAAACGCTACGAAAAGCGCTCGCCGCCACATCGCAAACGGAACCAAATTTCCCGGTATCGTAATTCCCCGCGGGTAGACTAGTCAAATAGGTGGGAGTTTTTGACCCAGCAGGACTTCCAGGGCCTTCCTTCGGACACCCCATCGGTTCCGAATTTGTCACCGCTTTTTCACTCTGGGCTAGGTGCGACATACCGGGATACCCAAGGCCATTCTACCCACGTTTGCAATAAATTGGCAGACCCTCGATTCGCGGATTTTGCCAGAAGACAAATAGCAAGCAAGTAATGGAACGCTATCCAATCCCAGAAATTTCAGCCTAACGCCTTCCATCTAAACGCTCACTAGGTGGTGCCCTAATTTGGAGTGCGGGAGCTCTGGTCCCGCTTTTGCATCGCGAACTGGCCAGAGCCCGCGCTGCCGACAGACCAAAATTAGGACACTGCCGCTCACTCCGCGGGCATGAACGCGCGCCCTCAAAGTGATAAGATTCTTCTTGCACCAAAAAGCCGTTTCCCTGAAGAGATTCCCATTATGTCGAATGTAACGAGAGCATCTGTCAGCCCAGCGAGCCTCGGCGCTCACACCACGCATTCCCCCATTTCTGCCGCCGACACCGCGATCGCACAACTCCGCGGCCGCGCCCTGCAACCCAATCGCGGCGTCCCTCTCAATCTCGACTGGGTCGAACAAGTCCGCGCCAACACCAGCGCCGTCGAACGCCGCGCGCAATCGCTCACCACGCGCCGCACCGTAAAAAAAGATTTCCAAGCCGCATGGCTGCTGCGCGCCATCTCCTGCATGGACCTAACTACGCTCTCCGGAGACGACACCGATGAACGCGTCCGCCGCCTCTGCGCCAAAGCCCGCCAACCGCTCCAGCACGAACTCGTACAAAAACTCGCCATCGAGTCGCTCAACATCAAAGTCGCCGCCGTCTGCGTCTACCACGTCTTCGTCGAAACCGCTCGCCGCGCCCTCGAAGGCAGCGGCATCCGCGTAGCCGCCGTCTCCACCGGCTTCCCTGCCGGCCTCTCGCCCCTTGCCGAACGCGTCAACGAAATCCGCCGCTCCGTCGAAGCCGGCGCCGACGAAATCGACATCGTCATCACACGCGCCCACGTCTTCGCCGCAAAATGGCAAGCCCTCTACGACGAAATCGCCGCCTTCAAACACGCCTGCGGCCCCGCCCACATGAAAGTCATCCTCGGCACCGGTGATCTCCTCACCCTACGCAACGTAGCCCGGGCCAGCGTAGTCGCCATGATGGCCGGCGCCGACTTCATCAAAACGAGCACCGGCAAAGAACCGACAAACGCAACTCTACCGATCGGCGTCGTCATGACCCGCGCCATCCGTGAATACGCCAATCAAACAGCCTTCGCGGTAGGCTTCAAACCCGCAGGCGGCATCCGCACAGCAAAACAATCGGTAGAATGGCTCGCCCTCATGAAAGACGAACTAGGCCCGTCCTGGCTAAAATCCGACCTCTTCCGTTTCGGCGCCAGCGGCATGCTAGCCGACATCGAACGCCAACTAGAACATCACGCGACGGGCCGCTATTCCGCCGACTATCGCCACCCCATCGCCTAACTTTGGAGTGCGGCGGCTCGACGCCGCTTTTCTTCTCCGTACCCTACTGTAGGGGCGCGGCACGCCGCGCCCCATCTCGGCAAAGTTCACGCCGTGTGGTTCACGCCCTGTGGTTCCCGCCGTGTAGGGGCGGGCTTCAGCCCATCCCTCTTCTCAGCGACCTCTGCGATCTCTGCGTTAAAACAACACGTCCCACAAAACCCGGTTTCAACAGCCAGAGCCGCCCCCACGAAACCCTAATCCATTCCCATTCACTTCGTTTACAATCAACTCACAAACATGAGCATCGTAGAAAAATTCGTCACCATGGACTACGGCCCGGCCCCCGAAGATCCAAAAGAAGCTCACGCCTGGCTCGACCGCCACACCCGCCGTTTCGGCCATTTCATCGACGGCCAATGGCGCCCTCCGCTAGAAAACAAATATTTCGACACAACAGATCCCTCCACAACTGAAAAACTAGCCGAAGTAGCCCAAGGCTCCGCCGCCGATGTAGACGCCGCCGTAAAGGCCGCGCGTTCCGCCCTAACCGCCTGGCAGTCTCTCTCCGGTCACGCCCGCGCCCGCTATCTCTACGCCCTAGCCCGCCAAATCCAAAAACACTCCCGCCGCCTGGCCGTCCTCGAAACTCTCGACAACGGCAAACCCATCCGCGAAAGCCGCGACATCGACATCCCGCTAGTAGCC
>Ga0209139_10000698_pt1 | contig 11956 bp, 3 predicted proteins | sample BogFormECP14_OM3_FD_188246 | JGI IMG/M metagenome (GOLD analysis project Ga0209139, IMG submission 188246) | Bog forest soil microbial communities from Calvert Island, British Columbia, Canada - ECP14_OM3 (SPAdes) (version 2) | ecosystem: Environmental > Aquatic > Freshwater > Wetlands > Bog ...
GCGCTTGCTACCCATCTGGATGGACTCGTGGTCGAACGGCCCCAAAACAAATTCGCACATTTACGAGCAATGGAAAATCACCCCGATGATTCGCCCGCTGAAACAGGAAGTCATCGGCAACGTCAGCGAACTGCTCTGGGTCGTGATGGGCACGATCGGCCTCGTCATGCTGATCGCCTGCGCCAATGTCACCAATTTGCTGCTGGTTCGAGTCGAGTCCCGGCAGCAGGAACTCGCCGTTCGCGCCGCCCTCGGCGCCGGGTGGGGACGCATCGTGCGCGGCCTTCTCGTCGAAAGCGTACTGCTCGGCCTCTTCGGCGGCATGCTTGGTGTCGGTCTGGCTTATGCGGGCGTGCGTTTTCTCTTGGCCGCAGGTCCGGCGAATCTTCCCCGCTTAACGGAAATCTCCATCGACGCGCGCACCCTCGCCTTCACCCTGCTTCTCTCGGTAATCTCCGGCTTGCTGTTTGGCCTAATCCCCGCCTTGAAATACGCCGGCCCACGCACCCAACTGGCACTTCGCAGCGCAGGGCGAACCACCAGCGTGAGCCGCGAACGCCACCGCGCGCGCAATCTCCTCGTCATCGGTCAAGTGGCCATGGCCCTGGTACTGCTCGTCAGCGCCGGCTTGATGATTCGCACCTTTCAGGCCCTGCGAACCGTCGACCCGGGATTCACTGACGCGCTACATCTCCAAGCTCTGCGCATCTCCATCCCGCATTCGCTAGTGTCGGACCCGCGCCAAGTCACGCGCATCCAGAACGAAATTCTCGATAAGCTAGCCGCAATCCCCGGCGTCAAGTCCGCTGCGTTCGTCAGCCAAATGCCCATGGAAGGATTCGACTCCGGATGGGACGCCGTTTACGCGGAGGACAAAATCTATTCCGATAACTCCATCCCGCCCCTGCGCTTCTTCAAAAGTGCATCACCCGGTTTTTATCAGACCGCAGGCACGCGAATCGTCGCCGGCCGCGAGCTCACCTGGACGGAAGTTTACGGCCTCCGCCCGATGGTGCTGACTTCCGAAAACCTCGCTCGCGAACTTTGGGGCACGCCCAGCGCCGCGATCGGCAAGCACCTGCGCGAATTCGAATCCATGCCGTGGAGCGAAGTGATCGGCGTAGTGCAAGACGTCCGTCAAAACGGCGTGCAAGAGAAAGCGCCCGAGATCGTCTACTGGGCGCCGCTGGTAGGCAATCCCGACGGCTCCCACCCGCCCGAAGCTACCGAAACGGCAACCTTCATAGTCCGCAGCGAACGCGCCGGGACCGAAAGTTTTCTCAACGAAATTCGCCAAGCGGTATGGTCGGTGAATTCGAATTTGCCGCTAGCCTCAGTCCGCACCATGCAGAATGTATATGACAAATCCGTTGCTCGAACTTCTTTCACCCTAGTGATGCTGGCGATCGCCGGAGCAATGGCGCTGGCTCTCGGAATCATCGGCATCTACGGCGTGATCGCCTACACCGTTTCGCAACGCCAGCGCGAAATTGGCATTCGTCTGGCCCTCGGCGCGCAAAGCGGAGACGTAGTAGGCATGGTTCTGCGGCAAGGCGCAAAGCTCGCCGTCTTCGGCGTGTGTATCGGCGTGGTCGCCGCGTTCGCGTCCGCGCGCCTGATGACCAGCCTACTGTTTGGCGTAACCGCGCACGATCCGCTGACATTTGCCGCCGTCGCAGCGCTCCTGATCGCCGTCGCGCTCTTAGCCTGCTACATCCCCGCACGACGCGCCATGAAAGTCGATCCCATCGTAGCGCTGAGGTACGAGTGACGGCTCACTCCTCAGTGGCACAGCCAATCTTGGCTGTGCTCCCGCGGTTGCAAGGTCGAGAAGGATAAAGACTGCACGATGAACTGGCTAAGAGAACACTTCACGCGCCGCACGCTCTATAACGATCTCTCCGCCGAGATGCGCCAACACCTCGAAGAAAAAATCGAAGACCTAGTCGCCACCGGCATGCCCAGAAACGAAGCCACTGCCTCCGCCCGCCGCGCCTTCGGCAACATAACGCTCATCGAAAACGACAGCCGCGAAGTCTGGCAATGGCGCTCTATCGAGCAATTTTTTACTGACGTTCGCTTCGGCTTCCGCATCCTGCGCAAAAATCCCGGCTTCGCCGCGGTCGCCGTCCTTACACTAGCCCTCGGGATCGGCGCCAGCACCGCTATCTTCAGCGTCGTCTACGGCGCTTTACTCGCTCCCGTTCCTATGCCTCACGCCGAACAACTGGTGATGGTCTGGTTGAGAGTGGACGGCGACAGGAACGTCGTCTCCCCTGGCGACTTCTTCGATTGGAAACAACAAAACGCCGTATTTCAAAATCTCGTCGCCTGGGACGAAGCCACCTTCAGTTTATCCGCCGGCGATCACCCCGAAGCCCTTCAAGTGCGCATCATGACTCCGGGATTCTTCGATATGCAGGGAATCCCCATGCAGATGGGCCGCGACTTCGCGCCCGAAGAAGCGCAGCTTGGAAAAAATCACGTCCTGATCATGACGCACCGGCTGTGGCAGGAACGGTTTGGCAGCGACAAAAATATCCTCGGCCGCCAGGTGCGCCTGAATTCGGAACTCTACACCGTGGTTGGAGTGTTGGCCGCGGGTATGCCGGACCGCTATGAAGCGCCTCTCTTTCTCCCGATGGCGTTGCGGCCCGACCAGATCACGCACGAACGTCACTGGATGACGGTCATGGGCCGGCTCAAGCCTGGCGTGACCTTGCCGCAGGCAAACGCCGACATGGACCGCGTCGCAAAGCACATCGCCGAAACCTATCCATCTTCCAACAAGGGCTTCGGTGTGCTCGTGGAACCGTTGAAGAACGACTTCACCAGCCGCGACACGATCAGGGCTCTCTGGCTGCTGATGGGCGCGGTTGGATGTGTGCTGCTCATCGCCTGCGTGAATGTGGCGAATCTGCTGCTCTCGCGCGGGACAGTACGCATGAAAGAGGCCGCGCTGCGCGCCTCACTTGGGGCCACGCGTTCCCAGCTGTTTTCGCAATTCTTGACGGAGAGCTTGGTGCTCGCGCTGATCGGAGGAACCCTCGGCATCGCGCTCGCGGGAGTGTTGTTGAAAGTGATCGTCACCCTGCTTCCGCAATTTTCGGTCCCTACCGAGTCGGACATTCGATTGAACGTGCCAGTGCTTCTCTTCGGCCTTGCCGCAACCATCTTTGCGGGCGTGCTGTGCGGCTGCGCTCCCGCTTGGCAGATTTCGAACAAAAATTTGAGCGGCGCATTGAAGGAAGGTGGACGATCGGCGTCGAACGCGGGCCGTCACGGCTTGCGGCGCCTACTCGTCGTGATTGAGTTCGCGCTGGCCCTGACCCTGCTTGCCGGCGCGGGACTGGCGATTCACAGCTTCTGGAATCTGACGCGCGTCGACTTGGGATTTCGCGAAGATCACACCCTCACGTTTACTCTGCCCACGCAGTTCGACCGCTTCCCGAACAACGAACGCATGGTCGCCTTCTACCGCCAAATGCTAGAAAAAGTTTCGAACGTGCCCGGCGTTACATCCGCCACCCTGTCAACAACCGCGCCAGTCGTTGGTGGCAGTTGGTGGGGCATGGAGTTCAGCATCGCCGGCCAGCCAAGGGACGCCTCTGCCCCCAAGCAGGGGGCTAGATTCCAAATGGTGTCGCCCGGCTATTTCCAGACGTTCGGCATTCGAATTCTCCAAGGCAGAGACTTTACGGACCAGGACAACGCGGGCGCAATGCGCGTCGCCATGGTGAACGAGACCTTCGTCAAGCAATACCTCGCAAACGTCGACCCGTTGGCCCAGCGCGTCGTGGTGCGCCAGTTGGGTATGAGCACCATGGGTCCTCCGGTGGAATGGCAAATCGTCGGCGTATTTCATGATGCGCGTAATCGCCGCACGCGCCGAGAAGATGCCCCCGAGATCGACGTCCCGTTCTGGCAGAGCCCCATGCCATACGTACGCATTTCCGCTCGGACGGCCGCCGAGCCCGCCAACCTTTCGAACAGCATCGCCGCCGCAGTCCATTTTGTCGACCCGGACTCGGCATTGGACCACGTCATAACGATGGATCAAGCCGTGGATGAATGGCTGGCGGACGATCGCTTCGCGATGCTTCTCTTCGCGGGCTTTGCCGGAGTAGCGCTGCTCCTCGCCGCCATCGGCATCTACGGCGTGATGTCTTTCGTGGTAGCGCAGCGAACCCACGAAATCGGCCTGCGCATGGCCCTAGGCGCTGACTCAAGCAAGGTCCTGCAGATGGTGTTGCGCGAAGGCATGGTGCTAGCCCTCGCCGGACTATTTCTCGGCCTGGGCGGCACCTATTTCGTCGGCCGCACCATGAAGTCCATTTTGTACGGCGTCACCGCCATGGATCCGCTCGCGTTCAGCCTGGTCGCCGCTGTACTCCTTGCAGCCGCGCTGCTCGCCTGCTACCTCCCCGCGCGCCGCGCCACGCAAGTCGACCCCATGGTCGCCCTGAGGTACGAATGATGGCTCACCTTCACAGTGGCACAGCCAATCCTGGCTGTGCTCCTGGGGAACATTCACTAAATGTCGCAACGGTCCAGCTTCGCAGCTCACGGAGTGAGCCATGAACCGGCTAAAACAACTCTTTTCCCGCCGAACCCGCTATAGCGATCTCGCCGCCGAAATGCAGCAACACCTCGAAGAAAAAATCGAAGAACTAGTCGCCACCGGCATGCCCAAAAAAGAAGCCACCGCCGCCGCCCGCCGTTCCTTTGGCAACCTAACCCTCACCGAAAATGACGGCCGCGAAGTGTGGCAGTGGCCTCGCATCGAAAGTCTCTTCACTGATATTCGCTACGCCTTCCGCATGATGCGTCGCACACCAGGTTTCACAGCCGTCGCCGTTTTAACTCTCGCCGTCAGTATCGGGATCAACCTGGCCATCTTTCAGCTATTGCATGGAGTCTTGTTTGCGCGGCTGCCCGTGGCACAACCCGGCCAGCTCTATTCCCTCCACGCCGTGAAGTCTCCGTTTGACGGACAATGGTTTTTCTCGTATCCCGCGTATCAGCGTCTCAGGAACTCGACCGCCAAAACAGCGCCGGTGATCGCTCGTTCTGGCATTTCTGAGGGAATATTCCAGCCAATTGGCCGGACGCCGGAACAAGTCGACGTTCAACTTGTATCGGATAACTTTTTTGATGCTCTGGGGATTTCGTCGGCAGCTGGGAGGCTATTCCTCGCTCGTGACGAGGACCCTGCTCAGCGTGAATGGCCGGCTGTCCTCCGATACGGATTCTGGAAGCAATCCTTTGGAGGCGATGTTTCCGTCATTGGGAAACAAGCTGTTATAAACGGCGTCCCCGCGGTCATCGTCGGAATTGCTCCCGAGGGATTTTCAGGCGTGGTAGCGGGAAGCGCTCCCGATATTTGGTTACCTCTCGCCGCGCAGTCCTCACTGCGTTTCTCATTCTGGTTTGATTCGCTTGGCCCAGGCAGCGGAGCGAATATTCGCGCATCCTATTTGAATCAACAAAGCGTCTTCTGGCTATGGCTTCTGGCACGTGTCCCCGCTGGGGGAAAGCCGTCCGTAGTTGAGAATTGGACAGAGGCTCTGCAACCTGATCTTTTCTTAGTCGCGAACAGCTCCCTCGACGTTACGGATCGCGCGCAAATCTTACGAAGCCGGGTACAACTTGTCTCGGCAGCAATGGGGGAGGGCACGCTAAGGAACGACTATTCGCGGCCTCTCCTCATATTGATGGCGCTGGCAGGACTTGTTCTGCTGGTTGGATGCCTGAACCTTGCGAACCTCCAGCTTGCGCGGTTGCTGAACCGTCAACGCGAGCTCGCTGTGCGTACCTCACTGGGCGCCAGCAGTTGGCGTCTGCTGCGCCAGTTGCTGCTCGAAAATCTTGTTCTTGTGCTTGTCGGCGGGCTACTCGCTTTCATCACCGGGCGATTTTCCAGCGCTCTTCTCTTGCGCTGGTCTGCCGGAAGCGGGCCCACTATTGCGTTGGAGCTACACACGGGTTGGGAATTGTTCACTCTTGGAGCCATTCTCCTCATCGCGGCTTTAATCGGCTTCAGTGTGTTGCCGGCGTTGCAGATCACTGGCGGCAATCTTGCCGCTACGATGGGGACGAGGTCAGCGTCATCCCTTCCTCAGGGAAGAAGCGCGCGAAGGTGGGCCAGCCTGCTATTGTCCGGCCAAGTCAGCTTTTCCCTCCTTCTGCTTGGCATGGCCGGGCTGTTTGCGCAAACTCTCCTCAATCTTAATCACGTCGATGCGGGATTGGACCGCGACCACGTCATTTCAGTTCACATGGACTTGTCAAACGCTGGCTTTCAGGAGGCGGACCTGGCCGCCTTGTACAGTCGCATCGTTGAGCGCCTGAAAGAACTGCCAGGCGTGAGTGGTGCGGCCGTCACAATGTGTGCTATTCCCGGATGCGTCTGGAACACTGCCATCCATGTGCATGGGCATCCTGAAATCCCAGAGAAGCAGCTGCACGGAGAGGAGAACCACGTCGGACCAGGCTACTTTCGTACGTTAGGCATTCAGCTACTGGAAGGTAGGGACTTCGATGAGCGAGACCTGCCGGCCTCACAACCGGTTGCAGTTATCAACCATGCTTTTGCTCGCAAGCTCTTCGGGACCGAGAGTCCTATAGGTCACCGCATCGGCTACGAGCCGGCGCCACACGATGGGGATTATTTGATAGTCGGAGAGGTTGCGGACGCGCGAGTTGACGACCTGCGCTCTCCTCCGCCCGCGCTCGCATACTTTTCCATCAATCAACGACCGGCGCTCGCTGGCACCATTGAGGTTCGAGCCAGCGGGCAGCTTGACCTGCTTCCCTCGGTAATTCGTCAGAGTCTAAGTTCGCTCGATCCAAACCTACCCGTCACCGAGATCGCCCCCTTGAGTGCTGAGTACGACCGTGGCCTCGCTAGGGAGAACCTTGTGGCGCGGCTGACGGGCATCTTCGGACTCTTGGCTCTGGCACTCGCGGCCTTAGGTTTCTACGGGCTACTGTCGTTTAACGTCGCACGCCGGACATCAGAAATCGGAATCCGCATTGCCTTGGGAGCGTCGCGCGCCGACATTCGTACGCTCGTATTGGGCCAAACGATAGGTATTCTGATTGGTGGTGTCATACCTGGAGTATTCCTAACGGAAATGATGGGCCGTGCGGTGCAGAGCCTCCTGTACGGCGCCGGAACAATCCATCTCGTTCCTCTACTATTCGCCATCGGTACCCTGGTCGTCGCCGGCGTGCTTGCAACAGTTCGTCCGGCTCGGCGTGCCTCGCGCGTCGATCCCATGGTGGCGCTGCGCTACGAATGATGGCTGACTTTCACAGTGGCACAGCCAATCTTGGCTGTGCTCCTCTGGAACAGTCACTAAATGCCGGAACGGAAAGGCTTCCCAGGTTAGGAGAACTAAAGGAACGAATACATCACAAAATGGCAAGGCATGGAGCAAACCATGGACTGGCCGAAACGGCTTTTCTCGCGTCGTCACATCTACAATGATCTCTCGGACGAGATGCGGCAACATCTCGAAGAAAAAATCGAGGAGCTGGTCGCAGGCGGGATGTCCCGGAAAGATGCCACCACCGCCGCCCGTCGCGCTTTCGGCAATGTAACTCTGATCGAAATTGAAAGTCGCGAAGTGTGGCAGTGGCCTGGCGTTGAAAGCTTTTTTGCCGACATTCGCTACGCCCTGCGCACTCTGCGCAACAACCCGGCCTTCACTTTCGTCGCAGTGCTGACGCTCGCTCTCGGCATCGGCGCGAACACCGCGATTTTCAGCATCGTGAATGCGGTGATTCTGCGGCCGCTGCCGTACCCAGATTCGTCGCGCATGGTTACGTTTAACGTGAAAACGGCCATGTTCCCAACGTTCTCGCTGACACCATCCTGGCCCGCTTTCGAAGCCATTCGCACGCAGGCCGGCTCGATCGAGTCTGCGGTCGCGTGCTGGGAAACAGACCGCACGCTTACCGGAACGAATCAGCCGGCGGTTCTCGACGTCGCTGGCATCTCGGACGGATTTTTTGAAGAGTTGGGTGCTCGCGCAGCCCAAGGGCGCCTGTTGTCTGACGCAGATCAGAATGCCGGACAGGATCGCGTCGCGGTCATCAGCGACACTCTCTGGCGATCGCGCTTCGCAAGCAATCCCAACGCTGTCGGCAGCAAATTGATTTTGGACAATCAGTTTTACACCGTCGTCGGCGTCGCTGCCAACGGATTCGCGTATCCGGAACGCGCCGAAGTCTGGGTGCCCATCTCTCTGTCTTCCGATATCAAACAGAACGCCACATTTTTTACATTCAGCGTGTTGGGGAAACTGAAAAAAGGTTCGCGGCTGGAAACTCTTCAAGCGGAACTCGCCGTCATCGCACAAAAGCTCGAGCAGGAACTTGAGAAACAAAAACCCGATCTCAAAGGGAGCTACATCCTCACCGCGCAAACGCTCCTCGATAGCCGCATGGAAGATGCCCGCCAGAGTTATCTCGTTTTGCTCGCGGCCGCGACTCTCGTGCTGCTCATTGCTTGCGCGAACTTGACGAGTCTGCTGCTTGCGCGCGGTTGGGCGCGCCACCGCGAAATGGCCATGCGCGCCGCTTTGGGCGCATCGCCCGGAAGATTGCGCCGGCAAGTGCTGGTGGAAAGTTGTTCGCTCTCGGTACTCGGCGGCCTGGCTGGAATCGGATTGGCCGCCGCTGGCATACAGATCTTTCGTGCCATCGCACCTCCAGACACGGCGCGACTGAACGAAGTCTCGATGGACTGGACCCTGCTGTGGTTCGCGCTCGGCAGTTCCCTGCTCGCGGGACTGATCGTCGGCCTCGCTCCTGCGCGCCGCGCCGCGCGCATCTCGCCCAACGAACTCTTCAAACAGGGAGCCGGGGCGGGCGTCGCAACTCCGTCGCGTTTTGGCAACGTTCTCGTCGTTGCTGAAGTCGCCCTCGCTTTTGTGCTGCTGACCGGCTCGACCCTGATGATGCAAACGCTCGCCCATTTGCTGTACCAAAATCCAGGATTCCGCACCGATCACTTGCTGACTTTCGATTTGCCGCAGCCTCCAAAATGGGACGAAAAAAAGGATGAGGCACTCGCTGAAAGCCAGATCGCGCGCATGAAGCAAATCCTCACCGGCGTGCGGCGCTTGCCCGGCGTTGAGGATGTTGCCGCTTCCGATCACGGCGTGCTCAACGGTATGTACTTCTCGCACGCCGGCACCAAGCTTGAAGGTGTCCCACCCGAAAAAGCCGCGGTGTTGGAAGGACTGACTTCGCGGTATCTTTCGCCGGGATATTTCCGCATGCTCGGCATCTCGCTGCTGCGCGGGCGCGAGTTTGAAGAGCGCGACGCGCGCACATCGACGAACGTCGCAATCGTCAATGAGGCGATGGCACGAAAATATTGGGACACGCTGGACGTTGTTGGAAAACGCATCAGTGTTTCAACCGACGAAAAGGGAAATCCCGCGTGGGACGAAATTGTCGGCGTCGTCTCGAATGTGCGCGATTTGAACATTCAGGATGAGGCGCAGCCCGAATTTTTTCTCGCGCTGTTCCAGTCGGGTGTCAGTTCGCATCATCTTGTGGTGCGAACGCGCACGAATCCGGAGGCGATGACGGGCACCATTTCGCGGCAAATCTGGGCGAGCTTTCCCGATCAGGCTTTGACGCACGTGATGACGTTGACGCGAACCATTGCAGACTCTGTTGGCGACCAGCGCCTGCACACAGCGCTGCTCGGAATTTTTGCCGCGCTCGGACTCGCCGTGGCGCTGCTGGGAATTTACGGCGTGGTGTCGTATTCCGTGGCGCGGCGAACGCAGGAAATTGGCGTGCGCATGGCGCTGGGCGCGGCGCGCGGCGACGTCCTGCGAATGGTTCTGCGGCAGGGGTTGACGCTTGTCGGAGTTGGCGCAGTGATCGGCGCGGTTGGGGCCTTGGGAGCGACGCGCGTGATTGCCAGCGAATTGTATGGCGTGACGCCGACGGACCCGTGGACTTTTTTTGGGGCGATCGCGCTGATGTTGCTTGTCGGCTGTTTCGCTTGCGTGATTCCGGCGCGGCGCGCGATGCGCGTGGATCCGATTGTGGCGTTGCGTTACGAATAATTTCCTCAAACTCCTTCTACCTCCGTTCGGGCCGAACCCGGACGGTTTCCCTTACCTTTTTCCAGCCTCGACCCGCAGGGCTAGGGGGACTCCGCCCTGCGCTACATACGCCTCCCGCTTCAGTCAACCGCGCCCTACTTTGGCTCTTCGCGTGTCTCCGTTTCGGCTACGGCTTTTTCTTTTTGAAGAGGCCGCCTAGGGCGCTTGTGGCGCCTGCGGGAAGTTGGCCTGCGTCTTTTGCGCCGGCTGTGCCTAGACCGGCGGTACAGCCTAGCTGCGACTTCAACATGCCCGCGGCCAGGCCGCCCACATCGGGAATAAATTTGGGATCGGCGGTTGTGCCTTGAATCTGGAAGGGTACCGTTGTGCCGCTCTTGCAGTTGCCGCCTCCGGCGCTCTTGCCGAGCAGGCCTCCGACGTCGGACACGGGACTTCCGGCCGCGCCTAGCGTGCTTGTGAGCGTGGCGGCCATTTTGAAATCAAGATTGTTTTTCGAGTCGAGGGTGCCGGCGCCCGAAAGGTTGGCGACAGCGGGGATTACGGCGATGAAATTATCCGCCTTCAGTCCTTCGGGAGCCATACGGAGATTGGTCGTGAGCTTTTCAATCTCCAGATCCTTGCCGCTTTTGATGCCAGCGAGGGAGGCGACGCCGCTCATTTTTGAGCCGAGGTCGAAGCCCGCGAGTTTTCCGTTGAAGAGGCCAACGTTGCCGGTGGTGATCATTTTGCCCGTGGGTCCGGTCATATTCAGATCGGCGTTTAGAGTGCCGGCCTGGAGAGACGTGCCCTTGGGAAGATTGATGCCGAGTGCCGGGAGAAACGCTTCGAGATCTTTCGCGGGCATGTCTTTCGCTTCGAGCTTGATATTGACGACGGTGGCTTCGCCTGCGGTTTCGTAAGTGCCATTGAGATGCGCGGCGGCGCTGCCAATTTTCACCGTCGAAGGCTCGAGAACGCCGGAGTTTTTGTGCAGATTGTATTTGGTGCTGAAATCGACGGTGACGGGAACACCCGCGGGAGAGCCGCCGGCAACGAACATGGCTTTGGAGATTTTTACGGTGCCTTTGGTGTCGGCTACGCCATTTTGTGAAGAGAGATCGGCGTTGAGATCGAGAATACCGGCCAGGCCGGCTCTCGCATCGACGAATCCAGTGGAACCGAGGTCGAGACTGGTGACAGTCAGCTTGGCGTCGAGGGGAGTCAAAGAGGCATCCGCCTCGTCGATGGGTCCGGCATTTCCGTCGAGCTTGAATTTTCCGCCGGAGGGAAGATCGGCCGTGACGGTTACCGGGAATTTCGAGGTCATAGAGAAGTTGGAGGCGACGACGTCTACGTGATCGTAGCTGCTGCGCTTTGGAGTGGTGGTGGAACCGACGGTGATGCGGCCGTCTTTGAGCGTGAATTTCTGGACGGACAAATCTGCCGGCGAAGCGGAAGACGATGCGGCCGGCTTTTGGGCGGACTTCGCGGCAGCGCCGCCAATAGTGGAGTAGTTCCACTGGCCCGCGGGATTGTGAAGAAGAATGACTTCGGGATTTTCGATGGAGATGCCGGTGACATTCAGCGTTTTGCTGAAGATGAGCGGCATGAGTTCGACGCCGACTTTGAGAGACTTCGCGGTGAGGAACGGCGAGTTGCTGAACTTGGGGTCGTCGGCGATAGAAACATTGTCGGCGGAGAGCGAGCCACTAAGGAGAGAAAGGCTTAGATTGCCGAGCTGAACCGTGCGGCCGAGGGCTTGGCTGGCTTTTGCTTCGATGGTGGGGCGAAATTGGTTGACGGGAATCAGAAACGGGACAATCACAACGATCAGGATTAAAACGACGGCTACGATGGCTACGATGCGAAGGGTGCGATTCATG
>Ga0209139_10000699_pt1 | contig 11954 bp, 11 predicted proteins | sample BogFormECP14_OM3_FD_188246 | JGI IMG/M metagenome (GOLD analysis project Ga0209139, IMG submission 188246) | Bog forest soil microbial communities from Calvert Island, British Columbia, Canada - ECP14_OM3 (SPAdes) (version 2) | ecosystem: Environmental > Aquatic > Freshwater > Wetlands > Bog ...
TCCGCCAGCGCCGACGAGGCCAATAAGAGGCCGAGAACACTCAGAAAGCCCAGCGGTTTCTTCATCGAACCTCTCGCACTCGCGCGTCCTGCGCCGGCCCTCGACGGATCAGCGCCCGGCTCGAGCGAAAATGTAGCCGCGCTCGCCGAGCTTGTCTTGTGAGCAGGGCTGCCGAAGCTCAATTTTCGCTTCCCGTGTTCGCCGCGCCCGCGCCGCATCTCCTCGGGTACGTAGGGGATAGGCCTTAACTGACGGGTTGTTCGATCGGCGATTCCGGCGGCGCCGCATGAGTTGCTTGGGCGCGAACGGGTCGATGCGGGCCAGGGCAAGACCGCTCGGCGACGCCGCGGTCAGCGCACTGCCACGGGGCAGTCGTCGCTCACGGAATTTGGCCGCTCATTCGAATTCGAGAACGCTCCGCTCCGCCCGGCCATCCCAAACCCTGAGAACCTCGACGCGCTCCCTTTTGATTCTGTAAATGATAGAGAACGGAGTTCGCGCCACTTGCAATTCGCGCACGGTCGCGACGTCAGTGGTGCGTCCGATTTCGGGATTGGCGGCGAGCATGTGTTGTGCGGATCGAAAATGCGCCCCGGCCCGGGCCGAACCCTCAGGGAAAACGCGCGTATAATAGGTTCGCATCCACACGAGGTCATCCCGCGCGCTCGGTAGATAGACGATTTTCATTGGGAATGCGTTTCAACCGAACACGTCAGGCTCTGGCGGGGGAAGCTCCGCCTCCGTCTCCCAGGAATCTATCCATCGGCCCAAAGCCTCGCCGGAAATGAACTCGCCCTTTTCCGCGTCGACCAGCGCGGCTTCAATTTGCGAGCGCTTGGCCGCCCGCGCGGCAAGGAAGGTCTCGATAGCCTTGTTGGCGAGAGACGAAGCTGAAAGCTTTGCGATCCGCGCCTCTTCCTCCAATCGGGCTTTGACCTTCGGGTCGAGACGAAGAGAAACTGGCGTCGTCGACATCCCCGTCATACTTTCTGGTTCATGAGCCAGGGTAATCGCCGGCAATCCAATGTAGCGCACCCGTCATCGTACGCAAGCCGGCGGGAATGCGGTTCGCGTCATGGTCGCCCAAGGCGGCGTCCTTTGACACTCCGTCCGTCTTGCCCGAAAGAGGCGCATGTCCACGGCGATTAAAATCTGCGGCCTATCGACCGTCCCGACTTTGGCGGCGGCGCTCGACGCGGGGGCCGACATGGTCGGCTTCGTGTTCTTCGAGAAGAGCCCACGCTGCGTCGGATCGGCTCAGGCGCGCGACCTCGCCGCTCGGGCCCGGCAACGTGCGGAAATCGTCGCTCTCACCGTCGACGCCGACGACGAGACACTTGCCGCGATCGTCGCCGCGACCGAGCCCGACTACCTGCAATTGCACGGGCGCGAGAGCCCCGAGCGGGTCGCGGAAATCCAGCGCAAGTTCGGCGTCTCGGCGATCAAGGCGATCGGAATCGCCGAGGCCGCCGATTTCGCCAAAGCTCAGGAATACAAGGACGCCGCGGACGCGTTGCTGATCGACGCCAAGCCGCCGAAGGGGGCAGTTCTGCCCGGCGGCAACGGCGTGCCGTTCAACTGGCGGCTCGCGCGCGAGTTCGCGCCCCGTAAGCCTTGGCTGCTTTCTGGCGGCCTCGACGCCGACAACGTCGCGCACGCGATCGCGCTCAGCCGGACGCGGGCCGTCGACGTATCCTCGGGCGTCGAGATCGCGCCGGGGGTCAAGGATGTCGAGAAGATCGGGGCTTTCATCGCAGCCGCGCGCGAGGGGTTCGCGCGGTCGGCCGAGACTGAGGAATGAGCCGTTCTTGCCCGGCAGCGTCGGGAGCCCGCGGCTCGAGACGGGTTCGGAGGACGCGGCGACAAACCACTATATTTCTACGTTAATATCTTCATAACTATTTGAAATGTCTCATAGAATCATATTTGCCATTCGAAATATCGAGACCACCGGGCTAAAGAGTTGCAGAAAAAGGCGCCTAATGCTTTGAAATCGCTCGATGCAGAACTGAAATCGGCGCCTGCCTTCCCTAGCAGGGCCATCCGCCGCGCGAACCTCGGAGCTTTCCTATGACCAAGGTCGACAAGCCCAATTCCTATCGCAACGGACCCGACGAGCGCGGCCATTTCGGCATTTTTGGCGGCCGCTTCGTGGCGGAAACCCTGATGCCGCTGGTCCTCTCGCTGGAGGAGGCGTACAAGGCGGCCAAGGCCGACCCGAGCTTTCAGGGCGAGCTCGATCACTTCCTCGAACACTATGTCGGCCGACCGAGCCCGCTCTATTTCGCCGAGCGGATGACCGAGCATCTCGGCGGCGCAAAAATCTATTTCAAGCGCGACGAGCTCAATCACACCGGCGCGCACAAGATCAACAACGTCATGGGCCAGATCCTGCTCGCGCGGCGGATGGGCAAGACGCGCATCATCGCCGAGACGGGCGCCGGCCAGCACGGCGTCGCCACCGCGACCGCCTGCGCGCGCTTCGGCCTGCCCTGCGTCGTCTACATGGGCGAGGTCGACGTCGAGCGGCAGAAGCCGAACGTGTTCCGCATGAAGATGCTGGGCGCCGAGGTCCGCCCCGTGCAATCGGGCGCGCGGACGCTGAAGGACGCGATGAACGAGGCCTTGCGCGACTGGGTCACCAACGTCGGCGACACCTTCTATTGCATCGGCACGGCGGCCGGTCCGCATCCCTATCCCGCCATGGTGCGCGATTTTCAGTGCGTGATCGGCAACGAGACCCGCGTTCAGATGCAGAAGAGGGAGGGCCGCCTGCCCGACAGTCTGATTGCTTGCATCGGCGGCGGATCGAACGCGATCGGACTGTTCCATCCGTTCCTCGACGACGCGAGCGTCCAGATTTTTGGCGTCGAGGCGGCGGGCCACGGCCTCGACGTGCCCGACGGCCATGCGGCCTCGCTCTCGGGCGGCCGCCCTGGCGTGCTGCACGGCAACCGCACTTATCTCCTGATGAACGAAGACGGCCAGATCAACGAGGGACACTCGATCTCCGCCGGCCTCGACTATCCCGGCATCGGGCCGGAACATTCCTGGTTGAAGGAAAGCGGCCGCGTGACCTATCTTTCCGCGACCGACAAGGAGGCGCTCGAGGCTTTCCAGCTCTGCTCGAAGCTCGAGGGCATCATCCCGGCGCTGGAGCCCGCCCACGCGCTCGCCAAGGTGATCGAACTCGCGCCCAAATTGCCGAGGGATCATTTGATGGTGATGAATCTCTGTGGGCGCGGCGACAAGGATATCTTCTCGGTCGCGGAGCACCTCGGCGGGATGTGAAGCCCGCGCGTGACCTACGACGACTTCAATCGCTTCTGCGCCGCCCTGCCCGCGACGAGCCATGTCGTGCAATGGGGCGGATCGCATGTGTGGAAGGTCGGCGGTAAGATGTTCGCGGTCGGCGGATGGGACGAAGCCGTCCCCGCCTTCACCTTCAAGGTCAGTCCGACGTCGTTCGAGATCTTGAAAGCGCTCCCCGGCCTGCGGCCCGCGCCCTATCTCGCTTCGCGCGGCATGAGCTGGATTCAGCATTATGCCGAACCGGGCCTCGGCGACGCCGCGTTGCGCGACTATCTCGCAGAATCGCATCGCCTCGCCGCGCTCGGCCTGAGCGCCAAGAGGCGGCGCGAACTGGGGCTCGAGTAAAGCCGCGCTTCACGCTTCTTCGATGGCGCGGCTACGCTCAAACGAATTCTGGAACGCGCGGGCCAGCGCCTCGCCGAGGCCGAGCCCGTGAGTCGTCGCGAGATAATTCTGAAAGTCGTAGATCGTCACGCCGGGGCAAACCTCGAACTCGAAGAACGTCGGCATGCCCTCCTCGTCGATCCTGAAGTCCAGCGAGAAATAGTCGCGCAAGCCGACCAGGCGCGCGAACCGCTCCGACATCGCCAGAATTTCCGCGACGGCCCTGCGCGAACGCGGATCGGCCGCTCGGCGGAGATCGGCCATCTTGGGAACGAACGCGGGCTCGCGAGCGGCGCCAAAGCCGCCGCGCGTCCCCGAAACGTCGCGAGCGCCGGAGAGCGTTTCGTTGTCCTTCATGGTCATGAAGGCGCCGCCAGTCTCACTGGCGGGGTCCTTGACCAAGCGGTCGACGCCGAGCTGATCGACGAGACCGCCGCCGGCGTCCATAAAACTGACACGGACGTCGTCGCCCGAAACGAACGGTTGAATCAGCGCGCGATCGCGGTAGCGCTGCCAAAGGCGCGCGGCGCGATCCGTCGCCTCGGCGAAGGTCGCGCATCGGCTGTCGGCGAAAATCCCGATCTTCGCGCCCAGCGTGTTCGGCTTGACGAACAGGGCGTCAGCGCGATCGGGCCAGTTCCCCAGCGCGGCGATTTCCACGCCCGCTTCCAGCAACTTCGTCGGGGCGATGGCGAGGCCGGCGGCGGAGGCCAGAGCGAGACTGGCGAACTTGTCCTGGCAAAGGTGCTGCGCGGTCGCGGGCGAACCGAAACGCGCTATGCCCGCCAGGCGCGAAACCGCGGATACAGCGGAGCCTCGATAAAAGCACACGCCATCGGTGATCGACCAGAGCAGCGTGCGTTCGCTGCGGTCCCGAAAATCCGGCAAGCGCACGAGCAATTCCTCGATCTCGACGAATTCGACCTCGATCTCCGCCCGCCGCGCCGCTTCTGCGATTTCGTCGAAGAAGTCCGGCAGATCAGTCGCCTGCCCGAGATAGACCGCGATTTCGCCGGCGACTTCGGGCGGGTAGCCGAAGGAGACCAGCCGCCGCCGCGCTGAGACTTCCGCCTCGTAGACGATCACGACATTTGACAGCTTCATCGAACGAGACTCGAATGCGCGGAAAATCCCCACGCGCTGCTGTAGCCGAGGTCGCCGATCGCGCTTCGCCCATCCGCCGCGACCTCGGAGAAACAAGGAGCTTGGCGCCGCACGCGGTCGGCGCTCGCGTCTACAGTATCGTCGACACATGCATGAGTGGGGAGGAGCAGCTTGGATTGGTTCGAGATAACACAGTTCCCCGACCAAGTTTTTCGAATCCGCGAGCCCGCCCTCGCGCCGCTGCATGGTTCGAACCTATGGCTCGTCAGGGGAGAGCGCGCATCGCTATTGATCGATACGGGCGTCGGCGTCGCTCCCCTGCGGCCGGTCGTCGAAGCGCTCTCTGCAAGTCCGGTCATCTGTCTCCTCACGCACGGGCACTATGACCACATCGGTGGCGCTCACGAGTTCGCGGACCGACGCGCCCATCGTTTCGAGGCGGCTGTCCTCGCCCACCCCGATTCCTCCTCGACGCAATGGGAAGGATGGTTGACCCGGGACAGCTTCAGCCGTCTCCCGGCGGAGACTTTCGATTTCGGTTCATATTCGATCAAGCCCGCTCCGCCGACAAGTCTCGTCGAGGAGGGCGACCGAATCGACCTCGGAGGTCGTCGGGTCGGGATCATGCATACGCCCGGCCATTCGCCGGGACTGATTTCGGTTTTCGAACCAGAAACCGGCATCCTGTTCACCAGCGATGCGCTGTACGACGGTCGGATGTTCTTCGACATCGAAGGCGCGGATCGCGTTCACGCCGCGCGCAGCATCGAACGTCTTTTTGCCACGAACGCAAAAACCGTCCACCCCGGACACTTCGAAAGCCTTTCGGGCGCAGAATTGCAACGCGTCGGTGGGCAAGCGCTCGAGCGGCTCGAAGGCTGACGAAAAGCTCCGCCGCGTGCATAGGGCAAAGCGGCGCGCGAACCTATCTATTTGACGATCGAACCCGTCACACCCGAACCGCCGATCGCCTGCGTCGAAAGATGCCGCAGACGCGGAGCAAGATCGGCCGCGAGGCTCTGCGCGAGGCAGCCGTAGCCGCGATCACTCATATGGAATGCGTCCTTGGACAGCATGGCCCGTAACAGACCGTCGGATTCGGCCCCCCATTCCTTCATCAAGGCGTAGCGCGAGAACACCGCTGCTCCGTTGCGCTCGCCCGCGTCGTGGATGATCCGCACGTACTGCTCGTAATGCGCGACATCCTTGAGGCCGGGATAGAACTGGGGATCGAGCAGAACAAAGGGCGTCTTGGCCGCGCGGATCGCCGCGACGCCGTCCAGCAGGCTGGCGCGGAACGACCCTTCATCCTCGCTGGTCACGGCGTCGTTGGTGCCGACCTGCCAGATCACGAGATCCGGTTTGCTGGCCGCCAATGCAGCCTTCAGCCGCACCACGGTCTTCGCGATGGTCTCGCCGCCGACACCAGAATTGTCGACTTCGACCGGACGCCCCCATAGAATGGCGAGGCGCGCCTGAAGCTGCGCCGGATAGGTGAAGGCCGGCGCAGAAGCGCCGATGCCTTCCGTCGACGAAGACCCGATGGTGAGGATCCGCAAGTTTTTTGCGGTGACCGAATCGTTCACGCGCCAGACGCTGTCGGCCAGGAAAGCCGGCCGCCCCTTGGGGCAGTCCAAGCTAGCGGCTAGGGCCGGGTCGAGCGAAAAGAGCGCGAGAACGATTGCGAAGCCCGAGCAAAAACTGGGCAGAAGACGGCGGTTGAACTTCCTGGGAGCTTGCTGTGGCATGCGGCGTTGGTTTGTTCCATTCGAGGTATCGGGCGAATAGGAATAATCCTAATATACCGAACAGCGTGTAGACAAGACCAATTGTCGCCACCCAATCAGGAATTTGCGCCGTCGCCGCCTGCATGACGACTTGGCCCACACAACTCAAGAGCGATCCCAGCGCGAAAATCGGCAGACTGTATCGGCCGAGCCGCTGCAACTCGCGACCGATCGTGGTCCGCTCGACCGTCGCGACCGGGGTCTGCGAGACGAAGTACGCCAGCACGACGAAATGCGCCAGCCTGCCGAACCCCAGATCGGCCTTCAGCAGATCCAGATGCGCGAACAAGCTGTCACGGATGCCCGGGAGCTTCCAAAATCCGTCGGTCACGCCGAATGCGGCGACGGTCAAGGCGGCCGCCGCGGCCCAGTAGAGGGTCGGAGACTTTGGAATCGGCCGGTCGCGCCAGAGAACGCAGCCGACAATGCCAAGAGTGAAAACGAGCTGCCAAGCGAAAGGATTGAAAAACCAGCTCCCCGGTTCCGGCCAGCTCGGCAGCGCCAGCCCGAGGATTCGCGCGGTCGCATATATCGCGAGCGAAGCGCCGAGCGCGAGCCAGGGGCTGACGCGCGCCATCGCCAATACCGCCGGCGCCCAGAGCAGCAGCACGACATACAACGGCAAAATATTGAAGTAGCCGAGCTGCTGAGTGAGCATGAGAACGCCGAGTCCGGCTTGTAGCGGCTGATGGAAGACGAAGCTTCGCCCATCCGCCTCGATCAGGCCCGGCGCGCCGCTGACGAAGTAACCTATCGCGGCGATCGCGACCGCCGCGCAGGTCAGGCCGATATGGACGCCGTAGATGTGATATGCGCGCCCAAAACACCGCCCGAGCAGCCCTCGCCAGTCCGCGCGTTGCGCCCTTCCATAGTGCGCGAGCGCGACCGAGACGCCCGACAGGAAGACGAAGGCCTCGGCGCTGTCGGAGAAGGCGAAATTCCGCGGCGTCGCCTTTTCAATCAGATTTCCGGGAATATGATCGCAGAGGATCGCGATCAAAACGATCCCCCGCCAGAAGTCGATGGTGTCTACCCGGCGCGTGGCAGGGGATTGCGAGAGGGACGACATTATCTCTCCGTAAAACGAATCGCGTTTCGTTTCTACTAACGCGCGAGGGCGGCTGAACGGCGGGTTAACAGGTAGGCTCGAGGATGCTCCGGAGAAGGGGCAACACATAGTGTTGAAGACGCTCGGAATGTAGAAATATCTTCTGAGCGTCGACTCGATCGGCGGCTCTGCCCGCGGTCTATCGCGCGCGGTCGGGATCGTCTGCTAAGGCTGTCGGCGGAACGCGAAGCCGACCGCTGCGAGGGGGCGGCGCGGAGTTAGGTCGTCGGCAGCCGGCGACTCCCGGTTCAGAAGTGGAAAGGAGAGCCCGTTTGTCACCAGGCCCAACCGATCTCGAGCGCCGCAAGCAAGCCGCGCGAGAATGGTTCGAATCCCTGCAGGGCCGCCTGATCGGCGTGATCGAGGAGCTGGAGCGGGAATGCCCCGGCCCGTTCGGCGAGGCGCTCGAGCCGGGGCGTTTCGCGTTGACGCCGTGGGCCCGGACGGACCGTAGCGGCGCGCCGGGCGGCGGCGGGCGCATGGCGATGTTGCGCGGGCGCGCGTTCGAAAAGATGGGCGCGCACGCCTCGACCGTTCACGGGAGCTTCGCGCCCGAATTCGCCAAACAGATTCCGGGCGCCGAAGCCGATCCGCGTTTCTGGGCCTCGGGCGTCTCGGTGATCGCCCATCCCTGGAACCCGAATGTGCCGACCGTGCATATGAACACGCGCTTCGTCGTGACCTCGAAGGCCTGGTTCGGCGGCGGCGGCGATCTGACGCCGATGCTCGAGCGCCGGCGAGTGCAGGACGATGCGGACGCGATCGCGTTTCACGCGGCGATGCGCGGACCCTGCGAACGCCATGCCAGCGTCGCTTCTTACGAAAAGTACAAGGCGTGGTGCGACGAATATTTCTTCCTCCCGCACCGCAACGAACCGCGCGGCATCGGAGGCATTTTCTACGACTGGCTCAACAGCGCGGGCGATCCGGAAAACTCGGCCTGGGACGCCGATTTCGCGTTCACGCGAGACGTCGGCGAGAGCTTCGTCGCCGCCTATGCCGAGATCGTGCGCAAGAATTTCGCGACGCCCTGGACGCGAGCCGATCGCGACGAGCAGCTCGCCCGGCGCGGACGCTATGTCGAATTCAACCTGCTCTACGATCGCGGCACCATCTTCGGCCTGAAGACGGGCGGCCACGTCGATTCGATTCTGTCCTCGATGCCGCCGCTGGCGCGGTGGTCATAGGCGAGCTAGCTTGCCCCTCTCTCCCTCTCCTGCTCTTGCGGGAGAGGCCGGTCCCCCTCTCCCGCTCTTCGCGGGAGAGGGTTGGGGTGAGGGTCGTGGGAATTACGACGACCCTCATCCGGCGCCAGAGCCCGTCGAAAGACGGGCGTCTTCGACGCCCTATGCCGCCACCTTCTCCCGCGAAGAGCGGGAGAAGGGAAACCCGAGGGTTTTCGCGATGTCGTTCCCCAAGATCGCCTTCATCGGCGCGGGTTCGACGGTGTTCATGAAGAACATCGTCGGCGACGTGCTGCAGCGGCCGGCGCTGGTCGGATCGAAGATCGCGCTGATGGACATCGACCCGCGGCGGCTCGAGGAGAGCGCGATCGTCGCGAACAAGCTCGTCGCGACGCTCGGGGTTCCCGCATCGATCGAGACGCATTCCGACCAGCGCCGCGCGCTCGAAGGCGCGAACTTCGTGGTCACGGCGTTCCAGATCGGCGGCTACGCTCCCTGCACGATGACGGATTTCGAGGTTCCCAAGCGCTTCGGCCTCAGGCAGACGATCGCCGATACGCTGGGCGTCGGCGGCATCATGCGCGGCCTTCGAACCGTGCCGCATCTCTGGTCGGTCTGTGAGGACATGCTCGCGGTCTGTCCAGATGCGATCCTGTTGCAACACGTCAACCCGATGGCGATCAATGCGTGGGCGATCTCGGCGCGACATCCCGCGATTCGCCAGGTCGGCCTCTGCCATTCCGTCCAAGGCACGGCGATGGAGCTCGCGAACGATCTCGACGTTCCGTTCGGCCAGATCCGCTATCGCGCGGCGGGCATAAATCACATGGCCTTCTACCTCGAGTTCGAGCAGCGACAGAGCGACGGGAGCTATCGCGACCTCTATCCAAAACTCCTCCAGGGCTATCGCGAGGGCCGGCTGCCGAAGCCCGAGCCCTACACGCGCTGCCCCAACAAGGTGCGGTACGAGATGCTTTCGCGGCTCGGCTATTTCGTCACCGAGAGCTCCGAGCATTTCGCGGAATACACGCCCTGGTTCATCAAGCGGGGCCGCGAGGACCTGATCGAGAAATTCGGCATTCCGCTCGACGAGTACCCGAAACGCTGCGTCGAGCAGATCGAGGGGTGGAAACGCCTGGCGGAGACCTACCGCAGCGAGGAAAAGATCGAGATCCGCAAGAGCCGCGAATACGCCTCGTCCATCGTGAATTCCGTCTGGACCGGCGAGCCCGCGGTAATCTACGGCAATCAGCGCAACGACGGCAGCATTTCCTCGCTGCCCGACGATTGCGCGGTGGAAGTCGCCTGCCTCGTGGACGCGTCGGGCATTCATCCGACTCGAGTGGGCGCGCTGCCGCCGCAATTGACCGCGCTGATCCGCACCAACGTCAATGTCCAGGAGCTCACCGTCCGCGCCCTCATGACCGAGAACCGCGAACACATCTACCACGCCGCGATGATGGACCCGCACACTGCGTCCGAGCTCGACCTCGATCAGATCTGGCGCCTGATCGACGAGCTGATCACCGCGCATGGAGATTGGCTGCCCGCCTGGGCGCGATGAAGTCCCCTCTCCCGCTCTTGCGGGAGAGGGTTAGGGTGAGGGGCGCGGAAATTACGACGACCCTCATCCGGCGCCATAGCCCGTCGAAAGACGGGCGTCTTCGACGCCCTACGGCGCCACCTTCTCCCGCAAGAGCGGGAGAAGGGGTTCCGTGGGGGAGAAGGAACCATCCGCATGCTCGGCGTCTGCTACTATCCCGAACATTGGCCCGAAAGCCTGTGGGCCGACGACGCACGGCGCATGCGCGCGATGGGCATCGGCTATGTGCGCATCGGCGAATTCGCGTGGAGCCGGATCGAGCCGGAGGCGGGGCGCCTGGAGCTCGCATGGCTGCGCCGCGCGCTGGATACGCTGGGCGCGGCGGGCCTGAAAGTCGTGTTGGGAACGCCGACCGCGACGCCGCCGAAATGGCTGATGGACCGCCATCCCGAAATCGCTCCGGTCGATCGCGAAGGACGGCCGCGCGGCTTCGGCTCGCGCCGCCATTACAGCTTTTCGTCCGACCTCTACTGGCGCGAGAGCGCGCGCATCGTCGAAATCCTCGCGCGGGAATTCGGGACCCACGCCGCGGTCGCGGGCTGGCAGACCGACAATGAATACGGCTGTCACGACACGATCCTGTCATGGGGCGAGGCGGACCTCCGCGCGTTCCGAGACTGGTTGCGGCGGCGTTATCAGACGCCCGAGCGCGTGAACGAAGCCTGGGGCGCCGTGTTCTGGTCGATGGAGGTCGATGCCTTCGACGCGATCGCGCTGCCGCACCTGACTGTGACCGAACCGAATCCCGCAGCGCGGCTCGACTTCTGGCGCTTCGCGTCCGAACAGGTCGACGCCTACAATCGGATGCAGGTCGAGATCATCCGCGCGCACTCGCCGGATCGGTTCGTCACCCACAATTTCATGGGCTTCTCTCACGATTTCGATCATTTCGCCTGCGCCGCGCCGCTGGATTTCGCGAGCTGGGATTCCTATCCGATAGGCTTCGTCGAGAGCTTTCCGTTCACCGAGGCGGAGCGCCTGCGCTGGGCGCGGACCTCACATCCCGACATCGCGCCGTTCCACCACGATCTCTATCGCGGCGTCGGGCGCGGCCGCTGGTGGGTGATGGAGCAGCAGCCCGGGCCTGTGAACTGGGCGCTATGGAACGTGATCCCCCGGCCCGGCCAGATCCGCCTCTTCACCTGGGAGGCGCTCGCGCACGGCGCCGAAGTGGTCTCCTATTTTCGCTGGCGTCAGGCGCCGTTCGCGCAGGAGCAGATGCATGCGGGGCTCAACCTGCCGGACAATTCGGGCCTCAGCGCCGGCGGACGCGAGGCGGCGCGCGTCGGCGCCGAATTGGCGACGCTGGGCGAATTGCCGGCGACGACGCGCGCGCCGGTCGCCCTCGTGTTCGACTACGAGGCGTCCTGGATCACGCGCATTCAGCCGCAAGGCGCCGACTTTTCCTATCTCGAGCTGACCTTCCGATGGTACGAGGCGGTGCGCCGGCTCGGCCTCGATGTCGACATCCT
>Ga0209139_10000700_pt1 | contig 11954 bp, 9 predicted proteins | sample BogFormECP14_OM3_FD_188246 | JGI IMG/M metagenome (GOLD analysis project Ga0209139, IMG submission 188246) | Bog forest soil microbial communities from Calvert Island, British Columbia, Canada - ECP14_OM3 (SPAdes) (version 2) | ecosystem: Environmental > Aquatic > Freshwater > Wetlands > Bog ...
CCTGGCGGTCGACATCGATCGCGACGGCCTTGGTCACTTCGAGGCGGACGGTTGCGAGATCCTCGAAGCCGATATCACCGATCCCGAAGCTCGCGCCAAGGTGGCCGACTGGGCCGAGGGCGCAAACTACCTCGTCAATTCCGCTGGCGTAATCCTGATCAAGCCGATCTTCGAGCTGACGCTCGACGATTGGCGCCGTGTGCAAGCCGTCAACGCCGAGGCGACGTTCTTTCTTTGCCAGAAGATCGGTCCGAGGCTCGCCCCCGGCGGCGCGATCGTCAATCTGTCGTCGAGTTCGGCCAAGCTCGCGACGACGATCGAAGTTGCTGCCTACGCGGCGTCCAAGACTACGGTCCTTTCCATCACTCGCTCCTTCGCCTACGCCCTCGCGCCCCGCCGCGTCAGGGTCAACGCCATCCTGCCTGGGATTGTCGACACGCCAATGCAGGATGAGGTGCTGGAGCGAGTGGCGCCAATGCGCGGCCTCACGGCGGAGGAACTGCACGACGCGAGGACCAAGCTCGTGCCGCTCGGACGCGGATCGTCGCCAGAGGAGTGCGCCGGCCTGATCTGGTTCCTCCTCTCGGATGAAGCTGCCTACATGACGGGACAGGCGATAAATTTCACGGGTGGCCTGGTAACCTGGTAAGCGAACGGAAGGAGACAATGAAAAAATCAATCACTGTCTGCACGGGCGGCCTCGGGCACCCCGAGGGTCCATATGAACTCGACGACGGCCGGGTCATCTACGCCAACACCTACGCGAGCGCGATCGGGGTGTGGGACCCGAAGACCGGGAAGGCAGGCGCCTACGCCAATGTCGGTGGTGGACCAAACGCCTGCATGCTCGGAAGCGACGGTTGCGTCTATTCCACCCAGACTCCCAATGTTGGAGCTTGGGCCGCGCCCGTCCACCGTCCGCCTTCGATCCAGAAGACCAGCCCCGGTGGCAAAGTCGAGACCTTGGTCACCGAGGCCGACGGCGTGAAGTTCGACGGGCCTAACGACCTGGCGTTCGGGCCTGATGGGCGCCTTTATTTCACCGATTCGGGCGATTGGGCGCCCGACGCCAAGCCGCATCCCGGACGCATCGTCGTCATTGCGGAAAACGGCAAAGCAAGCGTGCTCGAGGAACTCGACCACGTCTATCCGAACGGGATCGTTGTCGAGCCCGACGGTTCGGTCGTCTGGGTCGAGTCCTATACCTTGAAGGTCGTGCGGCGCAGGCCCGACGGCGCGAAAGAGGTGATCCATACCATGCCGGAAGGGCACATCCCCGATGGCCTCAAGATCGATTCTGGAGGCAACTTCTGGATCACAGCGGTTACCGCTGGCGGCGTCGATGTCATCGACAAGAACGGCAAGCCGTTGCATTTCCTGGAAACCGGCGGCACGATACTCAACTGCGTGTTCGGCAAGGGGGGCGCGCTCTTTTGCTGCGACATGGGGCCGTTTGACGTCACCGGCGCGGCGATGACCGGCAGGCTGATCAAGGTTGATGTCGGCGTCGAAGGCATGCCGCTGTTTCGTGGCGCGATCGGGTAGGGATGCCGAATATGAAAATCGCCACGGTTGAGGCCATCCCGGTCAGCTATCCCGAGCCAAACGATTTCAACGCCCTTCGCCATCTCTGCCTCGCCAAGATCACGGCGGATGACGGACAGGTAGGCTGGGGTGAATCGATCACGCAGTTTCCCGAGGCCAATTTCGCCGCCAAGGCGATCATCGAGGGCATGGCGCCGAACCTGATCGGCAAGAATCCGGTGCAGACCGAGACGCTCTGGCGACAGAACAAGCAGCAGGCGTGGTGGTACGGCTATCATGGCGGCATCGCGTCGTACGCGGTCGCCGCCATCGACATCGCTCTCTGGGACCTCAAGGGCAAGGCGTTGGGCGCAAGCGTCGTCGACCTGCTCGGCGGCTCCGTACATGAGCGATTGCCGGCCATCGCATCGTGTCACGCTCACTACGAGTCGATCCCCGAGATGGCCGAAGAGACGGCCCAATGGGTCTCCACCGGGCTGCAAGGACTCAAGACCGGCTTCGGCAAGCGCGGCAATGCGCGTCTCGGCTACGACCACGACCGCGATGTCGCCTATGTCAAAGCCATGCGCGAAGTGCTCGGCGACAAGATGCTGATGATCGACAACGGCATCGCGATCAAGTGGGATGTCACTGACGCCGTGCGGCGCGCCAAAGCAATGGAGGAATACAATCTCGCGTGGATCGAGGAGCCGCTGGGCGCCTGGGATCCCGAGGGCTACGCGAACCTGCGCGCCAAGACCACGACTCGCATCGCTTACGGCGAACGCGAATGGACGTTGGAACAATTCGAGCGCGTGCTGGCGACCGGCACGGTCGACGTTGTCGGTGTCGATCCCGGTCGCGCCGAGGGCATCACCGGGTTCAAGAAAATCGCCGAGCGATGCGAGTTCTACCGCCGCCAGGCCAACGCGCATGCCTGGTCTTCGGCGATCGTCACGGCGGCGAGCCTGGCTATTTCTTTCAATTCGCCTGCTTGCAAGCTGTTCGAGTTCAAACCGCTGCGCAATCCGATGCAGCATGACCTCGTGACAAAACCTTTCGAGCATGTCGAGGGCTGGGTCTATCCGCCGACTGGCCCTGGCCTTGGCATTGAAGTCATCCAGAAAGTAGTTGATAGTTTCCGGAGCGAGAAGATTTTGTCGTCGTGAAGTGATTGGACGATGAGAAATCGGCAAGCGCCGAACCCAGGGAGGAATCAAGAGTGAAATCGAAACTGAGACTCCACGTCGCGACCATTGTCGTTGTAGGCGCGGTCGGCGGGAGTACGGCCCTCGCGGCGGACGACCAGTCGCAGATCCCGACCAGCGGCGAGAAGGTCGCCGGCGCGCCGCTCGAAGTCAAGCGCGACTGGGGAACGTTCAAGCTCGCCGACCGCATCGCCGCGAAGGTCAAGGCCGGCGACAAGATCAACTATGTCTTTTCCTACCAGGCCTCCGGTATTCCGTTGTTCTCGCCCCAATTCGCAGCGGGTTTCGAGACCGGCTGTAAAATGGGCAATGCGATCTATCCGCTAGACTGCGCGTCGATCGCGCCAGTGCAGACCGACGCTAACCAACAAATTTCGCAGATCGAAGCCAAGCTGGCGGCGGGCGAGATCGATTGCATTTCGATCGAGCCGGTGACTTCCGATTCGACGACCGCGATCGTGAACAAGCTGATGGATCAGGGCATCCCGGTTTTCACCGACGGCGTCACTTCGCGCGGCCACGAATTCACCAATTTTACCCAAATACCGCAGCTCGAGGGGGAGACCGCGGGCAAGATCGTGCTCGACTGGATGAAGGCGAATAACAAGGACCTGAAGGTGTTCGCGGTGTCGGGCGGCGATCCGACGCAGTTCTGGGCGCAAGGCCGGATGAAGGGATTCCACGAGACCATCGCCAAGGCAATTCCCGACGCAACATTTATCACCACAGAGGCGAATGGACTCAACGTCAGCTACGATCCCGGTCAAACCTATGACACCTACCGGACATTCCTCTCGGCCAATCCGGACGTACAATTCATTGAGAATGTCGACATTGGCGCCGAACATGCCGATCGCGCGATCACGAGCCTGAACAAGGCTGGCCAAGTGTACACCATCGGCTGGAATGTCTCGAAGGGTCAGCTCGATGGAATCGACAAGGGCATTCAGGTAGCGGCGCTTGATCAGCGATGGTCGGATCAGGCGGCTTTCGGCGGCCCGGCCTGCGCCCAATTCCTGAAGAATGGCGTCATCCTGCCGAACACTCAGACGTTGTTGCCGGTGATGAAGGATCAGGTAGCCGGTGCGCGAGCTGAGCTCGACCGCATCCTCAATCAGAAATAGGTTGCGGCGCTCGGGGCCAGGCATATCCTGGCCCTTTCCCCCCGGTAAGCATGGCCGCCAAGCTTGATGACCAGCGCTGATTCCCGCGACCCTGCTCCTGTCGAAACCTCCCGCCCAAGCTTGTCCTCCACCGGTCAGGCGACGTTCGACCTTGGGCTACGCATGGGGGGATTGGTCCTCGCGATAGTGCTCGTCGCGCTGTTGATGTTCCTCCTCAAGCCGAAGTCGTTCAATATCGATGTCGGCATCTCGGTCCTTCGCGCCATGAGTTCGGTGGCGATCATGTCGCTCGGACTGACCCTGGTGATCGTAGTCGGCGAAATCGATCTATCGTTCGGCGCCATGTATGGCCTCGGCGCGAATTCGCTCGCCGTCATGTGGATATTGCTGGGGATCCCGATTTATGCCGCGCTGCCTCTCGCGATTGGCATCGGAGCGTTGGTTGGCCTGTTTAATGGCGCACTTGTCACGTGGCTGCGTATTCCTTCCTTCATCGTCACACTCGGCACCTACAACCTGCTCTATGGCGTTTCGCTGTGGATCACCAAAACGTCGACCTTCAACCCTGTTTATCCGCCGCCTGGATCCGAAATTCCGACCGCTCAGCTCGATTTCTTCACCGGCCTTACGGCCAGTTTCGGCGCTCATCCGATATCGCTCGAAGTTGTGTGGATGCTTGGGCTCGCTTTGGCCATCGGGTTCCTGTTGCACCGCACATTGTTCGGGTTTCGCCTGATGGCGATTGGCGGCAATCCAGTCGCGGCCCAGCTCGCTCGCCTTCCGGTCACCCGCTACAAGATTCTTGCGTTCGTTATTTGCAGCATGTTGGCGGCCGCCGCGGGAATCCTCGATTTCTCCTTTATCCAGACGACCCAGCCGAACATCGGCTTGTCGTTTACCTTCCCGGTTTTCGCGGCAGTGATCATCGGCGGCGCCAGTCTTTCGGGCGGCAAGGGGACGGTAATCGGGGCGATGAGCGGCGCATTGCTCCTTGCCGAATTGCAACAGGGCCTCGCCCTGCTTTCCCCCGGGCCGCATGTGCAGCAACTGTTCCTCGGCTTCGTGACGATCGGCGCGGTCGCCCTCGACCTTGCGCTGACCAATATCCGCAAGCGCAGGGCGGCATGAACGGCGGACTCGAAGGCGTCCGGCTCCGCGGGCTGCATAAACGGTATGGCGCGACTGTTGCGCTAGCCGGTCTCGACCTCGATATCCGGCCAGGCGAGGTTCTAGGTATCGCCGGACCGAACGGGGCCGGAAAAAGCACCCTCGTCCGCATTATCGCGGGAGAAGAACGCCCCGACGACGGCGGGCTTCTTTTCAATGGTCATCCTTGGACGCCCGCCGCCGACTGGCGCCGGGTCGCCGTCGTCCACCAAGAGCCGCAGCTCTTCCCTAACCTCACTGTCGCTGAGAATATTCTTGTCGGGCGGGAAGGGACCACCAATGGCTGGCCAAAGTTGGGCTCTGCCGACGCGAAGGTCATGAAGGCCTTCGGTATCGACCGCTTCGCCGACACGCCGCTCGCCGACTGCACTCTGGCGACCCAGCAACGGGCCGAGATCGCGCGCGCGGTCGCTCGCGACGCGCAGGTCTTTCTGTTCGACGAACCGAATTCGGCGCTGACGGATGAGGAATCCGACGAGCTATTTCGAGAGATGCATAACCTGGCGGCGGGAGGCCGGATCGTGCTTCTCGTCACCCATCGCCTCGGTGACCTTTTCGAGCACGCGCGTCGCGTCGCGGTGATCCGCGACGGACGAGTCCGCGCGATCCTTGAAGGTGACGCGCTGACCGAGGATGGGATCGCGGAGCAGCTTGTCGTCGGCCGTGACGGTGAGACAAACGTAAAGACCAGCGCCGGGATAGATCATGGCGGAGGCTCCCTCGTCTCTGTCAATGACTGGTCCCACACCGCCGCCTTTCACGATATCGCCCTGGATGCCAAGCCGGGCGAAATCGTTGCGCTTGTCGGCGTCGAGGGCTCCGGCGCTCGGGAGTTGCTGCGGTCCTTTGCCGGGCTTGAGTCATGTTCGGGAGCGATCAAGATCGCTGGGGAAACGGGGGATAGGGCGCAGCGTCTCAGCGCTTATGTCCCCGCCACCCGAATGCTGAGTCTCTATAGCAACTTCTCCGTCGCGGAGAATCTGCTTGTCCGCCTGGGCAGCCCGGAAATTGCCGGAGTTGGCATGGCCCTAAAGAGGAAGCGAATGCGCCAGCTCGCCAACGAAGCGACCCGGCGTTTTTTGATACGAGCTCACTCCGTCTCGCAAGGCATACGCTCACTTTCCGGCGGCAATCAACAGAAAGTGGCGATTGCCCAAGCGCTCAATTGCGCGCCGCGGCTGCTGTTGCTCGAGGAGCCGACGCGCGGCGTGGACATTCACAGCAAGCGCGAAATTTATCGGCTGCTGCGCGACTATGTCAGCGCCGACAACACCGTGATCATGTTCTGTACCGAAGTGCTGGAGGTCTACGAAGCCGCCGACCGCGCGCATGTCGTCGTCGACGGCGGTTTATCGCGCCAGATTGTGGTTGGCGACTACCCACACGTCGAGGCTCTCGCTACCGAGATTTCGCGAATGGAGCGTCATGCTCGCGACGACGGCGGAGCGAGACGGCGCCCGTAGATTCTGTTAGCTGGATGGCCAGTCTGCACGCTCGATCCGCTCGGCTAATGTGTCGATGAATTGGGCGCCTTGGAGTCCGTCGATCAGGCGATGATCGAGCGAAAGCGTGAGGTTGAGGCCTATCGCGACGGCGACGCCGCCCGCCCGCGCAATAACCCGCTCATGCTGGCGTCCGACGGCGAGGATGCCCGATTGACCGGGGTAGATGATCGCTTCGAAGCGGTCGGCGCCGCTCCTGCCGAGGTTGGAAACCGAGAATGAGATTGGCGTAAGATCGGCCTGCAGCAGTCGGCCCGAACGAGCGCGCTGGATTGCGTCGCGCCGCGCCTGGGCGATTTCGCGAATCGATTTGTCCGCAAGGTTGCGCAACACCGGAATCATGACGCCATCGGCAAGGGCGACGACGAGGCCGAGGTCGATGTTCGAGACCCGCATTCTGACCGCGTGGCCATTCTGCTCATGCCAGCGGTCGAGGATGCGGGGATGCCTGGCGAATGATTCGGCCAGCGCCTGAAACAGAAAATCGGTAAGGGTCGGCTTGATGCCGATTGCTCTTTCGATCTCGCGGCCAAGAGTTAGGCGTGCTCGATCGATAGCCGTGGTCTCGACCCAGCGGTCGATGACGAAGGACGGGATCGTCCTTCGGCTGAGGGCGACCGACTCAGCAATCTGACGTCGCGCAGGCGAGAACGGCTCGAAGTCCGCGGACGCTGACGTGGTGAGTTTCACCTTCGCGTCCCGGGTCTGGAGCGCGGCGATAACGTCGCGCCCGCGGATTCGCGTGAGCGGGCTTGCCGCCGCCAGACGTCCCAGATCAGTTCCATTCATTTTCGCGAGGCGCTTCGCGAAGGGAGAAGCAAGGATCCGCGACCCGGGCGCCCTAGTCGAGGACCGAGACGCCGCGGCGACGGGGTCCGCCCCATGCGCAGGCGCGACCGCCACGCTCGTCGCCGTCGATTTCATCTCACTTGGAGTTACGGATTCGCCCGCAATTCTGAGCCGAGCAAGCAGCGCGCCGACCGATAGCTCCTCGCCCTCGGCGCCCAGCACCGCCTCGAGTGTTCCTTCCGCGGGGGACTCTACTTCCATCGTGGCCTTGTCGGTCTCCAGCTCGACGAGCGGCGCGCCCATCGCGACCTTGTCGCCAACCTGCTTTAGCCAACGGAGAACCTTGACGGTTTCCATGGTGGCGCTGAGCTTCGGGACCAGTAAGTCCATGGGACGCCCGTCAAAGAAGGGACTTGACCGTCGCCGCGATTCTCTCGGCCGATGGGATGAGCGCATCCTCGAGATGTGGGCTGTAAGGGAGCGGGTGATCCGGCAACGTGATCCGCGCGGGCGGAGCGTCGAGATAGTCGAAGGCCTGGCTCACAACGTCCGCCACGACGTCCGAACTCCATCCGCCCGTCGGGGCCTGCTCCTCGACGGTAACAAGGATGTTGGTTCGTCGCACGCTGTCGCTGATCGGCGCGACGTTCAGGGGCCGCAGCACCTGGATGTCGATCACTTCCGCCTCGATGCCTTCGGCGCTCAGACTTTCGGCGGCGGCAAGAGCCTTCCGGACCATCGCGAGGCTGGCGACAATTGTGGCGTGACGGCCGGGCCGCAACACCCGCGGGCCGCTTGGCATCGTCACATCATCAATGCCGATCGGCGCCGGTCCCTTCATCGACAGCAACGCCTTGTGCTCAAGCACGAGAACCGGATTGTCGTCGCGGATCGCGGCCTTCAGCATCAGATAGGCTTGTTCGGGATCGGAGGGACAGATGATCTTGATCCCCGGCACCGACAGGAGCCAGGACTCGGCTGTCTGCGAGTGCTGGGCGCCGAATCGCAGGCCGGCTCCGCCGAGAGCCCGAATGACGATCGGCGTCTTGACGCGCCCGCCCGACATGAAGCGGTGCTTGGCGATGCTGTTGGCGATCTGATCGAAGCAGACCCCGAGGAAGTCGGCGAACATAATCTCGACGATGGGCCGGTAGCCGGTCAGCGCGAGACCCAGCGCCGCGCCGACGAAGCCGGTCTCCGCGATCGGCGTATCGCGGACGCGCTCCGCGCCGAACTCTTCATAGAGACCGTGGCATGTCTTGAAGGGGCCGCCGGACTCGCCAATATCCTCGCCCATGATCAAGGTCTTCGGATCGCGCCGCATCTCCTCGCGCAACGCCGCGACAATCGCCTCGCGGTAGGTGATTTCCTGGGTGACCCGTTCGATCGGCTCGACCCCGGCCGAAATGATTTTCTCATTCGTCCTCATTGGACGAACATCGTCGCCATAAAGTCCTGCGTCTGCGAGGGCCATGGCGCAGCAGCGGCGCGGTCAGCGGCCGCTTTGACGAGCGAACGGGCCTCAGCGGCCACGTCTTCTGCGCCAACGTCCGACATGAGGCCGGCGGCGCGGAGATCGGCTCGGTAGAGCGAGATCGGATCTCGCTTCAACCAGGCCTCTACCTCAGCGGAATCGCGATACTTGGCCGGATCAGTGCGCGAATGGCCGCGATGGCGATAGGTCTTGCACTCGATGAAAGTCGGTCCCTGGCCGTCTCGCGCGCGGGCTACCGCCGGCGCCGCAGCATCGTAAACAGCCAGAACGTCGTTGCCATCGACCAGTTCGGACTGCATTGAATAGCCCGAGGCGCGGATGACAAGGTCCTCGTACGGCGTCGTATGAAGAATGTGGCTGAACTCGCCATATAAATTGTTTTCGCAGACGAAGATCACGGGCAATTTCCAAACCTGCGCCATGTTCATGGCCTCGTGAAAGGCGCCGATATTGACTGCCCCGTCGCCAAAAAAGCAGACTGAAACCTGTCTGCGGCGGGCGAGCTGCGCAGAGAGTCCCGCGCCCACTGCAACCGGCAAGCCAGCGCCCACGATTCCAAAGGCGCCGATCAGGCCAAGATCAATGTCGGTGAGGTGCATTGAGCCGCCGATCCCGCCGCAGACGCCCGTCTCGCGTCCGAACAGCTCGGCGAAGGCGGCTTCGAGGTCCATGCCCCGGGCGAGGCATTGGCCATGTCCGCGATATGTGTAGCTAACGTAGTCGTCCTCCCGGAGCGCCTTGGCGACTCCGGCGCAGACGGCCTCCTGTCCGTTGCACAAATGGGTCGTTCCGTGAACCAAGCCCTCGAGATAACTGCGTTGGACCTGTTCTTCGAACTCCCGAATCAGGGTCATGGTCCGATAGAGGCCGATTCGGTCCTCGATGCTCAATGCTGCAGCGGCCTTGTTGCTCGCGCTCCCGGTTCCTGGCGCTGGCTCGGTCATCGCGCTTCGCTCCCTGGGTCTGTTTCGTTCGGCTGCTATACGCGATATTTCCGGATCGTGTCCGCGTCGAGCTCCAACCCGAATCCGGCTCCGGAGGGCACCTCATAAAATCCGTCTTTGAGTTCAGATCGATTGGCGACAAGCCGATGGAACATCGGGTCGCGATCAGGGTGAAAGGATTCGAGGTAAGTACCGTTCGAAATCGCGGCGAGCAGGTGGGCGGAAATCTGTGGTTCTTCGTGATGCCCCATCTCGACGCCGAACGACGCCGCCAAGGCCGCAACGCGCCGCCACTCCGTCGGTCCGCCGCTCCAGCTGGCGTCGAAATTGCAGACGTCGATCGCGCCCGACATCATGAGGTCTCGACAACCAGAACGGGAGATTTCGCTTTGGCCGGCGCAGATCGGAATGCCGGTTTGGCTGCGCGCCGCCGCCATGTCGAGGCGGTCGTTCTCCCAGCGCACCGGCTCTTCAAACCAGCGAATATTGAGGTCGGCCGCGAGCCGGGAAAATTCGACCGCCTGTCGCAATGACCAGGCCTGGTTGGCGTCTACGACAAGGACAAAATCTTTGCCGACCGCCTCGCGCGCGACCCGCACGCGTTCGGCATCCTCAGCTGGGGTCCGCCCTCCGACTTTGAATTTGCAGCCTGCATGACCCTGAAGTTTGATCTGCTCCATCTCGCGTCCGAAGTCGGCGAGCGTCTTGCCTTCCTCATAGTAGCCAGCGATGCAGATGGACGGGAGTCGATCGCTATAGCCGCCCCAAAGCTTGTAAAGCGGCGCGTCGAGCGCCTTGCCGACCGCGTCCCAAAGCGCACTGTCAACACAGGCTTGCGCGCACATCGCGAGTTTCCGGTCTCGCAGGATGTTGGTGCTCGGCTTGCGCATGAGCTCCCAGCAGCCCTCGATGTTGAAAGCGTCCTTTCCGATCAGCAGAGGCTGGATCTCGTCGAGGATGATCTTGACAACCTCGCCCTGGGTTTCGAATTCGTCGCCGTTGTAGATCTCGCCGATGATCCCCGCCGAGGTGTAAACCTTCGTAATGATCGTGCAGCGATGGGTCATGAAGTAGTTGCTGCCACGAAACGTACGCGGAAGCGGCATGCTGAGCGGCACGCATTCGATGCGTTCAATCTTCAACTTCGGCGCCATCGCATGCCCGCCCATGGGAGTGAGAGGAACGCTATTGCGGCGCGCCCGACAGCGTCAAGTTTGCGGCAGGATGTTCAAGGCGCGCGGCATACCGTAGCATGTCAGACCGAAACACGGACTATCGAGCGAAGGCGGGAGCGGAATGTCTCGGAAGGCGCGCATCGGTGTGATTGGCGCCGGTTGGTGGGCGGCGGTCAACCATTTGCCGGTGCTGAGAGCGAACGAGGATTGCGAGATCGTCGCGGTCAACCGCCTTGGGGCGCCGGAACTCGCCGAGCTGCAACGCAAATTCGAGGTCCCTCTCGGCTTCGAGGATTATCGCGCCATGCTGGACCAGGTCCCGATGGACGGCGTGGTGATCTCGTCGCCTCACGTGCTGCATCACGAGCACGCCGTGGCTGCACTGGCGAAAGGCTGCCACCTCATGGTGGAAAAGCCGTTGACAACCACAGCCGCCGATGCCCGAGACCTGATGGCCAAAGCGGACGCCGCGGGCAAACAGGTGATCGTGCCCTACGGTTGGAACTTCAAGGACTGGACCGACGAGGCGCGGGCCCTGGTCGCGGATGGACGGATCGGCCGCGTCGAGCACGTTGTGCTGCAAATGGCCTCCGCGCTGGAAGACCTCTTCGCCGGCCACCCAATGAAGGAGACCGAGGGACACATGTTCCGTCCCCCACCTTCGACGTGGGCCGATCCGAAGCGGGCGGGCGGCTATGGCTGGGGTCAGCTCGTACACGCGCTCGGACTATTGTTCCGGATCGCAGATCTCGAGCCAACGCGCGTATTCGCCCTCACCGGCAAGTCGCCGGCCGGCGTCGACTATTACGATGCTGCCGTCGTGCAGTTCGCCAATGGAGCGACCGCCTCCGTCTCGGGGTCGGCCACGACGCCCAAGCACCGTGGAAACCAGATCGATCTGCGCGTGTTCGGTTCGGAAGGCGTCCTTGTGCTCGACATCGAACGTGAGCGCCTGGAGGTGTGGCGCCGCGACGGAAGGGATATCGTCGTCGAAATGACCAAGGGCGCGGGAGCCTACGCGTGCGA
>Ga0209139_10000701_pt1 | contig 11950 bp, 8 predicted proteins | sample BogFormECP14_OM3_FD_188246 | JGI IMG/M metagenome (GOLD analysis project Ga0209139, IMG submission 188246) | Bog forest soil microbial communities from Calvert Island, British Columbia, Canada - ECP14_OM3 (SPAdes) (version 2) | ecosystem: Environmental > Aquatic > Freshwater > Wetlands > Bog ...
GTGATTATTTTCGCGGAGCCGGATGTGAACGGCTTGCTGGAAGAGCTTGTGCCCAACGTGCACGCCAAAGGCACGGACTATACGACGGAAACGGTGCCGGAGCGCGCTACGGCAGCGCGACTTGGCATTCGCGTGGCCATCGTGGGCGACGCAAAAGAGCATTCGACGCGCGCGCTGCTGGAAACGATTCGCAAGGATGAACATGGCTGATGCGCGATTTTTGGTGGTGCGATTGGGGTCGCTGGGCGACATCGTCCACACGTTTCCGGCAGTTTCGGCGCTGCGCGAGTCTTTTCCGGCGAGCCAAATCACGTGGTTGACGCACCCGCGCTGGGAATCGCTGGTGGCCAGCAGCGGGCTGGCTACGGAAATTTGGGCGACCGAGACGCGCTCGATGGCTTCGCTGCGCGAAATTATCGCGCGGATTCGCAAGGAGAAATTTACCGCGGGCATCGACTATCAAGGGCTTTGGAAGTCTGCCGCGCTGCCGCTGTTTGGAGGGATTCCGCAACGCATCGGATTTTCTTCGGAAACCATTCGTGAATGGGGCGTGCCGATTCTTTATACGGACCGCGTGCGTTGCCTGACCACGCATATCGCGGAGCAAAATGGCGAGCTTTCGCGGCGGGCGGGAGCGAAGTGTATTGTTGCGCCGTTCCGGCTGAAAGATTCCGCGGCAGACGATGCGATGGTTCGGGAGTCGCTGCGGGAGCGCGGCGTTGGGCGATATGTGTTGCTCAGTCCTGGGGGAGGCTGGCGGTCGAAATGCTGGCCGCCGGAAAGATTTGGAGAGTTGGCGCAGCACATCCGCGAGTCGCTGGGGCTGCGTTGTGTCTTAAATTGCGGTCCCGGAGAAAATTATTTGGCGGAGGCGATTACGGCGGGGAGTGGCAAAGCGGAACCGATCGCGCACAGCGGCGATATGGAGAATTTAATGGCGCTGGCGCGGGGCGCGGAGTGCATTGTCGGAGGCGACACTGGACCGCTGCATTTGGCAATTGCGCTGGGCACGCCGTCGGTGAGCATTTATGGGCCAACGGATCCGCGGCGCAATGGGCCGTATCCGAGATTTTCGTCGCCTGATTTTGCGGGGACGCAGGCTTTTGCCGAGGTTGAACAGAGAGTCGTGGCGCAGGTGGCGCAACTTGCGCAGGCGGGAGTCGGGTCGGCGAAAGGTGTTGCGTCGCCATTTGCAGCGACCAGCGAGTTATCAAGCGAGGTATCGCCGAGTGAAGAGGCGCGAGCCGGGGCGCCGCGAAATATTGTGCTGCGCGCCGCCAGCGCGGTGAGGGATCACCGCCGCATTGACGAGACCGATCCGGCGATCCTGAAGATTTCGGTGCCCGAAGTGTTTGCGGCGGTCTGCCAGCTTATCGGGCCGCGCGCGTGAGCGATCGTGCGCGGTTTTTTGCGCGGTGGCGCGTGCGGCTGGGGTATCCGTTGGCCATCGCGGTGCTTTGGCTGGCCAGGCCAACTCCCGAGAGTATCGGGTTGGGAGCATTGATTGGTGCGCTGGGGCTGGGTTTGCGAGCGTATGCGGCGGGCTATTTGCACAAACAAGAAACGCTGACGATTACCGGGCCGTACGCGTATACACGGAATCCGCTTTATTTTGGCAGCGCGATTCTGGCAATTGGCGCGGGCGTTGCGACGCATTCTTCGATCGCGGCTGGGCTGCTGATGGTTTACTTTGCGGTGTTTTATTCCATCGTGATGAGAAGGGAAGAGGGGGAGTTGCGCGGTCATCATGGGGAGGCGTTCGAAGCTTACGCGCGGGCGGTGCCGCTTTTCTTTCCGCGCATTACGGCGGCAAAAATGAGCGGCATCTCCGCGCAATCCGCTGGAGCGTTTTCTTATGCGCAATACCGGAAGAACCACGAGTGGCAGGCGGCGCTGGGATTTGTATTGCTGTTGGCGGCGCTGCTAGTTCTGTGGCGCCTGCGCTACGGAGGAGTTTTGTAGCGGAGCAAGATGTTGCGTGGCGTTCTGGTCAGGCGCGTTTTTTATAGCGCCCGGTTCCAGGCAGGGGACGAAACAGGAAATGTCCAGACGATTGCCGTCGGTGAAAATGCGCACGGCGCCATCGCGATCGGTGCGCAGGATGCGAACGCCGGCGTTTGCGAGGCGCGCCAGTAATTCCGGGCTGGGATGACCGTACGGATTATTTTCGCCGGCAGAAATTACCGCGACTCGAGGATGTACGGCGGCCAGAAATTCGTCGGTCGTGGAATTCTTGCTTCCGTGGTGACCAACTTTTAGAACGTCCGCTCGTAAGTTCTCGGGCGCGTTTTCAGACAAAATGTCGCGCTCCGATTGTTTCTCGGCGTCGCCCGGCAACATGAAGGACTCGGCGCCGAATGCCCAGCGCATGACAATGGAATCATTGTTCTTTGGTAGCGTTTGCAAATCGTCGCTGTGCGCCTCCGGCCAAAGAACATCGCCCTGTGCGCCGTCCCATTGCAGCTTGTCGCCGCGTGCCTCATGGACAATAAAAGTGCCGCGATTTCGCGCTAGCGCCTCGAGCTTCGCGAGCGCAGGCCCGCCGACTTCGCGCCCAATCATGAGGGTTCCCACGCGAAAATTCTGCAGGACGGCGGTCAGGCCGCCGAGATGATCCTGATGGCCGTGCGTAACGGCTACAGAGTCTATGCGCTTGAATCCGCGCCACCACAAATAGGGGGACACGGCTTCTTCGCCCGGATCCACGCCCAAGTGCTCGGCGTGTCCTGGGAATCCGCTGAAGGCCCCGCCGCCATCGATCAATAGTGTTTTGCCGCCGGGAGAAACCAGAAACAGCGAGTCGCCTTGTCCGACGTCCAGCACGGTGAGTTCGAAATCGCCGGGATGCCAGCGTGGGGGAAAGGGAAATGTGGCAATTACCGCGGCGGTTGCCAATAGGGCCGCGGCGCTTCCACCTCGCGTCCATCGCACTGAACCCCATCGCACTGAACCCCATCGTGGGGCACGTGATTCTAGTCGCAGCGCGACGGCGAGAAGAACTGCCGCAGCGAAAAATAACATGGTCAGCCAGGGTGGTGGACCGGGCACGCGGTAGCTCCATCCGCTGAACCGGGCAAAATAGTTGACGAGATGGATTAAGAGGGCCGTCAAAAATCCCAAAGGCACTGCCAAGAGCCTGCCGAGAAATGGGAAGAGCACTCCGCCCAGAATCGTGGCGAATCCAAGAGGCACGATGACTCCCATCATGGGGACAGCCAGCAGATTTGCGATGGGCGCGGCGAGAGTGACGCGATGAAATGCCGCGGTCATCAAAGGCAGCATGCCGATCTGCAGCGCCAGCGTGATGACCAGCAATTCGAAGATGCGCAGGGAAATACTCAACGCTCCGATTAAGGAATTTTCTGTGGCGGTGGCGAGCTTGGCAGGGAAGTACGACGCGAGCCAAGCCGTCACCGAACGCAGATCAATGCGGAATTGCGCGGCATGCGGGCTGTGCATAGCGTCTCGCGCAACGTCCCGCCAGCCGCGCAAGGCCTGCACGTAGGGTTGCACGCGATTTTCCAGCCATGGAGCGGCAATTCCCGCGATACAGCCGATGGCCACAAACGTAAGCTGGAAACTGCCGTCCGCCACGAGGAGAGGACGAACCACGAGCAGGATGAGCGCGGCTACCGCCGCGGAATTGAGCAGATCCAGCCGGCGAAAGAAGATCGCGCCAATGGCCACGATGGAGGCCATCAATGCGGCGCGCAGCACGGGCGGGCGTTGCTCAACCATGGCCACATAGGCGAAGAGCAGAGTCAAGGTGATGGCGACGGTGGCTACAACGGGTAATCGCAGTTTGCGGCCCAGCCAAAAAAGCAGATAGGCGATCGCCCCGACATGCAGCCCCGCCACGACCAAAACGTGAAAGACGCCAGTTTTCTGAAAATCGATCGACTCTTCGCGATCCACGAAGCTGCGATCCCCGAGCAGCATGGCGCGCAGCACGCCCGCAGGACGTGCGGCAAATAACGCGTCCACTTCATCGCGCAGACGCCGCCTGGCGTGCGAAATCAGTACGCCTGGCGTAAGTGGTGCCACCGTTACGCGCTCGAGAAGTTCCGGGGCGCGCAATGTGGCTACCAGGTCGATGTTTTGCCCGGCAAGAAACGCGCGGCGATCGAAGGCTCCTTCGTCGCGGAACAGTTGCGGTTGACGAGCCTGCGCCACCACGGTGACGGTATCGCCGGCATGCACATCTGGCAGGAACGCGTTGCGTGCGCCCGTTTCAGGTTCGGGCGCATCACGATCAGCCGCGTCGTTTTGTTGTGAAAAACTGAGGCGCAACCCTCCGCTTAGGGGCAGAAAATTGCCCTGGTAATCCACTCCCGAAAGGCTCAATTCGTAGCCATAGCCCCACGGCAGGCGCGCGGGCTCATCCCGTAACCATCCATGCCAACGCAAAGGGGTATGCAATGCGAGGCGGCCACTTTGCACTAAAGAAATAACGTGGTCCGCGGCCCGTGGCTGTTGTGAAATGCAAGCGCCCAGAGATCCCAGGAAGGACCAGCAAAGAAGTGCGGAACAACTCGCGGTCCACAAATAACCGCGTACCGCGAAAACTGCGCCCAGAACGAGGAGCAGCCCCGCAGAAACAAAAAGGCCCACGACCAATTCTCTCGAACTGGCGTGGGCCGCCATACCTGGAAGCAGGCCGACAGCGATACCGCAGGCAAATGCCGCGGCGATCGCGACGGCCGGCAATTTCATGGCAGTAAGCTCATGGCAAACACCTCACGGCAACCGGCGCAGCCGCACCAGCGTCTCGATGTGAAAGGTCTGCGGAAATAGATCAAACATGTCGATCGCGGTGATTTCGTAAAACGGGCCCGCGGTGGTAATTTCCGCGGGCTTCCTGGCACTGCCGGTAAGCACCGCCAAATCCCGCGCCAGCGTGGAAGGATCGCAGGACAAGTAGACGATTTCGGGTGCGCCGAGCTCGACCAATCTTCCCGCGGCCTCGGCGCCTAGCCCTGAACGCGGCGGATCGAGCACCACCAAGTCCGGACGCTCTTGCGGCTTCTTCAGGAAATCCTCGGTGTGCTCGTTGTGCGTGGTTACCTCCACGCCGGCCAATTCGGCATTGGCGTACAGATCGCGCGTGGCCGCAAGATTGGCATCGACGCTTACGACCTTCGTAAATGTTTTCGCCAGCGGCAAGGTGAAAAAGCCGACTCCCGCATAGAGATCGAGCGCGAGCTCGCCTTTGGCGTCTTTAGTGACCGCGGCCAAAAGCTCTTCAATCAAGAAGCGGTTCACCTGAAAAAAAGATAAATGGCTCACCCGGAAGGAGTATCCGCCGGCTTGGTGCAGCAAATAGCCCGGTCCGGTGAGTTCAAAGCGGTCTTTCTTTTGATCGAGCAACAGCAGACTTTCGATCTTTGGCAATTCCTTGCGGAAGAATTCTGACAACTCGGCCGCTGGTTTCGGGTACGCCTCGAACGCCACATTCAACGCAATGTTCTCGTCGGCGGAGTCCGCGAAAGCTTCGATTTCCAGAATGCCGGCGGGTAATTTGCCGCTGCGCGCCATCTCTTGCAGCAAGCCAAACGTTTCGGCCAAGCGCGGTGAGAGCACCGGGCACGCATCTATGGGCATGATGACGGAACTTTCGGGCAGAAAATAGCCGAGGGCACGCGGCATGCCGCTGCGCACCGCCCATTGCGCGCGATTGCGGTAGCCAAACGGTTCGGCGGTATGCGCGGTGATTTCCGCAGGCCACGCGATCCCGCCCAAGCGCGAAAGCGTCTCGCGCAGAATGCCGATCTTTAGCTGCGTCTGCTCCGCAAAACGAATGTGCTGATAGTGGCAGCCGCCACAGGTTCCGAAGTGCGGACACGGGGCGTTGACGCGGGAAGGCGATGCTTGCAATACTTCGACGGGCTTGGCCCAGACGGTCTTCTTTTTGCGGGCTTTCACCTCTGCGCGGATTTCTTCTCCGGGCAGTACAAACGGCGCGAAGACGGTGTTGCCATCGGCGTGTCCCAAGCCGTCTCCTCCGTAAACAAGCTTCTCAATCGATAATCTTAACTCTTCCGCCATCAATTATCCTATCTAAATTTAATTTGTAGTGGCAGGCCGCCAGACCCGCTCATTTAAGGCATGCAACAGCAGGGAAGATCCCTACGAAAAATAAAATAAACTAAAACGCACCAGACCAAACTCTTCAAGCAAGCGCTTTTGCAAATACTGTTTCTCCACCAGTGCAAGCTGCGCGGCTTTCATGGTGCGCCGGTAAAGCGCCAACTGCCCGTCCATCTCTCGCCGCACCTTTAATAGCAACTCCTCACTGGCATCGCCGGTGACCGCCGCATACACTTTATCATCGAGGACGGTCAGCCGCCGTTCCAGATCCTCCAGATCCACGAGGCCTGGAGCGTCTAAGAGGCCGCAAGCGGTTTCCGCGGCGCTGGCAACCTCCAGGATCTTTGCCGCCAAGGCAGGATGTCTCGAAAGAGACTTCTGCGCTGCGGCGCGCGAAGCCGCAACGTTGCGCAATAGATAGGAGCGCAACTCCTCCAATGGAAACGCCGGACGCGCATCGGCTTGGCGCGAGGCCCGCGGCGCGGCCCCAGCCCCCGCCTCATTCATCTCCTCGGCGGCTTCGAGGACCGCGTCGGTGCAGTAGGCCAGGGTTTTCATAGCCTTGCCGGCCCCGCGGCGCGACCGCGCATAGCTTTCCGCAGCGCGATCGATCCCACGGAGCGCGGCTTCCAGCGGAACGCCGGCCTTCTGCCAGGTTTCCATAATCGCCCAATCGAGAGGCGACACCAGCAGATGCGCCCCGCGCTTCTTCCAGAAATATTCTTCGATTTCCGTGAAGTAGTTGAAGTAATTCCAACCGGCATCCTGTGCTGTGTTGCCAGCCGGCCCAGCATTTGGCGCGGAATTTAGCGGAGTGTTCGGCGTGGTATCCGAGTCTGTATGCGAATTGTCGTCGTCCGGCACGCGCACCTAACGCGCGCCTTTTTTCGGATTGGGCTTGCTTCCGCCAAGGGCCGCGGGAGTGCCGCTCTCCGCCGAGAGTTGTTTCACCAGTTCCGGATTCTTTTCCCAAATCAAGCGCAAGCCCTTCAACGTCAAAAAGTCGTCCGTATGCTGAATGTGCTTTGAGCCGCGCGCGACTAGCTTGGCTTGCCCTCCGGTGGCGATTACCGACGCTTCGCGTCCGAGCTCCGCTTTTATGCGTGTAAGCATGCCGTCCACCATATCGACCGCGCCGTAGTACAAGCCAGCCTGCATGTGGGTGACGGTAGTCGTACCAATCACTTTGCCCGGATCTTTAATTTCCACGCGCGGCAGGCGCGCCGCACGCGCAAAGAGCGCCTCGGAAGAGATTCCCAAGCCCGGCGCAATCACGCCACCCAGATATTCACCCTTTGCGGAAATCACGTCAAAGGTGATGGCGGTGCCGAAATCCACCACGATGCATGGACCGCCGTATTCATGGAATGCCGCAACGCCATTAACGATGCGATCCGCGCCTACTTCGAGAGGGTTGTCGACCAGCACGGCCATTCCGGTTTTCACTCCGGGCTCAAAAAATAACGCGCGGCGGCCCAAATATTTCTTGGCCATTTCGCCGAGCGTCCAATTCACCGGCGGGACGACGGAGCTGATGATTACTCCGCCAATCGCATCGCGATCGAGCCCGGCCAGCAAAAAAAGATTACGGGTTAGAACGCCATATTCGTCGACCGTCTGTTCACGCGCGGTGGTCAGGCGCCAATTGGCCATCAATTGCTCGCCGCGGAATACGCCGAGCACGGTGTTGGTGTTTCCCACATCGATCGTCAGCAGCATAAAATCCAGTCTCCGCGCAGTTTCTTTGAAGGTCCAGCTTGATGCTGGGGAATGCCCAAGCGCGGCTTCCCCGGGGTGCGATGTTCTAGCGCGCCTCCGAAACATCCCCTGCGATCACGGTGACGGTCTCGCCACTTTCGCGCGTTACGCGCAGCAAACCTTCCGGCGTCAAGCCCGCGGTAATCCCCGAGAACGTTTCGTTTGCCGTCACGACGCTGACTTTCTTTCCCTTGGCATACGTCGAAACCTCTTCAAATCTTCGCACCACGCTGGCTGAACCCTCGCGCAGCAAGCGATTGTAGTCGTTCTCGAATTCCCGCAGCAACCGCGCCAACAGCTCCATGCGGGAGTGCCATTTGCCGGTCTCCGCGCGCAGCGAGGTGGCGTGCGAGGCGAGGTCCGCGGGAAATTTCTCCTGATTGACGTTCAAGCCGATGCCGACGATGATGAATTTTACCAGCGTGGGCTCGGCGTGCATCTCGGTAAGAATGCCGCCAAGTTTTTTTCCGGCGATCAGTAGATCGTTCGGCCATTTTAGATCCACGTTGAGGCCGGTGACCGCGGCGACGGCCGATTGCGCGCTGATACCCGCCATCATGGTCAGCAGCGGGGCTTGCACCGGCGCCAGCCGCGGCCGCAGCAAAAGCGTTACGTACAGGCCAGTGCCGCGCTCGGAGTGCCACGCCCGGCCTGCGCGCCCGCGTCCCGCGGTTTGCTCCTCCGCTACGACGACGGCGCCTTCGGGCTCGCCAGCGTGGCCGAGCTCGAGCGCCACGCGGTTGGTCGAATCCGTGCGAAAGAAATGCGAGATGTGCTTGCCGAACAAGCTGCCCTTCAAGCGCTTGCGCAGGAGCTCTGGCGTTAGAATGTCGGCGATGGATTCCAGGAAATAGCCCGTGGCGGGCCGCCCTTTGACCTTTACTCCCAGCTCGCGCAGGCGCGTCACCCAGCGCCACACGGACGTGCGCGAGACGCCCAACTCCCGCGCAATTCGCGCGCCGCTGATCACAATGGTGGCGTTTTCCGCCAGCAGCGTGACCAGCGCTGCTAGCCTGCGATCGGTAACCTCACTACTCTTTTTCTTGGCCATGAATGTCGATCAAACAAATGCGAAGCGGCGCTTTGCAGGAGCGAGACGTGAGTCCGGCTGGAGGCGTGTGTGCAACGCTACCGGCGAATCGTCTTATCCCTCGAGCTCCTTTCGTCTTTCCGCCAATTTGTGCAATTCGATTTTCTGTTGTTCCAAGGTGGCTTTCAATCCGTTGACAATTTTCTCCGGAGCGCGCGACAAGAACGTGTCATCTGCCAACTGTTTTTGTTTTGCGGCGATAGCCTTCTCTAAACCTTCCATCTCTTTCTGTAACCGCGCCAGCTCCGCGCCCACGTCCACGGCCTCGGCAGCGAAGGCGATGCGGACATCGAATTCGGCCGTGGAGCGCGCCGCGCCCCCGGTTGCCGTCAACTTCTGTCCAGTCAAACGCAGTTCGGAGAGCAGCGCCAGGCGCACCAGAAAATCACGGTGCGCTTCCGCCACGGCCAACAATCGCGGATCAGACACGGAAACGTCCGCTTCAACTTTTTTCTTTGGATCGAGCTTCATCTCGGCGCGGATGTTTCGCACCGCTCCGATTACATCTTGCAGGAATGTGACTTCGCGTTCAGCGTGGGCATTTAGCCAAGCCGATCCGGCCTCCGGAAAGGCATCCAGAGCAATCGACTTCGCACCGGCACGTTGCGGCAATTGATGCCAAAGCTCCTCGGTAAGAAATGGCATGAAGGGATGCAGCAGTCGGAGCGCCGCGTGAAAAGCCGCAAACAGATTCTTCCAGGAGACGACTGCGCGTGCATGGTCAGCCGAAAGCAGCTCTGGCTTCACCCACTCGATGTACCAATCGCAAAAATCTCCCCAGAAAAACTGGTAGACGCTGGACGCGGCCTCGTGGAAGCGGAACTCTTCGAAAGCCTCATTTACCGTGGCAATCGTCCGCGCCAGGCGCGAAAAGAGCCACGAGTCCGCCAGCGGCACGGCGGCTCCGAAGGCATACGGCGCTCCCGCGCGCACGTCGGGCGCGGCCAACGCTTCCAGCGAAGTGCCGCCCGCTTCAAATTTATCGAGATTCACGAATAGAAAGCGCGCGGCGTTCCAAATTTTATTGGCGAAATTGCGCGCACCGGCCAGGCGGTCATCGCTCAAAACAATATCGGTTCCCGGCGCGGCCATCGACGCCAGGCAAAATCGCATGGCATCCGTGCCGTACTGCTGATTCAAGGCTACGGGGTCGAGACCCGTGCCCTTGGACTTGGACATTTTTTCGCCAGAGGCGGTGCGCACCAGAGAGTGCAAGTACACGGTTTTGAACGGCACGCGCCCGGTGAAATGAAGGCCCATCATGGCCATGCGCGCGACCCAGAAAAACAAAATGTCGTAGCCGGTGATCAGCGCGGAGGTGGGATAGTACGTCTTGAAATCGGCAGTCTGTTCCGGCCAACCCAAAGTGGAAAAAGGCCACAGCGCGGAGCTAAACCAGGTATCCAGAACATCCGGATCCTGCGTCAATTGCGCGGAACCGCAATGCGAGCATTTCGTTGGGGCGGTGCGCGCGACGGTGATCTTCGCGCAGCCCTCGCAGTGCCACGCCGGAATGCGGTGGCCCCACCAAAGCTGGCGCGAAATGGTCCAATCGCGGATGTTCTCCAGCCAATGCAAAAACTCCGTGCGGCGATTATCTGGAATGATGTGGATGGTATTCTCGCGCCCCGGCGCATAATCGCGCACCGCCGCGATCGCCGGAGCAGCCAACTCTTTCATGGCGCAGAACCATTGCGTGGAGATGCGCGGCTCGACCACCGTCTTGCTGCGTTCGCAAATGCCCACGGCGTGCGCATGCGGCTCGACCTTCACGAGATAGCCCTGCTCTTCGAGGTCCGCGACAATTTTCTTCCGCGCCGCGAACCGATCGAGGCCGGCGTAGGCTCCGCCGTTGGCGTTGATCTTGCCGTCCGCGGTCATCACATCAATCTCTTCCAGGCCGTGACGCTTGCCGACCGCAAAATCGTTCGGGTCATGCGCGGGAGTAATTTTCACCGCGCCGGTGCCAAATTCGCGATCCACCATGTCATCACCAATGATCGCGATTTCGCGATTCATCAGCGGCAAGCGCACCTTTTTGCCGATCAGCGCGCCATAGCGTTCGTCCAGCGGATGCACCGCTACCGCGGTGTCGCCCAGCATGGTTTCCGGCCGTGTGGTAGCCACCACTACCGATAAATCACTCCCCAGCAAAGCACTTCCGACAAGGGGATAGCGGATGTGCCATAGAGATCCGGCCCGCTCTTCATGCAAAACCTCCAAGTCGCTCAGCACCGTCAAACAAACCGGGCACCAGTTCACCAGCCGCGTCTCGCGATAGATCAATCCCTCTTCATAAAGCCGTACAAAGACTTCGATCACCACGCGCGAGAGTTCCGGCGAGAGCGTAAAGTTCAGCCGCGACCAATCGCAGCTTTCGCCAATCTGTTTCATCTGCCCCAGAATCGTCTCGCCGCTCTCCTCGCGCCACTTCCAAACCTGCGCCACAAATTCGTCGCGGCCCAGTTTCTGGTAATCGATGCCGCGCTCCGCGAGTTGCCGCACCACCACGCGCTGCGTGGAAATGCCCGCGTGATCCGTACCAGGCAAATACAGCGTGTTATACCCGCGCATGCGGTGCCAGCGCGTCAAAATATCAATCTCTGTGTGGTCCAGCATGTGCCCGATATGCAGCGACCCGGTCACGTTGGGCGGCGGAATCACGATGGAAAATACCTTCCCGCCGGTTTCCGCCGATGGATCGGCCTTGAAAAGCTCCTCGCGCACCCAATATTCCGCCCAGCGCGGCTCAATCAGTTGCGGCTCATACCCCTTGGCAATTTCCCGACCCATCAATCCGCTCCCCAAAATAGACCATCGGCAAAACGTCGAGTGCTTGCGTCTTTACCGCCCGGGCCGCAGTTTACCCAGAGTTATGAAGGCCCCGGCCGGTTAGCCGTTCCGCGCGCCAGGCGCACAAATTTCCCGTCAAGATAATCTTCGACTATACGGGGAAAAATCCAGCACCGCCAATTTTTCGGCCGTGGTTGCCAAGCGAGGAATATTCAAGGCTTC
>Ga0209139_10000704_pt1 | contig 11943 bp, 7 predicted proteins | sample BogFormECP14_OM3_FD_188246 | JGI IMG/M metagenome (GOLD analysis project Ga0209139, IMG submission 188246) | Bog forest soil microbial communities from Calvert Island, British Columbia, Canada - ECP14_OM3 (SPAdes) (version 2) | ecosystem: Environmental > Aquatic > Freshwater > Wetlands > Bog ...
CCGACGCGCCTCCCGGGGCCAGACACCACGCAAATTTTCCTCTTGACAAAAAAGACCTCATACAAGGGATGGGTGAGGGTCGTCTGATTACAAAGGCCCTTGATCCGGCGCTTCGCACCCCCTTCTCCCACAAGAGCGGGAGAAGGGGCTCACGTCCCCGCGACGAGCCCTCCCGCCAGCGCTTTGGCGATCAGTTCTCGCGTCTCCCCGATGCCGTAGAGCGCGATGAACGAGCCGAGGCGCGGTCCGCGCTCCTCGCCCAGCAACACGGCGTAGAGCATGTTGAAGAAATCGTTGGAGACGCCAGGACGCTCCGGCGTCGCATTCTTTGTGTTCAGATCCTGATAGCGCGGTATCGGCCGCGCGATGTCATAGAGCGCGTGCTGGATTTCCTCGGGGCCGGCGTCCGCCGGCAGTGTGGCCAATTTGGCGGCGACGCTCTCCAGCGCGGCGCGCTCGACCTCGTCCGCCGCGCGGTAGCGCTTCTTCGGCGCGACGAAATCGCGAAAATAGGCGACCGCGTAGTTCACGAGCCTGTCGAGACGCGGATGCGTTTGCGGCGACGCGGAGGGCGCATAGCGCCGCAAGAAGCCCCAGAGCACCGCCGGATTGTCGCTGTTGGCGACGGCGGCGAGGTTGAGCAGCATCGCGAACGTGACCATCGTCCTCGGCCCGTTCGATCCGTGCTCCAGCGTCTCCGGCTCGGGCGGCGCGCCGGAATGTATGTGCCAGACGGGATTGCCGAGCCGCTCCTTCCAGTCCTGCCGGGGATAGGCGTCGAGAAAGCCGAGGTACTCGTCGACCGTACGCGGGATCACGTCGAAATAGAGACGCTTGGCGGCCGACGGCTTCTGAAACATGAACAATGCCAGACTTTCCGGGCTCGCGTAAGTCAGCCACTCGTCGGCGGTAAGGCCGTTGCCCTTCGACTTGGAGATTTTCTGTCCCTTGTCGTCGAGGAACAATTCGAAGTTGAAGCCGGCGGGCGGCTCGGCGCCGAGCGCGCGCACGATCTGCGAGGAGAGCCTGACCGAATCGATCAGGTCCTTGCCGGCCATCTCATAATCGACCTTCAGCGCGTACCAGCGCATCGCCCAGTCGGGCTTCCATTGCAGCTTGCAATGGCCGCCCGTGACCAGCGTTTCGAAATCCTCGCCCGATTGCGGATCGCGCCAACGGATCACGCCCTTGTCGGCGTCGAAGCCCGTCAAGGGGACCTGCATGACGATCCCCGTGCGCGGATGAATCGGCAGGAACGGCGAATAGGTGGCCGCACGCTCCTCGCGGAGGCTCGGGAGCATGATCTCCTGAATGGCCTCGAAGCGGCGCAGCATGTGGAGCAGCGCGGCATCGAAGCGTCCCGACTTATAATAGTCCGTCGAAGAGACGAATTCGTACTCAAACCCGAACCCGTCGAGAAACCCGCGCAGCCGCGCATTGTTGTGGGCGGCAAAGCTTTCGTATTGGCCGAACGGGTCGGGTACTTCCGAGAGCGGCTTGCCCAGGTTCTCCTGCACCATCTCGCGATTGGGAATGTTTTCGGGCGTCTTGCGTAGACCGTCCATGTCGTCGGAAAAGGCGACCAGCCGGGTCTTGATCGCGTCCTCGGTCAACACGCGGAACGCACGTCGCACCATGGTCGTACGCGCGACTTCGCCGAACGTCCCCAGATGCGGCAGACCCGACGGACCGTAGCCTGTCTCGAACACCGCTTCGCGTTGCCCGGTGCGCTCGATGCGCGCTACGAGCTTGCGCGCCTCCTCGAAGGGCCAGGCCTTCGAGACCACGGCGGCGGCGCGCAGGGCTTCCCCACTCATCTATCATCCTTCGAAAGGTTTGTGAGCCGAAGTCGCCGTGGAGCGCCTCGGGCAGCCGCGCACACTAAAAAGACGAGGCGCCGTGTCAATCCGCAATTGCGCGCCCGTGCGGTCGGGAGGCGGTGGGTCCGACGCGAGTCGTCTCGCGGGCGGCGCCTCTGGCGCGTCCGTGCTCGGTCTTGGCCCAGTGGAACGGCCGCAGCGCGAGATCGAACAACGCGGCCCATGTCGCCAGACATACCAGCGCATAATAGACGGGCATCAGCGCCATTGCGCGCGCCGCGCCTTTCATGCCGCGGCGGCGCATCGCGACGAGGGCGGGAATGACCATGGCCTGCACGCCTGACAGCGTGAGGATATAAGTGACGACGTCTTCCGCGTCCGCCAGGGTTCCGCCGGCGCCTAGACCCCCGCGAAACGCGCGCGCGAGTGCGTCGGCCAGAAGCGGGGGGCCGAACAGTCCGCCCAGCACCGTTCCCGCGATCAGCGCGCTCGCCGCCAGGGCGCGACGCCAGCCCAGTTCGCGGACAAAACGGATCGGATGCCGCGAATGGACTATCAGCGTCTGCAACCAGCCCTTCTGCCAGCGAACACGCTGCCCAAACCAGTTCTTCAAGTCGTTCGGCGCCTCTTCCGCTGTGTCGGACGCCAAAGCGCCGACCCGCGCGCCAAATCGCGCCAGGCGGAGGCCGAGATCCGCGTCCTCCGTCACGTTCCACGCGTCCCAACCGCCGACCCGACGCAGGGTCCGCGTTCGAAAATGATTCGAGCTGCCCCCCAACGCTATCGGCAAGTCGAGCGCCGCCAGTCCGGGGTTCACGAAATCGAACAGGACAGCATATTCGATTGCGAACAACTCGCTCAGCCAGTAATCCGTGGCGTTATGGATGGTGAGGCGCGCCTGCAAGGCGTCAATCTCGAGGTCCGTGGCGAACCGAGCCGCCGCGAGGCGCAGTTGATTAGAGTCGGGTTCGTCCTCGGCGTCGTAGATCACGATCAGATCGCCGCGCGCCGCCGGTAGCGCGACGTTGAGCGCACGTGGCTTGGTCGAAGGCTCTCCTGGCGGAGCGACGATGACATCGTAACGCGGCGGCAGGCGTAAAGCGGCGATCGCGGTCAAGGTCTCCGCGTCACGGAGCTCGACGACCAGTTTGATGTCGAGCTTGGCGCGGGGATAGTCGATCGCGTCCAGCGCGCGGATCAGTTCGCGGACGACGCGACCCTCTTTGTATAGCGCGGCGACGACTGTGTAGACGGGGAGCTCGTCGTCGCGCAACGGCTCGCAGACCGGAGGCTCACGAGCGGCGACGACGACGGTCCATCGCAACCAGACCGCCGCCACGAAAACAAGCCAAAGCCCCAAGCATATCAGCGATCGCAATAGATCGGGCGCGCCGAGCCAGAGCCCGATGGCGAGCCCGGCCGACGTCGTGGCGACAGCGATCTGGGCGAGGCTCAGCCCGGCGCTCGCCGTCAGCGAGGGGTCGCTATCTTTCAGCTCGAACGCCGCCTTGCGGGCGACTCTCTCGCCGGATCGGGCGCGGATCAAGGCAGTCAGGCGTTGGCGCGAGCAGATCGCGATCGGAGGCTGAGGCCGACCGGCTGCCTCGGCCTCCAACAGGAAGCGCAACGCCGCTCCCCGCGGCGCCACCACCGCACGCAGGCCCAGATCATTGGCCTTCAACAGGGCGAAACCGCTCCGAATCGCGGCCTCGACGTCAACATTCTCGTCGATCGTCAACTTGCCGGAATAATACGGCGCGCGAAGTCGCATCGCGAGCGCCTGGTAGAAATGCTCATCGGAAACCAAGCCCTCGCCGAGCAGCGCGGCGTCCGCGTCGACGCCGCTGCGTTCGGCGGCCTCTGTTGCCCGGCTCAGCAGAGGCCGGCCGACACCATAATATTCGAGAAAGGCGATCTCGATCGGGATTTCCGCAGGCGTTCGGGTGAGCCGGGACGGCGCGAAATCTCGGAAAGGATGTTTCCGGATCGCGCGATCCGGTCGGCCTTCCGCCGGCTCGTCGGCCGATGCAAGATGGGACATGCCTCGCACTCGATCCAACTCTCAGCTGGATCTCCGCGTGCGAATACGCGTTCGTCGGGCTGAACCTACCGTTACTAGAAATGAATATGGCTGATCGCGGAAAAGTTGTCATGCGCGGAATTGCGCATGCGACGTTCAATTAATATGAACGGGCGCGACGCAATATCCTCGAACGTCGCGATCGGAACCGACGGCGGTTTTGCCGCGCGGTCTCCGGTTTTGCGCCTTCCTTCCCAGGAAGATTTCCGCTGCCGATAGTTCGTGCCGGCAATCGAAGGGTCGCAGGCCATTTCGCCATAGAGCGGCGTCGAGTTGGCTGGGCGCCCTGGAAGGACGGCGACCCGCCGCAGACTATTCCGGTCAGTTGTCCGCGAAGTCCGCGCTATTTTTCCGTCAGCGCGATCATCGGCCGCCAGGACGGCTCGACGCCGCTGACCGAGAGCTGTTTGAAGCGTTCGACGTAATACCCGTAAAGCCCTTTGACTTCCTCCGGCGCAAGGCTCGCCGCTTCAGCCGCCAGACTTTGCGCCTGCGAAAATTCGCGAGCCCGGTAGGCCGAGAGTATGGCTTCATGCGTCTCGACGAGCGCCCGAAATCCAACGCTCACGGCATAATTGGCGTTTCCCGCCAAGGCGAATATCGCGACCGGACGCGTCTTGCCCTTGAGAAGAACCTGGTCGATTTCAAGCCAGGCGAAATTCGGCGCCTCGTCCCGCGTCGAGACGCTTGCTACGACGTCCACGCCGAACATCTTGGATGCGCCTTCCAGGCGGGACGCGACGTTCACTTCGTCGCCGATGGCCGAATAGTCGAAGCGTTGGTGCGACCCCAAATTGCCGACGCAACATTCGCCCGTATTGAGGCCGACGCCGAATTTCACCACCGGGTACGCGCGACCGTTTTCGCGAGGTCGGCCCGCCCAGGCTCGGTTGAACTCCACCAGCGCTTCACGCATCTCGAGCGCAGCCCGTACAGCGTGAACGGCATGGTCCGGATCGTCTAGCGGTGCGTTCCAGAACGACATGATCGCGTCGCCCATGTATTTGTCGACCGTTCCGTTTTGATCGAGAATGACCGTCGTCATCGGCGTCAAATATTCGTTCAGGAAGTGGGTGAGTTCGATGGCAGAAAAACCCTCCGAAATCGTCGTGAACGACCGTAAGTCGCAGAACATCAGCGTCAGAGGGCGCTGAAGCCCTCCCAATCGCAGCTTTTCCGGGTGTTCCGCCAATTGCGAGACGACCGCGGGAGAGACATATCTTCCGAAAGCCGAGCGGATTTCCGTAACCTGATGCCTCTTCTGGCTATAGAGCGAAAGTATTCCCGTCAGAAAGACCATCCCAGACGAAAGACTGGGGACGACCGGGTCCAGCAAAATCCCATTTCGCGAGAAAGCAAACCAACTCACGCCGAAGAGGATCGCGGAAGCTATCGCGCCGAGCAGCGCGCTCCAAACCGCGGATATGATCGGCATTGTGAAGACAAAAGCCAGGGACAGCGTGGCGGCGGACAGCAATTCCGCGCCCGGCGCCCAGTCCGGCCGTCTGAGCGACGTTCCAGAGAGGATTTGTTCGAGCAACTGGGCTTCCGCTTCGACGCCGGGCGTCGAGGGATTGAGCGGCGTCGCCACCACGTCGGACAGAAGTGACGCGCTGGCGCCCACGAGGATGATCTTGCCTTCCAGGTCCGAGAGATCCGTGCTCGGCTCGAATACTTTCCAGGCAGGAATTGAACGGCGCGGATCGGCGGCCGCGAAATACGCGCGAATGTCGCCCCGAGGCTGCGTCTCTACCGTCACGTCGCCGACTCGAATCTCGCCGACGCCCGCGGCTGCCGCGAGCTCGCCGTGGCCCTCGGCGGCGAGACATTTGACGACATAAGTCGAGGCTGCCTGAGCGACTCTGAGGGCTTCCAGCACGAAGCTCGGCTGCAGTTGCCCCTTGACGGAGGAGAGCAGAGGCACGCTGCGGATGACCCGGTCGGCGTCGGGAGTCCAGTTCAGGAACCCGACTCCGCTCGCGCTGTCCGCGAGGACCGGCAGGGGCGACAGTTCGCCCGCAAAACGAGCGACGTATTCGACGGGGTCGCCGCCGATGGTGGCGAACCCGACCTTCGAGGGCGGAGCGTTGCCGATGTTCTTCTCCGAGAGAATGCTGCCCAGCACCACTCTGTGGTCGGTGATCGCGCTTGCGAAGGCGGCGTCGCCATCGTCCGTAGCAGCCGCGCCGCCCGTGGCGACCTCGGAGTCGGCGCTCGCGACGGGACTGCCGATCGACCTCTCTTTCTCCGAAAAGAGAACGGTGAAACCGATGGCGGCGACATTGGCCTTCGCCAAGGCATCGGCGATCGTCGCCATCCTCCGGCGTGGCCACGGCCATTGCCCGATCCGTTTGATCGATTCGTCGTCGATGTCGACGATGCGGACCGGCTGATCTAACGCATAGGGACGGGGACGCAGTCGCTGATACTCGTCGAAGACGAGGTTTTCGAGATTGGCATGCAGCGGCATCGAAGATGTATTGACGAACAGCATCAGGACGTAGGCGCCGGCTACAATTGGCAAATAGGTTCGCAAGCCCTTCCAGTTTCGCATGCCGACAGTGCCCAATCGTTCCGGTTTCAGGCCCCTCAGAACACGAGATAGCCCAAACGGGACTGTCTCGCTAGTTTTTGAGCGAGGAATCTGACTCAAGTTGCGTTGCATGAGGCTACGCGCAAAACGAGGCAGGGGGACCAATAGGGTTCACGCCCCCGCGAGGGCGGCCCGCAACGCTGTGGCGCTGTGGCGATCGAGATTTGACTTGGCGAAGCCAGGCCGCCTATAAACCGCCCGCGCGATTTTCCGTCGCCTTGAATTTTTCCCGGATCGCTTCGCGGCTCGAAATGGCGGCGAGGCGAGGTCCGGGTTGGCTTGTTGTGCGCGGGACCGCCGACGTCTCGTTGCGGGAAGACTTTGGAGTTTGAGCCGTGAAGCGGACCTATCAACCGAGCAAACTCGTTCGCAAACGCCGACATGGGTTTCGCGCGCGCATGGAAACGGTCGGCGGTCGTAAAGTTCTGAACGCCCGCCGCGCGCGCGGCCGCAAGCGCCTGTCGGCCTGACCGCCATTCGCGCCGGATCGGCGCGGCCCTCTGCTCTATCGCGCGGGCCCGACGCCTTGGACGAGACGGCAGGGCGAGCGGCGGCCGAATGCCCCAATTGGGGGCGACTGACCCGTCGCGCCGAGTTTCAGCGGACCGCGCGAGGGCGGCGCGCACAACTCGACGCTTTTGCATTGCAGGCAAACCGTCGGCTCGAGGCCGCGGCCCTCGTCGGACCGCGAGTCGGCTTCACCGTGACGAAGAAAATCGGCAACGCGGTCGTGCGGAATCGGATTCGTCGGCGCCTGCGCGAGGCGTTGCGCCGCATTTCATGCCTTGAGGCGCTGCCCGATCATGATTACGTGCTGATGGCGCGTCTGCCGGCGCTGACGATGGACTTCGAGGCGCTGGTCGGCGAAATCGACCGAGGTTTTCGGCAGCTCCGTCGCGACAAACCGCGATCGGGCCCTCGAGGCGAGAGATAGAGACAGACGATCATGAATTCCGAGGATTCCCGCAACCTCATATTGGCGATCGTCCTTTCTGTGCTGGTTCTGATCGGCTGGAACTACCTTTACGCGCCGCAGCTGCATAAGGACCACGTGGCGGCGACGCCGCCGGCCCAGACCCAGGCGGCTGCGCCGGGCTCCGCGCCGGCGTCTGTCAATGGCGCGTCGGCGCCGCAAGCCGAGCCGGCGTCCGCCACGAGTCTCAGGACCCGCGCCGAGGCGCTCGCCCTCAGCCCGCGCGTGACGATCGACACGTCGGCGCTCGCCGGTTCTATCGCCTTGAAGGGGGGCCTGATCGACGACCTCAAGCTCAAGGCCTATCGCGAGACGATCGATCCCAAGAGTCCTAACATCACGTTGTTCTCGCCCCCAGGCGGCCCGGCGCCGTATTGGGCCGAAAGCGGCTTCGTGACGGACGCAAACGGCGTCAAAACGCCAAACTCCTCGACCCTCTGGAGCGCGGACGCTACGACGCTCAGCGTCGGCAAGCCGGTGACGCTGACATGGGACAATGGCGCCGGCCTGACGTTCAGGCGAATCATCGCCGTCGATGAACATTACATGTTCACGATCACCAATTCGGTCGAAAATTCCGGCGCACAACCCGTTTCGCTGCGTCCCTACGCGCTGATCCTGCGTCGCGGCAAACCCGACGTCGCGGGCTACTCGGTGCTTCACGAAGGCTTCGTCGGGGTGATCGGCGACAGCGGGGTGCAGGAAGTCACCTATTCCGGGATCGAAAAGGATACCGGCAAGGTGCTCGCGTTGAAGGGCGAAGGCGGCTGGCTCGGCTTCACCGACAAATACTGGGCGTCCGCGATCATCCCGGGTCAGTCGGAGCCCGTCGAGGCGCGCTTCTCGGCGAGCGGAGCGGCGCAGCCGGTGGATTATCAGACCGATTTCCTCGGACCGTCGAGCGAGGTCGCGCCCAGCGGCAGTGTCGCGGACGTCACCCATCTGTTCGCCGGCGCGAAGGAAGTCGGAATCATCAACGGCTACGAGGCCAGCCTGGGCATCAAGAAATTCGACCTGATGATCGACTGGGGATGGTTCTATTTCATCACCAAGCCGATGTTTCGCCTGATCGATTTCATTTACCATTATGTCGGCAATTTCGGAGTCGCGATCCTGATCGTCACCGTACTGGTGAAGGCTGTCTTCTTCCCGCTCGCCAACCAGAGCTACCGTTCGATGGCGAAGATGAAGCTGATTCAGCCCAAGATCGCCGCGCTGAAAGAGCTCTATCCCGACGACCGCCAGAAACAGCAACAAGCGCAGATGGAACTGTTCAAGAAGGAAGGCGTCAATCCGGTCGCCGGTTGTCTGCCGATGGTCGTCCAGATTCCCGTGTTCTTCGCGCTCTATAAAGTGATTTTCATCACCATCGAAATGCGGCACGCGCCGTTCTTCGGATGGATCAGGGACCTCTCGGCGCCCGATCCGACGAACGTGTTCACGCTGTTCGGGCTGATCCCCTGGGACCCCACGCCGCTGCCGCTCGTCGGTCACTTCCTCCATCTGGGTATTTGGCCCGTCATCATGGGCATTTCCATGTTCTTCCAGATGAAGATGAATCCGGAGCCCACCGACCCCGTCCAAAAGACGATGTTCACCTATATGCCGCTGATATTTACGTTCATGCTCGGCTCGTTCCCCGCGGGGCTCGTCATCTACTGGACCTGGAACAACACGCTGACGATACTTCAACAATCGCTCATTATGAAGAGGGCGGGCGTCAAGATCGAACTGTTCGACAATCTGAGGAAGCTCTTCCAGAGAGCTCCGCCGGCCGTGGCGCCGAAGTGACCGCCACGGCGGCCGAGATCGACGAAGCCGCATGGATCGAGCCTGGGCGCAAACTGTTCGCCGGACCTTGTGATTTCTTCTTCGCAGCGGCCAAATCCGACGGACTGCCGCCGATCGGGGGAGCGGAAATCGCCTTCGCGGGCCGCTCCAACGTCGGCAAGTCGTCGCTCATAAACGCGCTGACTGGCCGGACGTCGCTGGCCCGCACGTCCAACACTCCGGGGCGCACGCAGGAGCTGATATTCTTCAACCTCGGCGATCGAGTCACTTTCGTCGACATGCCGGGCTACGGCTACGCCGCCGTTTCCAAGGACAAATCCGCCTCCTGGGGGGAGCTCGCGCGCGCTTATTTGCGCGGCCGCCCCACGCTGCTGCGCGCCTTCGTGCTGGTAGACGGACGTCACGGCGTGAAAAACAGCGACGAGGCGACGATGAAGCTGCTCGACGCGTCGGCCGTCTCCTACGCGATCGTGCTGACCAAACGCGACGAAGTGAAGAAGACCGACCACGACGCGCGAGTCCAGGCGACGCTCGAGGCCTTGCGCCATCATCCCGCCGCCTACCCCAAGGCGTTCTTCACATCTTCACGCACCGGCGACGGCATTCCCGAGCTGCGCGCCCATATCGCGCGGCTGCTCGCGGAGCGCGCGGCGGACCGCACGGCGCCGGCGCCGATGTAGCCGCGCTCGGTTCACCACCCGCGAAAGTGACGACATGCCGCGAACGCTGGCGATTTCCGGTTACCGATCGCTGCGGGACGTGCGTGTCGAATTGGACGCGCTCAACGTTGTCACCGGACCCAACGGCAGCGGCAAGTCCAGCCTCTACCGCGCGCTTCGATTGCTCGCCGATATCGCGCAGGGGCGCATCACCCGATCGCTCGCGCTCGAAGGCGGCCTGACCTCGACGCTTTGGGCTGGCCCGGAATCGATCGGCCGCGGAGTGAAGCAGGGGCGCTTTGCGGTCGAAGGCGTCATCCGAAAATCGCCGGTCAGCCTTAAGCTCGGCTATTCCGGGGAGGATTACGGCTACGCTATCGATCTCGGCCTGCCGCATCCCTCGGCGTCGCAATTCGCCCACGACCCGGAAATCAAGGTCGAAGGCGTATGGACCGGGGAAGTGCTCGGCCGCGCCAACGGGCTGGCGATGCGCGTCGGGCCCAGCGTCCGCGTGCGGGACGAGGCTGGCGAGTGGCGGCAGGCCTACCAGGGCCTCGCGCCTTTCGACAGCATGATGACGCATGCCGGCAATCCGGATGACGGATTCGAATTGCTGCTGCTGCGAGAGCGCATGCGCAACTGGCGATTCTACGATTCTCTCAGGACGGACGCAGACGCCCCGGCGCGCCGGCCGCAAGTCGGGACCTACACGCCGGTGCTCGCGAGCGATGGCGCGGACCTCGCGGCGGCCCTTCAGACGATTCGGGAGATCGGCGCCTCCGACGAACTGGAGCGCCGCATCGAGGATGCGTTCCCCGGTTCGACCCTCGAAGTCATCAACGCCGGAGGATATTTCGAGATCGCCATGCGGCAACACGGGCTGCTCAGGCCGCTGACCGCGGCGGAGCTTTCCGACGGGACGCTGCGATATTTCCTGCTCGTCGCGGCGCTGCTGTCGCCACGGCCGCCGGAATTGATGGTCCTGAACGAACCCGAAGGGAGCCTGCATCCCGATTTGCTGGCGCCGCTGGCGCGGCTCGTCGAGCAGGCGGCGAAACGATCGCAGATCATCGTCGTCACCCATGCCGCGCAGCTCGTCTCAGAACTCGCGACCGCGCCGGCCGCCCGGCTGATCCGGCTCGAAAAGCAGTTTGGCGAGACGATGGTCGAAGGCGATGTGAGACCCAAGTGGTCCTGGCCCTCGCGTTGAGCGCGCGCCGCCGGGGGGCGGGATGCATTGACGACGCGGTTCCGAGCCTGCGAAAGTCGCTGCATCCAGCTCAATTATGCGATCGCGCCGAGACTGCCGATTCTGTCGAAGCTCTGAAGGCGCCGTCCTATCGACGCGGCCGCCGACGGCATCCGACGCCCGTAGCCAAAGCGGGCGCGTCTCATCGGGGCGCCTCGGCGCCGGCGCATAGCTTCGAAACCCAATCGATGCTTCGACGCCACCGACGCTCGATTGAACCGCGCCCTCGTGATAGTTGATCGCTCCACGCCCGCTGCTCTCGAGGTTCGCCGATGGATATCGCCATTATCCCGACAAGCCCCGAGCACATCGAGAGCTTTCATCGCGCGCTCGACGTCGTCGCACGCGAAAGAAAATACCTCGCGCTCCTCGAAGCGCCGCCGTTGCCGCAAGTGCGCGAATTCGTGATGGACCTCATCCAGAAATGCGGTCTTCAATTTGTCGCGGTGGTCGAAGACGAAGTCGTCGGATGGTGCGACATTCGGCGGCACGGCTTTCCGTCGCGCGCGCATCGAGGAACGCTCGGGATGGGGATCGTTCCCGCCTACCGCGGGCGTGGTCTCGGGTTGCGGCTCATCCAAGCGGCCTTGGCGCAGGCGTGGGCCGCCCGCTTCGTCCGCGTCGAACTCGATGTGCACGGCGACAATGCTCGGGCGATCGCGCTCTACGAAAAGGTCGGCTTCGTGCGGGAAGGCGTGGCTCGCGACGCCGTATTCATCGATGGCGAATATCGCGACGCCATCAATATGGCCATCGTCGATCGCGCGAATGCCGCGTA
>Ga0209139_10000705_pt1 | contig 11916 bp, 11 predicted proteins | sample BogFormECP14_OM3_FD_188246 | JGI IMG/M metagenome (GOLD analysis project Ga0209139, IMG submission 188246) | Bog forest soil microbial communities from Calvert Island, British Columbia, Canada - ECP14_OM3 (SPAdes) (version 2) | ecosystem: Environmental > Aquatic > Freshwater > Wetlands > Bog ...
GAAGATGCATGTTGCACGATCCTTCGCAGGTCGCCCCGGCTCCGGCGCCCGCCGGAACTGCACGCGACATGGCGAGCGCGCATAGAGGCGGCAACTTCCTGGTTTTGGCCTTGGGTTCGGTCGGCGTCGTGTTCGGCGACATCGGCACCAGCCCGCTCTATGCGCTCCAGACGGCCATGGGTCAGTTCAAGTCGGGCCTCGCGCCGCATGAGGTCATCGGGATCGTCTCTCTGATCATCTGGGCGCTGCTGATCGTCGTGACCGCGAAATACGTCCTGTTTCTGATGATGGCGGACAACAAGGGCGAAGGCGGCATCCTGTCGCTGATGGCGCTCGCTCGGATCGCGGTCGGGCAACGAACGACGCTCATCTTTCTCTTGGGGGTCGCAGGTTCGTCGCTGTTTTCCGGCGACGCGATCATCACGCCCGCGATATCGGTGCTCTCGGCGCTGGAGGGGCTCAAGCAGGTGGACGCCGAGCTCGCGCGCTTCGTCCTGCCTGCGACCGTCGTGATTCTCGTTCTGCTGTTCCTCGCGCAGAGTCGCGGCACGGCCGGCGTCGCGGCGTTTTTCGGACCGATCATGGTCGTGTTCTTCGCCGTCAACGCGGTTCTCGGCATCACCCACATTCCCGCGGCCTGGAGCATATTGCGCGCGCTGAGCCCGCTTCCGGGACTGGCCTTCCTGTTCCTCCACGGCCCGATCGGCTTCATCGTGCTCGGCAGCGTCTTCCTCGCCGTCACCGGCGCGGAGGCGCTCTATGCCGACATGGGGCATTTCGGCCGGCGGCCGATCCAGTTCGCCTGGCTGTTTCTGGTCCTGCCGGCGCTGATCGCCAACTATCTCGGCCAGGGCGCGCTGATCCTTGTCGACCCCAAGGCGGTCGAAAATCCGTTCTATCTGTTGGCGCCCGGCTGGGCGCTCGTGCCGCTGATTCTGCTCTCGACGGCGGCGACGGTCATCGCCAGCCAGGCGGTCATCACGGGGGCCTATTCGCTCGTCAGCCAGGCGATCCAGCTCGGCCTGCTGCCGCGTTTCGAGATCATCCACACCTCCGATTCCCAGGAAGGCCAGATCTACATTCCGCGCATCAACCGGATCCTGCTGCTCGGCGTGCTCGCGCTGGTGTTGCTGTTCCGCTCTTCCGATGCGCTCGCCAACGCCTACGGCATCGCGGTTTCCGGGACGATGGTGACGACGACGGCGCTCGCGTTCTTCGTGGTCTGGAAGCTCTGGCGTTGGCCGCTGTGGGGCGCGCTGGCGTTGGTCTGCGGATTCCTGTCGATCGACATCAGCTTCTTCATCGCCAACCTCTATAAGATTTTCGATGGCGGATGGGTGCCGTTGCTGCTCGGCTCGGCGACGTTCGTGGTGATGTGGACGTGGTCGCGCGGCAGCGCGATCCTCACGATCAAGACGCATCGCGATTCCATACCGATGCCTGATCTGATCAAGATGCTGGAGAAGTCGAAACCGGTGCGCGTTCCCGGCACGGCGGTATTTCTGACCAGCGACCCCTCGGTCGCGCCGTCTTCCTTCATGCACAACCTCAAGCATAACAAGGTGCTGCACGAGCGCGTGGTGATGATGTGCGTCAAGACCGAGCCCAGCCCCCGCGTGGCGCCGGCCCAGCGCTATGAAATCCACGCTCTGTCGCCCGATTTCGTCACGGTGACCTTGCGCTTCGGCTATATGGAATCCCCGCGCATTCCGACCGCCCTCGCGGCCCTGCGCAAGGTCGGCGTCAAGTTCGACATCATGACGACGTCGTTCTTCCTCGGCCGACGCACGCTGAAGCCCGCGCAAAATTCCGGCATGCCAAAATGGCAGGATCATCTCTTCATCGCACTCGCCAAGCAGGCCGCCAACGCTCCCGACTTCTTCCACATCCCGTCGGATCGCGTGGTCGAACTGGGCGCGCAGATGAAAGTTTGACGCGGGAGCAGCAACCCAGCCGACGCTGGCGCGCGCTACCTGCGCCGACTCGAGCCTCGCGAACGCGAGGACGCCCCCCGGCGCGCCTTCCCTAACCACGAGACCGAGCGTATAGGAACCGCCCAATTTACCAATGTGGGGCGAGGCATGGCGGGTCATAGTCAGTTCAAGAACATCATGCACAAGAAGGGCAAGCAGGATGCGATCCGCTCCAAGCTCTTCTCGAAACTGGCGCGCGAAATAACCGTCGCGGCGAAGATGGGCCTGCCGGACATGGCGATGAATGCGCGCCTTCGCTCGGCCGTCCTCGCCGCCCGCGCAGAAAACATGCCCAAGGACAATATCGAGCGCGCCATCAAGAAGGCCGCGGGCGCCGACGGCGAGAATTACGACGAAGTTCGCTACGAGGGTTATGCGCCGGGCGGGGTCGCCGTCATCGTCGAGGCGCTGACCGACAACCGCAACCGCACTGCCGGGGAAGTGCGCTCCTATTTCAGCAAGGCGGGCGGCGCGCTAGCAGAAACCGGCGCCGTCTCGTTCATGTTCGATCGCGTCGGCCTGATCGTATTCGATCGAAAGGTCGCCACCGACGACGCGATGCTCGAGGCGGCGATCGACGCCGGCGCCGATGACGTCGTCTCCGGACCTGAGGAGCACGAGGTGATCACTTCGGTCGAGTCGCTGCGCGAGGCGCAGAAGGCGTTGGAGGCCAACTTTGGCGAGCCTCGCAAGGCCGCGCTCGTCTGGCGGCCGCAGAATACCGTGACGGTGGAGGACGAGGCGGGCGAGAAGATCTTGAGATTGATCGGCGCGCTCGAGGAAAACGACGACGTGCAGAACGTCACCGCCAATTTCGAGATTTCCGATGCATTGATTGCGAAGCTTCAGGGTTAAAGACAATACGCCCGGTTCGGCGAAACCGAACCGGGCGACTTTTCAAATCGTTATCAAGCGCAGACCCAATTACCGTAGGCGCCCACCCAGCAGCGGCGACCGTAGCCGCCATGGTAACCGTAGCCGTAGCCGCCGTGGTAGTAGCCGGCATGGTAGCCATAGCCGCCATGGTAGCCGTAATGGTAGCCGCCGCCATGATAATAGTAGACGTGGTCGATGTCGGCCCCGGCGACCGACTTTTCGACCGACGGCGCCGATAGCGTGAACGCCTCGGTCGAAGTCGCCGTCACAGCCAGCATGGCGGCGACCGCGACCGCGCCGAGCGCGGGAGCAGCAAGAATACGCGAAATCATGACATCCTCCTAATTGTTGTCAACGACCCTATTCATGGCCCATGCGACTGAACGCCGCGTGAATAAATTATGGCTATTCGTGGTGTGAGAGCGACTGCGCTCACTTTGCACATCGTTTACCTCGGCTTATTAATCCAATTTCGCGGATTCGTAGTCGAGAAAACATGCTTGCGATTGCTTTGCGGCCCCCGAGCACAGAATTCGCAGAGTCGGAAGCTTGCGGCGGCCCGCGCCCTCGCCGGGAAGCGCCGAGTTCGACGGGCTGGTCGCGAAAGCGTCCAGAAATAAGCGCTCCGCTTTCAGTTTTCGTCATGCACGTCCCCGGACTTGATCCGGGGATTGACCCGTGCATGAGGGCCGATGTCCGCGGATAATCACCGAAGGCGCCGCCTGGATGCCCGGCTCGGTCCCCGGATCAAGTCCGGGAAGGGCATGACGAGCGGCGGCGGAAGCCGCCTCACTCGGTAATTTCTGGGCGTCTCCTAATTAACCCCTTGATCGAAAATAACGCGCGGCCATACGCTCGCGATAAGGCGGAATACGCATTTCAGGGGTTAAGTAAAGTGTCGCCGTAATACCGTCATTTTCCTTCCCCGTCGTAACTCTTTGCTCCCTCTATGAACTAATTGGGTATTGACGGGCGCGTCACCGTAATCAAGGTAGTGCGACATCATGGTTGCTGCTTTTCTCCCACTCGCGCGAAGACCGCGGATTCGCTAGCGCGCGGACGAATGACGTCCAACGAAGCCCTTTCCGAACTCGCGAGAGTGGTCCGCCTCTCGCCAACCGCGACGCGCGGCCGTGCACGTGCATGCCGTTTCGGCTCGCAGAAAACGACGTGAAGCGTCTCGACCAGCTTGGCCGCGCGGTCGTCGCTCAGACGATAAAAAACGGTCTTCCCCGTCTTTCGTCCGGAGATGATCCCGGCCTCGCGGAGACTCCCCAAATGTTGGGACAAGGACGGCTGCCTGATCGACAACCCACGTTCGAGATCGCCGACGCCGAGCTCCCCCTCGACCAGCGCACATACGATCATCAACCGGTGCGGATGGCAGAGATGCTTGAGAAACTCCGCCACCAGCTCGGCGTCGCGGGGGGAAAGAAGAATTTCCGAGGCCTCGGAGAGATTGGTCACCAGGCCGCTCCCGCGAGTGCGTTCAACGGGAACTTGAGAAAGCGCCGTCCCGCCGGGTCCGGGTCGGGAAGCCGACCCGCTCGGATATTCACTTGTAATGCGTGAAGAATCAGGCGCGGCATCGGCAACGTGCGGTCCCTGGCCTCGCGCAGCGCGACGAACTCCTCGCAACTCGGCTTTTTCGCGAAATGCGTGTTCGTCCGTTTCTGTTCGCCAACCGTGCTTTCCCAGCGCGGCTCGCGGCCGCCCGGCTGATAGTCATGGCCGGTGAAGACCCGCGTCTCCTCCGGCAAAGCCAGGATTTCCTGGATGGAGCGATAGAGGCTCGCGGCGCTGCCGCCGGGGAAGTCGGCGCGCGCGGTGCCTCCGTCGGGCATGAAAAGCGTGTCATGCACAAAGGCCGCATCGCCGATGACGTAAGTTATCGACGCCAGCGTATGCCCAGGGGAGAACAGGACACCGCTTTCGACTTCGCCGACCTTGAAACGCTCGCCGCCCTCGAAAAGCTGGTCCCATTGCGATCCGTCAGTCGGTAGGGCGGCCCATTCGTAGATGCGCTTCCAGAGTTCTTGAACCTCGCAGACGTGCGCGCCGATCGCCGTGGGCGCGCCGGTCTTGCCCTTCAGATAGTCGGCGGCCGAGAAATGGTCGGCGTGCGGATGCGTGTCGAAAATCCCCTCGACCCTCAGTCCGGCTTCCTCGACATAGGCGAGTATCGCGTCGGCCGACTTGGTCGCGGTCGCGCCCGACTTGTCGTCGAAATCGAGCACCGGGTCGATGATCGCGCAACGCTTCGTAAGCGGACAGGCCGCGACATACTGCACACTGAATGTGCGCGGATCGTAGAACGCTTTGACGTCAGGTCGAGGAGTGCTCATCGTGCGCCCTCCAATTTGCGAGTGCGATAGAACCAGCCGAAGTCGGGAGAACCCGGTCGGAGCTCCTCGCGCAAATCGAGCGGCGGCGCTTCGATGACTTCATCGCCCTTGCGCCAACCTTCGGGCGTCGAGACGGCGTGCTCGTCGCTCGTTTGCAGGGCTTCGACCAGCCGTAGTATTTCGCGCACGGAGCGGCCGGTGCTCATCGGATACCAAAGAATGGCCCGGACGACGCCGTCGGGGTCGATCACGAAGGTCGCGCGCACGGTCGCGCTGTCGCTGGCGCCGGGCGGGATCATGCCATAGGCGTGGGCGATGGCCATCGAAGGGTCCTCGGTGATCGGAAACGGCACCTTGACCTGAAATTCCGCCTCGATCGCCCGCGCCCAGGCGACGTGGGAAAAGAGGCTATCGACAGACAGCGCGAGAAGATCGCAGCCGAGCTCCTGAAACTCGGCGCCCGCCTTTGAGAAGGCGATGAATTCGCTCGTGCAAACCGGCGTGAAATCGGCGGGGTGGGAGAAGAACACGAGCCACCGCCCGCGATAATCCGCCAAGGATCGGTTTCCCATCGTTGTGCGCGCGGAGAAGGCGGGCGCCCGCGAGCCGATTACGACGGGCGTGGGACGGGCTTCGCCGGCGGTCTGATTTTCAGTCATTGCTGTTCTCTTCAATTGCGAAACTCATAGAGTGTTTCGCTCACAGAATCGTGATCCGACATGCCTTGACGAAGATCGTCGTATACGCAATTATTGATTGCGTAAAGTGTATAATGATCCGACGCGATCACAAGTTTGGGAGCAACGCCATGAGGCCAAGCCTTCTATCTCCCGATCTATCCGCCAGCGCGCAGCTGTCTTTGGCCGACGTCGCCGAGGCGAAGGCCGCCGGATTCCGATCAATCCTCTGCGATCGGCCGGACGGTGAGGCCGTCGATCAGGCTGTTTTCGCCGCCATTGCTGGGGAGGCCGCCCGACTGGGTCTCGAGAGCCGCTATGTCCCGATAGTGTCCCCGTCGGTCATTTTTCCCGAGACCGTCGCCGCCTTCAGGGCAGCGGTCTCCGAATTGCCGAAACCGATCCTGGCCTATTGCGGCAGCGGAAAACGCGTTACGCTCGCGGCTGAGGCAGCAGGTCTGACGGCCGCCGCCTCATCGCCGGCGCGGCAGCAAGCGGAAAGCCACGATATCGTCATCGTCGGCGGCGGCGCGGGCGGAATCGCCGGCGCGTCGAGTATGCTGGCGCGCATTCCCGATCTGGACATCGCGATCGTCGAGCCCGCCGACAATCATTTCTATCAACCAGGCTGGACACTGGTTGGCGCGGGCGTTTTCACGCCCGAGCAGACGCGACGAACAATGAAGAGCGTCATGCCGGCCGGCGTGAAGTGGATCAAGGATGCTATCGCGACCTTCGATCCGGACGCCAAGCAAGTTGTTCTCGCGAGCGGCGCGGTCCTTTCCTACCGTAAGCTCGTTGTCGCTCCCGGCATCAAGCTAGACTGGGCGGCGGTCGAGGGTCTCGTCGAGACATTGGGGTCGAACGACGTCACCTCGAACTATCGCTTCGACTTGGCGCCCTATACGTCGCGCCTCGTCGAGCGCCTCCGTTCCGGGAAGGCGCTGTTCACGCAGCCGCCGATGCCGATCAAGTGCGCCGGCGCGCCGCAAAAAGCCATGTATCTGTCGTGCGACGCCTGGCGCGGCCGCGGCCTCCTCAAAGCCATCAACGTCGAGTTCCTCAACGCCGGAACCGCGCTTTTCGGCGCCGCCGACTACGTGCCGCCCCTCATGAACTACGTGAAGACTTATGGCATCACGCTCTCCTTCTCGCATAATCTCGTCAAAGTCGACGGGCCGTCAAAGACGGCATGGTTCAAGCGGACTGGCAAGGACGGGGACAGCGAGATCGTCGAACGCAAGTTCGACATGCTGCACGTCGTTCCTCCCCAATGCGCGCCCGACTTCATCCGATCGAGCCCACTCGCTGGCCAGGCCGGCTGGGTCGAGGTTGATCAGGAGACGCTGCGCCACAAGCGCTATCCCGACATCTACAGTCTCGGCGATGCGATGAGCGCCCCCAACCCCAAGACGGCGGCCGCGGTTCGCAAGCAGGCTCCGATCGTGGCGGAGAACCTCCTGAGCGATCTCGGCCGCATCAGGATGGATGCGCCGGCCGTCTACGATGGTTATGGCGCGTGTCCGCTGACCGTCGAGCGCGGCAAGATCGTGATGGCGGAATTCGGGTACGGTGGGAAGCGCATCCCGACGCTCCCGCGTTGGTTGATCGACGATCTGAAACCGTCTTGGCTCGCCTGGCGGCTGAAGAAAGATCTGCTTCCCATCATCTATTGGGACGGGATGTTGAAAGGACGTGAATGGTTGGTGAAGCCGAGCCATAAGCGCGCTGCCTGAGACGTCGCCGTGAGGCTGAGTTTCGTACAATATCTGCTCGGCCTTCTCTCCGGCGGCGGTTCGTGCTTATCGGCTTAGCCTGCGATTTACAACAGATACTCTCCTGACCTATAGATTAGCGCTAGCGCAGTCCGCCCTACGTGCTATACTTAGCAAAGTGACCGCGATGCTGTTTCGTCTTACATTTGCTTCTGTCTTGATGGCGGCGGCGCTGCTCGTTCACCCCCGTGACGGCGCCGCGCAGGACCTCTTGCGCTATGTCGACCTCAACAGTCCGGACATGTCGAGTTCGGAAATGACGCGGATTGAAGTCGACGCGCTTCTCAAGGCGGCGGCCAAAGCTGCCGCGGATCAAGGCTCGGCCGATCTGGAAGGAAAGCGGCTGTCGCACCTCGATCTTTCGGGGCTCGATTTCTCCGGTAGCAATCTTCGCCTGGCAAAACTCAACCGGTCGAACCTGAAAGGCGCGCGCCTTGATCGGGCCATCCTGAACCAGGCCTGGCTGATCGATGCGGATTTGACGGAGGCGTCCCTTGTCAAGGCGTCACTGCTCAGCACCCAGATGCAGCGTGCCAAGCTCGTCGCCGCCGATTTGAGCGGCGCGCGCATCACTGGCGATCTTTCCGGCGCCAGCCTAACCGGAGCGAAGCTTGCCGGAGCTGACCTCAGCGCGGACATGCACAACCAGTCGATGGGTCTGATGCGCGGCGTGCTCAAATCGGCCGATCTCAAGAATGCGGACTTGAGCGGCGCCAATCTCGCGCGCGCCGATCTCTCGTTCGCGAAGTTACAGAACGCCAATCTCTCGAATTGCAACCTCAATCACGCCGACCTTGCGGGAGCGGACCTGACCGATGCCAATCTCGCCGGCGCCGATCTCACCGAGGCCGATCTGACCTCGACCCTGTTGCCGGGCGCGGCCGCGCTCGCCCAAGCCCGCAATCTCGACAAGGCCTGGAATTTGGACCGGGCGCGGCGCCCGCAAAATTAGCAGAGGTACGTATTCGTCCGTTGAGAGGGCGACTACGGTTACGAAGGCGCGCCAAAGGGTTACGGTGACAAAAACTGTCACCCTAACCGCGCCTCTTTCCTCGTCGGTTCAGCCCCCCGAGTGCACGAGATCCAGGGCGTCTATCGCTGCGTTCCTCTCTTCCTCTGACTGCTTCAATAAAAGCTCTAACTCCTCGGTGCTGGCTTTACTACTGCCCATCAGGACCAGCCCGCCGATGCCGAGGGCGATCCCGATGACCATCTCAGACGGGGTAAACCTCAGCAGACCGAGCAAGAGGCAAACAAGCAATGTCGGTCCGATGATGGCACACGCTCGCCCGGCCAACATGAGCCTTTGGCTGCGCTGGATCGCCTCTCGGAGTTCCTCAATCCGAAGTTCAAGTTGCTCGATCTGCTCCAAAGGCTGTGACCGGCTCTGGACTTGACTCCAACCTCTTCAATCACTTCACGGAATCGCCGCGCCGTTGAGATTTCGCGGCTCGGCCGCGCTTACCTCTCGCGCTCAATGGATGCGCGCTCTTTCAGCATCCTTGCATAGTTGTTCAACGGTAATCGCATCGAGATTGGCGAGAAAGGCTTCGCCGGCTTTTCTCACTTCCGGCTCAATGACTATGCCCAACAATTTGGAGTGTGAGCCAATGTCAGCGGGGTCGCTTGTGCTCAAAGCGAGCGCGGTTCTCACGATTTCGCCGGCGGAAATTTGATCCCGCTCGCGCGCCAGTTCATAGCCGCCCCTCGGCCCACGAATGCCCTTCAGAATTTTTGCATGAACGAGGCCCTGCAGCAGCGTCTCGAGATGCCGGGGAGGCAGTTTGTGCCTCGAAGAAATCGCCTTCGCCGAAGCGCGCGGCGACTCCGCCTGCGACGCCACATCAACGACGGTGGCAATCGCCAAAAGGCTGCGGCGTGATAGCAAGTTCATCTTCTTCTCCTCGTTGCCTCCCCGCGACAGCGAATCGTGCCCTCGGCTCCGCAACCAATTTGCTCTTCGGACGTGATTTGCCCGAATATTCAACCGTCGCCCTTCCGGGCAATCGTGTCAATCTACAACACGAAAAGTCCAATGTGTCCGCTTTCAACACTTGGTGAGGTCGGAGTACGGCGTTTTGCGCCCGCTTTGGGATCGCTCGTATTGGATCGGCTGGCCGCTCTTGACTGACGCACGTGGGAGGGCGTTTCTTGCGGCGTCGGATCACTCATCACGAGCATGTTGTCGGAGATATTCGGACTCGGCGGGAGCTTTGCCTCGGGCACGCCTTGACACGTGATGAATATTTAGAATGTGAAGGGATTACGGTGACGCTTTAATCAACCCCTTGACAGAAGACTATCGGGCCGGCGGGATGGACGCAGCAAGACTCGACCCCTTCCGAGAAAAAGGGGTTAAGTAATGGACTGCGCCCTTAAACTGAGACGCAACGAAACTGTGACACGGCCTTTCTCGGAGGCAACATGTCAAATCATCGCATGCGCGTATTTCGACGACGTTCAAGGAGGATGTCGTCAGACGTCTGGAGTCTGGCGAGGCCTTGGCGGCGGTTTCGAAGGAATTGGGGATTGCCAGGGAGCTATTGTATGAATGGCATTGGGATTACGGTGACACTTTACTCAGCCCTTTTTCTCGGAGGGTCGAGTCTTGCTGCGCCCGTCCCGCCGGTCCGAAAGTCTTCTGTTAAGGGGTTCAAAAAAAGCGTCATCGTAATCCCCCTAATCCCCGTAACCCCCAGAGATCGCCCAGCGTTGGATCGCCGCGCGGGCGAGCGGCAAGCACGATTTGCTGAGATTTATGAGCGCTGATAGCGACCCCCTGCGTTACCCGGCTTCCGGCCGGGAGAACATCGGATTGCCACTGGCTGTGGCGGAGGCGGGCACTTCTTCCTGCATCACGTCCCAATGCTCGGCGAGCTTGCCGTCGGCGAGACGGAAGATGTCGACTGCGACGATGGGCTTCGGCCCCCAACCGACATAGCGTCCATGCACCATCACTAGATCGCCTTCCGCCACGACCATGCCGCGCTCGTAGGAGAAATCCTTGTCGAGGTTGGCGATAAGGCCAGGAATGGGAGCCGGACCGTCCGGGATCGAGGGATTATGCTGGATGTAATTCGGTGCGAAATATTGCGCGACGACGGCCGGATCACGGTCGACGAAGGCGCCGGTCAAGGCGTGTAGTGCGATCTGTTTATTTGTCTCCACGGGGGGCCTCCTATTCTATCTATCTGTCGACAGGTAGTCCTACACGGAATCGGTTGATTGAGTCAAGTACCTATCTTATGCCAGGTAGGCAGGGAGTTTCAGGATGGATGTTCGGCAGGCAATCCTAAAGTCAGCGGAAACCCGGATGCGGATAGGCGGTTTTCACGCCTGCAGCTTCCGCGAAATAGCCAGCGATGTCGGGATCAAGAGCGCCAGCGTTTACTATCATTTCGCAACCAAGGCAGAACTTGGAGCAGCGATGGTCGCCAACTATGAGGCGCGGGTGCTCGCCATAATCGGCGATCCGGAAGACGAACGAGATCTGGCGGCCAAACTCGATGGTATGCGGTCAGCTTTCCGAGCTGGGTTGGTCCGCGGGGACGGCATGTGCCTGTGCGGCGTCTTGGCGACCGAGATACATAGTGTGCCGTCTTTGGTTGCAGCAGCAACACGGCATTACTTCACAGCTTGCAACGAGTGGCTATGCCGGGTCTTCGCTTTTGCCAGTATTGAGGGGCCCCGTCAGAAGGCGTTTCGCCTCACCGCACTTCTGCAAGGGGCGATGCTGCAGGCGGTCGCGCTCGATGATGTCGCGGCGTTCGATGCGGCTCTCGAGGAATTTCATAACGATCTGCCGCCCGTCAGCGCCACAAGTGGTTAATGCGTTGTGGTGCAGATTTCTAGCAGCCTGTCGGACTTAGATTAACCAAACGTATGTGTGCAATACAGGCGCCCGTTGGCGAGGTAGAATCAGGGGAGTGATTCTTCGCCGCCACGAACCGGGTCGCAATGCGTAATTTTCGAACATCGATCGGGAGAGGGGATACCTGCTTCCACCGTCAGTGGACTGAGTGGCTGTCCGAGAAACATTTGGCGCGGTTCATCGTCGAAGTGATCGATGGGCTCGACTTCGGCCGATGAGCCGGGATTAGTCATTTCTTGGAGGCAAATTGGGAGTAAACCAAGCAAATTATTGATCGAGTCCTCGCTAACTTGAGTCCACTGGCATGCGCCACGTCGCGACCGCGGCATTGTTCCTGGGCCTTGTCCAGTCGAACGCAAATGCAGAGTTGGCGGCCCCTCCAAAGGTCGCCGCGGATGA
>Ga0209139_10000706_pt1 | contig 11915 bp, 9 predicted proteins | sample BogFormECP14_OM3_FD_188246 | JGI IMG/M metagenome (GOLD analysis project Ga0209139, IMG submission 188246) | Bog forest soil microbial communities from Calvert Island, British Columbia, Canada - ECP14_OM3 (SPAdes) (version 2) | ecosystem: Environmental > Aquatic > Freshwater > Wetlands > Bog ...
TTGCGGATCGCTACCGCGTCATCGCTCCGGACTATCCGGGCTATGGCCAGAGCGACATGCCCGACCGGGCCTCCTTCGCCTACACGTTCGATCGCTTCGGCGAGCTAGTTGATGGGCTCCTCGATCAGCTCAACGTGACGCGCTACGCCATGTATGTGATGGACTACGGGGCGCCTGTCGGCTGGCGGCTCGCCCTCAAACACCCGGAGCGGGTCACGGGTCTGATTGTTCAGAACGGCAACGCATATGACGAGGGGTTGAAGGAGTTCTGGGACCCGATCAAAGCCTACTGGTCCGATCATTCGGAAAGCCATCGCAAAGCGCTATACGTGCTCGTCGCGGCGGAGACGACGAAGTTCCAGTACACGGATGGCGTTTCGGACCTCAGCCGCATAGACCCTGACAATTGGGTGCACGATCAGGCCTTGCTGGACCGCCCGGGCAACGCCGACATCCAGATGGACCTTTTTTATGACTACCGGACCAACCTGCCTCTCTATCCCAAGGTCCAGGCCTATTTCCGCGAGCGCCAACCTCCAACGCTGATTGTATGGGGGAAAAACGACAAGATTTTTCCAGCCGACGGGGCGTACCCATACAAACGCGACCTCCCGAAGGTGGAATTCCACCTTCTCGACACTGGCCACTTCGCGCTCGAGGACAAAGTTGACGAGATGGCGCCAATGATCCGCGACTTCCTGAAGCGGGAGGTCGGGTAACGACGAGACCGTTCGGCAAGCCGCGTCGCCTTTGGCGCGGCTGTCGCCCGACCGCCATTCGAGGCTTCCTGATGTATCCTCGCCTGAAGGATCTCGCCGCCATAGCGCTTCCACCGTAATCATCATTAGCGCCGCCGCGCAGAGCGCTAGGGATATTGTTGGCCCGTCGCCACTGGTGACCATCGAGACCGAACCGCCGCCAGAGCTGATCGTCGATCCTCCGCTTCCCGAGCCTCCGTCACGAGGGCTCTTATTCATCCAGTACGGAGCCGTGAATCTTCGCGTGGCGCCGATCTTCGGCTAGGGAGCGCTCGATATGTCGCCTCGCGTTGGTCATGTCCACATCACGGTTGCTCGCGGACCCTACCCACCGCGTGATCACGAGCAAAACGGTCAAGCTTACTGTGCCCGAGCGCGCGGGTTCTTGAGCCATGCGCCTCTCACTCATTCCAGCATCCTATTTTGGCGCCGTTCTCGGCTTAGCGCATCGAGTCGAATTCCAACCCTAAAACCAGCAAAAGAGAGTGACAATGCCCACCATCTCGACCGAGGACCGCCGAGACCTTCTACAAAGACTGGGGCGAGCGCCGGCCGATCGTCTCTAATTGCGGCTGGCCCCTCAGTTAACCCAGAAACCACCAAAAGAATCTTTGGAAAAGCTTCGTCTGGAGCCACAGAAACTTGGAAATCCTTGGAAAAAGCTTGGAGGGAACGGAAGCTGCTGAGAGCAGACCGGTTGGTCTTCGGGAGATTGGAACGTGGCGCTGAACCGCAAAGCGGACCCGTCGGCCAAGCCACCATCGTTGCTCAGTCCAGCATGATCCGCACCCGCCGGTTCAGCTTGCCCTTCTTCTCGATCCCGGTCAGCGCAATGCGCCCGATCTCGCCGACACGCGCGACGTGCGTGCCGCCGCAGGGTTGCAGGTCGAGGCCGGCGATTTCGACCAGCCGCACGCGTCCGCTCCCGGTGGGCGGCTTCACCTTCATCGTTTTGACAAGGCCGGGATTGGCGGCGAGTTCCTCGTCGGTGATCCATCGCATCGTCACCGCGGCGTCGGTCGCGACGAGCGCCTCGAGCCGGCTCTGAATGTCGGCCTTGTCGAAGCCGACTTCACCGGAATCGAAATCGAGCCGCCCCTCCCCGTCGCCGACGGAACCGCCGGTGACGGGATAGGGCAGCACAACCGAAAGCAGATGCAACGCGGTATGGGCGCGCATGCGCTTGTAGCGCAATTCCCAATCCAGCCGCGCGGTCACGCGCTCGCCCGGCCCCGGCAGCCGCGCGCCCTCGGCCGGAACGTGCGCGATCGTCTTGCGATCCGCGTCATATACCGTATTGACCACGGCTATCGTCGAGCCGTCGGCCAGCGCCAACTCGCCGCGATCGCCGGGCTGTCCGCCGCCCTGCGCATAAAACACCGTCGAATCGAGCACGATGCGGCTCAGCGCGGCCTCGATCACCTCGACCTCGGCCTCGCGCCGATAAGCGTCGTCGCGGAACAGCAATTCGGTCATTTCAAACAAAATCCTTTGACGCTTCGATCCGCAGCTCGAGCCTGAGCGAAGTCTAAGGCGACGCCCAAAAGCAAATGATGCGACCTGCCGGGAGTCAAGTGTTCCCACCGTTCCCCGTTACATCAGGCGCTCTCTGTCATTACGGGCGTAGTGAAGCAATCCATCTATCCATGAAAGGTTCCGCCGACGAAGCCCAAAACTGGTCGTGGCAGGTGACATCCAGATGCAGTTTGTGTGAAGGAGGTGATCGCGGCGCGGCGCGAGCGGGGCGTCGCCGCGCTCGAGGGTGGCGGACGGGCGATGCTCGGCCCGGTGGAGCTCGAGTCGCGATCGCTGTCGCCTCCGATGCGCCCACGCCGGTGGCGGCCGCCGCCGATGCCCCCGCCGCAATGCAGCCGGCTGTTTTCGAACCGACGCATACGTTCGTTCACGGGTTTCGGCTGGTCCAGTCCCCAGTTCGCGTGTTCGCACATTTCGCCGAGGTGCGTGCGGTGGCGGGGGCGATTCCGGGCCTCGTCGTCACGCAGGCGAGCGCCGACCACGCCGAGGGAAGCCTCACCGTCGCCCTCGGGCCGATCACCGCGCATTTTCGCGGCGAGGCCGAAATCTCGCGTGACGAAACCGGACGTTCCGGGCGCATCCTCGCGGCGGGCGGCGACCTCGCGAGCCGATCCCGCGCGCGCGGCGTCATCGACTATTGCGTGACGCCGGGCGTGGGCGGAGCGGGGTCCACGACCGAGCTGAGTGTCGGCTATTCGTTGACCGGCCTGCTCGCGCAACTCGGCCGACCCGGCCTGATCGAGGCCGTCGCGCGCCGCCTCATCGCCGACTTCGCGCAAAACCTCGAGCGCCAGCTAGCCGGCGGCGGGGTGCCGGCGCCCGGCGCCGCGACGGCGCGGCTTGCGTTGCTGGCGCTGCTATAGGCGGCGGCGCGAGACTGGGCGGCGCGACGGCGTCGTCTCAGTTGATTACTTTTTTATCCACCGGCACATGAACTTTGACGAAATTGAATACGCGGTGACGCGTGAATCGATTTCGCGCCAAATTCCCTGCTCATCCCTGCCCGCGCGAATTAATTCCCTGCGCTGCCAAAAAAATTCCCTGCTTGTCTGCGTAGGGAATTCATTCGCAAATAGCTGGATTCGCAGATGTTTTCGAGACAGATTTTCGAAAAAAACGGCTGATTCGGCGAAATTCCCTGCGTTTTTCCCTGCGACCAGGGAATCTGGCACAATCTGTCCGCGGCAAGCCGCCGAGCAGCCGACTGGCCGGGAACGGACCCATGCTCGAAAAATCGCATCCTGCTCGCGACCGCGGGCGCTCAGGACGCCACGACGCCGCAAAGCTCGCCGGCTCCGCGTCGCTTTCGACGACCAGCCGCCTCACGCAGCATCGTGGAAGATGATCCCCAGGGTATGCCGGCGCCCCTCGCGGATCTTGCTGACGCCGTGTCGGAGCGCGACGCGGTAGTCGCCGCGGACGCCCTTCACCGGACGGCTGTTCACCGCGAAGACCACGGCGTCGCCCTTGCCGAGCGGAACGACGGCGGCTCGGGTCTGCATGCGCGGCCGCTGCTCGGTGAGCACGAACTCGCCGCCTTGGAAGTCGCTGCCCGGCTCGGACAGCAGCGTGGCGACCTGCAAGGGGAAAACGTGCTCGCCGTAGAGGTCCTGATGCAGGCAGTTGTAGTCGCCGGCGCCATATCGCAGCAGCAGCGGGGTCGGCCGCGTCTGGCCCGCCGCATGGCAGCGGTCGAGGAAGGCGGAATGCTCGGCGGGAAACCGCCTCTCCTCGCCCAGGCGTTCATGCCAGCGGTTGGCGATCGGCGCGAGCCGCGGGTAGAGCGCGGTGCGGAGCTTCTCGACCAGCGTCGGCAGCGGATAGGCGAAATAGCGATACTCGCCCTGTCCAAAGCCATGCCGCGCCATGACGATGTGGCTTCGGAATTTTTCACGGTCGTCGTAGAGGACGGCGACGCCATCGCATTCTTCGCCGCTCAGCAGACCCGGCGGCACCGCCCATCCCTGCGCGTCGAGGTCGGCCGACACGGACGTCCAGTCGATCGTCCGAGCCCGTTCTACCTTCACGAGGGCGCTCACGCCGCCTTCTCCATAGCGAGCAGCCGGCGCTTGCGATGAACGCCCCAGCGATAGCCGGAAATGGACCCGTCGGCTTTCAGCACGCGGTGGCAGGGCACGGCGACGGCCAGCACATTGGCCGCGCAGGCGGCGCCTACCTCCTGCGCGGTCGCCGCGACCGGCAGCGCCTTGGCAAGTTGGCCGTAACTGCGGGTTTCGCCGATCGGGATTTCGCGCAGAGCCTGCCAGACCGCCATCTCGATCGGCGAACCGCTGAGGTCGAGCGTCAGATCGTGGCCGTTGCCGGGACGATCGATTAGCGCGACGACGGCGGCGAGCGTCTCGGCTAAACCAGCCTCATCCTCGATCAGGTCGGTGTTCGGAAACGCCCGACCCAGCTCGCCTCGCAACCGCGGCTCGTCGTCGCCCAACAGGATCGCCGCGACGCCGCGGTCGCTCGCCGCAACCAGGGCGAGCCCGAGGCGGGTCTCGCCGAAGTTGAAACGCAGCGCCTTGCAAAGGCAGTTTGAGTCTATCGTGTTCATGGTCGTGTTCCTTCTGTCGTCGGGTGTCGAAATATCGCTCCGCCGGGCGGCGGCGACACTCCGGGCCTTGCTTTCAAATTGAAAAAACGGGTCGTGCGTTTCGCTCAGACCGACAGCGCCTCGCGGTCGAGCAGCGCGCGCTTGCGCTCCACGCCCCAGCGATAGCCCGAGACCGCGCCGTCGCGACGGACCACGCGATGGCAGGGAATCGCGACGGCCAAACCATTGGCCGCGCAAGCCGCGGCAACGGCGCGCGTCGACTTGGGCGAACCTAACTGGGCGGCGACATCGGCATAGCTCGCGGTCTTGCCCGCGGGTATCTCTCTCAGCGCTTGCCAAACCCGCTGCTGGAACGCCGTGCCGCGAATGTCGAGCGGCAGATCGAGGCCTACATGCGGCGCCTCGACGAAGCCGACCACCTGCGCCACCAGCTTTTCGTAGGCCACATCGCCGCCGACCAGGTGCGCGTGGGGAAAGCGGTCTTGCAGGTCACGTGCCAAGGCGTCGGGATCGTCACCGATCAGGATCGCCGCCACGCCCTTGTCGCTCGAGGCCACCAGAATAGCGCCCAACGAGCATTGGCCGACGGCGAACCTGAGCTTCTCTTTGACGCCTCCCGCGCGGTAGCGGCTCGGCGTCATCCCGAGAAGGACGGTCGAGACCGCATAGAAACGTCCGTTGGAGTTGAACCCCGCATCGTAAATTGCTTCCGTCACCGTCACGCTGCTGCCGAGCCGCTCGCGAACCCGGGCCGCCCGGACGGCCCCCGCATAGGCTTTGGGGGTCACGCCGGTCACGGCCTTGAAAACGCGATGGAAGTGATACGGACTGAGTTTGACTGCTTTCGCGATCTCGCCGAGCGTCGGCTCCTGCTCCGCCTCGTCGATCAATTGGCAGGCCTTCGCGACGGCCGCCGCGTTCACTTCGTCGATCGAGCGGCCATCTGGCCTGCATCGAAGGCAGGCGCGGAAGCCGGTCGCCTTGGCCGCCTCAAGACTGTCATGAATGGCGACGTTCTCCGGGTTGCAACCCCGAGACGGGCAGGACGGCCTGCAGTAGACGCCCGTAGTCGAGACCGAGTACCAGAATTCGCCATCGGCGCTCTTGTCTCGCGCAACGATGCGGCCCCATCGGGGATCTTCGACGACAGAACCTCGGCCTCGAGGAATTTCCTGTTTTAAATGCGCGTTCATCGTTGTTCCTCTTGGAAATCAACCCTGCGCTCGCTCATGCCCGAGACGCGAGCCGCCGGCGCTCCGTCTCTTGCTTTCAAACTCAATATGGTGAAGGACGCGCCGCAGCGCGACGATAGCGCCCCTACTCGACTTGCGGGGTAGTTACGTAAGGCCCTGGGCAAAGATTCCCTTCGCCTCAGACGAAAGACTGCCATATGTGACGACGGCTACCTCGCAACCCTCATCGCCGGGTAAAAGCCTCATCCAATTCCCCTGATGCAACGGCCCTTTCCACCTGCGCGCGCATCCCCGCGTTGAGGGCGGCGCCGGCCAACATGGCCGCCGCGGTGGCGAGGAAGACGGCAGACATGCCGAAGCGATCCGCGACGAAGGCGCCCGCGAGCGGTCCTACGATCTGCCCGAGATATTGCGCCGATTGCGAGAAGCCGAGAATGCGGCCGATCGCGGAATCCGGCGCATTGCGGCGGATCAGCGCAGTGATCGCGGGCATCAGCCCCGCGAGCGCCAGGCCCATGAGAAAGCGCAGGATCACGAGTTGCCAGGGGGCCGTCACGAAGGCCTGCGGGATGAGTAGGACGCCGGCGGCTACGAACGAAGCGACGATCACGCGCCAGTGGCCGTGGCGATCGGCGAAACGCCCGATCCGGGGCGCCGCGATCATGGCGGCAAAGGCCGCGGCCGACATCGCGAGGCCGGCGAGGAACACCACGTTCTCCCCCGGCCGCGCGATCTCGCCGACGTAGATGGTGATGATCGGCTCGATCGACATGTTGGCGACCAGCAGCAGCGTTGCCGAGACGAGCATGACGAGGATCGGGCGCTTGTCCGGCACCACGCTCCAGACCGGCGGCAGCTTGCCGTCTTTGCGCTTCGGCCGCAGGCTGGGGTCCTCGCGGATCACGAAAGTGGTGAGCAGGAAGGTCACGAAGATCACCGCGCCCGCCATCAGGAACGTGTCGCGCAGTCCGAAAATGCCGGGGAGCGCGCCGCCGATCAGCGGCCCGAGCAGGCTGCCCGACAGCGAGCCGACCGACAGCTTGCCCAGCGCCCAGGCCGAGCGATCCTTCGGTGTCTGGCTCGCGACCAGGATCACGCAGCCCGAGGTGTAGCCGCCCAGAAACCCCGTCGCCGCCCGGAGCGCGACGAGTTCATAGACATTGTGCGCCATGCCCATCATCGACATCGCGATCGCCATGCCGAGCGAAGCTCGGATCAGCATCGGCTTGCGGCCGTAGAGATCGGCGAGCCAGCCCCAGATCGGCGAGACGGTGGCGGCAGCGAGGAAGGCGGCGCTGAAGGCGACGGCCGACCAGAACACGATTCCGTCGTTGTCCTTCACGCCGAGGTCGCGGATGTAGTTCGGCAAGAACGGCAACATGAGCGTCATGCCCGCCATATTGGTGAAAGAGCCGAAGAGGCAGACGTAGAGATTGCGACGCCAATAGGGATTGACGCTGGAATCGGCGGCGGGGACGGCTGTGGCGGTCAAAGGAAAGCCCCGGGAGTGAATGGGCTTTCGTAAAGGGTTGAAGGCCGGAGGGGGAGGGTGGGGCGCAAACATTCTCGTGAAGGGGATGGAGCCGGTCGGTCCGCCGATGCGCTCCCGCTGCCGACAGCGCCACTCAGGGAGATGAATAGCCCTTCCAAAGCCACTCCATCGCCTCCGGCAGCGTTTGAGCCACGGTTGCTCTGTCAACGTGTTTGGCGTTACGAGCGAATATGAACTGGTAGTGATAGCCCTTCGCAGCCAGCACCTTCGCTAGACGTTCATCGGCCAATGTCCAGTCGTGCATGCCATCTGGCAGCGAGGCAAGAGGATAGAACAAGTCTTGATCACCGGTTTCGAACCAGATTCGAATGGGCTTTTGGGGGCTGTTGGGAATCAGCGGTGAACCATAGGGCACATCGGATTTCGTCACCTTGGTCCCATTCACGTCGAGGCTGGGTACCGCCGGTCCCGCCCAACTGCTGTGGTATTCCCACGCGCCGCCGGGCAAGGCAGGGTTATGGGGCCATTGTTGATTTACGACCGTCGGTGAATAAGCGAGAACCCGATGGTAGAATTCGGGATGAAACCACGCCATCGTGAACGCGGCGACGCCGCTCGAACTGATGCCCATCGTAGCTCGGCCGTCCGGGTTTTTGGTCAGCTTGACGTTGGAATGCTGCTCGACGAGCGGCAACACTTCATTTTCCACCCACTCGGCATAAGCGCCGGATACCGAGTCGTATTCAAAACCGCGCTCGCTGCCCTGCGCATCTTGTCCGCCGGCGCCGATAGTAATAGCCACCATAGGCGGCAGACGATGCTGCTGTATGAGATTGTCGAGGATCGTGAAAAATTGTTGCTCAGGAAAAAAGCGGGTCGGACCGCCATCGCCGACGACGATGAACGGCGCCTCGGCGCCGGGTTTATATTCCGCGGGAACATAGACGTCGACCGTGCGGGTCCAGATCCCTGCGTGACTCGTCGTCACGAGCAAGTTCGAACGGTCGCCTGGAGCCGTCTGTGCACTCATTACGGAAGCATTGAGACAGCCGTCCGGATCGTCGCGAATCATGCCGGGGTTGAAAACAACGCTGTCGTTCGAAGACATCGTGAAAGAATAAACCGATCCCTTCGGGATGTCGGTTTGAGCGGTGTTTTCGGGCGCCGGGGCATGGGTGGGTCCGATGATGAAGTTTCCCTCGGCGCCTTTTGCGGGGAGCGCGCCATCAGGAAGCTCCGTGGCGGGTGGGTAGTTCGGATTTGACGGATCGCGGGTGGGCGGCGCGGTGTTGAAATTCAAACCGGTGGTATCGATGAAAAATGGAGCGGAGGGATCTGTCGTATTCGCTCCGGGCGGGATTGACGCATTGGCCGCCGGGCAGGCTGCCTCGGCTGCCAGCGCAGACGCCATCGAAACTCCCGAAAATAGCGCCCAAGTCAGGACTGTGCGAATTTTACCCATTTTGACGTCCTCCCTTGCTCCAAACGTAGTCGGCGGACGACGCTCGCCTAGTCTGGTTGGACGTCAATGTATGGACGGCGTGCTGGCTGGTCAATCGGCTGCTGTTCAGCCAAGTCAGCCATTGATAATCATTCCGTTTTCCGTCATGGCCGGGCATAGCCGGTCGAAGAACGGGCGTTCTTCCGAACGCCCTATGCCCGGCCACCCACACGGTTCGGCGCGCGCGTCGCTGGGAGGTGTCCGGTTGAGCGTGATCGAATGCGAACCTGCGGCGTGGTTGAAGGACGTGGATGGCCGGGAGAAGCCCGGTCATGACGGTGAGAGCCAAGGTGCGGAACTCAAAATGACGGGGAACGCCGGAAACCGTCTCGGACGGCGTCGCCGTGAAGCACGGTAGATCGAGGCTTGCTTCACCGCCGCGAGATCGATTCGATATCCGCGAGTTCGGCGTTCGCGTCGTCGGCGCTCAGCGTCACGGCACGCTCGGGCTGGGGCGGGTCGTCACGAGATCGACGAGGCCTCGAAGCGTCACCGGCTCGCCCTCCGCTTGTAGCGCGCGGGCGAACTGGCCGAGCGTGCGGCCCCAGAACAAGCCGGCGAACAGCCCGCCGGCAGCCGCCGTCGCACTGGCGATTTCCGCGTGGACTATGATGTCCGGGTTGAGGGCTAGGGCGACCGTGCCGACGTATTTCGTCGCGAAGGCGACGCCGATCACGATCAACGCGATCGGCGAGCCCGGCATCGCGAGCAGACCCGTGGCGCGCGACCAACGCGGCGCCGGCAGGAGCGAGGCGAGAGCGCGTCCGCCGGCCAGACCGACGAGAAGTCCGCCCGCGAACAGCGCGAGCTTGGTGGCGAGGCCGTCGGCGCCGACCATTCCCGTCAGGCCCCAGACGAGGAAGACGACGGGAATGATGAGGATTCGGCTCGGCGAAACCTCGCGCGGGCGCAGCGCCATGATTCCGCGAGAGATCAGGAACGCGAGCAGCACCCAAACCCAGATCGGCGTGTGGCTGAGAATAGTGATGACGAACATCGAAATCCCTTTCAAGCGGAAACCGCAGCGGGGTTCCCCTCCCTGTAAGGCCCCCTGCGAGAGAATGTGGCGCCAAAGGACGTCGAAGACGGCCGTCGTCGATGGGCTTTCGCGCCGGATGAGAGGTCGGTCCGTCACGCGATACCGAACAAAAGATAGCCCGTGCATGATGAAACTGAAAGCGGCAGCGCTTATTTCTGGGCGTTTCCTGAGCCGGGGCAAGCCGTCGAAAGCGGCGCATGGCGGCAACGTCTTGAAGCGGTGTGGCATTCTGGATGATCGCGGTCGCGAGCATGAGAAGGTTCGTAAATCGCGGCCCGTGTTGTCCTCTCCACCCCGGCTTGCACCGAGCTGGCGTCGCCTTAGGTAGTTTCCGACGCTGTCGGCCGCCTCGTTGCCGCCATTTTTGCTCCCTTCCATTCTGGCGATCATCGAGGCCCACGGCGGGCGTCAGAAAAAGGAGCAGAGGCATGCCCGACGATTCATCGGCCCCGTCGCCGCAAGACTCAAATCACCGCGAACCGAAGCGGCAGCCGCAGCCGGAGCCGTGCGTCATGGTGATTTTCGGCGCCACCGGCGACCTGGCCAAGCGACTGGTCATTCCCGCGCTCTACAACCTCTCCCGCACCAACGCACTGCCGGAGCAATTCGCGCTGATCGGCGTCGCCCGGAGGCAGGAAACCGCAAAGAGCTGGGGCGACAATCTCTACGCTGCGTTGCAGAGCTATGTCGGCAACGCGAGCGCCGCGTTCAATGTCGACCATCTCGACGCAGCGGCCTGGACGCGGCTCGCGTCGAACATGTCGTACATATCGGGCGATACGACCGACCCCGCGCTCTACGCGAACCTGCGCGCCGCCCTCGGCAAACCCGGCGTCCCCCGCAATGTGATCTTCTATCTCGCCATCGCGGATCAGCTTTTCGGCGTCGTGGTGGAGCAACTCGACAAAGCTGGACTTACCAATGAGACCGAGACCGGCGGCGCCAAGAAGCCCTGGCGCCGGGTCGTGATCGAGAAGCCTTTCGGGCACAGCCTCGAATCGGCGCGCGAATTGAATGCCAGCATCCTGCGCACCTTGCACGAGGACCAGATTTTCCGCATCGACCATTTCCTCGGCAAGGACACCGTCCAGAACATCCTGGCGTTCCGCTTCGCCAACGGCTTGTTCGAACCGATCTGGAACCGTGATCGGATCGATCATGTGCAGATCACGGCAGCCGAAACCGTCGGGGTGGAGCAGCGCGGCAAGTTCTACGAGGCGACCGGGGCGCTCCGCGACATGGTTCCGAACCACCTCCTCGCGCTGCTTTCGATGGTCGCGATGGAGCCGCCCACGGGGTTCGACGCCGATTCGATCCGCGCGAAGCGGACCGATGTCTTCGCGGCGATGTCGCCGGTCGATTCGTCGCGGGCGGTGCGCGGCCAGTACGATGCCGGCGAGGTGCTGGGCAAGCCCGTGCAGGCGTATCGCAAGGAGCCGAACGTGGCCCCGGATTCCAATGCCGAGACCTATGTCGCGATGCAGTTCGAGATCGACAACTGGCGCTGGGCCGGCGTGCCCTTCTACCTAAGGACCGGCAAGCATTTGAGGGTGCGATGCACGGAGATCGCGATCAGCTTCAAGCAGGCGCCCTACGCGGCGTTCCAGGATACGCCGGTCGAGGCCTTGCCGCCGAACTGGCTGGTGCTTCGCGTAGCGCCGGACGAGGGGATATCGCTGCAGTTCGAGGTGAAACGTCGCGGGCAATCGGTCGAGCTCGCGCCGGTGAAGATGGATTTTCACTACGACGACTGGTTCGCGCCGGAGGCGAACGTCGGTTACGAGACGCTGATCCACGATGTCATGACCGGCAATCAGACCCTGTTCATGCGCG
>Ga0209139_10000708_pt1 | contig 11892 bp, 6 predicted proteins | sample BogFormECP14_OM3_FD_188246 | JGI IMG/M metagenome (GOLD analysis project Ga0209139, IMG submission 188246) | Bog forest soil microbial communities from Calvert Island, British Columbia, Canada - ECP14_OM3 (SPAdes) (version 2) | ecosystem: Environmental > Aquatic > Freshwater > Wetlands > Bog ...
TATTAGGGCGCTTCTGGGGTGTCGAAGCACTCGGAATCTACGGAAGGGCCTACCAACTCGTTAGCATTCCAACGGATAATCTTACTGGAGCAGCCGGTGGAGTTGTTTTTGCGGCACTATCCAGACTTCAGGCGCAACCAGATCGCCTGAGAAGCTACTTCCTCAAGGGCTACTCTCTTGTGCTGGCCATGACCCTGCCTATTACACTGGCCTGCGCATTTTTTGCCGATGACATAATTCTCGTTGCCCTCGGGCCGAAGTGGATGGAAGCAGCTCCCCTCTTTCGCCTGATGGCCCCCACAATCTTGGTATTTGCCGTGGCCAATCCCTTAGGTTGGCTGGTTACTTCCCTCGGCCTGGTCAGTCGAAATCTGAAGATCGCTCTGCTCATCGCACCCACAATGGTTGCGTCTTACGTTTTGGGATTGCGTTATGGGCCCAAAGGTGTGGCGTTCGCCTACTCAGCGGCTCTGACTCTCTGGCTTCTTCCCCTGATTGCGTGGTGTGTACACGGCACGGTCGTTTCCTTCCGCGATGTTCTGCTGACTATAAGTCGGCCCTTGGTTTCAGGCATCATTGCCGTGGGATTCGCTTTTGGTGTACGGCTGATTTACGGCCACTCATTGCCGCCTCTCCCGCGGTTGGTTCTGGAAAATGCTGTACTCCTCGTCATCTATCTCGCGATGTTGCTGTTCGTAATGGGGCAGCGAGCCTTTTACTTGGACGTTCTTCGGGGGTTCAAAAAGCGTCCGTCAGTAGACACAGAGATATTGGCATCGACTTAGCAGGAAGACGTAAAACTCAGGTTGTAAGCCGCGGGTAATCGATTTGCGTCGAACACCAATCTGTTCTCCGGGAAAAGTTTCGCAGAGGGCGGACCTCTCGGACTTCTCGACCGCCTAGTATGTCCAGCTTTCGATGCACGGGCGGTTCTGGAGTCGGTGACTCAGGCAGGTGTGGCCCCATTTACTCTGGCAACCAGTCCAAGCCGTGACAAATTCTTCTTCTGCAGGGCGAGCAAGCGCAGCTCGAGAATCCAGCCACAGCAAACGCGAATTCCCGTCTTCCATGGCTTTATAAATATATGACTCAATCGATTTTTAGCAAAATGTCAAAAGTAGGACTTCTTCGAAGGTACGCGGGCAGCCCTTTCTTGCGCGTAAATGAATGGGCTTGGAACCGCCTGCCTTCTTCCCTGACCGTGGCTGGTCCGATTCGTACCTACGGGGACTTCTTGCATTTCTTGGTCAAGCAACGATCTTCACGAAGGCAATACCACGGTACTTTCTTTTTTCGGAACCGCCCGGAACTGGAATTAATTCGCGCTCTCTCGGAGAAACGACCTCTTGGGTCCACGCTGAGAATTACAGTCTTGGCGTGCAGCAATGGAGCTGAGGTCTACTCCATCTTGTGGACGATTCGTTCGGCGCGACCGGATTTGAAGGTCCTCGTTCATGCGATAGATATATCAAACGAGATTGTGGAAATTGCTCAGGATGGAATCTATTCGCTTCAAACCGACGAACTCGTCGGTTCTCTTATCTTTGAGAGGGTGACCGACGAAGAAATGCGAACGATGTTTGACCGCGAGGATGGCCGCATGAGGGTCCAATCGTGGCTCAAAGAGGGCGTCAATTGGCAGGTCGGGGATGCCGGCGATCCCCGACTCGTAGACTCTCTGGAAAGTCAGGATATAGTCGTTGCAAACAAATTCCTTTGCCACATGGACCCGCCGGATGCCGAGAAATGTTTGCGCAATATCGCAAATCTGGTTGCTCCCAGTGGATATCTCTTCGTTTCTGGAATCGATTTGGATGTTCGGACCAAGGTTGCCAGCGAATTTGGTTGGTCCCCCGTTTCAGATCTGATCGAAGAAATACATAATGGTGACTCCTCCGTGAGACGCGACTGGCCCTGGAGATATTGGGGCCTCGAACCATTCGACCGTAAAAGGCCCGATTGGTCGGTCCGTTACGCTTCGGTCTTTCAAGTCGGTAATTCCTAAACCCTCAATCGAATTAGCCGCGAGATTGGACAGGCATTCTTCCCCTCAGTAAAACCGGCCAACCGAGATTGTGTAAGAGAGTAGGGCAACGCCGATGAGATTTTATCAAATCGATCCGACGCAGGACGCGCGGTGGGCCGAGTTTGTGGCAAGACACCCAAATTCGTCGGTGTTTCATACGGTCGGTTGGCTGAGGGCCCTTCGCTGCACCTACGGTTATGAACCGGTGGCCTTCACAACTTCGCCACCAACCGGAGTCCTGAGCAACGGACTGGTCTTCTGCCGCGTCAAAAGCTGCCTCACCGGAAATCGCCTGGTGTCGCTCCCTTTTTCCGACCATTGCGAGCCCCTTTGCGATTCCGTCGAGGACTGTAACTTTCTGCTTCGCTATTTGCAAACTGCCCTGGAACACGAGAAGTGGAAGTATGTGGAGATGCGTCCGATCAACGTGGATTTCGGCCGAATTGGCGAGGGGATTAAATTTATACCCGCAACGACACATTGCCTGCATATTCTTGACCTGCGCCCCGATTTGAATGAGGTCTTCCGGAATCTCGACAAGGACTCTGTTCAGCGCCGAGTTGGTCGTGCCGAGCATTGCGCTCTAACTGAGAAATGTGGCAGGTCCGATGATCTGCTAAAGGAATTCTACGCCCTGCTTCTCACCGCAAGGCGCCGACAGCGCCTGCCACCTATCCCATATGCCTGGCTTCGAAACCTCGCGAAGCATCAAACTGAAGCGTTAGAGGTCCGCCTTGCATACGAAGACAGAACTCCGGTCGCGGGCATTCTCACCTTGCGGTACAGGAACACCGTCTATTATCGATATGGATGCTGCGACCCGCACTTCGACGAACGGGAGGCAGTAACATGGCTCCTATGGAAGGCTATCGCAGCCGCGAAATCGAACGGAGCATCCGAATTTGACATGGGACCAACGGAAGACGGGAACGCGGGAGTTCTGGCTCTTGAGAACCACTGGGACTCCCACTCCCAAAAATTCCTCTATTGGAAATTCCCTGGCACTTCTTCGCCCGTTTCAGAGGACAACTGGAAACTGAGGATAGCCACGCGCATGTTCTCACATATGCCCGGCCGATTACTTTCCATCACTGGGAATTTGATGTATCGGCACATCGGATAGAAGGCGAGACCTCGAGCGCGGCACTCCTTACCACCCGAGCAGAGATCAAGGTGGACGTGAGACTGAAATACACCAATTCCTCAAAGTCGCCATCCGTGGCAAGTGCGGTCTTAACTGGTTTCGCAGAGCCTCGCGGTGCACTATGTTCCGAACTGGCTTGATGACGTTAGCCCGGGTAGTGGGGATAGCGGCTGCTTAACCACGGTTTCTATTCAATACCCCCTGCTCCCTGCTCCTTAGTGAACGGTGGCAATAAGACCCGTGGGTGGATTAATCACGATCGAGGATCCGGAGAATTGATACGCCCCGCGGTCCCACGCGGTAGTCGAAGGTCTCACCACGGGCGTCCTCCCCGGGCAGCTGACGGTATGGTTCGATGTGCTGTAGGTGCAGGCATCAGTCGTGGCGTTCTTACAGGCCAGACCTGCATTTTGAATCATAGATTGCGTGGAACTAAGCATCGCGGTGCAGAAGGATTGCTCATTGACTCCGCCACCGACAGTAGAGTTTGTTCCCAGCGTAGGAGCGCATGGAGTCGCATCATTCGCACAGGTCACGTCGCTATTGTTACCCGTCACGCCTTTGCCGCTCGCCATGTAGCCTTGAGCAGCCGCTTGCGCGTGAGTCATTATGATGTCGTTTGTGCCGGAACAGTTGCCGTACCCATTGCCGCCGTCATCTACAATGAAATGATTGCCGACCGAGGTTAGGACACCCGATGGGCAATCCATATTCGAGGAGATGAGGTCCACGGTGTTGTTAAATTTGTATGCTTTGGAGCCCGCCGCGCTGCAAGAACTCTCAAGGTTCCAAGTATTCCCCGTCCCCATATCATACATAATGTTGTTGAACATATACTCGGCAGCGCTTGGATTCGGGCAAATCCAGAGCTTTACGTCGCCGCCCGTGGCGTTCCCCGGTGCATCGTGCTTGTGGACGTTATTGTAATAAACGTTGAAGGGAACATTGGGCTGCATTTTCCCTGCGTTATCCTGCTCTGGAGCATCGCTGTTACACTCCCAAGCGTTTCCGTGGGCCACACCATCACCCGTGTTGTAGAAATTGTAGATGAGGTTGTCGTGTGAATCGTGGCATCCGTTGAGAACGATTTGCGCCATGTTGCCGAATACGTTGTCGTAAATTAGGTACCCGCCGAAGATGTCACAGCCCTGCCCCGTGGGGTCGCTATCCCATCCATCACAGACGTTTCCCGGCCCGATCGTGGACTGTGTGGCGATACGGACATTCCAGGCAAACATGTTGAAGCAAGTCTGTCCGCAATTAAAGGGAACATGCGTCCACCCGTGCGTGTAATTGTTGGAGTAAATGTTCCACGCTGTAGCCCCAGAAGCCTCATTCATGTAAGCGACTTGACCGCCACCCGAAGGCTGGCACATCCCAGTCCACTCTAAGTTGTCAATGATAAGATATTCACCACCGTTATCGGTCGAGAAGAAGCTGTAGTTAGTCGGGTAAGTGCAACCTGTCACTGGAGACGTGCTTGTAGTGTTGTCACCAGACATAACAGGGCGTGTCCAGCTTGCGCCTGAGAACCAAGTCGTGTCGACTCCTAGATAGATACAGGAAGTACGAGTTGCTCCTGCGGTATCTGATGGGTCGCAGTTCCCCGCCGTGCCCGAAAATCCAACGTCCCACTTCGCCCCATTGCTATCGGCTGCTCCGACATAAGGAACCGCCGAACTATTTCCGAAGTGCCAGGTATCCCCACCGCGGAAGATAATCTGATCGCCGGCAACAGGGTTATAAGAAGCACAGTTAGCGGTACAGTTTGTCATTCCAGGCGCGTGCAGCCATGCCGCAGTCTTGGATGTTCCAGCATTCGAGTCTGAGGCATTGCAGGGCGAACCTGCAACGGCGCAGACATAGTGCGTGCTCGCGGCAGGAGCAGTAGGCGCAACAGGCGCAGGGCTACCGCTAGACATCGAGAAGGAGCTGATCAACCCTTCCCAGCTATCCGTGCTGTGGATGTTGGTCATGTTATTTGCCGTCGAACCCGAAGCAGCACTCAGGACGAAGGCATCGGCATTCCGCGTCTGATTGAACGAGCAATCGCCAGTCTCTCCGGACCCATCGTAGGGCGTGCAGGTCCAAGGGGAGTTGACGGCGGTGACGTGCTCGTTGACCCACGTAAAGTTGAACAGGAGGTCGCCGGTTGACGGCGTGATCGATGGGGTGTTGACCGTCCCTCCAGTCCCGGAGCCTACAGGGGAATCCACGTTATGTTTGAAGGCACATCCCGCGCTCGGCGTGAAATCGATGTAGGCGATCTGTGTCTGCGAAGGCGAGCCGCCCGTGGCCGTGAAGTTCAGCGTCTGCGAACCGGATGCTGTCGTGGACAGAATGTAGAAGATGAATCCTTGCCCGGTGCCGGGAGTGCCGGGACCGGGATTGCCGGGGACGCTGGTTTGGACAGCGGTCTGAGAGCCCAGCGTCACCGAAAGCCCCGAACAGGACGAATAGCACCACGCAGCGATCGCCACGAGGTCGCCGGGCGCACTAATCGTGGCGGCAAGACTGGATGTATTGCTCGAACTCAAAGGGGCATTGTCTGAGTTATTTTCTGTGGCTGTGCAGGCGGCAAACAACGTGCCAGCCGCGTTGAACATCAGCATGACGAGCGCGAGCGCGTATTTCATTGTTTTTGTCATTTATAGATCTCTTCAACCAACGAACTTGATCGGCAGAGCGACATTTTCAAGGCCAGCCCCGGTAGCCAATTGCAGAGGGCGCAATTTGGTCCCCCCACCGCTTAACCTACATGGGGGCCCAACGTTGTTCTACTGGCCTGGAGGACAGATTTAGTACAAGTTGAGCCGGTCGCAATGCTCGTGACAACTCGGGCTAGGCCGACCTGAACTGGCATCGTCGGGTCATGTCCGCCCTGACTTTATGTAGCCTACGGACTCTATAGGATTTAGTTGATATTCTGCCAAGTCAGATCTCGCTCCCAAATCATTCCCGCCCCGATAACATGAATGACGCTGTCATCCTCCCGTACTTTAACGAAGCCCCTGGGTTGTCGGCAACGGGAGCACTCGTCGTTCCTGACTGTCAAAACAGGCGATCGGATATTGCGCGAAGTAGATAGTGAACCGGTGGTTGTCTAAGTTCAAGAAGCCACCTACTCGCCCCACAGCACTTCACTCAAAATAGGTCGTGCGGTCCCCAACGAAATGTTCCACTTCGCCGTACGCGGCGCGTTCGCATGCCCCTCGGATAACTTCGGTTCGCATACGCTGGCCGGAAAGAGTCTCTCCGATGGTTCGTAGACGTCCGCCGGCGCGTTAATCGGTGTTCTCCACCACCTGGCAGCGCAGCAGATAGCGGCGGTGCGCATCGGAAACTGTCGAAACATGGATGCGTTCGCCATGGTGCGGAACCAGCCTTTGGAATCCGCGCACTATACGCGGTTGTAGCCCGCATGCGCCAGTGATTCATGCCCGGTCTCGCGCGTGATCTCGTAGCGTTTTGCAGAGCTCGGTCACGGTCTGTTCCCTCGTGTCGTACTCCAGGGCAAAACGAAGCTTTTCGTCAATGACAATGGTCGTTTTCCATGGCGTGCGCTCGGTTCTACACGCGCCTGCCATTCACGAATAGTGTCAGGAACGCTCTTGGTCTGTTCTGTCAGGGATGTACCCGGTCCATACCTTGATATACCTCCTCCCCATCCGGGTCTGCTTAAGAGCGTTCCGGCTCTGGCAAAGAAACTCCGCGAGGTCTACACGAACAAGGGAGATGCGATGTGTTTCGAGCCTACTCGAGCATTTAGTCCGAATAACCCCCAAAGATTCTTATAGATTGGTCTCCTGGGATGGAAAACACGGCAAAACGAGAGGGCTTGAGTTGCACACGGAAGGCAAAGTGGAACCCATTAAGGCAAATCATTTCCTTAGAGCGACGAGTCTTTTCACAAAGGACAGGCTATCTGGGAATATATGAAATTCTGATGAGAGTGCAAGTCACTGATATATAAGTACTTATAGGCATGGAAGGGTGCGTGAGCGACCTGGCATTGGGGCATATAGATTGCAATAAGGTGGTGCATCCGCGTGCGGACAATGTCCGCTCGCTCTTGGTGTTCTGTGGTGAAACAAAACAGCTGTGTCGCGTTTGGAAATCGGAGGCTTAATGAGTAAGTGGGCTACTTTGGGCCACAGTTGGGCACATGTTCTGTATACGGCATTGCTACTGGCGGTGGTTTTGCTTGCGTCCTTGGGCTTTTCCGGCACCCGCGTGCGCTCGAGTGCCCGACCCAACTTGGCGGAGTCCAAACCTACCGTTCAAGCCACGCAGGGTTATATAAATCCGACGTTCCTGACGAGCCATACAATGGCGCCATTCGACAGCAGCGGCGGCGATTTGATCGTCGTGTGTGCCTCCTCCCACGACGGCGTTAGGATGACTCCATCGGACAGCTTCAATAACACCTGGATTACTGGTGCTGGGCCAACGGACACCACCACAGGGTTCGACCTTCGGACGCAGGTTTGGTACTCGAAAACTCCGACCGTGGGTCCCGGCCACACCTTTTCCCTCAATCTTTCGAAGCTGGAGCCCCTCGTGATTTCATTGTTTGTCGTAAGAGGCTCCGACGTTTCAGCCCCGATCGACGCGATCTCTACGATCGGCGACGATGGCGGCTCAAAGATGCCCTATGTAGTCAGCCCAAACATCATGACAACGGGGAAAAATGAACTCTTGATTGGTTTTGCGAAGAGTTCGGTGTCCGAAAATTGGATTTCCGGCAGTGATTACTCGGCGCAGGGAGCGGCCTCTTCTAACTTCCTCGACGCGGAGACGCAGTTGGCGGCAACACCTAGCTCGTACAATTCGACATTCGCCCTCAGTTCGTCTGGGACTTGGCAGTCAGTAGTTGTGGCCGTAAGGCCGCCGACGGACCGATCGCTCTTAAGATCTGAGCAGCAGAAATAGCCGACAGACACCTTCCAGAGTAGACGCCTATAGGTGGGGAAACTTTCTATTGGAGGCTTCATGAAGACGCAAGGGCGCGGGCAGCTAAGTTATGCTCAAATTATTGGTGCGATGCTATTACTGGCAGTGATTTTTCCTGTCGCCTTGGCATTGCCCAGCAGCCCGGCCCGACCCGCTGCGAAGTATCCAACGCCTGCCCCCTCGCGGATGGCGCTAGCAAGTCCCGCCCCACCCCCCCAAGCCCAGATCAGTGTTGCGATCAGCCCAGCCTCCTACGGCCTGACAACTAGCCAGTCGGTCGTCTTGGCAGCAACCGTGGCGAATGACTCTTCAAACAAGGGCGTGACCTGGACTGTGTCGGGTTCGGGCTGCTCGGGCAGCGCTTGTGGAACTTTGAGCGCGGTGACTTCCACTTCCGCGACGTACACGGCGCCAACGGCAGGAGGCGTTTATCTGGTGACGGCCACCAGCGTGGCGAACGTGACCGTAAGCGCCGTTGCCACGATTGGAGTCACGAATCTTACCGGAGTTTTCACGTACCGAAATGACGGCACGCGAACGAGTATCAACAACCAGGAATATTCGCTGACGCCATCAAATGTGAACACGTCGTCGTTTGGAAAGCGATTCTCGTGCGCGGTAGACGAGAGCGTGTATGCCCAACCCTTATGGGTAGCAAACGCGGCGATTGGCGGGGGTACACACAATATCGTGATTGTTGTGACGCAGAATGACAGCGTATACGCGTTTGACGCGGACAATGGCAGCGGGACGACGTGCACTCTCTATTGGCAGGCATCTCTCCTGACCTCAGCGTACGGCGCTGGAAGTGGAGCAACAGCGATCCCACCAGCCGATACGGGAGAGACGGGAGATATCCCGACAAAGATCGGGATAACATCGACGCCGGTCATTGACCCAACCACGAATTATCTCTATGTGGTGTCAAACACGAAAGAGGGCACAAATTATTTTCAGCGCCTGCACAGGCTAAATCTGCTTACTGGTGCGGAAACCTCAAGTTCACCCTCGGTTTTGGCGGCCTCGGTATCGGGGACTGGAGACGGCTCATCTGGCGGCTCGCTGCCCTATTCGGCGCTGCACCAGAACCAAAGGCCTGGACTGGCACTCGTCAATGGGATCGTTTACATGGCTTCTGGATCGCATGGCGACAATGAGCCGTGGCATGGGTGGATCCTGGGCTATAACGCTTCCACAATGGCATTCGCAAGTGCGTACTGCACGACTCCCAACACGTCTGGGGGCGGCATTTGGATGTCGGGGAGCGCTCCTGTATTCGACAGCAGTAACAACCTTTTTGTGATCACCAGCAATGGAACTTACAACGGAACTACGGATTTTGCTGACAGCTTCCTGAAATTGAGCACGACGAGCGGGATTACGCTCAGCGACTGGTTCACGCCCGACGATCAACAGAACTTGGGCTCAAATAACGTCGACCTGGGCCAAGGCGGAGCGGTAACGCTCATGGATTCCGTTTCGGGACCGAATCCGCATCTTTTAATTGGCGGCGGGAAGGAAGGGATTCTATACCTCATCAATCGCGACAAAATGGGGGGGTACAACGCGAACAATAACACTGCAGCGGTGGAGAACTGGTCCCTGGGTGGCAATATGATCGCCGCTTCCGGGACGTTCTGGCAGAACACGTTTTACATCGGCGCAGCGAGCAGCCCCCTTGAAGCGTTTGCTTTCAACACGACGACGGGACTCTTCACTACGACGCCCTCCTCGCAGTCCAATTTTTCGGTGGCATTCCCGGGACTTACACCAGTGATCTCAGCGGCGGGGACTTCGAACGCCATCCTTTGGACGGTCGACTCATCGAACAGCGGAACCAATGGCGCTCCCACCGGTCCGGCAGTGCTCTACGCGTTCGATCCCAACAATCTGGCGAATGAACTCTGGGACAGCACGCAAGCGCCAAGCAACCGGGACCAAGCAGCAAATGCCGTGAAATTTGTCGTGCCCACCGTGGCAAACGGCAAAGTATATGTGGGCGGCGTTAATAATTTAACTGTTTACGGATTGTTGACCCTGGCCCCCGCGGCGGCGGCTCCGACGTTCAGCCCCGCGCCGGGAGGATACGCAACCCCCCAGACGGTCACCATTTCGGATACAACCTCCGGTGCAACGATATACTACACACTTAACGGAACCACTCCTACAACCTCCTCTAGCGTGTATTCGGGCTCCATAAGCATACCGGCAACAACAACAATCGAAGCGATTGCTGTGGCGCCCGGCTTGAACAGCAGTCCCGTGGGCGTCGGTGATTTTACGATCCAGCCGCAAACAGGGAGCATCAGCTTCGTGCAGGTCAATTCGGCCACACCGCAAGCCCAGGTGAACACGGTCACGGTCCCCTACGCTTCCCCTCAGTTCACGGGTGACTTCAACGTCGTTGTGGTTGGCTGGAACGATGTTTCCAATACGGTGAGTTCCGTTAAGGATACCGAGGGTAACGTTTACACGCTGGCAGTGGGCCCCACGCAGAACTCGACGCAAGGCCTGAGCCAGTCGATCTATTACGCCAAGAACATCAGTGCAGCGCCGGCTGGAGGAAACACGGTGACCGTCACGTTCAGCGGCACCGCAGCTTATCCTGATATTCGCATCCTCGAGTACAGCGGTGTGAGTCTTACGAGTCCAGTGGATATCACGTCTTCGGCCACGGGCAATACTGCGAGCAGCAGCACCACTGCCGTGACTACTACCAACGCAAACGACCTGCTCTTCGCAGCCAACATGGTTTACACGCAAACTATTGGTCCGGGCACCGGATTCACTACGCGCATCACCACTAGCCCCGATGGTGATATTGCCGAAGACCGCCTGGTGGCAGCGACGGGTAGCTACAGCGGGTCGGCTACCTTGAATACGGCCGGACCTTGGGTCATGCAGATGGTCGCATTCTCCGCAGTGGCTACTCTTGGGCCGACGGTGACGAGCATATCCCCGAGCAGCGGAGCGACGGGCGGAGGGACAGCGGTAACGATCACGGGGACGAACTTTGCCTCGGGAGCGACGGTATCTTTTGGCAGCGCCGGGGCGACAAACGTGGTGGTGTCGAATGGCACAACCATTACGGCGACGACGCCGGCAGGAAGTGCGGGAGCGACGGCCGTGACGGTGACCAATCCGGGTGGGCAGAGTGGAAGTTTGGCAAACGGATTCACTTATGTAGCGGGGCTCTCGGTAACCAGCGTATCGCCGAGCAATGGTCCGCCAGCGGGTGGAACGGCGGTGACGATCACAGGGACGAACTTTGCCTCGGGAGCGACGGTAACGTTTGGCAGCGCCGCGGCGACGAACGTGGTGGTGGTCAGCGCGACGGAGATCACAGCCACGACGCCGGCCGGCAGTGCCGGAGCGGTGTCCGTGATGGTGACCGTCAGCGGGCAGAACGCAAGCCTGACCAACGGGTTTACTTATGCCATTCCGCCGACGGTGAGCAGCGTTTCGCCGAATAGCGGGTCAACACTGGGAGGGACGGCAGTCACCATCACCGGCACGAACTTTGCCGCAGGAGCCATAGTGACCTTTGGCGCCGGGCGCCAGGGCGGTGACGGCACTGGGGATGCCACGAACGTGGTGGTAGTTAGCTCGACACAGATCACATGCACGACGCCCGAAAACAACACAGGAGCGGTGACCGTTGCGGTCACGGTGAACGGGGAAACCGCGAGCTTAACGAACGGATTCACTTATGTCGTCGTGCCCACAGTGACCAGCGTATCGCCGAACAATGGTCCGATAGCAGGCGGCA
>Ga0209139_10000709_pt1 | contig 11886 bp, 12 predicted proteins | sample BogFormECP14_OM3_FD_188246 | JGI IMG/M metagenome (GOLD analysis project Ga0209139, IMG submission 188246) | Bog forest soil microbial communities from Calvert Island, British Columbia, Canada - ECP14_OM3 (SPAdes) (version 2) | ecosystem: Environmental > Aquatic > Freshwater > Wetlands > Bog ...
GAAAAGCAGGAAAGCAAAAAACGCTTTCCAACTTTCCCACAGCCTCGACGACTACGAACTATAACTACTTATGGGATACGGATTCTGAGGGCAAGGTCAGTTAGTTCTTTCATGTTGGCTTTGATACCACGGTTACGCCGAGACTTAAAGAGAAATTCAACAGTCGACGCAAGCTGCAAAATCTTTCGACCCCCTCCAGTTAGGACGACAAATTTTGAAGCAGCGGGCAATATCGAGAGCGGCGTAAGATTGTGGGGATTGAGCGCCTTGTATTTGGCGGGTGCGATCTGCCATTGGTGCTGCAGTAACGTCGAGGCGTTCTGGAGGACGCATTGCCGGCGAGTCTATATACGATCACCACGACAAAGTCTCCGCTGATCCGACTCAACGACACGGATAACGTCGCTGTTGCGATAGTGCCGATAGGCGCTGGTACGGCTCTTTCGGATTTCGGCATCAGCGCAAGGACGTCGGTTCCCTCGGGACATAAGATCGCAATCAAGGCTATCTCCGCCGGTGAAGTGATTATCAAATATGGACAGGTGATCGGCCATGCGACGCAGCCGATTGAGGCCGGTGACCATGTGCATTCGCACAACCTTGCAATCAGCGATCTACATTTGCAACACGAGTTCTGCGTCGGCGCGAAGGCTCCGGAGTTTCTTCCGGAAACAGAGCGCGCTACTTTTCTGGGATACGAGCGCAGCGACGGGAAAGTTGGAACGAGGAACTATCTTGCGATCCTCTCATCCGTAAATTGCTCGGCAACCGTCTGCCAGGCGATCGCCAGGCATTTCAGTTCGTCCGGTGAACTCGTTATGTTTCCGAATGTCGATGGCGTTACCGCCTTCACCCACGGTGGCGGCTGCGCCATGGATGGACGCGGCGAAGGATATATGAATCTAACCCGGACGATCTCTGGATATGCGCGCCATCCTAACGTCGGAGCGGTCCTCATGATTGGGCTGGGATGCGAAACGAATCAGATTCCGGCGATTCTCGAAACACAGTCGCTTACTGCCGGCCCGACGTTGCGGATGATGACTATCCAGGGAACCGGAGGCACGCGAAAGACGATTGAAGCCGGAGTCGATGCGGTGCGAGCGATGCTACCCGAGTTGAACTCGCATCGGCGCAGTGTTCAATCCGCGTCAGAGCTCGTGCTTGCGTTGGAGTGCGGCGGATCGGACGGCTATTCCGGTATCTCTGCGAATCCTGCACTCGGCTATGCGTCAGATCTTCTGGTGCGGCATGGAGGCACTGCTGTTCTTGCTGAAACTCCAGAGATCTATGGCGCGGAACACCTGTTGACGCGGCGCGCCGCAACGCCGGAAATCGCGCAAAGGCTGCTCGATCGCATTGAATGGTGGCGGGATTATGCTGCGCGCAACAAGGGCAATCTGGACAACAATCCATCGCACGGCAATAAGGCGGGTGGTTTAACCACGATTCTTGAAAAATCTCTTGGAGCCGTCGCCAAGGGCGGTTCGGCCCGACTGGAAGCTGTTTACGAGTACGCGGAAAGGATTTCCAAACGCGGTTTTGTATTCATGGATACGCCAGGGTATGACCCAGTGGCTGTGACTGGCCAGATTGCCGGCGGCTGCAACATGCTCTGCTTCACGACTGGGCGCGGGTCGACCACAGGATATAAACCGGTCCCTTGTATCAAGCTGGCAACGAACACTCCGCTCTATGAGCGAATGCCAGAAGACATGGACCTCAATTGTGGCGGCATCGTTACCGCCGAAAAGACAATCGAGGACATAGGCAATCAGATCTTCAACAAAATCTTGTCGGTTGCTTCGGGGGAACAGACATGCAGTGAACAGTACGACTATGGCAATTACGAGTTCGTGCCGTGGCAGGTCGGTGCTGTTATGTAAATCACAAAAGCGCGAATGGCTTAGCTTGTTAGCGAGCATCCGAGAGGGAATCTGAATGGGCGTGGCGTTTGATCCAGAGGATCTATCCAGCATCGCGAACCGATACGCTGAACTCTCAAAAGACGACCTGCTCGTTGAACTGGATCATCTGATCCAACCGGTATCGTATGCCGTGGCGCCTTCCCGCGACGAGAGAAAGCGCGAAGGCCAGCGCATCTGGCTTCGACTCCGGCCGAAACTTGCGCGGCTTGTTTGCAAGGACCGCCCCAAAGGCGGCAATCAATCCATGGCAGTGTTGATTACGGCCGGCGGTGGGACGTTTATCTCCGGGGTCGCGAAGATGATCCTGGGCAGCGGGATGCTTCCCGATATTACGGCGGCTGTTGCCGCGGCTGCGGCGGGTCTGCTGTTCAAAGAAGTGCAGAGCGGACTCGATGATTTCTGCGAAGCCTACTACGTGCCTGAGGAAATCTAGCGGTGGTCGTCGCCTACGGCTGGGAGCTCGGACCCTATGCCAACGGGCAGGGCGATCGGGACGAATCGCTCAAGCAGGACCGGCAGTTTCCACATGATCTGACACACCCTATCGGCAGCATGAGGTATGACATGTTTCGCGAGGCAGCGATCAAGCTGGAGGAAATGGCTCTTGCCGCCGAGAAAGAACGTAAATGGTTAGAAGCCTGGAATCTATGGCAACGCTTTTCGTCGACATTTGACCGCTTTCGCGATCCTGCCATCATCCATGCTGCCCGTGAAGGCTATCTGATCTGTGCGCGATGCGCGTTGAATGCGGGATATCCGGCGCTAGCGCTGCGGGCGTTGAGTCAGTTCTTCTCAAGCGGAGACAGCACTCCGGAGGCGATCGAGGTGAAGCGGGTCGCCAGGGAGCGGGATGCGAAGCTGCTGCAAGAGATGAAGGACATGCTCACAGCAACGCAGGCTTCAGAGTTCCAGGTAAGAAAGCTTTTACAGCATGCAGTCGACTATCCGCGCAGGGAGCGGCTGGCGCTGGCTGAAGAGATTGTCAATCGCTTTCCAAGGTATGCGGAGAACCCTTCCATCGTTGCCTTCGATCGCGCCAATCTCGACATGGCCGAGGGAAAATGGCGCGAAGCGGTTGAAGTCCTTACTCCGCTGGTAGAGGTGGGCCCGGAGATCAACGGGCCGCTTACCCATTGGAGGAACATGATGCAGCCTGGAGACGGCCGGGAAGGCGTCTACTTTGGCGGCATCCCTGAGGGCTGCGATTTCGGGATTCCTGAGATTGTGAACAGGGGCTTCGGTTATCTGGCGAACGCATTTTATGAGGATGCTTTGCAGTGGCTGCTGTTCGCTCTTGTGAAGGATCCCGCAGATCCGTTTGCGCTCTTTGGGCATGCGTTGTGCCTGTGGCAGAAGAATATGTTCGTTCTTGCTGCGGACCGGCTTCGACTGGCGATTGCACGAATCGAAGAACATGCGTCGAAGTTCAGATTCCTCGGATTCTCCCGCCTCGATGAAACAGCACCGGCCCGCTCGTATCGCTTTGATCCGATCTATATGATCTTCAATCCCGGGGAATGCCTGTCTCAGGTGTTGAGCCTGCAGGGATTCGTGAGCCATCTGCTCTTTCCGTGATTAAGCTTTCTGCCGCGCGAATGTGTGGCCGAGCGCTTGAAGAAGCGCCTGCCAGGCCGGGTTGCTCGATTACCACAAGACGCCGTCGAGCGGCTGCGCCGGCGGCGGCAACTCGGTTTCGCCCAGCAACTGACGCAGATTGATCTCGATCGTCGTCGCGATTGCCGTCATGGGCACGTCATGCATCGTGTTCTCGAAGGGATCCTCGAGGTCATTCCCCATCTTGTCCAGCGCCAGGAACATGAACCCGACTAACGTCGAGCCAAGTGGCGTAAACCATCCCAGGTTCTCGACAAGCCCTACCGGCAGCATCAGGCAGTAAATCTGTACGAAGAATCTTGGATAGAAGTCGAACTGCTTCGGCATGGGGGTATTTTTGATTCGCTCGGCGCCGCCTTGCGCGTCCATGAGACCTGCCAGTGTCTCGTCGATGGCCTGCCACTCCCACTGGTTGAGCCAGCCGCGCTCGCGTGCAGCGATCAACATCGCGCTCATTCGGCCTTGCAGCGTCAGCGCCAGATTCTTCTCCCGGGCCATGTCCGCGGGATCCTCTTCCAGGACCAGATGCGCCACGGCAGCGACCGGGTCGAGTCCTCGCAGCTGCTGGCGCAGCGCATGGACATACGCTACTTGATAGAGTACGATTCGCCGCTTCACCTCCGCAACCTCGGCTTGCTCGGATGCCGTCGCAGATGCATCCGGCGATATAGTTGTTAACACCTGTCGCGCCAGCGTCCGGCTTTTGTTTACGATTGCGCCCCAGAGGGTCCTCGCCTCCCACCAGCGCGCGTATGCGGAGCTGTTCCGGAACCCCACAACGATGCCGATAGCCACGCCGAAAAACGTAAGAGGAACGTTACGGGAGCCCACCCAACCCCAGTGCATGACCTTATAGCCCAGCACAATCGCAAGGTCCCACCCAAGCAGGGCCAGCAACGACAGTCCGAATCCCCGGAATATCAGCCTCAGCGGTGGAGTTTTGCCAACGATCATCCTTCGGCTCCGGCGGCGGTCGTCACCGGCGTAAACTCTCTGTGTCCTTCCTCCGCGATGCGCACGATGCCGGTTCCGATGTCATACACCCATCCGGAGATCGTCAGTTCTCCGCGCGCCATCGCGCCCGCCACGCTCGGGTGGGTCTTCAGGTGCACCAGTTGCATCAGCACATTCTCTTCCGTTAATCGCAGTAGTTTTTCGCTCGGACGGTCATCCTTGTGCGCAAGACTGTCGGCCACCATCAGCGCCGCGTGGCCGTTGTGTAGCCAGTTCTTCACCATCGGCAGCTTGTCCGTTGATTCAGGATGCAGGAGCGCCTTCATCGCTCCGCAATCGGAGTGACCGCATACCACGACGTGCTTCACCTTGAGCGCCGCCACCGCGTACTCGATGACCGCCGTTACGCCTCCCGGCGATTCTCCATAAGGCGGCACCATATTGCCGATGTTTCGCGAGACGAAGACCTCACCCGGCCCTGAGCTGGTGATTGACTCCACGTCCACCCTCGAATCGGCGCAGGAGATGATCAGTGTGTGCGGCGTTTGCGGCGTCGCCGCGACTCGCCCGTAATACTCCGCTTTCTCTGCGTGCACCTCAACCTGGAACTTTCGCGCGCCGGCCTTCAGCTTTTCCAGAACACTTTGTTCGCTCATATGGTTGGCTTCGTCTTCCTTTCGCTGAGTTCCTGATTTGTCTCACATGATGTCACAGCCTGCTCTCATACGCAGCTGCGGATTACCCGGTGTTTCAGGAGTTTACCGCAACCTCAGCAACGCCATGAGTATTCACTGCCGCCCGTTCAGCCTCTGCTTTGTGATCTCGTTCCACTGGGCCAGGGATTCAGACACTGGTGGCGAGGCCGCTCCTGCCGAAACCAGATCGACAATGGATTGCGGCGGGATGTTTCCTTCCTTGCTGCGGAAGAGGGCTTTGATCCAAGCGACGGCGGCGAGGCCGTCTTTGGAGTGGAAGCTCTGCTCCATGTAGATCCATTTCTCGTCCCAGCAGAGGGTGCGCGAGCGCAGTTCGAAGGCGGCAAAGAGATCCAGCGACCGGCGGTAGGTAATGTCGACGGAGCCGACGAGCGGCATCCAGCGGGCTTGTACGGCATATGTGAGGAGGCCGTTGGCGGCCAGCATATGGATGCGGCCGTAGTCCATGCAGCTCAAATAGCGCGAGTTATTAAGGTGGAAATTGAAATCGATGTCGTTGGGCCAGACGCGCATGTGGATGCGGTCTTCGTCGAGGACCCCGATGCGCGGCAGTGGACGGATGCGCTGGCGGATGGCGAGCAGGGGGATGCGGACGAAGCTGTTGAGGTGGGCCATTGGTTCGGGGTGTTCAGGTTCAGATTACACAAGAGTAACCGGACGCGATTACGACATAGACGCACAAAGAAACCAAATTGGGATAGGAAGGTGAGAGATAGCGCGGTACAGTTCAGACATTGAGTAGCACTTGGGGGAGGGCTACTGAATCTTGCGCCCGTAGACGAAACTGTCTACGGGCGTTTCGTTAGGGGGCGTTTTCGTTCCCCGGGCCTCTACTCCCCCGCCACTGGTCGAACACACCTATGCGATTAATGCTTTTTAAAGTACTGAACCTCGCGCTCGTGCTGTTTTGCCTTTTCTAGGCTGGAGAAGGTGCCCAGGTTGCGGCGCTTGCCTGTCGATGTGTCTTTCTTGCGCGAATTGAGACGGTACTCACCGGATTTAAGTTTGCGAATCATACTCTAACGGATGCGGTTCGAGAGCCGAGGGTTTTCGGCGTATCCAGAGTACTGAGCCCGCGACGACGCATGCGATGGCAATGATCTGCGTGATGGTGATGGCTTCGTGCAAGACGAAGCTGCGGTTGCCGCGATAGAAATCAAGGAAATACAGACTTATTCCGTACGCGAAGAGGAATGTTCCGGCAAGGTCGCCGTCGTGTTCGTGGCGTGGAAGTAGCACCAGCAGAAGTACGAAGAGAGCGAAGGCTGCCAACGCTTCGTAGAGTTGTACCGGGTGCAGTCGCACTCCCAGAGGCGTGCCGGTCCAGAGTGTGGCGAGCGCGTGCTTGTAGACGACTCCCCACGGCTTGTCTGTCGGTGTGCCGTAGTCGGAGCCAGCGGCCAGGGCTCCCAGACGACTGATGGCGATGCCGAGAGCGGTTGCGGGCGCGAGGCAGTCGAGCGTGCGGCGGAGCGGCAGGCGCGTGGCGAATATGTATCCGAGACAGGCACAGATCGCGAGCAGCACTGCTCCGTAAAAGATGCCGCGGCTGCGGATAGTCACAACGCCGAGCATCCAGAATGGATGCGATGCGAAATCCCGTGGGTGAGCGAGAATCAACAGCAGGCGGGAACCTAACAGCGTAGTGAAAATGCCGATCAGGCACAGATTCCAGATTTTATTCGGGTCAAGCGCCAGGCGTCGGGCCGTTTGCATCGACAGTGCGAGCGCCGCAATCAGCGCTATGGCGGCGAAGACGCCGTATGTCGGGATGGCGATGTGGCCGAACTGGAAGAGGCGCGGATACAAGATACTTTCTTGAAAAGCAAAACCGACCCGCGGGGCCGTGGAGCGATGCGCCGGTGAACCCGTCCTAGACGGTGGGAACTCTCCGCGGCTCTTTAGGCATTCCGAACTGGCGGACACTGCACACCGAGCCGATTTGTCGAGTCGAGCTCCCTGTTCAATGAATGTTGGTTCAACCGACGTTTATCGCTACCACCTGCTTTGCAGGCCGGTTTCTATGTTGGATGCTAGCGGGAGATGGCTTAGATTGCAAGTGACGGAGGACACGCTTGTCGCGAATGTTGGAGAGGCGCGACTTAGCGGGACTAGCCTATCTTGCGGTCTTCCGTCAAGACGGCGTCGAGCAATCCGCTGAGTTTGCTGGCGCGGCTGCGCACATTTTCTTTCTCTGTGCCGACGAGCGCGTTGTAGCGCTGCTCGAGCGCGGCCAGCTCATCCGCGATGTTCAGGGCTGCCAGAACGGCCACGCGCAGCGAATCGACGGACTTGCCCTGAGCGGCGACGGCACGCATTTTTGTGTCGACCACATCTGCTAGCTGGTGGATGTATGCCGGGTCCTGTCCGCGCAGGCGGTAGGTCTGGTCGTAGATGTCTACTGTTACGAACTGTGTCGGGTCGGTGCTTTCATTCTGAGAATCGGCCATGGATTATGGATGCTCCTGTTGCGATGGGTCTCAGGCAGAAATTTCATCCAGTTGATTCAGCAGTCGTTCAACGCGCTGGCGCACCGTTTCGCGCTCCTGCTCGAAGGCCTTGACCTGCTCCTGTACTTTCGTCAGCTGCGTGGATTGCTCGTCGAGAAGCTGCTGCAGGGTGTTGGCGTTCTGCTCGGCGGTGGCGCGGGCTTCACGCTCTTTTTTGAGCAGCTCGACCGTGCGCAGAACGCGTTGTTCGAGCGCGTTGAAGTCGTCGGCAGTAAGGTTCAGTTCGGCATCGTTCAGAGCAAGGGTGGACATCGCGGTACCTCGTTTATTCAGGGGGAAATTCAGTTGTTCTTCGCGCAGTATAGCTGGTTTTGCACAGAGGAAAATTAGGGAAAGCGCGGGAATGCTGGAGAAGAGCAACTACTTTGATACGGATACTCGAACTTCGCATGCGCGAAGTTCGAGTATCGCTTAGGTTTAGCTGCGCAATTTACCGCCCAGAGCTTCTACAGCGGCAACGACACGCTGCGCGTAGCCTTGCAGCTCGTCTTCCTGCAGCGTGCGGTCCTGCGCCTGGAAAACTGTCCGCAGCAGCAGCGAAATATGTCCGGCGGGGACGAGCTTCGATTCTTTTTCGCTCAGGATTTCCGCTGGTTCGAAACGCTGCAGTTCGGGAATGCCGAGGGCTGTGAGCGCTTCAGCGATGTGTGCGTATGGCGTGGATTGGGCGAGGATAAAAGAGAAGTCGCGGCGCACAGCCTGGAAACGCGACAGCTCGGGCACAACAGGCTGGCGCAGGTTCTGCTTGTAGAGGCGATCGAGGTAGATTTCGCCGACATAAATCGTTTGTTTGATCTTGCGGCGCTGGGCTTCGGCCGGGTGAAGCTGGCCGAAATAGCCGACCGTTGCCCCGTCGATGACGGCGCGCGCCGAGCGTCCGGGATGGAGCCATGCGGGCATCAGCCCGGAGTCAGATGGGAAGCGGTCGAAGTAGATGGATCTGGCTGAGAATTTGCCGAGCAGGGTCTCGACGCTGCCTTTGATGTCGTAGAAATCGAGTTCGCGCGCGGGCTGGTGTGGGCCTGCGAGAGGCAGTTTGCCGGTTGCGCCAATCGAGAGCGATGGCTTTTCTTCTACCTTGTCGGTTGAACCGGAGAAGACCGTGCCCAGTTCGAAGAGCATCACGTCTTCCATGTCGCGGTTGAGGTTCAGGGCAAGCATGCCGAGCATTCCCGAAGCGAGCGACGGGCGCAGCATGCCTGCTTCTTCGCTCAGCGGGTTGCCGAGCGGGACGGCGGAATTCGGCTGCGGCGCAAATGTAACTGCGTCGGTTGCAGAACAAAACGTGCTCGAGACGGTCTCCGTCCAGCCCAGGCCGAGCAGCGTCGTGCGGATGGTCGATTCTTTTTCCGCCCAGGGAAGTTCGACGACCCCTCCGGCGAAGCTGGGCAGCGTGTTCTGGAAGCGGTTGTAACCGTAGACGCGGGCAATTTCTTCGATGAGGTCGATTTCGCGTTCGAGATCGAGGCGCCAGCTTGGCAGCGCGACCTGATACGAGTGCTCCGCGGCGCCTGCGCTGGGTTCAGAAACGGCGCGGGATGGGTCGAGATCTTTCGCTGTGGTTGGCGCGGGCTGTGTGCCGTTTTTCTTTAACGTGCAGCCGAGTCCGGTCAGGATGTTTTCTGCGATGGCTGCTGTGATGCCTTCCGCGTCTTCGGTTGCGCCGAGGATTCTTCTTGCTTCGCGGACGGCGAAGGTGATGGCGGGGCGTTTCGCCGTGCGCTGCTCGTCCTCCGGGATCACGACGTCGACCAGATCGCCTTCGATTTCGCCACCGGCTTCGAGGATGATGCTGCTGACGAGTGCCGAGGCGATCGGTGGTGCGTTGAAGTCGGCTCCGCGCTCGAAGCGGTGCGAGGCGTCTGTATGCAGAAGGTGCCTCTTGGAGCTGCGGCGCACAGTGGCGGGGTCGAACCAGGCCGCCTCGACGAAGATGTTTTTCGTCTCGGGCGTGATCATCGTGTCCCAGCCGCCCATCACTCCTGCTATAGCGAGGGCCTTCTTTTCATCGGCCACGACGAGATCGTCGGGGTCGAGAGTGCGCTCGATGCCGTCGAGTGTTTTGAGCTTTTCGCCTTTGCGCGCGCGACGTAGAATGATGGCGCCTTCGAGCTTGTCGAGGTCGAAGGCGTGGGTTGGGTGGCCCATCGCTTGCGTGACGAAGTTGGTTGCGTCGACAGCGTTGAAGATGAGTTTCTGTTCGAGCAGGCGGAAGCGCTCGGCTACTATCCCCGTTGATTGCGTGATCTTCACGTTGCGGAGCACGCGGGCGGTGAAGCGCCCGCAAAGAGATGGTTCTTCGATGCGAATAGAAACTGCAGGTCCCTCGGCTGCCCCTTCACTACGTTCAGGGTGCGCTCGGGATGACAAATCTCTTATGACGCCGCCGAGTGAATGTAAGTTGAGGCCGTAGATGGTCGCAGCTTCGCGGGCGATGCCGTAGTGGTTCATGGCATCGACGCGATTGGTCGTGATGTCCATCTCGAAGAGTGAGCCATTTGGGCCGAAATCGAACACACCTTCGACGGCTATGCCGCGCAGGGTTAGATCGTCGGCGAGTTGACGGTCATTGATGTCGAATTTCTGCAGATACGAACGAAGCCAGGAGCTAAGTATCTTCATGCGAACTGCTCCAGAAAACGTGCGTCGCCGGAATAGAGCAAGCTGATGTCGCTGATGCCGTACTTCATCATGGCGATGCGGTCGACGCCCATGCCGAAGGCGAAACCGCTGATCTTTTTCGGGTCGTAAGCTGGCTGCTTCGACTGCACGAAGCCGAAGACCGAGGGGTCGACCATGCCGCAGCCGAGAAGCTCGATCCATCCCGAGTATTTGCATTTGCGGCAGCCTTTGCCGCCGCAGAAGGGGCAGCTGATCTGCACGTCGGCGCTGGGCTCGGTGAAGGGGAAGAAGGACGGGAAGAAGCGCGTTTTGACGCTCGAGCCGAAGAACTCCTTCATGGCGTGGTCGAGCGTGCCCTTCAGGTCGGAGAAGGTGATGTTGGTGTCGACGCAGAGTCCTTCGATCTGGTGAAAGATGGGCGAGTGCGTCGCGTCGGCCGCGTCGTTGCGATGCACCTTCCCTGGGATAACGATGCGCACCGGGGGCGGCTGCTGTTCCATGGTGCGGATCTGCACCGGCGAAGTGTGCGTGCGCATGAGCAGGCGGTCGCGCAGCGGCTTGCGCTCCTGATTCGCGACGACGAGCGTGTCCTGCGTGTCGCGTGCCGGGTGGCCGGGCGGGAAGTTGAGCGACTCGAAGTTGTAGTAGTCGGTTTCAACCTCGGGGCCAACGCCGACGGAGTAGCCCATACGCTGGAAGACGGCGACCATCTCGTGCATGGTCTTGATGAGTGGGTGCTCAGCTCCAAGCGCGCGGCGCGTGCCGGGGAGGGTGATGTCGATGGCTTCGGCGTCGAGCGCGTTCTGGTTGCTGGAGCCGCCGGCATTTTCGAGACGCGCTTCGATCTGCGCCTTGAGCTGGTTGAAACGCGGGCCGATGAGCTTCTTGGCTTCGACAGGCGCGGACTTGAGCCACGCATCGCTGATTGACTTGAGGCGGCCCTGCTTGCGACCGAGCCATTGCAGGCGGAACTGCTCGACTGCCTCTGCGTTTGCGAGCGATTGCGCGGAGGCTTCTACCTCGCGGGTCAACTCGGCAAAAGCCTGGTCCAATGCGGCTTCACTGTAGCCGCCTAATGGTGGACTTCCTTCTTGCGACATGATCTCTTTGAGGATAAATCAGGTGCTGGCCGCACGGGCGGATGCCGCTTCGCGGCCAAGAGCAGATCCTTCCCCTTCACTGCGCTCAGGGTCAGGATGACAGTGGACAAATTAAGCTGGCTCGCTCAACTTCTTATCGATCATTTCCGCGGCTTTTCTTCTGATGCGTGGCTCGTCGCCGAAGCCGTGCAGCCAGTACATGTCGGGCTCGCGGCGGAACCATGTGAGCTGGCGCTTGGCGTAGTTGCGATGACCCTGCTGGGCGAGAGAGATGGCATCCACTTCGCGGTAGTCGCCGCGGAGGAGGGCTTGGGCCTGCTTGTAGCCGAGTGAATCCAAAGGGCGAGCCTCTCCGTATTTTTCTAGCAGCATGCGGGTTTCTTCGACCAGTCCATTTTGGAACATGGCGGCGGCGCGCTTGTTGATGCGCTGGTAGAGAAAG
>Ga0209139_10000710_pt1 | contig 11885 bp, 12 predicted proteins | sample BogFormECP14_OM3_FD_188246 | JGI IMG/M metagenome (GOLD analysis project Ga0209139, IMG submission 188246) | Bog forest soil microbial communities from Calvert Island, British Columbia, Canada - ECP14_OM3 (SPAdes) (version 2) | ecosystem: Environmental > Aquatic > Freshwater > Wetlands > Bog ...
CAACGCCGTCGCCGACCAGATGAAAGGCGTCGGTCGCGCGAGCGGGCAACACATAGGCGTCGGGGAGACCCATGAGCCGCGCCGCTTCGCGCGGACTCATGAGCCGCGTACGGGTCTCGTCGCCGGCGACAACGATCAGGAATTGGCGGCTCGAGCCGCCGCCGGGCGTCCGGAGGCACCCGGCGAGGCCATCGAAGCGCGCTTCCGCCTGAACGCGAACGCCGCCGGCGCCATCAGGGCGGGTGCGGCGGAACAGAGCGCCGATCGCACGCTCGCCGCTGGCGCGGGCGAGCTCAACGTCGCGCCGCGAGGCCGGCGACAGGGCGGCGAGCAGGCGCTCGGTCTCCTGGACGCTATGCCAGCGGGTTTCGTTCGGCTCGCCGTCGAGGCAGTCGGCGAGCCGGCGGTTCGCGCGCGGCGGCTCCGGAACGCGCCACCATAACCAATCGGCGGCGAGCGGCGCGGGGAGAGCGGCGGCGGCGCGTCGCAAAGCCGCTGAGGCGTGGTGCGACGGCGGGCCGGGGCTGACCAGCCAAGCCGGCAGCGCATCGGCGCGACGGATCGCCACGATGAACACGCGCGGACGCGACTGCGGCAGAAAATGGGCCGCGTCGATCGTCAGCGCGCCGAATCGATAGCCAAGGCCTTGGAGCGACGCACAAATGGCGGCGAAATCCTCCCCGCCCTTGGAGGTGAGCACGCCGGCAACGTTCTCGAGTACGATCAGGCGCGGCGCGCGTCGTTGCGCCGCCAAAATGCGCATCGCCGAGCAAAAGCCCCAGAACGCTCCCGAGCGGGCGCCGTCGAGTCCGGCTCCAGCGCCCGCGAGCGAGAGATCCTGACATGGAAACGAGGCCCAGGCGAGGTCGGCCCGTCCCGGCAGATCGACGGCGCGAAGCGCGCCGACATCGGCAATCCGCAGTTGCTCGCTCCCCCAATTGGCCGCGTAGGCTGAGCCCTTGCGCGGGTCGATATCGTTGGCGAACAGGCACCGCCACTCGGGCTCAAGTCCGGCGCGCGCCATGCCGCCGCCGCAAAAGAACTCATAGAAATTGGGCATCTCTGGTCGCCGTCGAATCGCAAAAGAACCTGCCGAGTCTAGACGATTTTGACCCGGAAAGGGCGTCCCCCCGCTTGACCAGCGCCTCGGCGTCTTGCGTTTATGGCCGGCCATGAGCGAATTCGCCTTTCCCTTCCCGGTTCTTGTCTGCGACACCGGGGGCACCAACGTGCGCTTCGCGCTCGTCAGCCAGCCGGGGGGCCGGCCGGGCGACATCGTCCATCTGCACACGGACAATTATCCGGGGCTGGCCGAGGCCATCGAGGCGGCCGTCCCCAAGCTCGGGACACGCCCGCGATCGATGGTCGCCTGTGGGGCAGGACCGGTCGCCGGACGGACGCTGAAGCTAACCAATGCGCCCTGGGTGATGGATGGCCCGGAGGCGGCGAGCCGAACCGGCCTGAAACAGGGGCTGCTGCTCAACGACTTCGAGGCTCAGGCGCTGTCGTTGCCGACCATTCCCGAGGCATGGGAACGGCGCATCGGCACGCTGAAGTTCGGGGCCGAGGGCCCCCAGGTGATCCTGGGGCCGGGCACCGGGCTCGGCGTCGCCGCGCTGGTCGAGGCGGATGGACTCTTTACCGCGGTGTCATCGGAGGCGTGTCATATCGATTTCGGGCCCATCTGGGCCGAGGAATACGCGCTATGGCCATATCTCGAACGGGCGCATGGCCGCATCACCAGCGAGAGCGTCATTTCAGGCGCGGGACTGGCCCGAGTTCACCGGGCGCGGATGATGGCGAAAGGCGCGCCCGACCCGCATGTCGACCCGCCGGCCGTCACAGCGGCGGCGCTGGCCGACCCCAATGGCGAAGAGGCGGCGAGTCTCCGGCTTTATTGGCATATCGTAGCGCGCTTTGCCGGCGACATGGCGGTGACCTTCGTGGCGACCGGCGGCGTGACGCTCTCCGGCGGCGTGCTGCCGAGGGTGGTCGATTTTCTCGACGAGGCCGCATTTCGCCAAGCCTTCGAGGACAAGGCGCCGGTCGACGCGCTCGCCAAGCGCGTTCCGACCCGGCTCGTTACTCGTGAGGACGCGGTTCTGGTCGGAATGGCGGCGATCGCCTCGGCCCCGGGCCGCTACGCGATCGACTACGCGTCTCGCGCTTGGGTTTAGGCCTTGCGGTCGAGGAGTGGATTGATCAGGCTTCAGAGTTCCCATCGCCCGAGCCGAAAATGGGACAGTCAGCCGCGCTTTTGCCGTTTTCTTGAGGTTTGTGCGGACAAAAATGGGCGCGCCACGGCTTGGTCAGGACTTCGGCTTGGGCAAGGCTTGGGTTTGCAAGATTTGGGTTTGCAAGACTTGGGGTTGACAGCGGTGGAACGGCATCGGCTCTATGGGTTGGCGACAGCGCTCGTTGCGGCGGTCGCGACATTGAATGGTTCGGCCTACGCGGATTGCGGCGGCGACATGCAGAAGCTCGCCCAGGATCGCAACACCCAGCTGCAAATCGTCAACGACTTCGCCAAGTCGTTTCATGGCAAGCCGATGGACCCGCAAGCTTTCTGCCTCAAGTCGTCGGGGCTCATCCGCGCGGAGGCGGCGCTGATCGCGTACATGGAAAAGAACAAGGACTGGTGTTCGTTCCCCGACGAAACGATCGGCCAGCTCAAAGAGCATCACATCAAAAATGCGCAGTTCAACGCCAAGGCCTGCACGGTCGCGGCCCAGATGAAGAAAATGAAGGAGCAGGCGGCCCAGGGCGGCGGCGGCCCGCAGGCCGCGCCGCTGCCAGCCGGACCGCTTTGACCGCAGCGCGGCAACCGGCGGCCAGCCTGCCGGACGCCCGGCCGGCGAGTCTGGTGTTGCGGCTGACCCCGGCTTTCGCCCTTCCGTTCGTTCAGCTCGCGCGCCTCGACCGGCCGATCGGATGGCAGCTCTTGCTCGCGCCATGCTGGCAGGCGACCGCGCTCGCCGGCGTCGCTCTGGATCGCGGGCCCAACCTCTGGCGCCTCTTGCTATTCCTGATCGGCGCCATCGCCATGCGAGGCGCGGGCTGCACCTATAACGACATCCTCGACCGCAAGCTCGACGCTGCGGTCGAGCGCACCCGCAATCGCCCGCTGCCGGCGGGCCGGGCCACGATCGGCGCGGCGGCGGCGTTCCTCGTCGCACAGGCTCTGGTCGGCCTCGCGGTGCTGCTCAGCTTCAACCGGTTCTCGATCTGGCTCGGGGTCGCCTCGCTCGGCGTGGTTGCGATCTATCCGCTGATGAAGCGTGTGACTTCGTGGCCGCAGGCGGCGCTCGGCCTCGCCTTTTCGTGGGGAGCGCTGATCGGCTGGAGCGCGACATTCGCGAGCCTCGCGGCGGCCCCGATCCTGCTCTACCTCTCCGCCTTCGCATGGACGATCGGCTACGACACGATCTACGCGCTGCAGGACGCGCGCGACGACGCCATCGTCGGCATCCGCTCCACCGCCCGCCTGTTCGGTCCACGCGCTCAACTCGGCGTCGGTCTCTTCTATGCCGCGAGCGCGGCGCTGGCGTTTGCGGCGATCGAACTCGCCGGCGGCGGCGCCGTCGCGCTCGTCGGCTGGCTCGCTTTTTGCAGCCATCTCGCCTGGCAGGTCATGAGGATCGAAGGCGCCGACCCGGCGACGGCGCTCAGGCTCTTTCGCTCCAACCGCGACGCGGGGTTCATCCTGTTCGCCGGGATCGCGCTCGAGGGGTGGCTGGGATAGCGGCTGGGGCGTCCAAATGGCCGGAAGCGGCTTGATCGGCGCCGGACATTCGAGTTCGCTGTCGAGCGGCGACAAGCCTCAAGACCGATGGGCCGCCCGATGGATGACAGACTGTTCCCCGCCCGCCCGATCCTCGCGGTTTCGGCGGCGGTGTTTCGAGACGGCCGGGTTCTCATCGTGCGGCGGGCCCGGGCGCCGCTGATCGGCCATTTCAGCCTGCCGGGCGGCGTGGTCGAAGCGGGCGAGACGCTCGCCCAAGCGGTGGCGCGCGAACTTGAGGAGGAAGTCGGCGTCAGCGCCCGGATCATCGCCTTCAACCGGCATGTCGAGGCGATCGCCCATGAGGGCGACCGGGTCCGGACGCATTTCGTCATCGCCTCGTTCGTCGCCCGCTGGACGGCGGGCGAGGCCAGGGTCAGCGACGAAGTCGACGCCATCGACTGGATCGATCCGGACGGAGCGCCGCCTTCGCCGACCACGCCGGGCTTAAGCGAAATTCTCGCGAACGCGGCGCGGATTGAAAGACTGCACGCGTGAGCTGCGCCACCTTCGCCCAGTTGGGCTTAAGCCAGCGCAAGATTGGAGCGGTCGTCGGTCACGCCCACGTCATTGCGAGAAGCGGAGGGACAAAGCAATCCAGTAGTCCTGGGCGATGGGCGGCTCTGGATTGCTTCCCCCCGGGTCAAGCCGAGGGGTCGCAATGACGGCCGCCATCTGGTCCAAACGAGCCAGCTCTAAAACGTCCGCAAAACCTCGTCGTGGGTTGTGCCGGCAATAAAGAATGGAGTGGCTTCGATCGCCATTTGGAGAAACTCGGGGTCGGAATTGATCTCTTGATGGGCGAGTTCATATCCCTGCAGATCATCGTGCTGGGAAGACCAGAATATCCGGGTTGGATTGCCCGCGATTGGACGGCTGGCGGTAATCGTCACCTTGTGCTTATCGCGAATCAGTTTGGTCGCCTTGTTGACAAAGGCGATCGCATCGCCGGCTTTTCCCGCCGCAATGGCCGCGCTGCGAATCCAGATTATCATGGCAGCTTCCTCGTTTGGTTACTCGTGGACATGAGCGGTCGAGATGGCGCCGTCGCACTTGTCGTCATCGTAGGGCGACGCGACGAACCATGGCTTCGCTCGCGATAACCGGCTCTCTCCACTTTTCTGTATCATGTGATACACAAAGTCAGTAAAAGCGAGAGCAAGAGTTGTCAAGCGATTTTTTATCGCTAGCTACAAAATAAGGAGGCCGATTTGGCGCGCGCCCTGGAATTCGACTACGCGGACGCTCTCGAGCGGGCGACCCGAGCGTTTTGGCGGACCGGATACGTCAACACCTCGCTTCGCGATTTGCTCAAGGCGATGGGCATCGGCGAAGGGTCGTTCTACAACACGATGAAGAGCAAGAAAAACGCGTATATCGAATGCCTCAAGCATTATGACGCGACGGTCAATCTGAGGCGCGTCGAGGCATTCGCTTCCGCGCCGACCGCCGCGCTGGGCGTGAGAGCGTTCTTTCAGACGATTTTCGATTGTCTGGACGACCCCGAAGCGCCGCGGGTCTGTCTGACGGCGAGTTCGCTCTCGCCTGACGTGTTGGCGGAGCCGGAGCTGCGGCGATACATCGAGGAGCAGGTGGCGGGGTGGGCAGAGCAGATGGCCGAGCGATTCGCGGCCGAAAAGGAACGAGGCTGGCTGCCGGAAAGCTTTGATCCGGAAGCGGTCGCGCCGATTATAGTAACTTACGTCCAGGGCTTGTGGCGGATTGCGCTGGTGTCTTACGACCGGCGCCGATTGGAAGCTCAGGCCGAGACATTTTTGAAGGCGCTCGGATTGTAGGCAGGCGAGGTTCTGCGAAGGGAACCTTCATCCCTCAGAACGGTTTGTCTTGCGGTCCAACAACCATAGGAGTGGATCGTGGACAAGGAACACGTGAAGGGCGCGGTCGAGAAGGCGAAGGGCGCCGCCAAGGACGCATTCGGCAAAATGACCGACGACAAGCAGATGCAGGTCGAAGGCAAGATCGACAAGGCCAAAGGCGCGGCGCGCGAAGCCCTTGGCGACGCCAAGGACGCTGCTCGCAGGTCCGAACGAGACGCCAAGCACTGAGCTTAGCAAAATCCTGGAGAGGCCGCCCACGGGCGGCCTTTTTCTTTCAGCCAGAACGAGGAGTGCGCAATGCAACCGGACAAGAGCATGCCCGCCATCAGTAAGCCGCCCGAGGACGGGAAGACTGTTCAGGCGGAAGCCCAGTCCGACACAGAGCCGTTCGACGCGGACAGCGGATCACTGCCCGGTTTGCGGAAAGCGTCGGAAGACTTGAAGGCGAAGATCGCCGAGGCGAAGCGCCGCAACGATATGCCGGTCGACTCGGCGCTCGGAAATCCCGGCTGGGAACGAAGCGTCGCCGATGGCCGCCTCGACGTTCCCGACGAGGACGACGACTGATCGCGGGACGCGCCTTCTATCCCGCCTTTTTGGTCGCGCCGGGCTTCGCCGGTTGTTTCTCCGCCGCTGCCTTCGCAGGCGCGCCGCCAGCGATAGGCAACAGCATTTCGCGCTGGTCCAGGTTGCGGTTCGCCGCCTTCTTGCCCTTGGACGCCGCGGCAGGCTTCGCTGCTGTAACCGGCTGCGTCGCGGGCGCGGGCTTGATCGCCGCGGTTGGCTTCGGCTGAGCTTCCTTGGCCCTCTCGATGCTCTGACGAAGCGCCGCCATCAAATCGGTGCCGGCGACGATCCTCGGCAGCTCGCGCTGCTTGGAAACCGGCATCCCCGCCTTCTTCTCGTTCAGCATGGCGACGATCGCCTCTTCGTAGCGGTCGTGAAAATTGGAGGCGTCGAATTTCGCCGCCTTGGTCTCGAGAATGTGCTCGGCGAGGGCAAGCATGTCGTTCGGAATCTTGACCTCGCCGATGTCGCCGAAATAGATCTCCTCGTCGCGAACCTCGTAAGGGTATCTCAGCGTCGTGCCGAGCAGGCCCTTCCCCCGCGGCTGGAGCATGATGACGCGCTCGCGCTTCGACAGGACGACCCGGCCCAACGCGACCATGCTCTTGTCGCGCATGGCGTCGCGAATGACCGCGAACGCCTCGAGAGCGACCTTGTTCTCCGGAATCAAATAGTACGGGCTGTCGACATAGCGCTCGTCGATCTCCGATTTGGGGACAAAGGAATCGATGTCGATCGTGTGGCTGCTCTCGATCGCGATCGCGTCGATGTCTTCGTCCTCGACCCTCAGATAGACGCCCTTGTCGACTTCGTACCCGCGTCCCTTGTCGTCCGGATCGATCGGCTCGCCGGTCTCTTCGTCGATGAGTTGCTGGCGGAGGCGGTTGCCGGTTTTCTTGTTGATCTGGCGGAAAGCGACCCGTTCTCCCGACGACGTCGCGGTGTAGAGCGCGATCGGGCAAGAGACGAGGGAAAGCTTGAGGTAACCCTTCCAATACGGGCGCGGCGGGGCCATGGGAACTCCTACTCAACGCGGACTTTGGGCTTTTATAGCACGCCGGTCATGCAACCTGCGAGTCGTACCCCAATGAAGAGGTCACGTCGCGACGTTTGGCCGGGCCTAACGTTCTGGACGCGCCGGATGTTCCAGGCCGGCTACTTCCGCCCCCCGGACAAGAAGGCCTGGAAGGCTTTGCGCGCCTCGTCGGACTTGAGCGCCTCGGCGAAGGCGTGCATCTCCTCGGCCATGCGCGCTTTCAGCGCCTTGGCGTCGCCGCGCATGAGGCGCCGCGTGGCGAGCAGAGCCGCGCGAGGCTTGGCCGCGAGCGCCGCCGCCTTGGCCATGGCATGCGCAATGAGCTCGGCCTGAGGCACGAGGGCGTTGACGAGGCCGAGCGCGCGCGCCTCCTTGCCGTCAAACGGCTCGGCGAGCAGGAGGAATTCCGCCGCTTTTGCGCGCCCGAAGCGTTGCGGCGCCAGAAGCGACGAGCCGGCCTCCGGCACCAGTCCAAGGTTGACGAAAGGCATCTGGAAGCGCGACTCGGGGGTCGCGTAGACGAGATCGCAGTGAAAGCAAAGCGTCGTTCCGATGCCGATGGCAAGGCCGTCGACCGCCGCGACGAGCGGCTTTTCAAACTCCGCGAGCTTGCGGGTGAACCGCCAGGCCGGAAAGTCGCCGCCCTCGCGCGAAGCGGCGGCGAGAAAATCGCCGAGGTCGTTGCCGGCGGTGAACACGCCCCCCTTGCCGCTCAGCACAAGAGCGCGGACGCTCGAGTCGCGCTCGGCCGCCTCGAAGGCCTCGATCAGCGCTTCGTACATCGCCCCGGTGATCGCGTTCTTTTTCTGCGGCCGGGCGAAGGCCGCCGTCATCACCGCGCCCTCGCGGCCGACCTCGACATCCTGGGTCATGCGCTGTCCTTCAAGATCGTCTCATAGGATTGGAGCGGCGCGCAGCCCGACGCGATGGCGCGCGCCAGTCCCGGCGCGGCGACCGCCAGTTTTTCGGCAAAGAAGCGGGCGAGGCCGACGCGCCCGAGCTCGCCTCTGTCGCCGCCTTCGGCAAGCGCCTCGGCGGCAAGTCCCGCTTTGGCCAGGCAGGCGCCGCCGAGCGTGAGCCCGAACAGGCGAAGATAGGGAGACGCGCCCGCAAGGGCGGAATAGGGATCGGCGGCGGCCCAATCCAGCATCAGGCGCGTCGATTCATCGAGCGCGTCAGAAGCCTCAGCGAGCCGCTCCGCCGTCGCGCCAAAGCCTGCCCCGCCGCGCCCCGCGACGTCGCTCGCCACCCGGCGGATTCCGGCGATCTCGTCGCGCACCGTTTCGCCGTTGGCCAGCGGCAGCTTGCGGCTCACGAGGTCGATCCCATGGATGCCGTTCGCGCCTTCGTAGATCGCGGCGATGCGCGAATCGCGCATGTGCTGGGCCGCCCCCGTCTCCTCGATGAATCCCATGCCGCCGTGGACCTGAACGCCGATCGAGGTCGCCTCGTCGCCGATGTCGGTCGAGAACGCCTTGGCGATCGGCGTCAACAGCGCGGCGCGATTGGCGGCGGCGGTCCGCTCGCCGGCGGCATGGGCGTGATCTGCGAGGTCGAGCGACACGCCGGTCAGGCAGCAGATCCCGCGCGCGGCCTGGACATTCGCCTTCATCGTCATCAGCATCCGCTGGACGTCGGCGTGCTCGATGATCGGGCTCATGCCGTCGCCGCCATTCATGCCCCGGCCCTGGCGGCGCTCGCGGGCGTAAGACAGCGCCTGCTGATAGGCGCGCTCGCCGATCGCCACGCCTTGCGTTCCGACCGCGAGCCGCGCGGCGTTCATCATCACGAACATCGCGGCGAGGCCGCGATTCTCCTCGCCCACCCGCCACGCCTTCGCGCCCTCGGCGTCGCCATAGACCATGACGCAGGTCGGAGACGCGTGAATGCCGAGCTTGTGCTCGATGCCGGCGCAGCGCAGGTCGTTGCGCTCGCCGAGCGACCCGTCGGAATTGACGAGGAATTTCGGCGTCAGAAAGAGCGTGAGGCCGCGCGTTCCGGCAGGCGCGCCGGGCAGCCGGGCGAGGACGAGATGGACGATATTCTCCACCATGTCGTGCTCGCCGTAGGTGATGAAGATCTTCTGCCCGAACAGGCGATAGCTTCCGTCCCCGGCGCGTTCCGCCCGGGTCCTGACCGCGTTGAGGTCGGAGCCCGCCTGCGGCTCGGTGAGGTTCATCGTCCCGGTCCACCGGCCGCTGATCATCGGGGCGAGATAACGATCGAGCAGCTCGCGCGAGCCCGACGCCTGGAGCGCGTGGACGGCGCCCTCGGTGAGCAGCGGACAGAGGGCGAAAGCCATCGACGCGCCGTTCCAGATCTCGGTGCAGGCGACGTTGACGAGATGGGGCAGGCCCATGCCGCCGAACTCGACCGGCGCGGAGACGCCGTTCCAGCCCGCCTCCGCCCATCCCCGATAGACATCGGCGAAGCCCGCCGGCATCGTCACCAGGCCGTTCTCGTAGCGCGCGCCGGCAAGATCGCCGGGGCGGTTGAGCGGCGCGATCTCCTCGGTGGCGAAGCGCCCGGCTTCGGCGACGATCGCCGATACGGCGTCCCAATCGAGATCGCCGGCCAGCCCCTGGCGGATCATGCCCGGAAGGTCGGCGACTGCGTTGAGCGAAAACAGGATATCGCCGACCGGCGAACGATAAGGCATTTCTCGCTCCTCCACGTCGCCGAGATGGTCGGCGATCGGCTGCCGCCCCGATGGTTGCGAAGCTTATGTACAGTCGGGTTGGCGCGCAATGCGCAATGCCGACGCATGCGAGGGTGGCGCCTCGCAAGCTATTCGACTATTGCGGCGCGCACCCGCACCCTCATCCTGTGGGGCGAGGCGAAGCCTCGCGTCTCGAAGGATGCTCCAGACGTCTACGCCGCCCTGGCGCTTTCTGGATCGTCCTTCGAGGCCCCTCCGGGGCGCCTCTGGACGAGGGGCGCGGGTTCCGAGTTATGCGAGAGACGCGGACTTATGGCGCCGAGGTCCAAGACAACCCGCCTGGCGGCGGCCAGCCCCGGCTCGATCGCCGCCGCGGCCGCATGCCTGCGCGCGGGCGGCCTCGTCGCCGTGCCGACCGAGACGGTCTACGGCCTGGCGGCCGACGCAACCTCGGATGCGGCCGTCGCGACGATCTACGCCGCCAAGGACCGGCCGGCGATCAACCCGCTGATCGCCCATGTTCTCAACCTCGAGGCGGCGCGCGAGCACGCCGTCTTCGGCCCGGAGGCCGAACGGCTCGCCAACGCGTTCTGGCCCGGACCGCTCACTCTGGTCCTGCCAGTCGCGCCGACCTGCCGGATCAGTCTGCTCGCGCGCGCCGGTCTCGACACCGTGGCGCTGCGCTCGCCGGCGCATGAAGCGGCGCGCGCGCTGATCGAAGCGGCGGGCGCGCCGCTCGCCGCCCCCTCCGCCAATCGATCGGGCCGGGTCAGCGCGACGACCGCCGCCCACGTCGTCGCCGATCTCGACGGCAGGGTCGACTGGATCCTTGACGGAGGCCCGTGCCGCTATGGCCTCGAATCGACGATCGTCGAAATTGTCGCCGGCCTGCCTCGATTGCTGCGTCCGGGAGCGATCACCCGCGAGGCGATCGAATCCGCGCTCGGTTCGCCGATCGAGTCGGCCGGCGGGTCGCCAACGGCGCCGAACGCGCCCGGACAACTGGCGTCGCATTACGCGCCCAACGCCGATCTTAGACTGGGCGCCGCCGACGCCCGCGCGGATGAGGCCGCGCTCGATTTCGCCGGCTTGCTCAAGGAGAGCGCGGCAGGCGCGCGGCTCGATCTCTCGCCAGCCGGAGACCTCATCGAGGCTGCATCGCATCTGTTCTCCTATTTGCGGACGCTCGACGCCGGCGGCGCGGCGCGGATCGCAGTCGCCCCGATCCCGGACTATGGGCTTGGGGCGGCGATCAACGATCGGCTCCGGCGGGCGGCCGCGCCCAGGACCGGCTAAGGGGCCGCGGGATCGGACCAACCTTGTGCTTTTTCGGCGCGTAGTTTGTAATGCAGAGGGTAAGCTTGGGCGTACATTGGCGAAATTGCCGCGCCGCATGGCGTCGGCGGGGATGAGCGGCGACCGGTCGAAGGCGGCATGAACTCGGATTTGAGCTGGGACGAATTTCGCCTGGTCAAGTCGATCGCCGACGCGCGGTCGCTGGCCGGGGCCGCCGAACGTCTGGGCGTCAATCAATCGACGGTCTATCGGCGGCTGGCGGCGCTTGAGGCCGCGGTCGGCACCCACCTCTTCGACCGTTCCCGCGCCGGATACGAGCCGACCTCTGCGGGCGAGGACATGATCGCGCTGGCGGCGACGATGGCCGCTTCGATCATCGAGTTCGAGCGCCGGATCGCGGGGCGCGACGTCAAGCCGACAGGCGAACTCTCCGTCACCGTGCCCATGGGCATCGGCCTGCACTTCATGCCCGCGATCGTCGCCCAGTTTCAGGCCTCAAATCCGGGCGTGATCGTCGAATTGATCCTATCGAACCAGGCGCTCGACCTCTCCCGGCGCGGCGTCGACGTCGCCGTCAGGTTGACCAACGATCCGCCGGAAACCCTGGTCGGCAGGCGAATCTGCACCGCGCGATGGTGCGTCTACCGCCGGCGCGACACGGCGGCGGAGGCCGAGGCCAACGCGACCGAATCGACCGCCTTCGTCGGC
>Ga0209139_10000711_pt1 | contig 11878 bp, 10 predicted proteins | sample BogFormECP14_OM3_FD_188246 | JGI IMG/M metagenome (GOLD analysis project Ga0209139, IMG submission 188246) | Bog forest soil microbial communities from Calvert Island, British Columbia, Canada - ECP14_OM3 (SPAdes) (version 2) | ecosystem: Environmental > Aquatic > Freshwater > Wetlands > Bog ...
AGTGCGTTTCGTTGTCAGTGTCGTTTTCACACCGACGCGTGGGGTCATCCATCCTAGCTTCCCTCTCAGAGGCAGGTGGGAACGAATTGCGAAAAGTGGTGAGCAAGCCCCTTCCCCCTCGCTCACCTCTCTTCTCAACTCGTCATGTGAAACGCACTCATGCCCCCTCTAATGCACGGGCAGCACCAATGTCGCCTGCGCTTGAGGTCACGCCCAAGTCATTCATTAACAAACACTTGCCTCGATTAGTGCCGCAGCTGCCTCGTCCAAGAGCCGTCCCTCTAATCCACTTTGGAACTCGTCAAAACGGATTCGGGAATGATGTGCTTCGTCCAGCGGCCCTCGAACCGCTGCACCCAGTTCCATTACCCAAGTAACAAAATTTTCAGCCTTCGCGCGCTATCGGTTTTATGGGCAGGTGCCCCCAGAATCAGGGAATGCAGAGCTTTCATGTTATCCAGTCGCCTCGGCGGATTCTTCCATCCGGAGCCATCTTCTTACTCGCGTGTTTTCTTGCTTCTGCGCTCGCTTTGTACGCGGACACACCGGCCGAATTGCGGGCTGCGGCTGTCGGTACCTGCTATTGCCACTGCGCGGAATCGAGCGCGCATCGCGCCTGCGTGAAAATGTGTGACGCTCCGAAGTACGTTACGCCGCGGTGGGCGACAACCTGCGCCAAGCCGCGAATGAAGCTGCCTCTCCAGAAGGAAGATGCCGGGCCCCGGTTTCCCCGCCCCGGTCGGGAGGAGAGAGTGCAGATTCAAAAGCCCGCAACTGCTAGTTAGGCCGAGGTTTGCGATCTCTACGCCGAAGTTTCCACGTGCACGGCTGGCATGGCAGAGGGATCGGCGGTCTGCTCACCCAAGAGCTTGGCTAAGATCTCTGGAATCTCGAAGATAGCGCGATTGTTGAGCGCGGCGACATTTTTTCGGAATTCCGCAAGCCGCGCAGGTTCAAGCATTTGGCGTACCCCGTCGATGACCTCGCCGAAATTCTTCAGGACGATGCCAACGCGCTTTTCCGTAACCCATTCCGCGTTATATCGTTCTTGCGGCAGGGTCCAGGAATTGCACTCGATGAGCACCGGAAGCTTGCGCACCATGGCTTCAGCAATGCTTCCGGGGCCGGGCTTGCCAATCAAGAAATCGGCGGCGCGCATGAGTCTGTGAACTTCCTTCGTAAAACCAACAATGTGCACGGGCATTTTCCATTTTTGACCGCGCAGTTTTGCGGCGAGAGCTTCGTTGCGCCCGCAAATCAGGATCAGTTGCAGGGGCAACCCCGCGGCGTCTAACCGTTGCGTTATGTCATACATGACTTTTGAGCCGTAGCCGCCGAAAAGCACAATGGCGGTGGTCCGGTCGGGCTGTAATTCCATCTCCTTGCGCAGAGCGACCGGATTGACCTTTTCTTCGACGTAAAAATCCGGGCGCAGAATCATGCCAGATGCTTGAAAGATATGAGCTTCGTCGTGGCCGAAGGCGCGCGCCTGGTCGGCCGCTTTTTCCGTGCCAGCGATGACGTACTGCTCCTTGATCGGCTCGATCCAGAACCGTGGCGGATAGTCGGCCAAGTCGGTTATGAGGGTCACAAAGGGACGACCTGGGTAAACGGCGCCCCAACTTTCCGAAATCTCGCGATTGAAGTGAGGAATGACCGAAACGAGAAGATCGGCAGGATGTTCGCGCCAGTATTCTTCGAGCAGCCGGACCATCGGGCCGTGAAGAAGCCGAATCGTAAGCTGAAGCACCTTCAGCAGATGCCTGCTGCCGAGGGTCCAGCCGTTCTCCAGCATGATGTTGTATTGCTGCTGGATGCGAATGCCGGTGAGTTTGCGAAGGACGTCCAGCTGATCGGTCAAGTCCTGGAATTGCACGAGGTCCACCTGCCAGTCCCGGCCTGGCTGCGCCGCAATGGTCTGGAGGGCAATGGCGGCATTTCGGTGTCCGCCGCCGGCGTCATGGAAGACAACCTGGATCTTTTTCATGATTTAGATTGTGCCATACGCTTAATGTTCGCCGCGAAGAGCAAGCACCATGCCATGTGGATAACTAAGGAAGTCCAATGTGTTCAAGCAGTTCCATGGGCACATTCACGTACAATTCGCGACCTCTTCACAGGCTGTTCATATCCTCAGTTAACAATAGTTTCATGCGCTGCGACCTCCACGTTCACTCGATCGCCTCTGGCATGTGTAACACTCCGATTCTGAACCGGATCTGCCGCGAGTCGTACAACCAACCTGCGGAAGTGTATACCCGGTTGAAACAGCTTGGGATGTCCATCGTGACCCTAACGGACCATGACTCCATTGACGCCGGCGAATCTCTCCGGAAACACCCGGATTTCTTCCTCAGCGAGGAAGCAACCGTGAAGATGCCCGGTGGAACCGAGATGCACCTCGGTGTCTACGGCATCAGCGAACGCGACCATCTTGAAATTCAGCGGCGCCGCAAAGACTTTGTTTCGCTGATGATGTATCTCACAGAAAAGAAGCTGTTTTTCAGCGTAAACCATGTGTTCTCCGGACTGACGGGCAAGCGGCTCACTGAGGACTTCTGCTGGTTTGCCTCTTACGTGCCGGCGTTTGAATCGCGCAACGGCCAAATGTGGCCGAAAGCGAATGAGAGCGCAGCGCGGCTGGCTTCGCGCCTGGGCAAGATCGAAGTCGGCGGCAGCGATTCGCACACCATCGCGGGCGTTGGGCGCACGTTCACGGAGGTGCCCGGCGCGCGCACTGCCGAAGAGTTCCTGAGCGGCCTCCGGCAGGGCAAAGGACAGGTTCACGGCCAGCATGGCAGCTACCTGAAGTTGACCGCCGACGTGTTCAGCATCGTGTGGTCCTTGTGGATGGAAAAGCCGTGGACTCTGGCACTTATGCCCCTTTTCCCACTGGTTCCGCTGTGTACCGCGGGCCATTGGATGAACGAGATCCGCTTCTGCCGAAAGTGGTCGGCGGCGCTGGAAGGCGTCGAGAAGCGCCAACGGATGTTCTGGGATATGGATTCTAGCTTCGAGGCCAACTGGGGCTAGATGGGCTAAAAACCATGGCTGTCGCGCGCACTGTCTGGGGATTCATCGAACGGCGGGATCATCGGCTGATGAGGCGGATGAACCGCTGGCGAGCGCCGCGGTGGGTGCGCCTGTGGATGATCCTGGCCACGCGAATGGGCGACGGTTGGCTGTGGTACGGGCTAGCGATCATGCTGCTGATCGATGGTGGCCCGCAAAAATTCTCCGCGATCGGCGCAGCGGGAGCCGCCGCCGTTATCGGGATTTTCGTCTTCAAAGCATTGAAAAGACTGAGCCAACGTCCCCGGCCTTGTCAGTTCGAGCCGCATTGCTGGTCTAAAGTTCTGCCTCCGGATCGTTTCTCATTTCCATCGGGCCACACGATGACGGCTTTCTCGATCGCGCTGGTCGTGAGTTACTTCTACCCTTCGCTTGAGGCGCCGCTCTTCTTTCTGGCGCTGAGCATCGCGGTTTCCCGTATCGTGCTCGGAATGCACTTCTTAAGTGACGTGCTGGCTGGCATGGTTTTGGGCGTGGCGCTCGGGTGCGCATCCATTACGACGTTTGCATCGCTCGGTTGGGTTTAGGGCGAGCCGCTTCGCCCGTTCGACGACACAACTCTCACATCCTAAAGAATCTGGAAGCTGAGTTTGCGGAGGCGCTGCGTCGGCCTCTATAACGGCTTCGGGTGGGCTGCTAGAGCTTCGCGGAACGCGGCTAGATTGCTCTTATCCACCGTGGCTGTGCCGGTGTCGATCCAGGCTGGCAGAGGCGGCGCGGGAGCGGTGCGCCAGTCCTTGAACTCATGGACGGCGTTGTGATGCAGGTCGTCGGCGAACTTCAGGCCGTAGTAAGCCATGATGTAGGGCTTCTGTACGATGGTGGCGTTAATCCATCCCTTTTCAATGGCATCCAGCGTTTCCGGGTCTTTGTCGAAGGCGACGACCGCGACCTTGCCGGTCAAATCCAGGCGGTGGAGGGCTTCGGCTACTCCGGAGCCGCCAGAAGCTTCGAGGCAAATCACGCCATCGACCTTTTCTTTCTTCGCCAAGAGGGCTGAGAGGGCGTCATTGGCATTGCGAGAATCCCCTTTGTCGTCAATCGTCTGCACGATCTTGATGCCAGGATATTTTTTCAGGCCTTCGGTAACTCCGCGAACGCGTTCGTCCAAGTTGGACTGTCCGGGGATGGTGATCACGACTACCTGCCCCTGGCCTTTGAGAATGTCGGCCATGCGTCTGGCGCTTTCCTGGCCAGCGCGGAAGTTGTCGGTTCCCACGAAGAGGACGCGGCGGGAATCGGGCGCGTCGGCGTCGATGCAAATAACCGGGATGCCTTGGAGTACGGCGCTATCAATCGCAGGCTTCAGGAGCGACTGGCTCATCACCGAAACAAGAATCCCGGCGGGGTGCAGAGCGACAGCCTTTTGGAACGAATCCAGCTCTTCCTGCGGGTTGAGCGTGGTGGGACCGTCCATCTCCGCCTTGACACCCATGCCTGTGGCAGCGTCGCGCAGGCCGGCCTCGGCTTCCTGCCAGTAGGGCAAATTGATATTCGCGGAGATCAAATAGTATTGCTCTTCTTTCTGGTGATAGGGCTCCTGGCACGCGGCAAGCGCGGCGCCAAGAATGACAGCCGAAAACGCGAGAGTTTTGGAATGGAGTTTCACGGAGGCCTCCTTTGCACAAAGTAGCGGCTCGGGATCGACAAACACAAAAAACAAGAGACCCGAACTTCTGGCGCAAGAGGGTACCACAAGATTTGGATGGTATGAGCGCCAAGGGTGCAAAAGTCCGGATGGGCGAAACGCGAACGCACGTTCGCTTGCGGGCCCGAGCGCCACGCAGTTATGCGGCAAGTGAATCCTCTTTCGTGTGGCCTTCGTCTGCTAAGCTACCGCTCGATGCCGAGCCGGTATGTTCTTGAAATCAGCGTGGAGAGTGTTGCGGCAGCCGCAGCGGCTGAACGTGGCGGAGCGCAGCGGGTCGAACTCTGCAGCAGTCTCCGACTGGGCGGGCTGACGCCTAGCCCCGGGTTGATGATGGAGGCACGCGCGAACTTGCAGGTTCCGATTTTTGCGATGATCCGGCCACGCGCAGGGGACTTCGTGTATTCGGACGACGAATTTGCAACGATGCGTGGGTCCATTCATCTCGCCAAACAGATGCAAATGGACGGGTTGGTGATGGGATTGCTGCGCGCGGAGGGTCAGATTGATATCGATCGCTCCCAGGATTTGATCGAATGCGCGTCGCCGCTGCCGGTGACGTTTCATCGCGCGTTCGATGAGTGCCGCGATTTGCAAGAGGCGCTGGGGGACGTGATCAAAACGGGCGCAGCGAGACTGCTTACGTCCGGCGGGAAGCAGACGGCGCCGGAAGCGTTGGAATTGCTTGGTGATCTGGTTCGAATTGCGGGCGAGCGGTTCATCGTGATGCCGGGAAGCGGATTGCACACGGGGAATATTCGAGCGGTCGTTGCAAAAACAGGCGCTCGTGAGTATCACGCGGGCTTGAGCTCAGTGGTTGCGGACCCCGGGAAGGAGCTCGGCGGATTCGAACGAGAAGTCAGAAAGATGGCATCGGCGCTCGCCGCGACCGATTGATCGTCCCGCAGCACAAACTCAGAGCCCGTAGAAATTTCCAGGGCATCGAGCGCTCCGCAGGTGCGTTCTCGCGTCTCAGCAAAATAAAAAAGGGCGGGGCAAGCCCCGCCCCTACAAATCATCGGGAGCGTTTTGGTCAAGCCTTTTGGGCTTGGCGGCGGAGGAATGTCGGGACGTCGAGGTCGTCCGCGGGAACTTCGCGGCTTACTTCGCGAATGTTTTGCTGGACCTGGTGGACGACGTTAGGCAGCGTCTGTTGCTGTGGAATGGGTTCTTCCACTTCGCGGCCCGCTTTCCACGTTTTCGGTAGGAAGGACGGCTTTTGCACCGCATTCTTTTTGTTGGCGTCCTTGAAGCCAGCGGCGATGACCGTGATTTTCACGGCGTCTTTCATGGAGTCGTCCATCACCGCGCCGAAGATGATGTTGGCGTTTTCGTGCGCGGCTTTTTGGATGACCGACGAGGCTTCGTGCACTTCATGCAGCGTCAGGCTGGAGCTCCCGGAAATATTGATGAGGATGCCTTGCGCACCTTGGATGGAGTTGTCTTCGAGGAGCGGGCTGGAAATGGCGCGGTTGGCGGCGTCGATAGCGCGATTCGTTCCGGTGGCGATGGCGGTACCCATGACGGCGTAGCCCTGGCCGTGCATGATGGCTTTCACGTCGGCAAAGTCGCGGTTGATGATACCCGGGACGGTAATGATGTCCGAGATGCCCTGAACCGCTTGGCGCAGAATGTCGTCGGCGATGCGGAACGCGTCGAAGAAACTGGTGCCGCGCTCCACGGTGTCCATCAGGCGCTCGTTGGGAATCACGATCACCGTGTCGACGCAGCCGATGAGTTCCTGCAGAGCCTGTTCCGCTTGCAGCATGCGGCGCTTGCCTTCGAACGCGAACGGTTTGGTGACAACTGCGACGCTCAACGCGCCGAGTTCGCTGGCGAGCGAAGCTACCACGGGCGCGGCGCCGCTGCCGGTGCCTCCGCCGAGGCCGGAGGTGATGAAAATCATGTCCGAGCCTTCGAGGGCTTCGATAATTTTGTCGGTGTCTTCGAGAGCAGCCTTACGGCCGACTTCGGGATTGGCTCCGGCGCCGAGTCCCTTGGTCAGTTTCGCGCCGAGCTGCAATTTCGTCGGGGCCTGCGACAGCTTGAGCGCCTGCAGATCCGTGTTCGCGGTGATGAACTCCACGCCCTCGACTTTCGCGCGGATCATGCGGTTGATCGCGTTGCACCCGCCGCCGCCCACGCCGATGACTTTAATCTTCGCGGGCTGCAGCTCTTCGCTGAAGCTCATGCGAATTCCTGCTTCTTTCGTTGTCATGCGTCCCTCAGCCTTCTCCACGTTTGCGGTGCTGCGCTCGGGCAGGCTCACGAGGCACCGGCGAACATGGACTTCAATTTGGAAACTAGATTTGCAGCGCGCTGCGGTGCGTTGCGCCGCGTTTTCGCGCCGTACATCACCAAACCAACGACGGTTGCATATTCCGGCTGCGCTACCTGTTCCGGCAGATCAGCCAAACCCTTGGGCTCCGCGATGCGCGCAGGCAAATGGAACGATTGCTCGGCGAGTTCGATCAAGCCTGTGAGGCGCGCGCCGCCTCCGGCGAGCACGAAGCCCGCGGGAATTTGCCGATCCAGGCCGGAACGTTGGAGGTCGTCACGGATGAGCGAGAGCAACTCCATAGCGCGTGGCTCAATGATGTCGGTGAGCATGCGCGCGAAGATGGTGCGCGGAGGGCGGTCGCCTACGCTGGCAATTTCAATCGCGGTGTCTTCGTGAAGCTGCGAAGAGGCGGCGCAGGCGTGGCGGCGCTTGATTTTTTCGGCTTCGGGGATGGGCGTGCGCAAGCCGACGGCAAGATCGTTGGTGAAATGGTCGCCGCCTACCGGAACAGCGCTGGTGTGGCGCACAACGCCGCCGCCGTAGACGATCAGTTCCGTGGTGCCACCGCCGATGTCGAGGAGGCAGCAGCCGAGTTCCCGCTCGTCTTGCGTGAGGCAGGATTCGGCGGAGGCCAGCGGCTCGAGGACAGTGTCGCTGACGAGGATTCCGGCGCGATTTGCGGCAGTGACTAGATTTTGCGTGGCAGCGATGGACGAGGTTACGAGATGGACGTTGGCTTCGAGACGCTGGCCAACCATGCCGACCGCGTCACGGATGCCATCTTGCGCATCAACCATGAATTCGTGTGGCAGGACGTGCAAGACTTCGCGGTCTTCGGGAAGCGTGATGTTGCGTGCGGCATCAACGGCGCGCTTCACATCGTCGCGCTCGATGTCGCGGGAACGGTTGCCGAGCGTGATACCGCCACGACTGTTGACGCCGCGAACATGGCCGCCGGCTACACCGATCACAGCTGATTCCACCGGAACGTTGGCTACACCTTCGGCTTCTTCAACGGCACGGCGAATGGAGCTAACCGTGGAATCGAGATTGACGATGAGGCCTTTGCGCAGGCCCTTCGATTCGGCTGCGCCCAGCGCCAAAAATTTCACCAGTTCGCCGTCGATTTCCGCAATCAGCGCGCATGTTTTCGTGCTGCCAACGTCCAGCCCTATGATGTAACGATCTTTTTTTGCCAAGCCGCCGCCCCCACCTTGGAACCCTTAATTTCTAAGCTTCGCCGCGCTCGTGCTGTTCTCCGCGTTCACCACTACTTGCCGCGAATACTGCAAATCGATGGACTGCACGCGCCCTGCGTTTGCCTGCCACTGCGCGAAATTCTCCACGAGCATCCGGTACTTGCCGGTGAAATCGTTGCTGCCGAAGTGAATCGTTACGGCTTGCGCGTCGGCTGCGGAAGCGAGGCCGGTCATGACGACGCGGAGGTCTTTCGCGTTGGAGAGGTCGACTTCACTCACACGGTCAGACGATTCGGCGCGCACCAAATCCGCGTCGCGCAGAAATTCCTGATAGGTCTGCATGCGTTTTTCGCGCTCTTCGCGGGGCATGCTGTCGGGGAGGCCGGTCACGATGGGAAAACGCAGATCTTCGCCCTCCGGACGGTCCAGAATGACGCCGTGCGCGTCGATCAGGGCTAGGTCGCCGCCGTTGCGCAAAAAGGCGATGGGCGTGCGCTCGGTGAGTTCTACGCGAATGCGGTTCGGTAAGATACGCTGCACGCTCGCAGATGCGACCCACGGCAGCTGCTCGAGTTGGCTGCGACGCGCATCGAGCGGAATCCGCAGGACGCTGCGGTTGCGGTCGCGCGCAAACGGCTGCAGAACAGCTTCGCGGCTCACAATGTGATTGCCCGTTAGCTCGACCTGATCGGGCTTGAGCAGAAGGACTTGCGGCGCGTAGAGCAGAAAGCGGCCCGCGACGGTGACCGTGGTGATGGTTGCGGCTCCCGCGATAGTCCAAACCAGGACGCGGCGATAGAACGTCCAGCTCCGCCCGCCAAATTTTTTGCGGCGAATTTCAACCGGCTTTTGCCGGCGCAGATAGCGCGGCTCTTCATCCGCCAGCAGCTCCGGGCGGTACGACTCGGCAGCAGCGGCGGCGGCGTTGCCGCGTTGCATGGCTTTTACCCGTTCCAAACCACCACCTCGTGTTCGAGAAGGATGCCAAACGACTTTTGCACGCGTTCGCGCACGTCGGCGATCAGCGCAACCATGTCTTTCGCGGAAGCTTTGCCAGCATTGACAAAAAAATTGGCGTGGCGGTCGCTCACGCGGGCGTCGCCTACGCTCAGGCCTTTAAGGCCGAGGTCATCGATCATGCGTCCCGCGGACGCGCCTGGAGGGTTTTTGAAAATGCAACCGGCACTCTTCTGGCCGAGCGGCTGGCTGGCTCGCCGCTTCTCGTTGCAGATACGAATTCCTTTTAGAATTTCAGGGTACGGTTTGGAGGGTAATTCCAGCTTCACTGCGAGCATCATATCATCAGGCGCAAAACTTGTGTGCCGGTATTCGAAAGAAATTTGGTCGCCTTCGAGGGTTTCGATTTTGCGGGCAGCGGCCCGGTAAAGTTTTACCTGGCGGACGTAACTGCCGATCTGCATGCCGTAGGCGCCGGCGTTCATGCGCAGGGCGCCGCCGACGGTGCCAGGGACTCCGATGAGGCCTTCCATGCCGCCGAGGTCGTGTTTCGCGCAGTAGGTTACGGTGCGGCCCAGGTCGGCAGCTGCGTCGACTTGGGCGAAATTGCCTTCGACCGTTATATCAGGCTGCGGGGAGCTGAGTTGTAGGACGACCCAGGGGAGTTCGCCATCGCCCACGAGCAGGTTCGAGCCGCCTCCGAGGAACTTGTGCGGGACACTTTGCCCGTCGAGAAGGTTCAGAAGGGCTGGAATCGACTCGTGCTTCGTTATGCGCAGCAAATCGGTCGTGCCGCCGATGCCGAGGGAAGTGAGCTCAGTCAGGGAGGTGCCCGGCTTGAGCTGAACGCCCAATTCCGGCAGCGCCGCGACGATTTTGGGGTTCTCAACGCGCACGGTGTGTCGGATGCTCCGTTCCCAGAAGAACCATCAATTCGTTGCTGGCGCGGCTGACGTTTCCGGCGCCGATGGTCATAATCGCGTCGCCGGGGCGAGCTTCGCGCAGCAGAAATTCGATTCCGTGCTGCATCGACCGGAAATAGTGGACGTTTTTGTGTCCGGCTTCGCGGATGGCCGTGGCCAGCGCCTCACTGGTGATGCCGGGGATTGGCGCTTCGCTCGCGGCATAGATGTCGAGCAGCACGAGCACGTCGGCTTGATTGAAGGCGCGGCAGAACTCGTCCCAGAGATGCTGCGTGCGCGAAAAGCGGTGCGGCTGAAAGAGAACGAGCAGGCGGTTGAACTTGCAGCCACGCGCCGCTTCGAGCGTGGCGCGAATTTCGGCGGGGTGATGGCCGTAGTCGTCGATCACGGTGATGTCGTTCACGATACCCTTCAGGTCGAACCGGCGTCCCACGCCGGTAAATTTCGCGAGTCCTTCGCGTATCAGGTCAGCAGGAACGTTGAGATAAAGCGCGACCGCAGCGGCCGCAGCGGCGTTTCGCACGTTGTGCATTCCCGGCGGATGGGACAAGCGGAACAGGCCGAGGTCTTCGCCGCGGTAGGTCAGGCGAAACTCGCTGTCGAAGCCTTCCAGCTTTACGTCGCTGATAACCAGGTCGGCCTGGCTCGAGGTCCCGTAGGTGATGATGGGACGCTTCACGTTGGGAATAATGGCTTGTACGTTGGGCTCATCGAGGCACAGAATCGCGGCGCCATAGAACGGCACGCGGTTCACGAACTGAATGAAGGCGCTCTGTATGTCTTCCAGCGAGCTGTATTGGTCGAGGTGTTCGCGGTCGATGGTTGTAACGACAGCAACCACAGGCGCGAGCATCAGGAAGCTTCGGTCGCTCTCATCGGCTTCCACGACGAAATACTCGCCTTTGCCGAGACGCGCGGTGGTGCCCGCCTGATTCACCCTGCCGCCAATCACAAAGGTCGGATCAAGATGCGCGGCGTTAAGAACTGAAGCCACCATCGAGGTCGTGGTCGTCTTGCCGTGTGCTCCGGCAACGGCGATACCATATTTCAAACGCATCAGCTCGGCGAGCATCTCGGCTCGCGGGATCACTGGGATTTTTCTTTTGTGAGCTTCGATTAACTCCGGATTGTCCGGTTTGATTGCCGATGAAGTCACGACGACATGGGCGCCTTCTACATTGATGGCCTTGTGGCCTTCCTGAATCGTCGCGCCAAGATTCTGCAAGCGCTCAGTGATGTTTGAAGGCTTCGTATCCGACCCCGAAACGGAATAGCCCAGAGTCAGCAGGACTTCGGCGATGCCGCTCATGCCGATGCCGCCGATGCCCACCAAATGAATACGCTGAAAATTGCGGAATGAGACCATCATGCGGTTGCCCTCTGGCCGAATCCTTGCACGTTGGCGGCCTCTTCTATCAGGTTGACGATGTCCCGCGTAGCGTTGGGACGGGCTATCAAACGAGCTGCGGTCGATTGCTTTTCAATTTGGTCCGGCTGGTCGAGAAGGGAGAAGATCTCGCTGGTTAGCCGCTCGGCGGTTAGTTCTTTCTCAGAAATCAGCCGGCCCGCGCCCGCTCGCTGCATTTCCTGCGCGTTGCGCAACTGGTGGCTGTCGGTGGCGGCTCCGAACGGAATAAAGATGGCGGCACGGCCCGCGGCTGCGATTTCCGCCGCGGTGATGGCTCCTGCTCGGCAGACAATCACATCTGCCCAGGCAAAGCGCTCCGCCATGTTCGTCAGGAAGGGTACGACCTCCGCGTTAATTTCGCGCCGCGCGTAGGCGGTGCGCACCGCATTA
>Ga0209139_10000712_pt1 | contig 11866 bp, 12 predicted proteins | sample BogFormECP14_OM3_FD_188246 | JGI IMG/M metagenome (GOLD analysis project Ga0209139, IMG submission 188246) | Bog forest soil microbial communities from Calvert Island, British Columbia, Canada - ECP14_OM3 (SPAdes) (version 2) | ecosystem: Environmental > Aquatic > Freshwater > Wetlands > Bog ...
TAGGAAAGATAATTCGCAACGCGCCGCGGCATTCGGTGGCGCGGGAATGCGGTGGAACCGACACATTCGACCGAGACTTTGTTGCGCTTGTCGCGGCGGAGCAGGGCGTATGGGTAGCGCACGTCGGGATCGTACGAAGGCCGGCCGGCGACGACGGTCACTTGATGACGCTGCGCCAAAGCTTCGGCCACTTGCGCGGCCATTTTCGCAGTGGCCGAAGTGTCGGGCGGATAGTATTCGTTTAGCAGCAGGATGTGCATACGAGTTTCAGGGTTTGATTCTGCCACAAGAACTCGAGTCCTCCTCCATCGCATAACTTTCCGAGGACGACAAGGGCGTCGTGCATCGATTTGCGTCCGCGAGAGTTTCCGACCGTTTTCGGACGAAGCCTTTGAGGTGCCCCATATTAGATGTCGTCAACGTCGAGCACCTCCGTTATTTGGTCGGCAAGGCTCTTGCGTGGGTTCGTTTCGCTGTTTTCACCCGTGACTGGCGTCTGCGATTCAGCGCTCGGCGCGGAGTCCTGCGGAACGTCTCCGTCGCTATCCTGAATCGCGGTTGCCCCCTGACCACTCGTTTCGGATGCCGTTGGGTTCGTTCCGCAACTTTCGTGTGTTGCACGAGCCGAATGGGCAGCCTCGAGTCGCTCACCGTCGCTCTCGGCGGAAGCCGAAGCAGAACGGGTACGCTGGTCTGCGGATGGCTCCCCGTCGGGTGCAGGGGGTTCGTCAGTTGGTGGTTCCGGGTCCAAGCTCTCGCCCTCGTTCGAATCGGAAGCCTCGGATGGATTCGACTCGCCCTTGCGAATTTCTTGAAGTCGTTCAAGCTGTTCGATGGACCAAGCTAGCTCACGGTTGATGCTTGTCTGATAGCGTACAAGATTGCTCACGGACCGTGCCTCGAAGGGAAAAGTCCATGAAAGGACCTTCTGCTCGTGTGCCAACAGGCGAGCGGAGCGCAGGGCTTGGGTAGCGATTTTCTCCACCCAAAAGTTTTCGACGTAGCCTACTGGCTGATAGTGGGCACAAAAGCCGTTGGCAACAGTCAAGTAATCGGCTTTGTCCTTGACCACTTGTTCGGGCGTCAGGAAGAGGTTTTTGGCGTAAAACCCGTGCTTGTAGCTGTTGCCGGCGGACTTCGCCTTACCAGCCTCGGTTCGTGGTCCCGGGGACTTTTGGGCGTTCTTGCGGTTGGCGTCGACCTTCTTGGTCGAGACAGGCTTCTTGCCGGGCGCCGGGTGCGGCGCGTCGCCAGAGTCCTGATTGGGGGTATTCTCTGTGTTATCGGACATGATGCTTTCCTCTTTGTCTATGGCGCTTCGTTCCTGCCCGAATCGGTTGGCGGCAAGCTGCGAAGACGCTGAGTATTTGTCGGTCCCCAGTTCCAGGACGGCTGCCAAAGAGCCGTTCCTTTAGCTCTACAGGGAGCCGGAAAAAGGAGGTGACAATAGAGCGAGCGGTAGTTCAAAACAGTTCTAACTTGCGAACTTTGCGCGTGAGCTAGACGGACGCATCGTTAAGCAAAGTGTTGCGCTTGGGCGCGGTGCTGCCCGCTCTGATCCGAAGATTGCCGCTTGCGACGTTCGATCCCCGCCACAGCGAGGCGCGTTTCTTGATCAAGGCGGTTCCTCTCCTGGCGAGGCGCGTAGCCAACTGCGCGAAGAAATGGTCCTTGATGGAAACGACTGCCATCTTCTCCGGTCCGAGGCGATCCTCCTCGGTCCTGGGCTTATGCCCAGAACCAAGGAAGTGACTCGTCCCGTGCAGCCGTTTGGAATTGCTCGTCTTGGAGGGTCGCTAGTTCTTCAAGTGCTTGGAGATGTGGCGGCCAATCTTGAACGTCGACTTGCGCTGCTCTTGTAACTCGTCGAAGAACTGCTGCAGCTTCTCGAGGAATCGCTTCTTGTTGCGGTTGCGAAGCCACAACTCCCACGATGAGTCGAGAAAAGAGCGACGTTCTGCCGGCGAAAAGCGAAGGTCGGCGAACATTTCCAAAAGGGCTTCGGTAAATCCTACAGCTAACTTCTTAACTTCATCGTTCTGGTGTGCCATGCGGCATCTCCGTGAAACTAAGGTGGGGACCGAGGGCGGAGGTATAGAATGCCATCCGCTTTTTGTATCCCTGCATGTGTCGTAGCTGCAGGACGTTGGAGGGTGAGGACTTCATGCCCGGCGAGAGCCGTTCGGCTAGCGCCAGAGAAAGGCATTTATTTTCAATGCCTTACAACACTACTTCCTTCAGGTCCAATTTTTGCAGTGAAACGATTGTGCCTCTTATAATACTGCGTTCACGCGAGAACGATCTGAGAAATATGCATTTCGCGTTATTTGTCCGAGATGGAAGGTAAAACCTTCGCGCGCTGATGGACCCTCTGTCGTCTCACCTCGGACAAGCCGGTTTGTGCCTTTCTTGGAGCAAACGGAGTTTCCAACCAATTCTCGAGTCGACGAGGGCATTTTTCGATTCCGGGCTCTCGAGAAAGCCCGCGCGTCGCAGGCAGGTTCCGGCGGCCCAAGTGGGCACCAGGAGCGTCACATGACAAGCGCTGCGGACTCGACTGTCCAGCCCACCGACGATTTGGAACCGAATCCCGGCGCGCGTGAATGCCTCTTCAGCCCGGCTAACGCGAGAAGAATCTCCTTCGACCGGAATTCGTCCAAGGTTTCCCAGCACCGCACCGTTCGGCAATTCCCGGGATTTCTCAACCACGCCGGGTCCTGAATGGGCGCCGCAAGCGACTCTTTCGGCCGCCTTCGAGCTCGCGACCGTCTGCTCGCCCATTGAAACCTGCCGCCACAGGGTTCCCTCCCCCTGCTGCTCGCGGATTTCGAGGATGAACTCTTCATGAAGTGCAAACACGCCGCGTTGACGATCGCGAACTACTACCTGGATGTTTGTGGGATGCGCGAACAATCGCCGCGGTAAATAGCAAGCAAGCTAGGGAGGGTGAAACCCGACGCCAGCTCAGGAACTGCTCTGGCGTGACAGAATTCGAGCCGAAGCAAGTGCCGGACCAATTGCAGAATTGCGAGGGCTGCTGACCCGTTGTTTTTGTGAGGGAGTCAGAGCGGCAGTCTGCTAATCAAACGGTCCCGAAAGCTCGCTTGGGGTAAGGAAACGTTTCCCACTTCAAGGCTGCCTTCAAACTTGCCACAGTTTTCCTATCGCCGCAGAACGCAACGTAACGGTGCTTCGGCTGCGATTTTAGGAACAGGAAGCCTTCCTGAATCATCTGCAAACGCTTTTGATGACGGGTGCATTCGATCCGGTAACCGCGTCGAATCGCATGATGGATGTTCCGCTCGTCGTGAAGTTTGCCGTCCTTGAATGTTCCCCAAAATGGGTCTTTCGCAATCGGCTTCCCCGCCCACACGAAGCTGGATGAACCACTCGCGGTTCCACAGTAATTCCAGCCACAGGCTTGATAGATCGTCCCAATCTCACCAGCGGCAGGGTCGGCGTAGGCGACAAAAACGTGAAAGCCCCGCCGCGCCATTAGTCGGCAGGCATGAGAAATCAAGAATGAAGCGGAGTGTGGATGCGCCCAGTGCACGCACGCTCCACGGTTCAGTGTTTTTACCAAGTGTGCAAAATCTTTTCCACAAATGCAGGCTGCGGTTTTCGTTCCAGCGGTGCTCCCGAAGCAGACGGTTCCTGCCAAGTGCTGACCACAATAAAGTCCGAACGCAAAATCCGTAGTGCCCATATTGCCGAGCCATTCGTATTCGAGAATGATTTGTTTCGCTTCCAACTTGCTAATCTCTTGCACCACCGCATTTTTTAGCGACACCGCAGCCGCTCTCTTCTCCTCAATCAGCGGGTCTGGCTCCAGAGCGTGACGTTCACGAATCAAACGTTGGTGAGCCTTGGGAGGATATTGAAGCAAGGGCGTCGCGGTCATGCTGCCTTCGCCTTCCTGCTGGACTGCAAAATGGCTTTAAGTTTGCTGGCATAATCACCGGAGCGTTCGGAGACTTCCTGCAAAAAAGAAATGACCTGTTGAAGACCTTTCTCTGCCACTGTGTCATGTCCTGCTGTTTCAGTCGGCATAATTCACCGAGCATTTCCTTCAATTTCCCTTGGTACACGCCATCCAACTTTCGAGCGACGCGACAATAATAATCTTGGTCTTTGCGGGCTTCTATTCTCTTGGGGAATTCCTTGACTACGTCCCGAAGCGTTAACTCGCCCCGGAGAACCTTCTCGTACAGTTCCGGCTGATACTTTTTCAATCTTTGGGCACGTCGCAATTTAGATTCGGAGAGACTTGCTTCTTTGGCGATCTCCGCACGGGTGTCCCTTTTCGGCTGATCTATTTCGGTTAATATAGCCGAGATAGAGACTCCTGCTTTCGCGTCGCGTGCTTTCTGGAGTTTCTCCGACTGCACGAGCTTCGAACGCTGTTCTCGAAGCTCATTCCAGACAACGGCTCGCTGGTCGTCCGTGAGATTCCGACGACCAGCCTGATTTTCAAGAATCCACAGCTTGGCGTGCTCCCGGGACGCGAGTCGAACGTTCACGGTGCTGCAGTGCTTGTTGTTCTCGGTGCAAATTCGGTAGCGATTGTGACCGTCAAGAAGAATGCGCCGGTTGTCCTCTGTCTTCCAGACACAGAGCGGTTGTAGGCAGCCCCGCTCCAGGATTTGCGCCTTGAGCAAATCAAACTCCGGCGGCGTCAGAGGGGCGATGAGTGATTGGAATTCGGCATCAATGGTCAGTTGGAGATTCATGGACCGAAGATTAGAACGGCGGACCACGATGGGCCAACCTGAACGGTTCCAAGCGTGGTCTATCAGTTGGCAGCAGGGTGAGCGATGCCGCGCAGGTCAAGGCGAAGCGCGTCCTCAAGCAAAAAAACGGACTGCCAATTCCGTGGAGCCGACACATTCGACCGCGACTCTGTGGCGGGTGGAATGGTGCAGTATCGAGAAAGGGTGGGGCTGAGGTGAGCTGGGCTCGGAATGGCGCGAGGGCTGCCGGCGGGCACGGTGACGGCGTGGCGCTCGGCTAATTTCTCGGCGACCTGCGCGGCAATTTTTGCGGTGGACGAAGTATCCGGCGGACACGATTCGTTTAAGAGCCGGATCTACGTGTGCGTGGCGGCTGCGGCGGCTAGGTCGTGCGCTGGGCGCCGCGAGCGGCGGCTGCTTCTCCCGTTGCGGACGCGGATTTCTTCTCCAAAACGAAATTGCCCATCACCAGCACGTCCATCTGCGTGCGCTGAAAACAATCGAGCGCTTCTTCGGGGCGGCAGACGATCGGCTCGTTGTCGTTGAACGAAGTGTTCAAGACGACCGGCACGCCGGTGAGATCTCCGAACGCGCGAATCAGGTTCCAGTAGAGTGGGTTCGCCGTGCGGCTCACGGTTTGCAGGCGCGCGGTGCCGTCCACGTGCGTGGGCGCGGGAATCACCGCGCGTTTTTCCGGCCGCACGTTGTAGGCAAAAGTCATGAACGGCGACGGGTGAGTCTTCTCGAAAAAGTCGCCGGTGACTTCCTCCAGAATGGAAGGCGCGAAGGGGCGAAAAGTTTCGCGATGCTTGATGCGGCGATTCAGCACGTCTTTCATTTCCGGGCGGCGCGGATCCGCCAGAATGCTGCGCTGGCCGAGCGCGCGCGGGCCCCATTCCACACGGCCTTGAAACCAGCCGAGGACTTTGCCTTCGGCGATGTGGCGTGCCGTGGCGCGGAGCAGAGCGGTCACGTCAAGATGCTCGGCGATTTGCAGGTCGTCGCCGTTGCCTGCGGCTGTTTCCACAGCGGCGCGGATTTCCTGAGCTGAAAATTGCGGACCCCATCCCGCGTGGTCCATCACGAATTCGCGAGGGCGGCCCAGGATTTGGTGATTCACGGTAAACGCTGCGCCGACGGAAAGTCCGGCGTCGCCCGCGGCCGGTTGGACATAAACGCGCTCGAAGGGTGAGTGATCGAATATTTTTCCGTTGGCGACGCAATTGAACGCCACTCCCCCGGCGAGGCACAGCGATTTTTCGCCGGTTTTTTCAGCGAGGCCGGTCCAGTGCGCCGCGAGGACTTCCTCGAGCGCGGCTTGCATGCTGGCCGCGAGATTGTGGTGCCGCTGCGCGAGCGGCTGGTCGGGCTGCCGCGCGGGGCCGAGGCGCTGTTCGAGATACGCAGAAAAAAGGCGGCCGAGCACGGGAGTACGATCGGCGTCGCGCCAGGTCATGTCCGCGCCCTGGCTTTGGTGCGTGAAATATTCCAGGCCCAGCCGGAACGAAAGCGGCGCGTCCACGCACACGATGCGGCGAAATTCATCCAGAAATTCCGGCTGGCCATACGCGGCCAGGCCCATCACTTTGTATTCGTCGCCAAATTTCCAGAACCCGATGTATTGCGTGAGCGCTGTGTAATACATGCCGAGCGAGTGCGGGAAAGTGATTTCGCCGAGAGGCTGCATGCGCGGACCTTCGCCCAGCGCCCACATGGAGCTTGCGAAATCGCCCAGGCCATCGGCGGAGAGGACGGCGGATCGCTCAAAGGGCGAGACAAAATAGGCGCTGGCCAGATGCGCGGTGTGATGCTCGATGCGATGAAATTGCGCGCGGATTTTCTCCGCCGGGGTTTCGAAGGCACTCGCCAGGTCTTCCTGAATTCCGGCGAAGCGCTTCATCACGCGCGCGCGATCCAAAGCGAATTTCGGCATACGCATCGCGAAACGCAATTTGGTGCCCAGGCGCGCCCAGGGATTGCGCGGGATTGCGATGTGGTCCACTTCGGAAAGCTTCACGCCCGCTTGATCGAGGCAATATTGGATCGCGCGCACGGGAAGGCCTGCCGCGTATTTCACCCGGTTCAGGCGCTCTTCTTCCACGGCCGCGAGCAGCCGTCCGTCCGCAATAACCGCGGCGGAGGCGTTGGCGTGATATGCGTTGATGCCCAGGATGACCATCTGGAATATTGTGGCGGAAATTTGCCGCGCTGTCTCAGGAATAAATTGAAAAACTATTCCGAGGTATGGCGGCTGACGTGCAGCCAATGTTGCGGCGTATGTTCGTGGTCGTCTGAGGTCGCGCCCGGTTTGTGGCGCGCCCACTGCGACGCTGCGTGCAATCCCTCACCCTCACCTGCGGCGAGACACCGATCCAGCACGATCGCGAAGTCTCCGTCGGTAGGCCGCCACCTTCTGCCGGTTTCCACAAATTCCCATGCTGCACCAACGCCGATGATGCGATTTGGTGCGGTCAGAGAACCACCGTACGCACGTGTCGTCTTCGCAGCGCTTCACCAATTTAAAGTCAGCCGTCGCCAGTAGATCGGCAGCAGCTTCCGCCACGGGTGCAAGAATTGCCTCGGGCGTGTCCTTTCGCCGGACTTTTTCGATGGTCACGGCGCGCGGCTTGTTCCAAACAAGCCGGGAGTGGCTCTGCGCAGCGGCCAGAAAACGATTGAGAACTGCAGGATCTCCCCGGTATCCAGCCTTGCGTTTCTCTACGAGCGACCGAATATTCTCACGCAGCGTTCGCGCGGAATCTAGAAGAGACATCCGCGCCGCGTTCGGCCCAGTTGTCGGGGTCGCAAGGCCCGCTTGTTTGAGCCAACGTAACACGTCCTGGTCGCGCTGCAGGACGTCGACAATCTTTCCACTCACTCGCATGCGAGTGTTTAAAAAATCCAGCGCGAGATGCCCAGCCAAGAACAATGGGCCGGGCTGTGAAGTTTGTTTCCTTTGGGACTGAGTCAAATGAACGGGATCCGAGCACAGTGTAACCATGAATCGCGGTATTGACAAGTTACAGGTATTGTGGTGTAACCTCAGACCGCTACTTTGTCTGGTGTCGGTAACCCGATGCCGGCGCACTTAGGAGGAATCTTCAATGGCTCAGAATATTTCAGCGGCAAGGCAAAAGACTGACGTGGTCGTGCCATCTACATCTATCCACAAGATCGAAGCCGATGGCGTTCAAGTTTTTTACAGAGAGGCAGGTAATCCGCAGGCGCCGGTGGTTCTGTTGCTCCACGGATTTCCGACTTCGTCGTTTATGTATCGCGAGCTGATTCCTCGTCTGGCGGATCGCTACCGGGTAATCGCGCCAGACTTGCCGGGTTTTGGGTTTACAGAAGTGCCGGAGAAGCGAAAGTATAAGTACACCTTCGACTCATTGGCCGCCACGATAGCTGCTTTCATGGAAGCGATCAAAATCGATCGCTACGCAATCTATGTTTTCAATTATGGAGCGCCAACGGGTTTCCGCCTCGCCATGGCACATCCCGAACGGATCACAGCGATCATTTCACAGAACGGGAATGCGTATGAAGAAGGACTCGGCGATGCGTGGGGACCAATCCGGAAGTATTGGGCTTTCCCCAACGCTGAAAACCGCGAAGTCATCGCCAAGAACGTGCTAACGCTGCAGGGCACGCGTTGGCAGTACACGCACGGAGTGGCGAACCCGGAAATAGTTGCGCCGGAATCTTACACGTTGGACATGGCGCTCATGGAGCGGCCAGGAAACAAAGACATTCAGCTGGACTTGTTTTTGAATTATGCGTCCAATGTCGCGCTATATCCTGCCTTTCAGGAATATTTCCGCAAATCAAAGCCTCCCTTACTGGCAATTTGGGGCAAAAACGATCCCTTCTTCATTCCCGCCGGGGCAGAAGCATTTCGCAGGGACATACCCAGCGCGCAGGTGAAGATGCTCGACACCGGGCATTTCGCTTTGGAGACGCACGTGGTGGAGATTGCCGCGGCAATGAAAGAATTCTTTGACGCGAACGGAATATAGCCTCGTAACGAATCATATGAGGGTGAAATGACTATTCAGAACGGAACCGTTGTCTTAGTGCATGGAGCGTGGGCTGACGGATCGTGTTGGCAGAACGTGATTCTTCCGTTGGAACGCCTCGGCCTCAAGGTGATCTGTGCGCCACTTCCTCTGACATCACTTACTGACGACATAGCAGCTCTTTCCAGAACACTGGAGAGGGTCGACGGACCGTTGGTGCTGGTTGGACATGCATACGCCGGTGCAGTAATTGCCGGGCCTGCCGACGATCGAATCAAGGCCCTCGTGTACGTCTCGGCGCTGGCTCCCGGAGAGGGTGAAACGGTTGCGCAGGTCTTCTATCGCGAACCGCCGCATCCAGAGGCTCCGCATTTGGCGCCTGACTCACACGGTTTCATTTGGATGCCAGCAGACGGCTTTCGTGAAGCAGTCGCGCACAAAGCCTCGGCCGATCAGACGGCAATCATGGCTGCGGTGCAACGGCCGATCGCCGTGAAATGCATTCAAGAAGCGACTCCACAACCAACCTGGAGGACGAAGCCGACGTGGTACTTGCTGGCGGAAGAAGATCGCATGATCAAATCCACGACGCAGCGCTTCATGGCTGAACGGATGGGCGCGAAGATCCGCTCCCATCCTGTGGATCACACCGCGATGTACACGGAGCCAAATATTGTGGTTGATGTGATCTGGGAGGCAGTGCGCGAGACGCTGGCGATAGAGATTTCCGCGCGACAAAGTGCGAGTTAGCAACGCTAGCCGTAACAGACAAAGTGCGCAGGAATCTTATCGGGCTGTGAAAATTATTGAGGAGAAGCAGCGATGCCGAACTCTGTGGCCATCGTTACTGGCGCCAGCCAAGGAATCGGAAAGGCTACCGCTCTGCGGCTGGCGCGGGATTTTTCATCTCTCGTTTTGATCGCACGAGACGAGTCGCACCTGCAAGAGACAGCGCAACAGGCGAAGTCCTTCGGAGTTGAAAGCCTGGTGCTTCCGCTCGATCTTCGCGAGCCGGCGGCCGCGGAAAAAATCGTGAACGACACACTGCAGCGCTTCGGCCGAATTGACGCGCTCGTGAATATCGCCGGGGCCGTGCCGCAAATCGATCTGTTCGAGATGACCGACGCACAGTGGGACGACGGCATGGCGCTGAAGTTTCACGGCGCTCGTCGGCTCACGATAAAAGCCTGGAATGCCTTGAAGGCTTCCGAGGGCTCCGTTGTCCTGCTCTCGGGCCTGGCCGCTTGGGACCCCAAGCCAGGATTTGCCGCCGTCGCTGCAACCAACGCGGCGATTATCGCTCTCGCGAAAGCCTTCGCAGAGCAAGGAATCAAGGATGGCGTTCAGGTCAACAGCGTTTCGCCGGGAGCAGTGATGACGGGTCGGCGCCAATCATTTTTTGAAAAGTGGGCGCCAGCCCACCACCTCACGGTGGAAGAAGCAATTAAAAACTATCCGGAGGAGTCCGGCATTTCTCGCTTTGGCCAGCCGGAAGAGATTGCGGATCTTCTCGCTTACTTGGTTTCTGCCCCGGCGAAATGGCTAACCGGAGCTTCGCTACGAATAGACGGCGGCGAATTCAAAGGCATCTGACGCAGCAGCGTCAACGCTTCGCTTCGACGCTGTCGAATCTCAGGGTGAATCGCGCTGCAGCGCGATCGACCCGGGTTTTTTCAGTCGGCGGGGACGGCGCGGTCTTTCGCCCAGGCTCTTATGGCTTGGATGTCTTCGGTGCGCGTGACGCTTAGGGGTTGGGTGTTGTGAACTTCGGCCAGGAGTATGTCGGTCGAGAGTTGTTGTTTTTGGCCGAAGGCGGTGTAGAGGCCGGAGGCGATGGCTTGCTCGATCTCGGCGCCGGAGAAACCGTCGGTGGCGGCGGCCAGTTTCTGCAGATCGAATGTAGAGGCATCGCGGCCACGTTTTTTCAGATGAATGGCAAAAAGAGCGGAGCGCACGTTCGCGTCCGGCAAATCCACGAAGAAAATTTCATCGAAGCGGCCTTTGCGAAGCATCTCAGGCGGCAGACTGGAAATATTGTTGGAGGTCGCGGCGAGGAAGACGTTGCTCTGATGGTCTTACATCCAGGTAAGCAGAGTGGCGAGCAGACGCTGCGATAAGCCGGCGTCCGCATCACCGCTGGAACCCGCCGAGGCAAACGCTTTTTCGATTTCGTCAATCCACATCACGACCGGCGCGAGTTTCTGCGCGAGTTCGAGCGCCTTGTGCAGACGCTTTTCGCTTTCGCCGACATACTTGTCGTAAAGCGAGCCAGCGTCCAGGCGCACCAGTTCGATGCCCCACTCGCCGGCGATGGCGCGCGCGGCCATACTTTTGCCACAACCTTGAACGCCCGTAATTAGCACGCCTTTCGGAGGGACGAGTCCAAAGCGCTGGCCTTCGGGAGTCAACGCGCTGCGGCGCTTATCAACCCACTCGCGCAAATGCTTGAGCCCCGCGACGTCCAGAAAAGTGGTGTCGCGCCGAACCGGCTCGAGCACGCCGTCGGCCTGGAGTGCGGTGCGCTTCGCGTCGAGCACCGCATCGAGAAGCGCGGCATCGGCCACGCCGCGCGCGAGCAAGCAGCGGCGAAGCGTTCGCGTGGCGTCATCTTTCGTCAAGCCCACCAAATTTTGCGCGAGCTGCGCGATAGCCGGCGCGTCCAGAGTCATCAGGACGCGGCGATCGCGGCTGGTCTCGGTCAAAACTTGATTCACGCAGAGGGCGAGTTCGTTCGCGTCTGGCAATCCCAATTGAAAGGTAACCGAGTCACCCTTTAGTTCCGGCGGCAATTCGATTGCCGCTGCGGCAATTACAATGGAGCGGCGCGCGGTGCGAAACTTGTCCGCGAGATCACGCAAGCGGCGACTGATGCGGTCGTTGTCGCAATAGCGCGCAAAATCCCTGAGCAGAAAGATCGCATCACCTTCGATGAGCGCGATATTGGCGAGCGCTTGCTCGGGCTCGCCCGTGCCGTAGAGTGGCGAGCCACTGAGCTTGGCGAGGCCGGTGGTCACGCTCCAGGTGTAGAGGGGGACGACGAGCTGGACGGCGATGGAGCGCAGCAGGCCTCCCAGGCGTTCCTCTTCCGTGGTTTCCACGGTGATGATGGGATTCAGCGAA
>Ga0209139_10000713_pt1 | contig 11862 bp, 8 predicted proteins | sample BogFormECP14_OM3_FD_188246 | JGI IMG/M metagenome (GOLD analysis project Ga0209139, IMG submission 188246) | Bog forest soil microbial communities from Calvert Island, British Columbia, Canada - ECP14_OM3 (SPAdes) (version 2) | ecosystem: Environmental > Aquatic > Freshwater > Wetlands > Bog ...
CCATCCGCTGACCGACTCGTGAAACTCTGCTTTTTAGGAGTCGTCAGGGAATAAAGGAATCGAGGCTACCCGTCATTGCGAGCGACAGCGAAGCAATCCAGACTAAGCCGCAGATGCGCAGCCCAAGTCTGGATTGCTCCGCTTTGCTCGCAATGACGGATGGGGCGCTTGTTTCCTGACAGGCCCTTGGCCCGTCGATCGCCTTGTCGGTTCGCGGGATTGCGGTGGTTGCGCCCTGAACGGCCGACGCGGCGGTCGCGTTCGCGCGACAAACAAACGTCCGAGCTTCCGGCCGCTCATTCCTCCTCGTCTTCGTCGAACGACGCCCGGTCGGCCCCCGCCTCGAGCAGGATCTCCCGCTTGCCGGCGTGGTTGGGCGCGCCGACGACACCTTCCTTTTCCATGCGTTCGACCAGCGAGGCCGCTTTATTGTAGCCGACGGAGAGGCGGCGTTGAATATAACTCGTCGAGACCTTGCGGTCGCGCAATACGATCGCGACCGCGCGATCGTAGTAATCGCCCGCTTCTTCTTCGTCCATCGTACTGGGAGCGCCCGCCGGCGCGGGATCGGCATCTTCCTCGGGCGCTTCTTCTTCCGTTATGGAACTCAGATATTCCGGCTGGCCCTGCAGCTTCAAATGCGCGACGATCTTCTCGACTTCGACATCCGAGACGAAGGGACCATGCACGCGCGAGATTCGCCCGCCGCCAGCCATATAGAGCATGTCGCCCTGGCCGAGCAGCTGCTCCGCGCCCTGCTCGCCCAGAATCGTGCGGCTGTCGATCTTGCTCGTCACCTGGAAGGAAACGCGGGTCGGAAAGTTCGCCTTGATCGTGCCGGTGATGACGTCGACCGAGGGGCGCTGTGTCGCCATGATCAGATGGATGCCCGCCGCGCGCGCCATTTGCGCGAGGCGCTGGATCGCGCCCTCGATGTCCTTGCCCGCGACCATCATCAGATCGGCCATTTCGTCGACGACGACGACGATGAAGGGCAGTTCGGAAAGCTCCATCTCCTCCTGCTCGTAGATCGCCTCGCCGGTCTCGCGGTCGAAGCCGGTCTGAACCGTGCGGGTGATCGCCTCGCCCTTGGCGGCCGCCTCGGCGACGCGCGCATTGAAGCCGTCGATGTTGCGCACCCCGACCTTCGACATTTTCTTGTAGCGGTCCTCCATTTCGCGGACCGCCCATTTGAGCGCGACGACCGCCTTCTTGGGATCGGTGACGACGGGCGTCAGCAGATGCGGAATGCCGTCATAGACCGAAAGCTCGAGCATCTTCGGATCGACCATGATGAGGCGGCATTGTTCGGGTTTCAGGCGATAGAGCAGGCTCATCACCATCGTATTTATCGCCACCGATTTGCCGGACCCGGTAGTGCCAGCGACCAGCAGATGCGGCATTTTGGCGAGATCGACGATCACGGGTTCGCCGCCGATCGTCTTGCCCAGTGCGATGGCGAGCCTGTGCTTGGATTTCTCGAAATCCTGGCTCGCGAGCAACTCGCGCAGGAACACCGTCTCGCGCCGCTGATTCGGCAGTTCGACTCCGATGGCGTTGCGCCCCTGCACGACGGCGACGCGGGCCGAGATGGCCGACATCGAGCGCGCGATGTCGTCGGCGAGGCCGATCACGCGTGAGGATTTTATGCCCGGCGCGGGCTCGAGTTCATAGAGCGTCACCACCGGGCCGGGGCGCACGTTGATGATTTCGCCCTTGACGCCGAAATCGTCGAGCACCCCTTCCAGCAACCGAGCGTTCTGCTCCAGCGCGTCCTCCGATATTTTGGACGCGACGAGTTTTTTGGGTTCGGCGAGCATCGCGAGCGGCGGCAATTCGTAGGCGCCGCGATCGGGCGGAGACAGTTGGGATTCCAAGGTCGCACGACGTCCGGGCTTCAGTGCGCCGATCGGGGCCGCGACGCGCGAGAATGCCGGGCCGGGCGGCGCACTGGGCGCCGACGAGACGGGACGGCCCGACGTTTCCGCGGTGCGGGGAGCTGCCGGCGGCGCATAAGTCTCGGGCGAGAAGGTTTCCGGCGTGCGGCCGTGGGGCGAGGCGAAAGCGTCGCGCTCGCGATTCGGCGAGGGCGTCGGCCAGGGCGCGCGCGGCCGCCCGACGGCGCGCCAGCCGGCGCGGACCATTCGGCGCACCGCGCTCTTGATCATGAGCAGCGTGTGAATCGCCGCCCCGATCGAGACCAGCGCGAAGCCCGGTTCGCCGTCGCTATCGTCATCCTCGGGTTCCGCGCGCTCGGCGGTTCGGCGCTTGGCGAGGGGCCGCGTCTCTGCTTTCGTCGGGTCGCGGGCCGCCGCCAGACCGTAGCCCACGGACGCGGTGAGCGCGAGAATCGCCAAGGCGGCCAGGGCCGAGCCCGCCAGAATCATATCGATTGTCGAGCCCCCACAGAACCGCCGGGGCGCCCAAAGCACGGCGTCGCCGACGACCCCGCCAAGGCCGGTCGGCAACGGCCAACTCGCGGGCGCCGGCAACAGCGAGGCGAAGCCGGCTGCGGACGTCGTCCCGAGCAGCGCGAGACCGAGCCGCGACCGCGGACCGGCGAGCCGCTTTTCCGTCAGAAGCCGCCAGCCCCAGAAGGCTGGCGACGTCAGCGCGACGACGCAGGCCACGCCGACGAATTGCATGGCGATATCGGCGCCGATGGCGCCGGTCTTACCCAGCCAATTGTGAATCGGGGTCGATGTCGCGTGATTGAGGCTGGGGTCCTCGACCGACCAGCTCAGCAGGGCGAGCGAACTTCCGGCGACTCCGGCGAGGATCGTAACGCCCAACATCTCGGCCGCCCTGCGCCTCGGGATTTCACGCACCGAGTCTGGCAGGTAGTCGAATAACGTGAATGTCGTGGTACGCATTGCGCTACGCTCAGTCGCCGCCGCGGCGAAAAACGCCGCGCTGGGCCCGACCTTAGGCGGCGCGAGTTAACGTCGGCCTAACCTTAATGAAGGCTGTGGAATTCTCACCTTCCTCCGAGTCGCTCGCGCCCTCTGCAAAAAAGAGAGCGCCCCGCGGGGCGCTCGAGTTGGGAGGAGGAGGAAGACCCGGCGACCAGTGAGCGGCCGCCGGATCGAGGGGGTTTACTGAACGACTTCGCCGTGCAGCGCGAGGTCGAGGCCGTCACGCTCGATTTCGTCGGATACGCGCAGGCCGATCGCCATGTCGATGATTTTCAGGATGATCAACGAGACGATCGCATCGTAGACGATGACGACGCCGACGCCGATACACTGATAGACGACTTGCTTCGGGTTGCCTTCGATGAGGCCGGGCGTGCCGCCATATTCATTGATCGCCAAGACCCCGGTCAGGATCGCGCCGATCGCGCCGCCGACGCCGTGGACGCCGAAGCAGTCGAGCGCGTCGTCATAGCCGAAGGCGTGCTTGAGTGAGGTCGCGCCTAGATAGCAGCCGACGCCGCATGCGACGCCGATCACCATCGAGCCGATCGGGCCGACGAAGCCGGACGCCGGCGTGATCGCCACCAGACCCGCGACGGCGCCCGAGCAGATGCCGATGACCGTCGGCTTGCCGCGGTGCGCCCATTCCACGAACATCCAGGTGAGCGCCGCGACGGCGGTCGCGATCTGGGTGACCGTCATCGCCATGCCCGCCTGTACGCCGGCCGAGACCGCCGAACCCGCATTGAATCCGAACCAGCCGACCCACAGCAGCGCGGCGCCGATGAAGGTGAGGACCATGTTGTGCCCGGGGCCGGTGTCGCGACGTTTGCCGAGCATGAGGGCGCACATGAGACCGGCTACGCCCGCGTCGATGTGCACGACCGTTCCGCCCGCGAAGTCGAGGACATGAACGACCGCATTGGGGTTGGCCGAGTTGAAGATACCGTCCGGTCCCCACAGCCAATGGGCGATCGGGGAGTAGACGAAAATCGCCCACAGTCCGATGAACCACAGCATCGCCGAGAACTTCATGCGTTCGGCGAACGCGCCGGCGATCAGCGCCGGCGTAATGATCGCGAACGTCATCTGGAAGGCCATATACACCGATTCGGGGATCGTCGGGGCCAGCGAATTCGGGTTGCCGATCCCGCCGTTGTTGACGTCGCTCAGTATGCCCTGAAGGAACACCCGACTGAAGCCGCCGATGAACGGCGTTCCCGCCGTGAACGTCGTGCTATAGGTGAGAATTGCGTATATGACCGTGACCAGGCAGGTGATCGCGAAGCTGGTCATCACGGTGTCGCCGACGTTCTTCTTGCGCACCATGCCGCCGTAGAACAGCCCGAGACCAGGTATTGTCATCATCAAGACGATGGCCATCGAGGTCAGCATCCACGCCGTGTCGCCGCTGTTGGGCGTACAATTCGTGAGAACGGCGGGGACGGCCGGAACGGCCGCATATTTGTCGGTGGCGTCGATCGCCGCGACGGCGCCGGCGCAAGCGGGCACGGATGGCGGCGGCGGCTTGGCGGCGGCGGGAGCCGGCGCGGCGGGCTCTGGCGTCGCGGATGCGGCGGGCGCAGGGGTCGCGGATGCGGCGGGCGCAGGGGTCGCGGAGGGCACTGGCGTCGGCGACGCCGATTGCGCGAGGGTCGGCGCAGGCGCGGCGAAGCCTATCAGCGCGGCGATCGCCAGCGCCGGCGCCAGACCGGATAAAAACCGAGACAACTTCATTTTGCGAACTCCAAGGGGTAAAGCGGAAAGCGGTGGAGGAGCGAACGCTCAAAGAGCGTCGTCGTCCTTTTCGCCGGTGCGGATACGGACGGCCGAATCCAGGCCGTAGACGAAGATCTTGCCGTCGCCGATCTGCCCGGTGCGTGCGGCTGCGACGATCGCGTCGATCACTTTGTCGACCAGCGCGTCGCTCACCGCGACCTCGATTTTGAGCTTGGGAAGGAAGCTGACGGCGTATTCCGCGCCGCGATAAATCTCCGTGTGGCCCTTCTGACGACCGTAACCCTTGACTTCCGTCACCGTCAGTCCGTGAACCCCGATCGAGGTCAGCGCGTCGCGCACCTCCTCGAGTTTGAACGGCTTGATGACCGCCATTACAATTTTCATGTTTCTCGCCCCGGTTCGGTGGGCGCGACGCGACTATCTCGACGTCGGCGCCTCCCTTTATGAGATTGAGCGGAAGCGCGAACACGCCCCGACCGACCGGCGCGATACAAGGGATGTGCCAACGCGCCGCGCGCGCGGCAAGGACATGAAAACACTTTGAATTGTTGGGCCGGCTGAGCTCTCGGGGTATCCCCCGGACGCCATCGGCGCGTGCGCTTAACTTGCAGGCGCCCAGATTTTAATCAAATCACGGTGGCGACACGTGCCCGCAGCAAGCCTTCCTGCGCCACGCTCGCCACGAGCGCGCCGGCGCGCGTGTAGAGCAGCCCGCGGGTCAGCCCACGCGCGCCGCAAGCGCTCGGGCTGTCCTGGACGTAAAGCAACCATTCGTCCGCGCGAAACGGCCGGTGCAGCCAAATCGCATGGTCCAGGCTCGCCACCTGAAATCTTCCGCTGGAGATCGAATAGCCATGCGCCACCAAGACGGTGTCGAGCAGCGTCATATCGGAGAGGTATGCGAGCGCGGCGCGATGAATGGCGGGGTCGTCCGGCAAGCGGCCCGCGATCCGGATCCAGATCGACTGGCGCGGATCGCGCGGTTGGCCGGCTTGCGCCGGCTGGTAGCGCCTGAGGTCGAGCGGGCGGAGCTCGATCGGTCGGATGTGATCGAAGAAGCCCTTTACCCGCTGTTGCGCGGCCTTGCCCGCGAGCGCGGCGAGCTGGACAGGGTCGGGCAAGCCTTCAGGGTCCGGAACGTCCGGCATCGGGAACTGGTGTTCGAGACCTTCCTCCTCGACTTGAAAGGAAGCGGAGAGCACGAAAATCGCTTCGCCGCGCTGACGCGCGACCACGCGTCGCGTAGTGAAGCTGCGCCCGTCCCTGATGCGCTCGACCTCGAAAAGGATCGGTTCGCCCGGATCGCCGCCCAAAATGAAATAAGCGTGGAGCGAATGCGGCGTCCGGTCCTCCACCGTGCGCTGCGCGGCGATCAGCGCCTGCGCGATCACCTGGCCGCCGAACACTCGTTCCCAACCGTTGGGGGGGGAATGACCGACATAGCGGTCAGGCCCGAAAGACTCGAGATCGAAGAGCGAGACGAGGTCGTCGGCGGTCATGGGGCGGACTCGGATCTAAACGTAGTTGTGGCGGTCGTCCACCCGTCTCGTCAACCCCCGGCCAGACTGTCCGGGTCATCGGTTCGACAGAATCACGTGTTGACTCTGTGTCTGGCACAAATTGGTTCGCGAAGTTGAAGGGGGGAGCGAAATGAAGCTAGCGATTTGCAACATAGCCGTATACGCGGACGGTGGCTAATATAACGGTGCGTTCGTAGACCGTCGCGGCCGTGGAGCGGCGCTGTCTGTACGGGTGGCGCAGGCGGGCGGTCCGCGGGATTAGTTCTATGGGCCGCCCAGAGAAATCGCGATACCGGGCGTCGAGAACTTTCGTGGCGAGATCTATCACTCGAGCCGTTACCGCGCGGGCGAGCCTTACGAGGGCAAGCGTTGCATCATCGTCGGCTCCAACTCCTCCGCGCACGACATCGCCGCGGATCTCTACGAATACGGCGCCGACGTCACGATGTTGCAGCGCTCGTCGACCTGTGTCGTCAAGTCCGAGACCCTGATGGAGCTCGGCTTCGGGCCCCTCTATTCGGAGGCCGCGGTCGCGGCCGGGATCACGACAGAGAAGGCCGATATGCTGTTCGCCTCGACGCCGTTCGCGATCATGCACCACGGGCAGATCCCGCTCTGGAACGAAATCCACCGCAGAGACGCCGACTTCTACGAGCGGCTCGCGAAATCCGGACTGAAGCTCGACTTTGGCGCCGACGAATCCGGGCTTTCGATGAAGGCCTGGCGTTCGGGCTCGGGCTATTACATCGACGTCGGCGCGTCGGAGTTGATCGCGCGTGGCGAGTTCAAGGTCCGCGGTGGCGTCGAGATCCGAAGAGCCAAGGCGAATTCACTCGAGCTGACCGACGGCTCCGAGCTGCCCGCGAATCTGATCGTCTGCGCGACCGGCTTTCAGTCGATGAACCGGCTGGTCGCGCAACTCGTCTCCGAGGCGATGGCTGACAAGGTGGGCAAATGCTGGGGATTGGGCTCGGATACTCCAGGCGATCCCGGTCCCTGGGAGGGCGAGCCGCGCAACATGTGGAAGCCGACCCAGCAGGAGGGCCTATGGTTCCACGGCGGCAATCTGCATCTGTCGCGGCACTATTCGCAGTTCCTCGCGCTGCAACTGAAAGCGCGAATGGAGGGGCTTCCGACGCCGGTCTACGGCTTGCAGACGGTTCATCACGCGAGCTGAGCGGTCGCCGACAGTCGCTGACCGCGTCTACAGCGGCTCCGGTTACGCCTTCGGCTTCTCGAGAAACGCCGTGAAAGCCGCTTTCGCTTCGGGGGAGCGGAGCGCGCGTGAGAACTCGCCGAGTTCCGCGTCCATATGCGCGTAGACCGCTTCCGACTCTCCGCGCATCAGGCGGCGGGTCGCGAGCAGGGCCGCGCGCGGTTTTGCCGCGAGCGCTCGAGCCTTGCCGAGGGCGTGGGCGCGCAGTTCTTCGGCTGGGACGATCGCGTTGACCAGGCCGATTTCCCGCGCGGTCTCGGCGTCGAACGGCTCGGCCAGCAGCAGGAACTCGGCGGCGCGCGCACGGCCGAAGCGCATCGGCGCCAGCATCGAGGAGCCCGCCTCGGGAACGAGGCCCAGATTCACGAACGGCATCAGGAAGCGCGCGCTGGGCGCGGCGTAGACGAGGTCGCAATGAAAACAGAGCGTGGTCCCGATGCCGACCGCCTGGCCCTCGATCGCCGCGACGAGCGGCTTCTCGAACCGCGCGAGCGCCCGAATGAAGCGGCTGGCTGGCGTCGAAGCACTTTCCTTAGCCGCGGATTGCGCGCTAGCTAGGAAATCGCCTATGTCGTTGCCGGCGGTGAAGACGCCGCCTTCTCCGCTGAGCAGCAGCGCGCCGACGCCTTCATCGTCGCTGGCCGTCTCGAAGGCGGCGAGGAGCGCCTCATACATCTCCCCTGTGAGCGCGTTCTTCTTCTGCGGCCGGTTCAGGGTGACGCTCACGACGCCGCCGTCGCGATGCGCGGAAACGAGATCGGTCATGCGAACTCCTGCAACGCGGCCTCATGAGACTTCAGCGCGGCGCCGCCGGAAAGCACCGTCTGAGCCAGCCCCGGCGCGGCGGTCGCCAATTTTTCCGCGAAGAAGCGAGCGAGCGCGACGCGGCCGAGCGGCGGAGTCCCGCCCGCTTGCCGCGGCGCGTACTGCGCAGCGAGCCCCGCCTTGGCGAGACACGCCCCGCCGAGCGCGAGGGCGAACAGCCGCAGATACGGCGCCGCGCCCGCGAGCGCCTCGTCGGGATCGCGCGCGAGCGTCTCGCGCAGAAAGGCGGTGCCGGACTCCAATGCGTCGGCGGCCTCTTGCAGACGCTGCGCCGTCGCGCCGAAGCCGTCGCCGCCGTGCGACGCGACATCGGCCGCGACCGCCCGGATGCCGACGATTTCGAGGGCGACCGCCGCGCCGCCGGAGAGCGGCAGCTTGCGCTGCACCAGATCGATCGCCTGAATGCCGTTGGTACCCTCGTAGATCGCGGCGATGCGCGCGTCGCGCATGAACTGTGCAGCGCCAGTCTCCTCGATATAGCCCATGCCGCCGTGCACCTGCACGCCGATCGACGCGACCTCGTCGCCGATGTCGGTCGAAAATGCTTTGGCGATCGGCGTCAGCAGCGCGGCGCGCTCGCCCGCCGCCGCGCGCTCTTCCGCGGTCGGGGCGTGGAAAGAGCGGTCGATCGCGACGCCGGTGAGGTGGCAGATGCCGCGCGCAGCCTGCACGAGGCTCTTCATGGTCATCAGCATACGCTGTACGTCGGGATGTTCGAGGATCGGGCTCATGCCGGCTCCGCCGCTGGCGCTTCGTCCCTGACGGCGGTCGCGCGCGTAGGCGAGCGCATGCTGATAGGCGCGCTCGCCGATCGCCACCCCCTGCATGCCGATCGCGAGCCGCGCGCTGTTCATCATCACGAACATCGCGGCGAGGCCGCGGTTTTCCTCGCCGACGAGCCAGCCCGTCGCGCCGCCGCCATCGCCATAGATCATGACGCAGGTCGGCGAGGCGTGGATGCCCAATTTGTGTTCGATGCTCGCGCAACGCGCGTCGTTGCGGGCGCCGAGGGAGCCATCCGGCTTGACCAGGAATTTCGGCACGAGGAACAGCGAGAGCCCGCGCGTGCCGGGCGGCGCGTCGGGCAGCCGTGCCAGAACGAGATGGACGATGTTGTCGGCGAGATCATGCTCGCCATAGGTGATGAATATCTTCTGGCCGAAGACGCGATAGGTTCCGTCTCCGGCCCGCTCGGCGCGCGTCTTGACCGCGTTGAGGTCGGAGCCCGCCTGCGGCTCCGTCAGGTTCATCGTTCCGGTCCATTCGCCGCTGATCATCTTGCCCATGTAAGTCTCGCGCAGAGCGGGCGAGCCGTGGGCGTTCAGGGCGCCGAGCGCGCCTTCGCTCAGCAGCGGGCAGAGCGCGAAGCCCATCGAGGCGCCGTTCCAAATCTCGGTGCAGGCGAAATTGACGGCGTGCGGCAGGCCCATCCCGCCATATTCGGGCGAGGCGGTGACCCCCGCCCAGCCCGCCTCCGCCCAGCGCCGATAGACTTCGCGAAACCCCGGCGGCGAAGTCACGCGGCCGTTTTCGTAGCGCGCGCCCTCGAGATCGCCGGCGCGGTTGAGCGGTGCGATCGCTTCGGTCGCGAACCGGCCGGCCTCGCCGATCACTGAGGCGACGGTTTCCCAATCGAGATCGCCGAACAGGCCGGCGCCGATCTCGGCGTCGAGGCCGGCGACATGCTCGAGGGAAAACAGGATATCGGCGACCGGCGATTGATAGGTCATTGCGCTGCCTCCACTCGCTCGTTCTCGGCGCGTTGGTCCGCGGAGTCTACCGAACTCGCCGCGTCGAGGGAAGCGCGGCGGCGCCAAGACGTTTTCATGTAAACCAATCGAAGCACAAGCCTGAGTGCGCGCTCGCCCACTTCTTCCTTTCCCCCCTCGCGGGGGAAGGTGTCATTGCGGAGCAATGACGGATGAGGGGATCGAGCGGAGCGAGATGGCTCCGTGGAACTCCGCCCACTTTCGAGTTATACCACGGTCCTACAGAGCGCCGAACGATTTCGCCGCGTATCTACGTTCGGAGCCATCTCGCTCCGCTCGATCCCCTCATCCGGCCCTTCGGGCCCTTCCCCCGCGAGGGCGGAAGGGCTAACCGTCCCCCTTTGCGCCGTTTTCGACGACCACTCGGCTTACGCCGCCGCTTCGTCGTCTCCCCACGGCTGGAAACCCGCTTTTGCCGGTTCGACACGCGTTGGCTTGGTCAACCGAATCCCCCGTGCGCGCCTCTACGCCCCGCCGGTGCTCGGTGGGCTCTGCACGTGCGTGCCTTCCCGCCAGAGATCCATCAGTACGGTCATGATCGCCGGGCCGAGGAACAACCCTAGCAGCCCCCAGGTTTCGACGCCCCCGAGTATGCCGAGGAGAACCCACAGGAACGGGAGCCGGGTGGCGCTGCCGATGATGATCGGGCGAACCAGATGGTCGGCGACCGCGACCACGCCCAGGCCGAGCAGCATGATGACGATCGCCGAGATCATCGAGCCGTTATAAATCAGCATGATCGCGGCTATCGAAAACATCACGAAAGCGCCGAACGGAATGATGGCGCCGATCGCCGTCGCGATGCCCAGCATCGCCGGATGCGGCACGCCCGCGATGTAATAGGCGATCGTCAGCACGAGGCCTTCGCCGAACCCTACGAGCACCAAACCATCGACGGTGCCGTGGACCGACGCGACGATCTGCAAACCCAGGCGATTGCCGCGTGGGCCGAACAGCCGCGTGCTCAAAAACTCGAGCGCACTCGAAAAGGACTCGCCGTCCTTGAACAGGAAGAACAGCGTGAGCAGCGTGAAAGTGAAGATCAGCAATCGCCGGCCTAGCTGAACGCCAAAATTCTCGCTTATGGCGAGGATGTCGCCGTGGTTGATGCCTTTGACCAGGGCCGCGGCGCCCACTGGGCTTTCCAGATTTTCATGCCACCAATTCGCGATCGCCGATCCAAAAACGGGCAATTGCGCGATCCAGTCGGGGACGGGAAGCCCATTGCTCCGGATCCCCTCGATCCAGACGAATACGGATTGGGACTCATGCCTCAGCATCATTCCGAAAATCACGATCGGAACAATGAATACCAGCCCGATAGCGATCGTGAACACGGCCGGGAGCAGATGGTGTCGCAGCGGCGGCGGCCATCGGAGCTTCACCCGTCGGTAGAGCGGCCACGTCGCGATCGCGATGACGGCCGCCCAGGCGAGAGCCGGAAGGAAACCTCGTAAAGTATAGGCGCCGAGCGCAAACAGGACGGCCGCGAAAACCGCGCGGGCGATCCCCTGTCGCCGCGTCGCGACCTGATCGCGTGCGTCGCTCGGCAGCGTCGGTTCGGGCGGCGCTTCGACGGGAATAATGGTGTCATATCGCATGAGCAAACTCTTGGGGGGGCCGACACGCGAGCGCCTGGTCAGGGCCGTCGACCCTGTCAGCCAGATGCAATCGCGAACCAGCGGCCCAGACCGCGGCGCGGTAGCGGCCGCTCCGCCATTATGGCACACCCGCTCCGTAGGAGCGAGACGCGGATGCTTCCGCGCCTATCGCTCCGGTTTCCGTCATGGCCGGGCTCGTATGGGGCTTTTTGTCAAGCTGGAATTTTGCTTTTTTTCGGCCGCCGCGTTGTTTAGCGTGGGGTTGGCGTGAAGGCC
>Ga0209139_10000714_pt1 | contig 11857 bp, 6 predicted proteins | sample BogFormECP14_OM3_FD_188246 | JGI IMG/M metagenome (GOLD analysis project Ga0209139, IMG submission 188246) | Bog forest soil microbial communities from Calvert Island, British Columbia, Canada - ECP14_OM3 (SPAdes) (version 2) | ecosystem: Environmental > Aquatic > Freshwater > Wetlands > Bog ...
CACCGCTGGAAGTATTTTCGTACTGGCAGACGCGCGACTCTACGATCGGAGCGTGGCGCATCGCGGGAAAGCGACGCGCCACGTAACGCCGGGCTTGCTCGGCCGCTTCCGCGGAGGCCAAGCGCGATTGCGTATCCGGATCGACGGGCTCGCCATGCTGATCAAAGGCAATCTTTAGGCCGCGCGATTCGATGTCCGGCATACCGTAGACCAAATCTTCCTGGAACAACCAGGTGGGCAATGCCGGCGCTGCAAAGCGCGAATCGCCCGCGGGTGTGCCGAAGAAAAAAACTTCCTGGCGTGTAGGAAAAATGCGCGGCCCTAAAACTTCTGGAAAAAGTTTGCCGAGCCATGCGCCGCAGGCGAAAACTTTTTTGGTGGCCAGAATAGTATCGCCGGCTGTAGTTCTGACTTCCGCTTCAGCCGAAGAGGCCCCGGGACTGATAACTTGGGCGTGGCGATATTCCACTCCTTGCCGCAAAGCGTCCGCGACAACCGCGGCCACCGCGCGTCTTGCCAGAAGGACGCCGCTGCCAGGCTCGAAAATCGCAAAGTCGACTTCATCCAGATTAATTTGCGGGTAACGTTGGGCAAGCTCCGCGCGGTGGAGAACGCGATGATGCACGCCGCAGCGTTGCAGCGTATCAAGAGTTTGCTGCTCGCGCGGGCCGTTGTGGCGCGCAAGCCAAAGGACACCCGTCTCGTGAAAGAGTGTCTCGTTCCGGGCGACAAACAGCTCCTTCCACTGCGCAAGGGAGCGCTGCGACCAGCGCGTGTACAATTCGTCGCCACCGTAGCCCATACGGATAATTCGCGATTCGCCGCCCGAGCTGGCGCGTGCGTGCGCAATTCCGTAGGCGTCCAGCAACAAGACACTTTGGCCACGCTTGGCCAGATGCCACGCGGTCCAAGCGCCGAAAACCCCGGCGCCGATTACCGCGACGTCATATTTTTTCCCTGCGGCAGCGGTACTCATTTCTTGAATTCTTTTTCCAGCGTCTTGGCCCAGTGCGACAGACCAGTTAGCGAGTCGGCGTGCGTGGGGTCCAGATGCAACGGGGTAATCGAAACGTGGCCGGCAAAGATCGCGGCGTAATCGGTGTCTGGATCCACGTCTTTATCGATTTTCTGCTCGAAGAGCCAGAAATAGCTGCGCCCGCGGGGATCTTTTCCCTCGGTGAGCTGATTGCGAGTGATCTTTTTCGATTGGCGAGTCAAACGAACGCCGCCAGTCCACGCAGGCGGCACATTTACGCTGAGCAGCACCTGATCGGGTAACCCATGCTTCAGAATCAACTGGGCAATGGACCGCGCCATGCGCGCGGCGGCATCAAATTTTGCGTTCTTGCCTTTGGAACACAAGGACATTGCCAACGAAGGAATATGGTGCAGTGCGGATTCGCGCGCGGCGCCCACGGTTCCGGAGTAATAGATGTTCTCGCCGAGATTCGCTCCAGCATTGATGCCGGAAATCACCAGGTCGGGCTTTTCGGGAAGAAGCTTGTGCAGCGCCACAATCACGCAGTCCGCGGGCGTGCCATCGATGGCCCATTGCCGCTCGGCGATGGCGTTGCAAATAATCGGCTGGCGCAGCGTGAGCGATTGCGCCGCGCCACTCTGCTCGGTGCTCGGCGCCACGATGCTGATGGTGGCTAGATCCTGCAAGGCTTCGGCGAGCGCGAGCAGTCCAGGAGCCTGGTAACCGTCGTCGTTGGTCAAGAGAATGTGGGTCATAGGTTGCAGACATTATACCTGCGCGACAAGGTGCGCCGTTCGCCGGTCCATCGATACCCTTGCTTTGTTGCAGCTACCAAAAGTGATGACCGTGAATTCCAGCCAGCATTCCGACGATTGCGCCGATCAGCAGGAGCCAGATCGAGTTCCAGCGGAAGCGCAACAAAATCGCCAGTGAGATGATCGCCGAAACAATGGTCACGCCGTCGACCAGCGATGTGCGGCCGAGCTGCCAGGTCACCTCGGCCATCAGTGCGAGCGACGCGACGTTGACGCCATCGAGAAATGCCGCGGCGATTTTTGAACCACGAATTCGCGGGATGAGTGGTCCACTGACGGCAACCAACAGAAATGCCGGAAGGAAGATGGCTAGCGTGGCGACCACCGCTCCGGGAATGCCCGCCAACAGATAGCCAACAAACGTGGCGGTGGTGAACACCGGTCCGGGGGTAAGCTGCCCCACGGCGACGGCGTCGGCGAGCTGCGGGTCCGTGAGCCAGGCGTGATGCACAACGAAGTCCGCGCGAAGAAACGCCAGCAAAACATATCCGCTGCCAAACATGAGCGCGCCAACCTTGAGGAACAGCAGAAAAAGTAGCGGCAGACTGAATGCCGCAGCGGTCGTGACGTTCGCCACGCTCACCACCAGGGAAGTAGCCGGGAGCGAGGAAAGAGAGAGCGTCGAGAGCGACAGATGGGCAGAGCGAAATTGTGACGGGCGTATCCGCGTGAAGCAAACCGCCAATCCTGCAATGAGGAGTAGCAGCAGCGGATGGAGACCAAGAAAGGCCAGAATCAGCGAAGCTATTCCGACAATCGCGAGCCACGCGGTTTTGATTGCGGTGCGTCCCAAACCCCAGAGGGCCTGAACAATTACGGCGATGACCACGGGCTTGACGCCGTACAAAATGGCGAGCGTTACGGGCAGAGAACCATAGCGAACGTAGGCCCACGCAAGGATGCCCACGATCAGAGCCGCGGGGAAAATGAAACAACTGCCCGCGACGAGCAGCCCTTTCCAACCTGCCCGCAGATAACCAATGTGAATGGCCAATTCGCTGGAACTGGGGCCGGGAATGAGATTGCTGGCGCCGAGCAGATCGAGAAATTTCTCGCGGGAGAGCCACTGGCGACGGCGAACCAGCTCGTCTTCCATGATGGCGATGTGCGCCGCAGGGCCGCCGAAGGCGGTGGTTCCGAGCCGCAGAAAAAACAGCGCGAGTTCACGCAGGGAATGATTGGGCGGCGTGGGACTCGGCGGCGGAATGGCTGGTACGGCCTGCGTGTTCATCTCGGTTCACACGTAGTCCAACAGCGTCTGAAGCAAAGTCCATGTGCATGCGCCGGGGGCACAGCATTCCTGCGAAGTTCAGGATAAGCTGCGCCCCTACAAAACCGGAGGTTGGCTGTGAGTTTAGAAGGTTAGTTTGAGCGCGAACTGGATCAAGCGCGGGTTGTTGACGGTGGAGTTGACGGCACCGAAGCCGCTGGGGGCATTGATGTCGCTGATCGGTTCTCCGAACTGAGCGTGGTTGAAGAGGTTGAAGAATTCGGTGCGGAAGTTCAGGTCCATGTTTTCCCATGGCAGCCTAAACCCCTTGATGATGGAGAAATCGGTGTTGACGAAGTCCGGGCCATAAACGGGAACACGGCTCGCGTTGCCCAGCTCGCCTGCAGCAGGTTGCACAAAGCAGGCAGGGTTGATGTACTGGATCTTGGTCTGGTTGGCGTAGGGATTGCAGCCAGCCACCTGATCAGGGCGGTTGAAATTGTTGCCGTTGCCGCCGGTGTTGAAACCGTTGCCGTTACCGACGCCGGAATTGTTAGCGCTGTCGATCAACGGATCGGCGAACCCAGAGGTGATTTTTTCGATGAGGGTGAGCTGCCAGCCGCCGAGAAGCGAGTTGGTCAGATTGTTCCAACCGTTGCCAAAAGTTTTGCCGCGGCCAAACGGCAAATCATAGATCACGCTAGCGGTGAAATTATTGTGCAGATCAATCTGCGAGGGGGCCCAATCGAGTTTCTCCCAATTGGGGAGCGGGAAGAAGGGGGCGCTCACTTCGGAACCCACGCCGTCGGATAGACCGTTATCGTAGGTATGGGAGTAGGTGTAGGCAATGAGTGCGTAAAGTCCGTGCCGAGTGGACTTGGTCTCGGCCTTGATCTGCAGGGAGTTGTAGGTGGTTCTGCCGAGATCGGCGAATTCCAGAACGGCGTTGCCTCCAGGAGGTGTGTAGGGAGAGATGAAAGGGGCGCCACCGGGGGCACAACCGATGGTGTAGCTTCCCCCAACGCAGCCCGAAGGACCGTTGGTGTCGATGGCATTGCCAGAGACCAGGATCTTGTCGCCGCGGGAGCCAGCATAACCAGCGGTCAGGACGATATTGCCGGGCAATTGACGCTCGACGTTGGCGTTGTACTGCACGACCTGGCCGTGCCGGAAGTTCTGAGGTTGGTAAAAGAGCGTTCCCGTGAAGCTCGAGAGGGTCGGCGGAGTTTTGCCAAAATTTATGAATCCGTTGGAAATGCTGGTAACGCCGCCCGGGCCTGTGGAGCAAGCGGGAGTGCCACCGGAGGGCGTGACAGCCGGGCACCCGCCGAACTGATCGATATCGCCCTCGGCAAAGAAGGGAGGATTCTCCCAAAGACCGGGAGCGCCCTGGCTCCAAACGGAATCGTGGTAGATGGAGAAGCCGCCACGGAGCACGGTCTTGTCACTGCCAAGGACTTTATAGGCGGCGCCGATGCGAGGTTCGAGATCCTGGAAATCCATGTGGACGCCCGCCGAATTATTGACACCGTTCTGATTGGTGACAAGAAGCTCGCCGGTGGTGGCGAAGGCGCCCGTGGCGGTGGTGGGCGGAATATAGTCCGCTTGACGCCCGGCAGACTCGCTGATCGGAGTCGTAAGGTCCCAAGCTAGACCGATATTGAGGGTCAGATCTTTGGTGATGCGCCAATCGTCCTGAACGAAGGGACGGACAATTTTCCAGCGGCGGCCGGTGACCGGGCCGTTAAAGGTTTGATCGTGTTCGGAAATATTGGTATAGCCGAGAGTTAGATCGGCCTCGGCATTGCCGGAGAAAAAGCCGAGGGGAATCCAGAAGCCATCCTGGAAGGCTTCGGTACCGACGTTCATCTGGTTGGCGCGAACGTCAATTCCAATGTGGATGTCGTGCTTGCCGCGAATCAAGTCCAGAGAATCGGCGAAGGAGAAAATGTCCGTGCCGCCTTGAAACGGGGTGAAGCCGCGATCACCAAGAGAAAACAAGCCGCCCTCGAACAAGACGGAAACCAAACCGCAGCTATAAGCGCCCGGCGTGCACTTTTCGCTCCCGGGAGTGCCGGTGCAGCCCAAGTTGGCAAAGGGAATGCCGATGCCGGCGAGGTTGGCGGAATCGCAGCTGCCCGTGCCTTGGGAAGAGATGTAGTTGAAGATGCGGTTATAGCCGAAGCTGAACTGGTTGACGGTGGTAGGAGAGAAGACGTGGGTCTCGCCGATGGCGATACTGCGTGCGTGGTTGGCAATGCCTTGATTACTGCCGAAGGCACTGGCCTCGGCAAAAGAGCCTGGGCCGCCGCCGCCCGGGACGTAAGAGACGGCTTGATCGTAGCTAAAACGCGAGAAGATATTGTCGGCGCTGGAGATGGTGTGATCCAGGCGGATATCGAACTTAGTTTCGTCGAGGCTGCGCACAGGCTCGTTGGTGAAATTAATTCCGGCGGACGGATTGTTGGTATTTGGCAAGGGATACAAATTCACCAAGGCCGCGCCGAGAGGGTTGACCAAAGCGGCGGGTATTTTGTTGCAGGGAACGCCAGCAACCTGGCTGCCGTTGGCATTGACGGCGGTTGGCGGACCAGTGGCAGAGGTGCACTGAAAAGGGCCGAATGTATAGGGGTTGGTGAGCGTGCTAGTGGAGGGAGCGCCGAAGAGGTTGTCGCTGAAATCCGCGAAAGGTTGCGCGGCACTGGTGTGCATGGCGGCGGTAGGGACTAAACCGGTAGAGGTGATGGCGTGGAGTTGGTTCGTCTGTTCGCCATCGACGAAGAAGAAGGTCTTGTTCTTTTGAATGGGTCCGCCGATGGAACCGCCGAATTGGTTCAGGTTGAACTTTTCCGGCGAACTCGCAAAGAAGCTCTTGGCGTCCAGGTCGGTGTTGCGGAAGAACTCGAAGAGCGAGCCGTGGAAATCGTTGGAGCCGCTTTTGGTGGTGACCAGAACGGTGGGGCCCGCACGGGTGCCATATTGCGCGGAGTAGTTATAGGTCAAGACTTTGAACTCCTGGATGTCGTCAATCGAGGAAAAAGTTCCGATGCCGCCGGCGGTCAATTCGTTGTTGTCGACGCCGTCGAGGAGCCAGTCGGTGCTATTGGGGCGAGAGCCTCCGACGGAGAGAGAGAAGGAGCCGCGCGCCGCAACTTCGCTGCTAGCGGCGGAAGTGAAGAAACTGTTGGGATTGGTTTCCGCGGTAGCGCCGGAGGTGAGCGTGGCGAGTTGCACGAAATCGCGCCCGTTCAGTGGGAGTTGTGCGACCTCCTGCGAGGTGATGACCTGGCCGAGCGAGGGGCTGGCGGTTTCGACGGCGACGGCGTCAGCGGAAACTTCTACCGTCGTGCCTTGAGACGCTGGCGCCAAGGCGAAATCGAGCTCGCGGGCTTCATCGACCTGCAGGCGCAAATCCTTGGACTCGGCGCTTTGAAAGCCGGTGAAGTCCACGCGTACGGTATAAATTCCGACCGGAAGCAGCGGGATCAGGTAATGCCCGGTTTCGTCGGTCTTGACATCGCGCGTCACACCAGTGCCCTGAGAAGTGGCCGTGACGGTAGCGCCGGAAACGCTCGACCCCGATTTATCGAGCACGGTGCCGGAGAAACTCCCCGTGGCTTGACCGTACATCGCCGGCGAAATGGCCAGCGCAAAGGCGAAAGCCAGAAGAGCGAGACACAGCCGGCCCGACCATTTGTAAGCGGCTCCTTCGGTAAATCTCTGACACTTACGCTGCGTACGGATACGACTCATGGTCAAGACCCCTTTCGAAACCATCTAAAGCCCTCTACTTGCCTTGGATTCTTGAAACAAATAATTGCAAAAATTTGTCGGCCTGCACGTCAACGCAGACCCTGGCGTTGGGCGTCACTTTGTCGACGCCCTCGATGACGTAACGATCGCCATCGGGAAAGTGGTGTAGCACGTTGCGTTCGATTTCGTTGCGACGATTGGCTACGGTCTCGCCCCGGGAATATTCGCCCCGGGTTTCCACGTCTACATGCATCGCGGGCGCGGTAACGAGACTGGGGTCAATGGCCACTCCGACCGCCAGTGGATCGTACATCGGCGCTCCGGCGTCGCCGAACTTTTCCGAAAGCTCCACAAGGAATTTGGCCACGCCGTAGATGAAATCGTTCACGGGACCGTGGGTGTGGCTCAATTGTTCGAGCTCTTTGCGGCTGAAAAGAGTTTTGTCGCCCACATCGAGGCCCACCATGGTGAGCGGCCAGCCAGCTTGAAAAACGATTTGCGCCGCTTCCGGATCGTTGTAAATGTTCGCTTCCGCGGCAGCGTTGACGTTTCCGCCCTTGATCGAACCGCCCATGATGATCACTTCCTTGACGAGCGGCACGATGGACGGATCTTTTTCCACGGCCAGAGCTATGTTGGTCAGGGGGCCCACAGGAACCAAGGTGATCTCGTGAGGGTTCGCGTGGATCAGTTGGATGATGAGGTCAGGACCGAAGCGTAGGTCGGCTCGACATTTGCTGGGGGGCAGTTCGATGTTCGCGAGACCATTTTTGCCATGCCAAAATTCGGCGGTGACGAGCTTTTGAAACAGCGGATGCTGGGCGCCTGCCGCAACGGGAATGTCACAGCGATTGGCGAGCGAAACCATTTTTAAGGCGTTTTCCAGACCCTGCGTCGCGGTTACATTCCCGGGGACCACGGTTAAGGCGCGAACGTCGAGTTCCGGAGAGTTGAGCGCCAGCATGATGGCCATTGCGTCATCAGTGCCGGGATCGGTGTCGATAATTACTTTGCGCGAAGCGGCATGGGCGGCCGCGGGGAGCACCAGCCACACAATCGAGCAGACAATCGCGCAAATGGCGGCGCTAACAAAAGTTAGAGAGTAATGAGCGCGCTCGAATGCAGACGCGGCTCCGCGCCCCTGATTTGAGGAAATAAAAATCCCGTCCGTCCCTCTTTTGAAGGGCGGAAATCTGAACTGGGCGTTTCGCAGACTGTTCACCCCGATACAAAAGTGAGGACAGGTTAGTGTTCCGCAGAGAGAAGTGTCAAGACAAAAGTAGGCATGAAAGTTTTCGCTGAGGATGATTCTCAAAACGGAACATAGAGTCGCGACGCTCCCAAAAATCGAAACATCTCGGCAAGTCGATTTCTGCGTGGAATAAAGCGCTAAACAGACACTCGTGGTCTGTAACGGCGCCGGCTGGGAGCCATCAGCAAGCAGGGCAACACCATGGTGCGCTGGCTGCTGATCGAAGCGGTGTATCCCGCAGTGCGCAAAGATCCCGCGCTGCGCCAGGACTATCAACGCTTGAAATTCCGCAGAGGACACGCGGTGGCGAAGGTCGCCATCGCGCGCAAGTTAGCGGTGCGTAGGTACTGGATGCTGCGTAGTGGAGCAGCGTACGCACAGCTGGTTCGCAGGCCAGGCAGCCCGGCGGCCACCCTGGTGGACGCACGTCCATCGTTAGGCTGATCGGGCGCCTTGCTCCCGCGAGCGATCGCGGCGTCTGAAAAACGAATCATGGTCGGAAGTCCGTGACCGCATAGATGGTTGGTGGAACCAGATTCCACCGCGAGATTCACGCAGCGAGCCTTGGTCGGCAAATGCAGGAAACAGCAAAGATCCTTTTTAAGGAAGAACAAAAACGAACCGCCCGCAGTTCATGCACTAGAAGTGTCGCTTGACAGAGCCGACAACGTCATAGAGGGTGGCCCGTAGGTTTTGATTTTCCTGGTTGCGCCTTTGACGTTGGTTCTACGGGTTAAGACGTTGGGTGCCCCGTCCTCGGGTTTTGAGGGCGGGTTCTTCTTTTTCTGCGTTCTGTTTTTCGGGCCCCGCGAACGGCCCACGTGAGCGGCTCCTACAGCATTTTCGTTCGAACTGTATCACACAGCCGAAAACCTCTTTCCCGAAATAGTACTTGACATACTACCTGCCTATATGTTAATTATGGAGAGTACAGAAGTGCGTCCAAGCGCCCCGAAGCCCAAACAAACCAATCCCGATTCCGCCATCCTTTGTAGCGCCGCCCTTTAGGGCGGCATCTTTTCGCGCACCGAGTCGCCACCCCGCGCATCTCCCTGCGAGCGCCGATCTCCCGATCGGCTCTTTTGCCTCGAAACCCACCGACAGAGGCAATCTGCCCGCGACAGCACGCAAAATAGAGCAGCAAAAGAGGAGAAAAAGGAGCCAAAAAGGGGGTAACTATCTTCTAACCACCAAGTGCCCGTAACCCACGCAGAATGAACACTTGCGCAAGTGTTCATTCTAAACGGCTTTATCTCCCTTTAGAATGAACACTTACGAAAAACCCCAGGGGGGTACCCCACCCCACGATACCCAAATTTTCACCGATACTTTACCCCGACTGGCGCCGAACGATTCCCTGACCATGCCTCATAAGTTCGCGATCACGGAACACGGTTCACGGTCATTCGACCACGCCTCATAGTTCGCGATCACGGGACACAGAACACGGTTCACGAAGCACGGCTCACAGGACACGGTTCACGGAACACGGACCTTCCCTACTTCTCCCACTACTTCTCAACGTCCCGATGCACCACCTTCGCCGCCAACCCGCGCCCCGCAAGACGCTTCTCAATCACTTCGGCCATCATCACCGAGCGGTGCTTGCCGCCCGTGCACCCAAACGCAATCGTCAGGTAACTCTTCCCTTCCCGAATGTAGTGCGGAATCAAATACGTCAGCAGGCTTTCAATCCGCCGTAAAAACTCCCCAGTCTGCGGAAACGACCGTATGTACCTCCGCACCTTGGGATCCTTCCCCGTAAACGGCCGCAGTCGCGGCACAAAGTGCGGATTCGGCAGAAACCGCACATCAAACACCAGGTCGGCGTCCGTCGGCACCCCAAAGCGATACCCAAAACTAACCACCGAAACCATCAGCGGCCGATTGTCCGGATTCTTAAACCGCTCGGTAATAAAGTGCCGCAATTCGTGCACGTTAAACCGCGTCGTGTCGATGGACAAATCCGCCAGCTTGCGAATCGGCTCCATCAATGCCCGTTCATGCGCCAAACTTTCACGCACGGAAAAATTTCGTCCCAGCGGATGCGGCCTCCGCGTCTCGCTATACCGCCGCAGCAGCGCATCTTCACCCGCTTCGATAAACACCAAGGTGATCGGATGATCCTTCTTCAGATGCCGCAGTAAAGGAGGTAACTTCTCGAGCTGCAATCCTTCGCGCGCATCCACCAAAAGCGCCGCGCGCGAAAAGTCCCCTTCGCCCGCTGCGTGCAGCTCCGCAAATATCGGAATCAGTTCCACGGGAAGATTGTCCACGCAGTAAAAGCCCATATCCTCAAACGCGTGCAACACCGTGCTCTTCCCCGAACCCGAAAGCCCGGTAAGAATCACCAGCTGCCGCGCCGCGCTGCGCCCCGCACGAGTCGTGTCGCGCGCTGATTTGTGTCGTGAAGTGCGTGGTAATTTGTCTACTGCGGAACCGTTGCGTGCCCGATGTTTATCGGTCGCGCGCAAGCCTAACTCTTTACTCGGCGCTGGTGCGTGCTCGGAATGCGCATGTCTTCGCGATACTTCGCCACCGTTCGGCGCGTCACGTGAATGCCCGCATCATCCAGCTTCTTGGCAATCTGCTCGTCCGTCAGCGGATGCGTGCCGTCTTCCTCTTCGATCATCTTTTTAACCAGCCGCTTCAGCGTCAGCAGCGACATGTCGCCGCCTTCAGGACCATTCACCGACTCGCTGAAAAACGACCGCAGCTCCAACACGCCCTGCGAAGTGTGCGCATACTTGCTGGCCACCGCGCGGCTCACTGTTGAAGGATGCACGCCCACTTCTTCCGCCACTTCCTTGATCATCATGGGCTTCAGCGCGTCCGGTCCATGGACCAGGAAATCACCCTGCCGCGCGATGATGGACTGGCACACACGCAGAATGGTGTGCTTGCGCTGCTCGATATTCTTCATCAGCTGAATCGCCGCGGTGAAGCGCTCTTTCACGTAGTTGCGCACGTCGCGATCCGCCGCGTCGCGCACCAGCAGCCTTCTATACGTCGGACTCAGCCGCAGCTGCGGCATGTCGTCTTCATTCAAAAACGCCTGCCATTGATCATCGACTTTGCGGAAATAAACATCCGGCTCAACCAACCGAGGTTCGGTTTTGTTGTACCGCAATCCTGGACGCGGATCGAGTTTGCGAATCACATCCAGCGCTCGCTTCACCACTTCCACCGGACGGTTCAGCGCGCGCGCCACTTCCTTCAGCTGATTGCTTTGCACCTGCTTCAAATGCTCGGCAACAACTTGCTGCGCCAAAGTGTTCTGCGGATCAAACGCCTTCAATTGCAGCAGCAGGCATTCGCGCAAATCGCGCGCGCCCACACCAATGGGATCGAAATCCTGCACCACGGCCAGCGCATCGTCCAAGTCGTCTTGCGAAAATTTCCCGTTTTCCGTCAGCTCTTCGGTGGACGCGGTCAGGTAACCGTTCTCATCGAGGTTGCCAATGATGTTGTCCGCCACTTCTTTCACTTCGTCCGAACAAATCGTCACGCTCAGCTGCCACGTCAAATGATCGGTAAGCCCGCTCGGCGAAGACAAAAACTTTTCAAACGACGGCCGCTCGGAAACTTCGCGCTCCTGCGATTTGCCGCCGTCGCCGCCGGTATCCAAATATTGGTTAAAGAAGGTTCCAACATCGAACTCATCAAAGGGATTCGATTCCGGCTTTTCCGGAACTTTTTCCGTCTCTGCCTTCAAAAATGTTTCGTCGCTGTAGTTGTCCGTTTGCGTGGGCTCTTCGCTCAGCTCTTCGAGCACCGGATTGGCGATCATCTCCTGATTGATCATCTCGCGCAGTTCCAGACGGTTCAGCGCCAGCACGCTGACCATC
>Ga0209139_10000715_pt1 | contig 11853 bp, 13 predicted proteins | sample BogFormECP14_OM3_FD_188246 | JGI IMG/M metagenome (GOLD analysis project Ga0209139, IMG submission 188246) | Bog forest soil microbial communities from Calvert Island, British Columbia, Canada - ECP14_OM3 (SPAdes) (version 2) | ecosystem: Environmental > Aquatic > Freshwater > Wetlands > Bog ...
CACCGCCGCGACGAAGTCGCGGATGCTCCTTAGGAAGCAAGTGACGGCAGACTGGGCTACGAGGCGTGACCCCGGCCTGACGTTACAGGCAGGGCGTAACTTTGCGCACGGCATTTTGTTCCGCGAATGCATTGCGTGCCGTTCTCGCTTAGACTTTTTGTATGCGCTACGTGCTGGGGTTTGATGGCGGTGGAACGAAGACCGATTGCGTTTTGATGGACGAGTCGGGGACGATTTTGGCCCGGTCGCAGAGCGGGCCGTCGAATCCGTTGCGCGTTGGATTTGGCGCGGCGATGATGGCCATTCGTGACGCGACGCGGCAGGCCTACGCCCAGGCGAAACTGGGTACCGATGCGCGGGCGGCGGCGGTTTGTGCGGGGCTCGCGGGAGCGGGGCCGGCGGAGTCGGCGGAAAAGATTCGGGTGCTGTTTGCGGCGGAATTTGCGCACACGCCGATTCGTATTTGCACCGACCTGGATCTTGCTCTCGCCGCGGCAGGGGATGGGCCTACGATTGTGCTGATTGCCGGGACGGGATCGGCGGCGATTGGGCGGAATGCTGCGAGCGAATCTTCGCGCGCCGGAGGCTATGGCTCGCAAATTGGAGATGAGGGCAGCGCTTACGATATCGGGCGACGGGCGGTTTTGACCGCGATGCATGAGAATGACCGGACTGGTGCTGATTCGGCGTTCGGGCAGCGTTTGTTGCGCGAACTGAGTTGTGCGGACTGGTCGGAAGTAAAGTCGCGGGCGCAGGCGGCTTCGGACGAGGTATTTCCAAGGTTGTTTTCCGTGGTTGCCGCTTTTGCCGAGTCGATGGAACCTGTGACGAGCGCTACGCCTTTGAGCGTGGCTAAGGGTTCGGCGCAGGGAATTTTACGCGCGGCGGCGTTCGATCTTTCGTCGCTCGTGGAAAATCTCGCGGACCGATTGCAGTTGCGCAAGATGCCATTTTTGTTGGCAAAGACCGGTGGAATGATTGGACGGTGCAAATTTCTCGAGGAGCAGCTTGACGCGCGCCTTCGCGGTTCGTTTCCGAAAGCCGAGATTGGATTGCTTCGCGTTGGGCCCGCGGAGGCGGCGGCGAAGCTGGCGTTGCGGCTGTTGGTTCCGGGGAATGTAACGAGCGGGAACATGACCGTACACTGAGATGGCTGCGGCAGACAAAAATCGAGAGCGAGCGGCGGTGGCGTCTGGCGATGAGCTGACGGCGTTAGTTCACCATCACGAGGTGGACGTGTTGCTGGCGCTGCTCGATAATCCGTCGCTCGAGGAGACGCAGCTTTGCATTCTGCTCGAGCGAAAAGATCTGCCGGGCGAAGTTCTTGAGGAAGTGGCGCGGCGCAAGCCGCTGTTGAAGAGTTACCGCGTCAAGAAGGCGCTGGCGTTTCATCCTCGCACGCCGCGGCTCGTCACGATGCGCTTACTGCGCGATTTGTATTTGATGGACCTTGTACAGATCACACTTTTGCCAGGGATTCCTACCGAGTTGAAGCGAAACGCCGAGGATCAGCTGGTTTCGCGGCTGCCGCAGTTGCCGCTGGGGCAGAAGATAACGTTGGCGCGGCGCGGGCCGGGGCGTTTGGCCGGCGCGCTTCTCTTGGAAGGGCACGCGCAAATCGTCACCATCGTTTTAGATAACGCTTATCTCACCGAAGCCCAAGTTTTGAAGGTGCTTTCGCGCGAAAAAATACCGCCGGGCGTAGTGCGAAGCATCTCGGAGCATCGCAAGTGGTCGATCACTTATAACGTGCGGCTGGCGCTGGTTCGTCATCCCCTGTCGCCGCTCGCGACCGTTCTTGCCTACCTGCCGGAGCTTACGGTTTCCGATTTGCGCGAACTCGCGTCGCCGGGAATCGTTTCGGAGAGTCTGCGCAAATATCTTCAGGCCGAAGTGCAGCGGCGGATACGCGCAGGAGAAAAAGTTCAACATAAGAACGATACGGGCGATACCCCCGGACCATCCGCCGCGTCTAATTAAAACTAAGTGGTGTCCTTTTACCCATAGGCTGGAGTACACGTCGAGGAAGTGTGTACGTCGATGTTAGCTGTATTGCTGGGAACAAAACACCCGTTAGCGGCGTCGTATGGGTGTGCTCGCAGCAGGCGTATGCTTAGAATCATCGAGCGGCGAGATAGCCCTGGCGCCGCGCCTTGGGATCCTTGGCAGGGGGGCTCACCAGGTCAATGGCCAGTGGGGACCATTCGTCCCGGCGGTCCGATCGCCGCTGGGCGCCGCGCTACTCGTTTCGCGCCAACCTCGAGATCGAATGGGGTTCGGCGATCCTGCGTGCCAGCACCCGCGATATCAGCACCAACGGAATGTTCATCGAGTCGACCGATCCTTTGTGGATTGGCGCAGGATTTACGGCGCACATCGTTTTGGACCGGCGCGTGAAAGTCGATTGTTCGGTGAAGCGCATCGAGCCGGGCCTCGGCATGGGCGTCTCCGTGACGCTTTCCGAAGCGCAGCACGAACAAAGCTATCAGCAGCTTCTCGATTCTCTCTCCAACACAGGTTCCTAAGCTCGTCTTATACTATTCTTGGCGCTGCGCGAAGTGGGCCGCGCGGCTTGGCGTAAGTCTTGCGTGAACGTGCGTGAGTGCGTTTATCCGCCCCCTTCGTTTTGAATGGCGTTTGAGGTGCAATGACCAGATGCCTTGATTGCGGTTCCCCGCGAACCGCCGACCAGTGTCCCTCTTGCGGATTGACGTCGAATGCGGCTGAGCTGGTGTTCCGGCGGCGCCTTGTGGGACGCACGGCGATCTTTTTGGTTGGCTCGCTGGCATTTCCTTATGTCAGCCAGATTTATCCTCCGCTGGATTTGGATTTGATGCTGGTGTTTTTTGGGTTGCTGTTTTTTGTGGCGCTGACGATCGCAGTCATCCTGGAACGGCGGGCCCGTCAGCATCAGGAATTGGAAGTGCTCAAGAGGATTTACGCGGGATTTATTCCTTTGCCGTGGATTCTGGCTGCTACGCTTTTTGTCAACGGGCGATTCGATTCGCAGAAAAGCCTGGCTTACCATCCGACCGCGGTCGTGAGTAAGTTCAATATGAAGGGGATTGTGCGGGGAAGTAGGAGGTTGCACGTGCAGTCGTGGCGTCCGGGGCAGAAGGTGGAAGGATTGGCTGTGGACGCCGATGATTTTGACCGCTTCCAGATTGGCGATACGGTGATGGTGGCGGTTGAGCCGGGGGCGTTGGGGATTCCGTGGTATTACGGGGTTTACCGCCGATGAACCAAGGCATGTAGCGCAGGGCGAAGTCCGCGAAGCCCTGCGGCTTTTCTAGTAGTTGGGTTTGCCGTCGGGCTTCAGCGGTAGCTGAATGTCCAGGACGTGGCCGGTCTTGCCAAACCGAAACCGCACGAGACGTACCATCAAACCCACATCTTTCACCTTCCACTCCGTAGTTTCGATGGGATCGCTGGGCAAGTCGGACGTGGACCAACCGACGTTATCGCCTTGCGGCTTTACGGTTTGCGGATCCACCTCATAAACCTCTTGTTCCTTCAGGTCCAGATAGAGGTAGCGCTTCCACAGCTTCACCAGGAGCGCGTCTCGCTTCTCGGTGTGATAGATGTTCCACGATTGCGGCGCTTGGTCGTTGAAACGCACGACCGCGAATTGTACCTGTTTCCATACCGTATTTTTCTGCGCAGAGGCGGCCTGAGGAAGCGTCGAGAAGAGAATTAGAGCGGAGACGATGGCTGCTCGCATGCCTGAAATCAAATTGCGACTTCGCTGAAAGATTTGTCGAGAAGGCGCATCGCTTCGTCGACGTCGGATTTGGTGGTGTTGAGCATGGGTGCCAGGCGGAGGACGTTGCCCATGAGGCCGCCTTTGCCGATGAGCAGGCCATTGTCGCGGGCGCGCTCCATCACTTGGGTGGTTTGCGCCGGCGCGGGTTCTTTGGTTTTGCGGTCCTTCACCAGTTCAAGCGCTTGCATGAGGCCCATGCCGCGAACGTCGCCGATGAGCGGATATTTTTGCTGAAGCTCTTCAAGCTTGGCGCGGAAATGGTTGCCAACGGTGTGCGCATTTTCCAGCAAGTCTTCTTCCTCGATCAACTCAATTGTTGCGCGGGCCGCTACGCTCGTTACGGGATTGCCGCCGAAGGTGGCGATGTTCAGCCCCTGGAAGCCCGCAGCGATTTCTGGCGTGGTGACCGTCAGGCCAACTGGAACGCCGTTAGCCATGCCTTTCGCGCTGGTGATGATGTCGGGAGTGACTTCCCATTGTTCGATGCCGAACCATTTTTTTCCAGTCCGGCCCCAGCCGGTTTGCACCTCGTCAGAAATAAAAAGCCCGCCGTATTTTTTGATGATGTTGAAAACAATTTTGAAATATTCCTTGGGCGGAGTGATGAATCCGCCGACGCCCTGAATCGGTTCGGCGATAAACGCAGCGGGGCTGCCGCTGGTGCCGGTCTGGATCAGATTTTCGACGTCGCCGGCGCAAGCCACTTCACATTCGGGGTATTTCAAGTGCAGCGGGCAACGATAGCAGTAAGGATTGATGGCATGCGCGATGCCCACACTGATAACGGCTGCTTTGCGATAAGGCGCATGAGCGGTGACGGACTTCATGAGCGAGGAGCCGCCGGAATACGCGTGGCGCAGCGCGACGATGTCGTAGCTACCAGTGGCCATGCGCGCGATCAGGATCGCCGCTTCGTCGGCTTCGCTGCCAGAACTGGTGAAGAAGCTTGACGTTAGATTACCGGGAGTGATTTGCGCAATCTTTTCGGCAAGCGCAACGATTTGCTCGTTGGGATAAAGCGTCGAAAGGTGCTGCAGCTTGTTGACCTGCACGTTGACCTTGCTGGTGATCTTCGGATTGCAGTGGCCGACCGAAACGGTGAGGATGCCGCCAAAAAAATCGAGGTACTTGCGCCCTTCGACGTCCCAAACGTGCTGCATTTCAGCGTGGTCGGCGACCAGCGGCTTCTGGTAGTAGTTCGTAACCGACGGCCAAATGTATTTTTTGTGCTTGGCGACAACTTCTTCGCTACGCGACATGGTCGAAGGCACCGGCGATGCGGGCGTGGTCATAATGCGTCCTCGGGCTGGATTCTGTCCGAATCGAGTGTACGACGCGCTCTAGACTCGCGGCAAGCGGGCCGCCGCTGCACGGACAGAAAGCCCGCTTAGGGTGGCTTCGTCAAGCAGCAGTCTACTGGGTTTTGTAATTATTTAGATACTTACTAATTCCATTATCACGGTTTCGTAATATGATGCCGCAGCGCCTTATCCATGAGCACAGCCAACAAGCTTCGCTTAATCCGTACTGCTCGCGAATTGGGTTTCTCCGACGCGGAAATCCTCCGTGAGGTCTTGAGCGGAGTTTACGGCGGCGAAACGCGCCGGCGAATGGTAGTGGATTGGGGAGAACTGTTGGGCAGAAGTCCTAGCGATTCGCTCCGGATCGCACACGCCGGCGGCTTGATTCCGAGTGCGCACCCGCCCCGGGGCGACGATTGAGGAACGCCTCGCGGTAAAGATCTGGAAACACTTCTCTAAAGAACTTTTTGTCTTCCGCTGAGGTCGACGCCAGCTCTTTAACTTTAGCGATTCGCTCTGTGGGGCTCAGTCCCGCGAACCTACGCGTGATAGCCGCCACCAGATGTTTTTCAGCCATTGGGGCTAACCTCTATAAATGAGTATGCATCCCCATTCGTTCCCTGACAACGAAACTCTGCGATCACCATTCCGTTTTAGGGAAAGCCCCGGCGGGGTTGCACGGCGCGCGGAATTCACATTAAATGCGGCAGGCTCCAACAGGAGAGAGAAGATGAAGATACACATCCGAAAAGAGAGACCTGCCGCGTGGGCGGGACGCAAGCAACAAACCAAGCACGCTTGGGTGGTGCCGTTTATCGCGCTGGAATGGTTTTGGGAGTGGGTTGCCTACGCGCTCAGCAACTGGACCTTTCTGGAAGTTCTGGACTATCTGGAAACTTTCAGCGTACTGATCGTGGTGATTTTCTATTTTTCGGAATCGGGCAACCGCGCCAAGCAGCGGCACTACCAGGCGTGGCAAGTGGTAAACACCTCGCAGGGAAAAGGCGGAAGCGGCGGAAGGATTGACGCGCTGCAGGAATTGAATGCCGACCACGTTCCGCTGGTCGGCGTTGATGTTTCAGGAGCGTTCTTGCAGGGACTGCGGCTCGAAAAAGCGGGGCTCTTGCGGGCGAACTTTTCTGCTGCGGACATGCGCGACAGCAAATTCCCCTCGGCCGACTTTTCGAATGCCAACCTTCGCTCGGCTAATCTCAGAAGAAGCAATCTGGAACAGGTTTCGTTTCAGAGCGCAAGCTTGGACGAGACTGACCTTACCGGCGCGGATTTGGCCGGCGCCGACCTCACGGATGCGACCCTTACGGACGCGGACCTCACGAACGCGGACCTGCGCGGCGTGCATTGGGAGCACATCGCGGACGTGAAGAACGCAAATATTTTTGGCGTGAGGAACGCGCCGCAAGGCTTCGTGGAGTGGGCCGTGAAACACGGCGCGCTACAGCAGGACACGGCAACAAAGGAACCGGGCTGAAGTAATGGTGATTCGCGCCGCAACCAGCAGCGACAGCGATGCGATCTGGCAGATCCTCGAACCAGTAATTCGCGCCGGAGACACCTACACCTTGCCGCAAAACATGAATCGAGAGGACGCCCTAGCATATTGGAACTCGCCGGCCCACGAAGTATTCGTCGCGGAAGAGAACAACGAAATTCTTGGCACGTATTACCTGCGCGCCAATCAGAAGGGCGGGGGATCGCACGTAGCGAATTGCGGATACATGACCGCGCCGTGGGCCAGCGGCCGCGGTGTTGCGCGCGCGATGTGTCAACATTCGCTCGAACACGCAAAGAAGCGAGGCTTTCTCGCGATGCAATTCAATTTTGTAGTGAGCAGCAACGACCGCGCGGTCAGCCTCTGGCAGAGGATGGGGTTCGAAATTGTCGGCCGGCTTCCCGCCGCGTTCATGCATCCGAAACTAGGCCCGGTCGACGCCCTGGTAATGTACCGCCATCTGTAGGTCGCGCCCGCGAAGCGGCGGTCGCCAGCGATTCCGCACCCCGCAATTTTATTACTAAAGTACGGCGAGATGCCGACGATGCGTATAATGGCGCGCTATGGCTTCCGCCTCCTCCCTCTTCGGCCAGGCGTTTCGCACGTTCCGGCGCGTATTTCCACGCTGCAGCATGATTTCGCAAGCCATCGCATTTAACTTGTTCTTGACGTTTTTCCCGGCGTTGCTGATCCTGGTGGGTTTCGCGACAAGCCGCATTGGCGGGCGAACAAGCCTCTTCGATTTGATCAGGGATTTCACGGTGTTCCTGCCTCCGGGAAGCCAGAGCATCGTTTCTGAGTTCTTGGTCAAACGCGGCCCTGAAGCGTGGAAACTGGCGCTCGTGGGGTGGACAGGAACGCTGCTGGCCGGTACCCAAGTGATGCGGCTATTGATGGATGGAATTCACAAAATTTACGGGGATCAGATCCAGCCGGGATTCTGGCACCGCCAACTTCGCGGCCTGGCATTGCTCTTGGTGACGATCGCGCCTTTGCTTGCCGCGGCGATACTGGGTGTGCTTGGAAGGCCGATACGGCACTGGCTTTCTCTGGAATTTGGAGCACCGCACATCCTGCAGGGATGGTGGACGTTTTTCTTTCCCGCTGTAGCCATTGTGTTGGCGATGGCGGCGCTAACGGTGATTTATTGGATGGCGCGGCCGGGTGACGAGAGTCTGCGGAATGTGTTGCCAGGGGCCATGGTGGCCACCTCGCTGTGGTGGCTGGTGAACGTCCTGTTTGGGTTTTATGTCCGCCGCGTGCCATACAGCATCGTTTATGGAGGACTTGCAGCGGTCATCGGACTGATGGTGTGGATGCAGCTTTCCGCGATCATTGTGTTCCTGGGAGCGGCGTGGAACGCCGAGTCAGCAGAAAATCACCCGTGAGCGCTGGCCGAAATTTGGAGTGCGGCAGCCTCCTTGCCGCTTTTCTTGCATGTGACCCTGGCTTGGGCAAGCTCCATAATCGGCACTTGCCCAGTGTTTCGTTCGATGGATGCCTCAGCGACATGGTTTAACGCTATGGGTCAACAAACCGTACGCGTCGAATGCTACTCGGGCCATAAGGCCGATGAGCGGCCTTCGCGCATCGTGTTTGAAACACAAACGCTGGAGATCGCGGAAGTGGAAGACCGCTGGTATTCGCCCGGCGCGACTCATTTTCGTGTTCTGACAGAGAACGGAGACCGCTACGTTTTGCGGCGTGACGACGCGCAGGATGTTTGGAGCTTGACCGCTTACCGCGCGGCGGGCAAACGCGTTGACACAAAAATTAACCGGAGCGTATAGTCATATCGCGAGTCGTCCCAAGGTTCCCCCGTGGTGCTGGCTTCCCAGAAAGCCGGCGGTGCCTGCGGATGCGGCCAGATAAGGAAGTATGCCCTACCTACCGCGGTTCCCGTTCGCGCGGCGCTGTCAGTGCGTTTTTCTGCTGCTGTTGGCGGTGGGTATGGGGGCTTCGCTTCGCGCGCAGACGCCAACCTCGCCCGACCCTCCAGCTGCGAACCCGCCCGCGCAGACGCCCGCAGAGCCGGCCAAGCCGCAAGCGCCCTCCGCCAATGACAATGCAGAGCTTTCCAGCCGCGATACCGCTCCCACCTTCAAGGTTCGCGTAAACCTTGTCCTGGTGCGGGTAGTCGTGCGGGACCGGGATGGCCATGTTGTGCCTAACCTCAAAAGAGATGACTTTGTTCTGACCGACAACCGCAAGCCTCAGCAGATCTCGACCTTCAGCGTGGAGACGCCGGAATCGCATGCCATGGACACGACTATAAGCGCCGACTCTAACGTCACCGCCGATCCGGCCGCCGCAAAGGCCATAGCGGCTGCTTTGCCGCAACGTTTTGTCTCGGTTGTTTTCGACGACCAGCACCTCACCATGCAGGACGCCCTCTTTGTACGAACTTCCGCCGGCAAATTTTTTGATTCCCTGGCGCCCTCGGACCGAGTCGGTATTTATTCGACTTCCGGACAATTCACCCAGGAGTTTACGGACGACCACGAGCTTTTGCGCAAGTCGCTTTTGAAGATCGTTCCCCAGGCGCCAAACGCGGGGATTCATGATTGCCCGGACATCAGTTATTACGAGGCCGATCTGATCCAAAACAAGAATGATCCGCAGGCGCTGGACGTTGCAACCCAAGATACGTTGCAGTGCGCGTTTGGCGGCGACGGATCGCAGGCCGCGGCCGCGCGTTCCATGGCGCAGAGCACGGCTATCGGAGTTCTTTCGAGAGAAGATTCTTCGACCGAGTACGCGCTGCGGCACATGGAAGATGTCATGCGGCGATTGTCCTCGATGCCGGGCCAGCGCATCATGGTGTTTGTTTCTCCTGGGTTTATTACTTCGACGCTGCACCAGGAATTCAGCAACCTGGTGGACCGCGCCACAAAGTCGAACATCGTGGTCAACACCATTGATGCCCGGGGACTGTACACGCCGGACATGGGAGACATCGCGGACTCTGCGGGCAACGTCTCGGCTCAAACCACGGGGTATCGGGGCAGCTACGCGATCGCCGCTCAACTGGCCCAGGAAGACGTGCTGCAGGAGCTTGCCGATGGCACCGGCGGAACTTTTTTTCATAATCGCAACGACGTAGATGAAGGTTTGCGACAGGCGGGCGCCGCTCCGGGCTTGACCTATCTGCTGGGCTTCTCGCCGCAAAACCTGAAGCTGGATGGGAACTTGCACACGCTGAAGGTTTCGTTCGTCAACAAGAAGACCGGCTATTCGATTCAGGCGCGGCACGGATACTTCGCGCCGCTGCACGTCAAGGACCCCGCCGAGGCCGCGAAAGAAGAGATTCAAGAGGCGATCTTTTCGCAGGACGAGATCCGCGATTTGCCCGTGGATTTGCATACGCAATTTTTCAAGGTCGATAACTACCAGGCGAAGCTGGCGGTGCTTACCCACGTGGACATCAAGGGGGTGCACTTTCGCAAGTCCGACGGGCGCACCCGGGATGACCTCACCGTGGCGACGGCCATCTTCGATGAGAATGGAAATTACGTGACTGGCGGGGAAAAGATCGTCCAGATGAAGCTTCTGGACCCGACGTACGAGCGGCTGGTCCGCTCGGGCCTCAATCTGAAGTCGAGTTTCGATGTGAAGCCGGGAACATATCTGGTGAGGCAGGTTGTGCGAGACTCCGAGGGATCGCAGCTTGCGGCGCGCAACGGCGCCGTAGTCATACCGAATTGATGGGGGATCAAATGAACACAATAAAGAATCGTGGACGGATCACTTGGGGCCGGCTCGCGGCATTTTCTGTGGCTGCGTCGTGCTTATTTATCGCGCAGCTTGCGGGGCAGACGCCGCAGGCGCCAGCACCTCCGCCTCCTGCACCAGACGCGAGCCAGCAGTCGGGGCCGACGATCAAAGCGGAATCGCGCCTCGTACTGGTCGATGCGGTCGTGACTGACAAGAAGGGGAATTACGTCCACGACCTGACGCAGAACGACTTCAAGGTCTTCGAAGACAACAAGGAACAATCCGTAGCGAGCTTTTCTTTCGGCGCGGATACCGCGATCCAGGCGCAGGGGCAGAAGAGGTATCTGATCCTCTTCTTCGATAATTCGACGATGGCCATGCCGGACCAGATTCAAGCGCGAGACGCCGCGAAAAAATTTATCGACGCCAACGCTGGGCCGGACAGGCTGATGGCAGTTGCTGAGTTCGGCGGCACCCTGCGGATCGTACAGAACTTTACGGCCAACGCTGACCGCTTGCACGCGGCGGTTTCGGGCGCTAAAGGCGCCTCCGTCGATCCCAACGCCCAAGCGCCAGTTGAGGTTGCGTCGGCCGGATTGTCCCCCTCCGCAAGCCCTTATGGGCAAACCACAGGAACGTCGTCGCCCTTTTCTTCGATGAGCAACGCGGAAGCGGATTTCGGTGCGCGCAGCATGTTGCTGTCGATTCGTAGCCTGGCGAAAAACCTGCGCGGCGTTCCAGGGCGAAAGATGGTAGTTCTCTTCTCGTCTGGCTTCCCGCTGACGAGCGAGGCCCAGTCTGAACTGACCGCCACAATCGACGCCTGCAATAAAGCCAATGTCGCGATTTATTCACTCGATGTGCGCGGTCTTATGGCGCCGCCTCCCGGGGGAATCTCACAACTGCAGCCTGGCGAGCAAGAAACGCCCGTGGTTGCGGCGCGCACAGAGCCTGCCAGCCTTTACGGAGGAGCGCGAATGGTGCTGACCTCTTATTCGACTTCAATGCTTGAACCGCAGCGTCCTGGCGGCACGGGCGGAGGGGGTGGTACGGGCGGAGGTGGCACGGGTGGAACTGGCGGAGGTGGAACCGGCGGTAGAGGTGGAACCGGCGGAACAGGCGGGACGGGCGGCACTGGAGGTACCGGAGGAACCGGCGGGAAGGGTGGAACTGGCGGGACCGGCACCACCGGAGGAACGGGCGGCACTGGCGGTAGGACCGGAGGAACGACGGGCGGAGTTCCAATTTCGAATACGAACAATCCGAACAACGTTTTTACCCAGCCGCGATCGATCGTTCCACAATTTCCTCCATCAGCATCCACGAATCAGCAGATTCTCGCGGCACTCGCGGAGGGAACCGGCGGGTTCACTATCTTCAACACCAATGATTTACTCGGTGGGCTGGAGAAGATCGGGCGCGAGCAGAACGAGTTCTATATTTTGGGTTACGTTCCTCAACAGACGCCGGAAGGAAGCTGCCACACACTAAAAGTTAAGATGAACCACGGCGGTCTGAACGTTCGGTCGCGCAGCGGCTATTGCAACACGAAGTCGACAAACGTA
>Ga0209139_10000716_pt1 | contig 11841 bp, 10 predicted proteins | sample BogFormECP14_OM3_FD_188246 | JGI IMG/M metagenome (GOLD analysis project Ga0209139, IMG submission 188246) | Bog forest soil microbial communities from Calvert Island, British Columbia, Canada - ECP14_OM3 (SPAdes) (version 2) | ecosystem: Environmental > Aquatic > Freshwater > Wetlands > Bog ...
CAACCGCGTGCGTCCCCGTGCCGATCACTACATTCTTGCCACGCAGCAACCGTTTCGTTCCGTCCGCCAGCGTCGCTTCCAGCGTCTTTGGTCCAACAAACATTCCTGAGGCCATGATCAGCTCAGCTCCGCTCTGTTTGTAGAGAGCGAGATGCGTGTCGACGAGCCCCTGGACCATTCTGCGTTTTCGATCTCTTACCGCGGGCATATTGACGTGGAAGGTGTCGATGCTGATTCCGAACTCCTCGCTGCGCCGAACATTGTGCGCGACCTGCGCCGTATGAATGACGTTCTTACTTGGCAGACACGCGATGTTCGGGCAGGCCCCGCCAACATACTTGCGTTCTACTGCGGCGACGCGCTGTCCCTGTCCCGCAAAAGTCCAGGCCAGCAGTTTCGCGCCGGCGCCGCTACCGAGGATGAGGAGATCATAAACTTCCGGCTGTTGTTGAATACTCATATGTATTGTTCTCCTTCATAGGTGATGCATTAGAGATTGCCTTTCGGAGGCTTCAGTTCCAGGACCATGACGGTGATGATGACGGCAAACACACCGTCTGAAAACGCCGCCAACTGCTCTATGGTCGCTTTTCGCTGAGACATATGTTCTCCGGAAAACTCGCCTCATTTTCCCGCTCGTTACCGGAATGGGCGTGCATCAGATGCCTTTGATCTCGCCGCCGTCCATGCGAACTGAAGTTCCTGTCATCCACTTCGCTGCGGGGGACACCATGTAGGCCATCAGGTCTGCAATCTCTTCCGGCCTCCCGAAGCGACGAATGCCGACTTCTTCAGGGAACCTCTTCATCGCCTCTTCGACGGTCAGGTTGTGCGCGGGCGCCCATTTCTTAAAAAAGGACTCCCTGCGTCCCGTCATTACAGCGCCTGGCACTACGCTATTCACCTGCACGCCGTCCTTGATGCCTTGCTCTGCGAATGCTTTGGCGAGTGCGATGATTGCGGCGTTAATCGCAGCGACGGCTGTGAAGCCCGGTTTAGGATCGAGAGCCGCGCTTCCTGAGATCAAGACTACAGATCCTCCCGAAGCTTTCAATGCATCCCAGGCAAATATCGTTAAGCGGCGCGCGCCGTGGAACTTGAGAGCCATGCCGTCTTCCCACTGCGCGTCCGTCATCTCGAACAAATCGATCTGTGGAACCGCTCCGGCAATATTGAGCAGAGCGTCGATTCTGCCAAAGCGTTCGAGAGTTCCCTTGACGATGGTCTCAGCCGACTGAGGCTCGCGCAGGTCGAGCGCATAAGCCAGCGACTCGGCGCCGGCGGCATTTACAGCGGCTGAAGTTTTTTGCAGCTCATCCTGGTTTCTGGCTGCAACGACGACGTCGGAAAAATCGCGCGCCAGCCGCAATGCGGTGGCACGACCGATTCCCTGGCTTGCGCCAGTGACGATAGCAACAGAGTTGAGTCTCATGAGATCCTCACCCGAGCGTTTGACGCGCAGCGTCCAGAATTACCTCAACCACAACATCTGGTGCAGTGAGCATTGGGGAGTGGTCTACTTGATGCGACCGAACATTGGCGCCCATGCGATTAGCCATGTAGCGCTGAGTCTCCGGACTAATCATGCGGTCCTCTTCCGCGAGGAGAAACCACGATGGTTTCGTTCTCCATGCGGGCGCAGGGGCTTTCTCTTGAATGCATTTCAACGCAATCGGCCGCTGCAACGCAGACAGGATGGTTGTCTGATCCTGCGAAGCCTTATGAGCTACTGCGTGGCTGAAACCCTCTTCCGGCATCCAGATAAAACCGTGCTCATCGGGTGCGAGGTGGGGAGCGTCCGGATGCGGAGCAGCGCGATAAAACACATCCGCAACCGTTTCATCCTCATTGGGCGCTAACGCGGCAACGTATACGAGCGACTTTACTCGATCGTCATTCGCTGCCGCGATCACCGCACCGCCATATGCGTGTCCGGCCAATGCTATCGGTCCAGTCGTTCTCTCGATCACGCGTTGAAGAGCGGCTATGTCATCCGTGAGCGATGTTAGGGGGATCTGGGCACACATTACCTCAAGCCCCTCCCGCCGCAGAGGCAGAATGACGTTCTGCCAACTGGACCCGTCAGCCCATGCTCCATGAACCAGTACGACCGTCGCATGTTGAAGAAGGGAATTCATCGCGATGCTCCGCTACCTCCCTGTCCAGACACGCCGTTCACGGCCAAGAACTCTTTGATTGCAGCAGATATGTCTACGAAGTGCGTCTCGGTTGCAAAATGCCCGGTATCGAGGAACTGAACGCGCGCGTTCGGCAGGTCCTTGCGATATGCTTCCGCTCCGGCAGGGATGAAGAACGGATCGTTCTTGCCCCAGATCGCCAGTAAAGGCGGTTTCGATTTCCGGAAATACTCCTGAAACGTGGGATAAAGCTTCACGTTCGATGCGTAATCGAGGAACAGATCAAGCTGAATTTCTTTGTTGCCCGGACGTTGCATCAAAGCCGTATCGAGGGTGTAAGACTCGGGAGGCACGCTATCAGGATTCGCAACACCGTGCGTGTACTGCCAGCGAGTTGCTTCCAGAGTCAGGATGTTCTGCCGCAGCACATCCCTGTTCTCTGCTGTGGGCGCAGACCAATAAGTTCTGATCGGTCCCCAGGCATCGCCAAGCCCCTCTTCGTAGGCATTGCCATTCTGCGAAATGATTGCTGTGACTCGTTCGGGATGAGCCATCGCCAGACGCAAGCCTGTAGGGGCTCCATAGTCGAAAATGTAAATCGCGTAGCGGCTAAGGCCGAGCGCATCTGTGAAAGCCTCGATGGTGCGCGCCAGTGCGTCGAACGAATACGTATAGTTTCGTTCTGCGGGTACTACGGTAAAGCCAAATCCGGGCAGGTCCGGAGCGATCACCCTGTAGTTGTCCGCAAGTTGGGGGATGAGGTCGCGGAACATGAAGGATGACGTCGGGAATCCGTGCAGTAAGAGTACGACCGGCGCATTCGGGTCGCCGGCTGCGCGGTAGAAGACTTCGACTCCATCGGCTTCGATCTTATGAACAGATGTGACAGGTACGGTGAACTGGGAAAGAACACGACTCATAGAACTCCTCCTAACTTAGCTTTGGTTTTCAGAAAAGATAGCTTTTTGGCCGAAATAGCTGATCAGGTAAAACGATACCCCGAGGGATATAACATCCTTGAAGAGAAACAGACCTACAAAGCTCATGTACCTCATTCCGTGAATCCCAGGAACGGAAATAATCGCGCCGGGGGTAGTTATGACCATAGTGCTGGTTGTAAAGAACATGACGGATGCGATGAGTCCGCCTACGATGCCGGCTTTTGGCCTGAAATAGCCCACGATAATCAATATCGCGGCAGTGATCTCGGTAAGTCCGATGATATCGGAGCCGATATAAGGGCCGAATAGTTTAAAGTGCCAGCTTACCAGCGGGCTGTGAGAAACCAGAGGAACGATGCCTTCGGCGCCGGGAGCCGTCATCTTAAAAGATCCGGCCCAAAGGAGCATAACAGTCATGCCGATACTGGTGATCAGAAAAGGAATATTACGATCACTTGTCCATGCAGCCAATTTCGTTAAATTGCTCTTTGGTTTTCGGGAGAGCTCGGGAGAAGAGATCGGATCTTGTGTCGTAGTTCTCATCGTTTTGGGGGTTTCCTTTCCATGAGGCCCCGTGCCGCTCAGCACGGACGCCATCGGGATCTAGAAGAGACGGCGAGGGCAGTAGTTTCATACGACGGACGTAAGGGATTCGAGAAAAATGCGTGCTTAATGTCAGTCAGCACCAGTTCCTGGTGTTGCTGCTCGTGATTCAGGCCCAAAACGATACGCCTCAACGGTTCCTCATCAACCGAGCGAGCCAGGAATCTTTCCATCGCCTGGTCTACGTGCGCGCGAAAGGCCAGGACCTGATCGAGTGTGGGGCGGGAAAAGGAAGCCCGCAATGTCTTGTCAGGAATCTCTTCACCGAGAGAGATGTAATAGCTGTTGAAGAGACGATGGAACTCTTCGCGGAATGGTTTGTAGTCTGCGAAAAATGGCCGCAGCACAAATGTCTCGAAGAACCATGTGGTATGCGTCTGGTGCCATTTGACCGGGCTGGCCTCCGGACATGACTGGACCATCTGATCCTCAGCGGACAAATCCGCGACGAGAGAACGCGTCATCGACCGCACGGCTTTGTATTTCAAAAGGAGAGTAGACATCGTGTTATTCCATCCGCCGTGGCTCTAAGCTCGGCGTGATCCTAACGCTATGGCGTGGCTATGCTGTCAGAACCTCTTTGCAGTCGATCTCTGTCAGAGACTCTTATAGGCAAGCAACTGGCCAAAAGGAAGTATTTAGAAGCGAAGGGAGAACTCAGATGTAAGCTATTCCGCTACCGGAAGATAGGGTTTCAGGAAAGCGCCCACTGAAGCGCCTTCAGTGACGGATTTGTGACTGATGTCCGTCACTGGCAGTTTCTCGTCGCGACAATCGTCGCCTCATATCGGGCAGGAAGAGAAAGTCAGCCCTGGTGTGCCCGACTCTCGACAGCACCATTTCTTGTGGAGGGCGCAGAACGGCTTATGCGAAGCTTCCGCATTCTGTAAACCAATGACGTCCGTTTCATTCCTAATCGCTCTGCAGCGCCATTCCGACCGCCCACCACCCAATTGCTTGCCTCAAGCGCGCGGAGGATATGATCTCGTTCCACCTCGTCAAGTCCTGTCATCGGCATACTTGATCCCTTGTGAGCGCTGAATGGCTCCAGCTCGGCGATTGGTGCGCGCAAGACCGTGTGGGGGGAGAGAATCACCGCCCGCTCGATAAAGTTTTGCAATTCGCGGACGTTTCCAGGCCAGCGATATCGCACCAGCGCATCCATCGTGTCCGAAGGGATGTCGTCGATTCTCTTGTTCATTCGCCGCGAGTAGAGTTCAAGGAAATGCCAGACCAGTTTCGGAATATCCTCGGTTCGTTGCCGAAGGGCCGGAACGTTGATAGGAAATACTTTCAGCCGATAGTACAAATCCTCGCGAAAGGTCGTCTGCTTTACCATAGCGGGCAAATCACGATGAGTGGCTGCGATCACGCGAACGTCCACTTTGTGCGTGTGATTGCTACCGAGTCTCTCGAATTCCTGTTCCTGCAGGACGCGCAGCAGTTTCGCTTGAAGTTCCAGAGGTATGTCGCCGACTTCATCGAGGAAGAGCGTGCCCTTGTGCGCGAGTTCAAAGCGTCCTGTTTTTTGCGCAATTGCTCCGGTAAATGCGCCTTTTTCGTGCCCGAACAACTCGCTTTCGAGAAGCCCAAGCGGGATTGCGGCGCAATTCAATTTCACAAAGGCCCGTTCCCGGCGGCTGCTCAGATGGTGAATTGCGCGCGCAATAAGCTCTTTACCCGTTCCCGTTTCGCCCAGGATCAGCACGCTCGAATCCGTAGGCGCTACTACGGACACCAGGTGCAAGGCGGTCTTCAAAGCCGGGCTGTCGCCGACGATTGCTCCGAACTCCGCACGGAGTTCTTCCTCGAGATAGAGTCTCTGTTTCGTCTCTTTGTCTCGGTCCTTTGTCGCCCTTTCGTACTCCAACATGTTCTCAACTGCAATCGCTATCTGACGGGCCACCTGCTCAAGCAAGATGACGTCCTCTTTCTCAAAAGCATTGTCCGAACGTCTAGAGAGCATCAGAACGCCAACCACGCGATCACGGCCTACGAGCGGGAGATAGCACCCCACGCGGAGGCCTTCCTCGATCACGCGCTCATAAAGAAGCTGGCCGTCAGGATTCCCATAAATTTCAGGATCTTTACGGACCTGTTCGAAGCTATCGACCCGAATGCTCTTGCCCTTCCGCAACACCTGACCCGAGATCGAACTATTCATCGGCACCAACGATCCCTCGCGGAAGGGTCCCTTCGCGTCTGGGTTGTACAAGGTGGTGACGCGTAACTCGCCGCTCTCGGAGTCGGGTAGCAACAAGGCGGACACGTCACATTGCATCATCCTGAATAGATTCGTCGAAAGCGCCTCAACCACTTGCCGGAGGTCCAGCCTGGATGTCACGCTGCTTGTGATTTCCAGAAGCAACCGCAGGCGATCACGTTCATACCGCAACTTTTCTTCATTCAGGTGACGCTCAATCGCGATTCCCGCAATGTGGCTGGCATTCTCGATCAACTGCAGGTCGATAGCGTCAGGGCTGCGCGCTTCACGGTAATGAATGGCGAAAGTGCCGAGGACTTTACCCTCGCTCGTAAACAAGGGCCGCGACCACACTGCACGAATTCCAAAAGGCAAGAGGAGGTGACGATAATGATCCCAGACGGGGTCATTGAGGATATCGTTCACATATACTGGCTCCCTTCGATAAACGGCTGTGCCGCAGGATCCACCTTTTGGACCAATAAGCATTGACCCTACCTCAGCGATGAATCCGGGAAGACCAGGAGCAGCTGCGCAATAAAGTTGTCTTCCGTCATTGTCCGGAAGCCAGATAGTGCACAATGTGCCGTCGCCTCGAGATTCAACCAGTTGTGCAATGATTGTGAGCACTTCAACCAACGGAGCTCCGGCGAGGATCAACCGCAGAATATTCAGCACCGATTCGGAAGAAAGCAGACTCGACTTGTTCTGCGCGTCTTTTTCGCTCAATACCAATAGTGCAGGGGATTGTTTTGCAGACTCCACCAGCTCTCCCTTCTTAAAGCCACTCCGTAAAAGGAGAACGTGCCACTCGCGCGGAGGGCCTGAATGTAGTGTGGGACGGGGCGGCCAGACTTGGCACGATCGCTTTTGCAGGTTCCATTTTAGTGGATATGAAATCCTGAGAGCAAAGCGGTAAATATCAAGGCACTTGCTGAAAAAGGAACGAATCCGCTAAAGGCACTGAACTTCCGCTACTCAGGAAAAACCAACACCACAGACCCCTCTTGCTGTGTCTCGACCTTCCAACCCGTACTCAAGATACCGGGGCTCGGCTTCCAAATAGCGCCGTCGCAAGCGATAACGCAACAGCAACATCTGATAGCCGCGAATCTTTGCCGAATCTGGAAAGCTGGTGTGAGCTTTTCCTATCTACTCATGCCATCATGGCCAGCCTAAGCTCAAATCACGGTGAGAACGAGCATCGCTGGAGGGAATGCATATGAGGTTGATTCTGGGATTTTTGCTCGCATTCGCGATCGGAGCGGTCTGCCGCGCAGCCAGGATTCCGTCTCCGGCGCCGAGCGCGCTTCTCGGCTCACTGCTTGTGGTTGCGATGAGCACCGGTTACATGGTGGCGGAGCAAGCGCTCGCGCGGCAACCTCATCCGGTCCTCAAGACCGCCCATGCAGTTCCGAGTTCAATTGACGGAGCAAAGTCATGCAAGTAATCGAATTCAAAGAGTTCGGAAGTCCATCGCAACTTCATCTCGCAGAACGGCCGCTGCCGCAGGCCGATGCAAACACCGCGGTTGTTCGCATCGAGGCCGCATCAGTCAACCCCAGCGACGTAAAGAATGTTGCCGGTCGGATGTCGCAGACTGGATATGGAACGATATACCTTAATCGCAGCTCGCATCCTCATTGCAATCATTTTTCTTCTGAACGGTCTTAACATCATCGGCCAGACCCTTGCGGAGCACGAAATGACTGCGCACGGTGTTCCAGTTAGCCTTGTTCCCATACTGATTATGGGAGCGCGTGCTCTGCAACTCATCGCAGGTACAGCCTTAGTGCTGGGAATCTACCCCCGTGTATCTGCCATCGCCTTGCTGCTGTTCCTGATACCAGCCACCCTCATGGCCCATGCATTCTGGCAGGCGGCGGGTACATCGCTGTATATGGTTCAGTTGATCAACTTCTTCAAAAATGTGTGCATGGCTGGTGGATTGGTTTTTATCGCCGCCGCAAAAGACCAACCCGTTCTCCTTCCACGCTCAACACGGTTGACCCATATGCACACGGCTCTTTTGGATTAACTGAGTGTAATGTCTCAATTTGAGACTTGGCCTTTGCGCGGTCATAAACACAGCGAGTTCAGAGAACTCTGATGCAAATGCAGGCAAGAACTCCGCACCATCCGCCTCTTGGGGAATTGCAAACTCGGGAAGCGCCTTAGCGGGTGGAATTCTTTGTACCACAGCGACGTGAGTGATTCATCGTACTAAAAATTGAATTGCGACGAGCTGCACCAGGCGAGGCTCTGCCGCGCCGACGATATGGCCGAAGTTGGGGTCTTCAACTTGCCCATCCACCGACGCGGGACCGTAGAACTGGGTATGGCACTCACGGGCCCTCTGTAGATGGTTACGCATCGAGACAGGTATCTGGATTGTGAAAGTCGAAAATATTTTTTCTCTCCACGTGCAATCCAGTTCTTGAGATCACAACGTATCCATTGCAACGAACCGGGAGCCCCTCAGCCTCCAATTCTGCCACGTCTGGTTTAGGTTCTCCCGTTCCCCAACGCATTCAAACAAATTGGGAGAGCCGTATGTCAAAACTGAAGTCCGCAGCCGGACTCGCATTGAGTCTGCTGATAGCTATGCCGCCCGGGGTGTTTGCATCGAGCCATCGGGAAGCACCAATTACCGCACTGGATCATACCGCTGATATCACCGATTTCTATGCATTCGTCAGCTACGATCATCCAGATCGCGTCACCTTCATCCTGAACGTCGACCCATTCCTTCAACCCAGCAATGGGCCGAACTATTTTCCGTTCGATCCATCGATTGTGTATCAGATCAAAATCGACAACGATCACGATGCGCGTGCCGACGTCATCTTTCAGTTCCGCTTCCAGACTCACATTCTCGATGCCGGGCTCCCTGTGGGCTACGCAGGAGCGGGCAATGGAGTGAACGCGCCGGCAAACTCACCAGCACCCGTTAAACCTGGTACGCCGATCGTTCCCCCGGCGATTACTTCTCTGACCGGGGACGGCGCGGCAGGACTCAGCCTGCAGCAGACGTACTCCGTGAACATGATCAAAGGCGATCGCGACATTGCATTGACGAACTCAACCGGCAGCCCGCTGATCGCTGTTCCAAGCAACGTTGGCCCGCGCACCATGCCTGATTACGATGCACTGGCTACGCAGGGCATTTACGACTTACAGGGACGCGACGGCGCTTCCAATATTCGCGTTTTCGCCGGCACAGCCGCAGATCCTTTCTTCATTGATCTGGGCGCAACCTTTGACAGTCTCAACTACCGCGCCGGCACTGGCGTTGAAGCTCTAACTCCAGAGCAGGACGCCGACGACCAGCTCAATTCGGCTCCGAATTCGGTTGCCGGATTCAACGTCAACACCATCGCGATCGAGGTGCCGATTAAACTTCTGACCAGCGATGGAGCGCTGCATGCTGCCACAGATCCGAAAGGAACGATCGGCAGCTGGGCGACAACTTCCAGAACAGAAGTCACCATTCGCAGATCCCCAAATCCTGCCCAAAACTTTGGCCGCCTTGCTCAGATACAACGCTTTGGCAATCCGTTGATCAACGAACTGATCATCGGTACAGGGAGCAAGGACTACTGGAGCATGTCAGAGCCAGTGAAAGACATGCAGTTCGCATCGTTCGATCTTGATCCCCTCATTGCGAGAGTGTTCAACGCTGTATACGGGTTCAACATTCCCACTCCACCCCGAACCGATCTTCTGCCGCTGGTGACGTATGCCGCACCGATAGCTCCGAAAGGTACTCCAGCCGGGCCGATTGCTGACTTAATGCGGCTCAACACTGGTGTGCCTCCTACTCCGAAGGCGCAGCGCAAGCGGCTGGGTCTGATCGCCGGCGATCCTGCAGGATTCCCAAATGGTCGCCGTCTCACGGATGATGTCGTCGATATTGTCGAGCGGGTGGGCGTTGGTGGCATTCTGAGTCCCGGCTTCAATGTCGCGCCGAACAACCTGCTTGGCGATGGCGTCAACGCCCCCGACGTTCCTCCGCAAGAGACGTTCCCGTATGTTCACTTTGCATACAGTGGACGAAACAGCCGCCATATCAGCCCGGGCGATCCTACGGGTTGTGGGGATCAGCCAACCTCATCCAGCATGCAGAACTCGGATGCGCCACCAGCAAACCAGGGTGGACCTTCACCCTGTCCGGTCGATTAACGGCCGTACAGATCATTCGATACTAACCCGGTCCTCCGCGCGGAATGTATCTCCGCGCGAGGACCATTCTCAGGAACTCTCGCGAATAGGTTCTTTATGAAATCTCCGTACGCAACATTTTGTATTCTTACTGCGCTCATCTCCGGCGCCGCAGTCGCGCAACACACCGAATCAGGTGCGGCGGATCATCCGAGCGTTTCCAACGCGGCGGCCGTTCAGAATGACACTCCCGCGCAGTTACGTATCGCGGCAGCGAAGCAGCAGATCAAGGCAGATCCGAAGAAGGTTCAGGCTTATAACGACCTTGCGCTCGCCCTTCTGGCACGGGCCCGCGAGAGTGCCGATCCCAGCTACTTGAAGGATGCAGACGCTGCCTTGTCTCAAGGTCTGAGCCTGGACGCGGATGATTTTCAGTTACAGAGAACTCAGGTAGCACTGATGTTGGGCAGGCAACAATATAAGCAGGCAAAGGAAAGAGCTACCGCGCTTAACCACCGCACACCTGACGATGTGATGACCTACGGTTATCTTGCCGAGGCAGACATCGCGCTTGGCAACTATCCAGAAGCAGAAACCAACGCGCAGTGGATGCTGAATATGCGGCCCAACAATATTCCGGGGCTCTTGATCGGAGCAAAGCTGCGGACGTTGTACGGCGATACGCAGGGTGCAATCGATTTTCTGAATTTGGCATATTCGGAGACTTCGCCGACTGAGGTGGAAGACCTTGCGTGGATTGCCAATCAGATTGCGTCGATTCAGATTGAATCTGGACAAAACGATGCAGCTGCTCAGACTCTGGAACAGGCCGAGCAAATATTTCCGCATTATCCTTACACGATTGAGAATCTGGCACGTGTTCGCATCAGCCAGGATCGCGCGAATGATGCGCTGCACCTGTGGAAGCAGACCGCAACGACTGACAATGATGTAGCACCTGCGTCCGCCGTGACACAGACAGCTGTTTTGGACGGGCCTTTGGCTGCCGCGCATGCTCTGAATCACACTGTGGTAGCTGCCGATCTCGGAAGGACGACTGCTGCCCCGGTCTTCGCCCGTGTTCCGGAGGCCCTGCTCACACCTCACCCAACGGGCACCGACCACCTGATAAATAACGCTCAGGTCACCATCGCTCGCAATCCCAACGCTGCAACATACGCGGAACTGGGCGCCGCCTATTTCCAGCGCGCCAGAGAGACGGGCGACGTAAGTGACTATCAACTCGCTGAGCAATCCCTTGCCAAGTCGCTCGATCTTGTTTCTGCGGATTTTTCAGCCGACGCGGCCCTCGGAACGATGGCTGAGGTCTGCATGGGGGAGCATCGCTTTGCCGACGCGCTCACCTATGCGCAGCGAGCACTTTCACTCGGTACCGGCGATGTCTCGCCTTTCGCCATTGTCGGGGACGCGTACGCCGATATGGGTGAATACGGCAAAGCAGGCGTTGCGTATGGCCGACTGACGCCTCGTGACATGACGCTCTCACCGCGTGCCGCGTATGCGCGAGACAGTCGGATTTCGTATCTCAAATTCATCGCGGGTGATACCGCCGGGGCGATCTCCCTCATGAAGACAGCCGTCACCGAGGGAGTCGAAGCTCAACTACCGAGTGAAAACCTCGCATGGTTGTACTACGAGTTGGGAGAGTATGAAGCGCAGGCGGGGGATTCCGGTTCCGCTGACGCCGCTTACATTACCGCTCTGAAGATCCATCCGGGAGACTATCGGGCTTTGGCAGCGCTGGGTAAGCTCAGAGCGAACAATGGCAGATATG
>Ga0209139_10000717_pt1 | contig 11839 bp, 11 predicted proteins | sample BogFormECP14_OM3_FD_188246 | JGI IMG/M metagenome (GOLD analysis project Ga0209139, IMG submission 188246) | Bog forest soil microbial communities from Calvert Island, British Columbia, Canada - ECP14_OM3 (SPAdes) (version 2) | ecosystem: Environmental > Aquatic > Freshwater > Wetlands > Bog ...
GCAGCAGCAGAGTGGCTTTGGTGAACACCGCGAGCACGAGGCCTCCTACGACGACCGCCCCGAAGGCCAGGGTGGTCTCGAAAACGCCAGCTATCAGCCAGACACCGATCCGACGTCCTTCGACGACAACACGCAGGGAGACGATTTCGGAGGCGGGGATGACTTCAGCAGCGGGGACGACAATCTGGTTTAGGCGAAGTAGTTCGAGTCTGATTGAGCATCGTTCATTTTGTGCACCCGCGACTAGAGGGATGCTCTAAGTTCAACCTTCCTGGCGACGGGTTCGACAATTCGCACCCGTCCGTGGCCAGGATTCACTTCTTCATATGTCCGAAGCATACCTGCCTGCTCCAGTTTCACAACGTCTCTTCTCACGGATTTGGGGTCGCGGTTCAGTACCGCCGCCAACGAAGAGACGGAATATTTCCCCTGTCGCGCCACTTTCATAAGCATTAGACGCTTCGCAGTCAAAATATCCAGCATATCCAGCGGATCGGCGAAGGTAAGAGTGATCTCCGGCTCAATTTTCTCTTTACGGTCAAGTCGTTTCGCCCTTACTAGAGAACGCTTGACGTGTCCCTCGAATCCGTCTGCGTGAACTGTAAGCTTCATGGCTTCTCCTCTCTCAGCTTTTTCACCTCGCTCAAGAACTCGGTCGGGACTTTCTCATAGCTGGTGAATGTGTAGGGTGTCACAGTTCCCTTGAAATGCCGGTCATGATTTCCGTGAGCATTGTCATATCCGAGTACCCGGCCATTATCTACGTTGCATAACAGAGGATTGATAAATGCGAGATTATACTTAACAATGATCCCGGCTGCATCCTGCCAAACTTCCTCCCGCACGATGCCGATTCCAGACTTGCAGCGCACTCGGGTGAGATCATCTACAACCTTATGAGGACTCGGCATCCTCCTGCGCGACTTTTTCATGGCCTCTTGACCCATTATATCACAGGTATGTCATATAATGCCATATCTGCTTTGCGCAGGGTTGAAAGTAAAAATCATGCTTGGATTTTGAACGTGGATTGTAAGCTTTCTCAGCGCCCGTGCCCTTCGGCTACCTGGGCGCTGTCACTGTTGTTCAGCAGCATCTTGATGGCGTTCTGGTAGCCCATCTCGGGCGGGACGGGCTCGAAATGCGAGGCGTCTTCCGTTGTCTGGAAGTTGAGAGATTTGATCAGGAGCGCCTTGCCGGTGAGGCTCAGCTTCATATGAGTGGTTTCCCAGTGGTGGTCGCCTACGTCGGCCTGCTCGACCATGATGCTGCCGCCTTTGTAGAGGCGGCCCAGGATGCCCCAGCCGAAATCTACGTCGGCGATGAGGTGGGCGTCGAGCTTCACCATGCGCTCCTGGCCCTTATCGATCCATAGCTCACCGGCCATGCCGTGATAGACCTCACCCTCGCGGTCGGGCGGCTTGAAATTGGGGTTGGGTTGAAAGCTGAGCCGGTAACACTGGCCGTTGGGGCCATCGACCACGCCTTCGTATTTGTAGAGAAAGGCATCGGGCAGCAGGCGGATCATTTCGTTGGCGCGATTACTGTCTTCCTGCTCTCTCTTATGGCGGTGGGCCTGCAACTCGGGGTGAGCAGCCAGGTTGGTCAGGCGATCGATCTCGGCCTTTTGTGTATCCGCGTCGAGAGGCTTGTCGTCGACTGCGATGAGACGGGCCACGTCTCCGTCTTTGGTCTCGACAATCTCTTTCGTCGTGACCTTGTTGTCGTCGATTTTATGCAGTTGGTAACGATAGGGATGGTTGCCATTCGCAGACTTCAGCTCGTTTTGCGAGGCGCGACGGACGAGAGCCACCGGGTCGCGGGCCGCGTCATCTCCCTGCGCAAAGGCTTCGTGCAGCGGAGACATCAGGGCGAAGATCGCTAGAGTCGCAAGAACCGTCAACCGGCAGGGCTGAAGAATTGTGCGTTCATTCCTCATGGCCTGTTTCCCATTGCTTATTTTCTCATCGAGACAGCGTTTCTGCGCAGGTTCTGACACTTCAGTTTCATTAGACGCGCAATTTCAAGGTGAAGTTTTCCCGAATCAAGCACTTCGTGCCGTTTTGGACCTGCTTCGCATCGAGATAGTGGCGCAGAAGGTTGCAGGCTTGATCTTCGTTGCGTATATTCGTGGCAACGTCCCAGTTAAATACTCAGGAGAAATTACATGGCTGCAGGCGACAGCACAACTGCCACGATCGGGAAGTCCGTCCAGATTCGCGGTGAAGTAAAGGGAAGCGAAGATCTTCTTGTGGATGGCCTCGTTGAAGGCACAATTACGCTCAGCGATAGCCGGCTTACCATCGGCGCCAATGCGCGAGTACAGGCGAATGTGTCGGCGCGTGACATCGTGATTCTTGGCACGTTGAACGGCAATATCAGTGCTGCGGGACGGGTGGAACTGCGCGCCGGCTGCCACGTCACCGGCGATCTTAAGGCCGTGCGGCTGGCGATTGAAGAAAACGCCGTTTTCTCCGGCAAGGTAGACTTGGTACAGTCATCGGGATCGGCGGAAAAGCCTGCCGCGTCCACATCGCAGCCAGCTGCAGCTCCAGCAGAGAAGCCGGGAGCGCTGTTTGGCGCCGCAAAGTAAGCGCGGCTTAAGCACACAGAGTCGATTGCTGGTGACGAAATTGCTCAAGGTTATGGAATGAGCGTGCTGCGAAGTATATTCGGCCGCGGCCACGCAGAGGACCACGGGGCGAAACCCACCCTGCTCTCTGGACCGCGTATGCCGCGACACTCAAGCGGCTGGTCTGCCTTACAGAAACATCTCAAGGCGGAACAGGCCCTGCGTGTGCTCGATATCGGCCCGACCTCGCCCTCAAACATCAATTACCTCACCAGCCTCGGCCACAGCGTGTGGATGGCTGATGTCGTGCACGAAGCGCTGAAAAGCGAATGGCAGTTGCCGCCAGTGGAAACCGGTGGTCAACCGGGCTTTGATATCGACGGCTTTTTTGAGCAGAACCTGAATTTCAAAGGGCGCGAGTTCGATGTCGTGCTTTTGTGGACTACGCTCGACTACATTCCCGAAGGGCTGATTGCTCCGCTTGTCGAGCGCCTGCATGGCTGTTTACTTTCCGGAGGGCGAGTCCTCTCGCTCTTCCACACCAAGCAAAACGGGCCTGAGACTGTCTTCTGCCGCTACCATCTCACCGAGACTGAAAATATCGAGATGCAGGAGAGCGCGCCTCATCCCGTGCGGCGCGTCTACACAAACCGTAAGATCGAACAGCTTTTTAAAGCATTCAACAACTACCGCTTCTTCCTGGCAAAAGACAACCTCTACGAAGTCATCATTACGCGCTGAACCGTCTCTTGACGGCATCTGTTTGCGCTGGCTGCGGCAGCTTTGGCTGTTCCGGCCATAAGGATTGCTGCACTGGGCCTACATCGACTGGATATTTGTCGCGAAGAGGCAGTTCTCCCCGCCTCTTTCCGAGGTCGTACTTCTTAACGACCGCTGCCAGCATGTCGGCGACGCGCTTCTGATATGCCTTGGAAGTGAAAGCCTCTTCCGCGTAGCGTTTCTCATAGCTGGCTTCTAGTGTCGGGAAATTCTGGTGCACGAAGGCCAGAAAAGTTCCTTTAGAACATGGCTTTAGGAACAGTGGATTGGCCGCCAGAAAGCTCGCATGCGCTGCTTTCGCTCGTTTCGCCATTGCATCGAACGCGGCTGGCGTGTCGTTGATGCCCGGCATGATGGGACAGCAGAGAATGCCCGTTCGCAAGCCCGCGCCACGCAAGGCAGAGACGGTTTTGAAACGCAGATCGGGCCGCGGCGCTCTCGGCTCCAGGATGCGCGCGAGCTTTGTATCGGGCGTCGTGATGCTGAGGTGGATGGCGAGATGATTTCGCGTGGCGAACTTCTTCAGTAAGTCGACGTCGCGCAGAATCAGGGTGGATTTTGTTACGATGCCGAGCCTCAATCCTCGGCACTCCGCCATCACTTCCAGAAGGCTTCGCGTGACGCGCATGCGACGCTCGATGGGCTGGTAAGGATCGGTTGCCGTGCCCATGGCGATTTCTTCGCCTGGCTTCAGCTTGCGAAGATCCTGTTTCAGCAACCATGCGGCGTTCTGCTTCACGAAGATGAGCCGCTCAAAAAGTTCCGGATCGCGAAGCTCCATGAACTCGTGTGTGTAGCGCGCGTAACAATAGCGGCAGCCGAATTCGCACCCGCGATAGGGATTGATGCTTCTGCCGAAGGGAAGTCCGCGTTTGGAGACCGACTTATTGAGAATCGACCGCACCTGAATGGCGCGGTATTCCGTCAGATGCCCTGTGTCCGCCACTTCCGCCTGGCTGGCAAGGCGGGCGATGCCGACTAATTTTGTCGGCTCTGCGTCTTCATGAAAGAGAGACAGGTCAACGCTAATTTTCGCTTTTTCTTCGCCCATGCCGATAACGGTACTCTCGCTCTGCATCGACGTCAAGTGGCGAAATTTTGCAGGACGAAAAGACACGATTTTTCAAAACGAGCGCCGCATCCTAAGCTAAAGAAACGACCACTGACCGCAACACTCAACACGCAAACAAAAAGAGGAGCATATATGGCTGATCTGAAAGGCACGACTGTGACCTGGCTGGGGCACGCGACGGTTCACATCGCAACCGCGAAGGGGACATCGATACTGATCGATCCATTTATTGAGCAGAACCCAAAATTTCCCAAGGGCTACAAGCTTCCGGAAAAAATCGACTTGATTCTCGCCACTCATGGACATGGCGATCATGTTGCCGACCTTGTATCCGTCGCATTGAAACACAACTCTACCGTGGTAGGTATGGTCGAGCTGATGGGCTGGGCACAGTCAAAGGGAGTGAAGAAGACGATCGGCATGAACCTGGGTGGCTCGTGGAGCTACGAGGATGTGACAGTGAGCATGGTCGAAGCGAAACACAGCTCGAGCGTTGATGGCGGCGACCAGATCATCTATGCCGGAGAACCGACGGGCTTTGTCATCACCGTTCAGGATGGACCTGTTCTATACCACGCCGGCGATACAAGCGTCTTTCTGGACATGCAGCTGATTCGCGATCTCTATCAACCGCATCTTGCCATGCTGCCTATCGGTGACCACTACACGATGGGACCGAAAGCTGCGGCTATCGCGGCGAAGTATCTGGGAGTTACAACTGTACTGCCGATTCACTACGGAACATTTCCCGTGCTTACCGGGACACCGGAAGAGCTTTCTCAATTGCTCGATGGCAGCGGCATTCAGGTGAACGCAATTGAGCCGGGCGAAAGCCTGCGCTGAAATATAAAGCAGCGGCAAAGGAATTTGTCGCTGCTTCTATAGGCAGATCGTGAACTGATGAAGGTGCGATCGATCTACTTCTTTGCACCCTGCTGTTTCTTTCGTTCAGCCCAGCGCTTTTTCATTGCTTCAGCGATGCGACGGCGACCTTCAGCGGTCATCGTCCGCTTGTGTGGCTTTGCAGCGACTTTCTTCTTGCCCGGTCCGCGACGCGAAGAAGCTGTTCCTGCGAGCAATGCACGAGCTTCCTTCAGCCGCGAAATTTCTTTGTCCAGTTCATCTACTATTTTGCTTACTTCCACTATTCCTCCATTTGGACACCAAATTTATCTTGTGTTGCGCAACGGAAAGAGCAAAGTATCGGAGATAGCCTGCCGCGCGGTGCTTCTTACATGTTGAATCTTTGTTCTTAGGGCCTGAACCGCACGAACCCGTCTGCGCTAACTCGGTATGCAGAACGTATCTAACTCTTTCTTACTCTACGGGAGCAGGCAGGTATTGACAAATGCGCACATCGAAGGAGGGATACGAAAAGTAATCGCTAAGTTGTGCCGCAAACTGGAGGCGACAATTTATGTATCGTGATCAGACTCTCCAGAAGATGGTTTGGGGGCAGGAATGGAATAGTCTAATCCTTCCTTGCCGAACTTCGGAGTAGAAGGTGAATTAAGCGTGCCGCTCTTGCTTCCATCTTTCCGGTAGCGCCGAATGTCGCGCAGCGTTTCCTGCTTATCGCGGGCGTACTCAATGGCAAGCCGAGTCAGCGCGTAGGTAACAATGTCGCTGTGATGTACTCCCTGCATCTCCGGATCGCGCCGGAAGTTGAGCCACAATCTATGCACCAGCTGCACGTCATCCGCCTGCAGCGTAGGCGCATGCGGACCGATGTGAAAGCCCTGTGCTTCGCCGTTCGGCATCACGACATAAAACGTGAATTGCCGCTTTGGCTCAGGCAGGTTTTCCCACGCCTGGCCGATGTGATAGGCCTGCTCCTGTGCGGTCATCTTGGTGGATAAGCCGGATACAAGAGCAGTAATTTCAAGCGAGTTGGCGGTCTGCACAAGAGCGGCGAAGATATCGCCTGCCGGGACTACCAGGAGCGAGATATGTTTGCCGAAGCTCTCCGCAACAGAGACAGCTTTGGTGAAGAGCATTTGCTCATACTCGCTGAAAAGCTGTTCCGAGGCGTCAATATATTCAGGTCCGCCTGCGCCCATTACGCGCGCCGTCAAGACGACAATGTCCTGATCATCGGTGTTGGTCCGCGAAAGTGCCCACTTCAACGCAAAGGGATTCGCCGCATCGCGCATTGTGACCAGTATCCCGCCGGTTCGGATTTCCAGCGCCTCGCGTCCGACCGTCTCTGGATGCTCAAGCTGGAAGTGCTCCTTCATCTGCTTGGCTGTGGCCGCATGCTTGCGCTGGTTGCGCGCTTCGGAGACGGTAAAAATGGTGTAGAAGGCGCCTGCAAAAAGTATGCCGCTTTCGGTGGCCATACTCTTTGTGAAGAGGTTCACGATAGCTGTTGAAAGCAGGACGAGAAATACTGCGAACAACCCAACGGGCAGTTCAGTCTTGCCGATCTTGATATTGATCGGTACTTTCCATCCGCGTTCGCCTTTATACTTCCAGCGCAGTACCAGCATGGCAAGCGAGTTGAAGGTGAAGCTCCAGATGACGCCGAAAGCGTATGCCTCACCCAGGGTGATGACATTGCCGCGGCTGACGATGATAGTGAACAACTGCAGTGCTGTGACCAGATTGATGATGCGATAGCTGGTGCCGAACTTCTTCTGCGGCTTGCGGAACCAGTCGGTCAGCACGCCGTCTTCTGCGACGCGCATCAGCACGCCAGTCGAACCGATGATGGAAGTATTGATCGCGCCGGAAAGAATCAGGAAGCCGACGATCACGACGAAGACACGGAAAACAATCTTCAGCGTGAGCGGTCCCACTACATACATCGCGAGGCCGGCGATCAGGTTGTCGCGGTAGACGGGTACACGCACCGAGTCCGGAATCAGCATGACTGCCAGCAGTGAGACGATTCCGGTGAAGACGAAGCTGTAGATGGCGATGACAATCGCGGCGCGCTTCAGGTTTTTGAGCTTGGGATGCTCGATCTCGCGGTTGACCTGGGCCAGAGTTTCCTCGCCGCTCATTGCGAGCACAGAGTGGCCAAAGGCCATCAGGATGCCGAAGAGGCCAAGGGTTGTAGCAAACTTAGTTCCACCAAGAAAGCCAAGCGCTTCATGCGAGAAATGCAGGTTTGCCGGAACTGGTAGAGGCGGCAATGGAGCGCTGGTATGGATTGCGGAAAAGATGCCCCAGCCGAGCAACAGGACCACCATAACTGTGGTGATCTTCATTACTTCCAGGGCCTTGTCGGTGGATTCCTCGATGCCCTTGATGTTCTGCCACCAATAAAAGATGGTGACTGCAATGCAAAAAACCGCCGATGTTTCATTCATGGGCAGCTGGCGCGCGTGGCCTGCATTAATCAGTGCCACAGGCAGCCATCCATGCGCCGCGCCCACGGTCATCAATTCGTTCAAGAGCCCGGTGATGTATTGCCCGGCGGAGACACCCGATATTGGCCCGGTAAGGATGTAGTCGAACATCAGAGCCGAGACGCTCAGCTTAGCGAATGTGCCGCCCAGCGCTTCCTTCACCACGCGGTAGACGCCGCCGCGCGTGAACATCGAGCAGCTTTCCACATAGACAGAGCGAACGGCGAAAGAGAAGAGCATGACGCCGAGAATGAACCACGGCGCGGCTTTGCCGACTGCTTCTTCCGCAATGCCGCCTGCATAAAAGGCTGATGATCCTAAGTCATTGAGAACGACCGCCGCCGCCCGCCAGAAGGATATGAAGGTAAGCATCACCGAGGAGGCGACTACTAGCCTTACCCGGTTCGATTGCGGAGCGGTAAACGTTTGACCGACTGACATGGATGAAAGGGTGAAAACCTTGCTACTCACCACCGGGCAACGAACTGCCCCCGGCAAGGACGCTCAGCGCTGAGTTTATGTCTAGTTCGAGCAGCAGTCAATGGAAAGCGTATACATGAACGCAGCGTTACTTGCCGAGGAGTTCGTGCAAGTCTTCAACAAAGCTGATGATAACGACGATGGATGAGCCGGCCATCCCGATGAAAAAGAGATACGTCAGCAGGTGCATTCCGAAATAGACGAGTGCGCTCACACGAGCATTCTACCGCGAAGCGGAATTTTGCGAAGGATTGTCCTTGTCCCTCGCGATGATAGACTCACCCTGAATGCGCTCTTTCGCCCGCAAGCCCATTCTTCTCGGATTGCTCTCAGCCATCCTTCTCGACTTGCCGTTTCCTATCGCCGGGCCCATGCCGCCATGGCGCGCCGTGTTTTCCTGGGTTGCTCTTGTCCCGTTGCTTTATGGATTGCTCGTGGAATGCAGCGTCGACGCTCCACGCTATCTGCGCCGCAGCGCGCTCGCCGGCTACGCCTGCGGAGTTCTCTGGTACATCCTGAACTGCTACTGGATCTACGACACGATGCACCTCTATGGAAATGTGCCGCCGCCGGGCGCGGTCGGCATTCTGGTGCTCTACAGCATGGTGCTGGGTTTGTACTTTGGGCTTTTTGGTTTTCTCATTGCACTTAGCCGCAAGGCGTTTCGCACGAGCATATTCCCGCTGCTGCTCGCGCCGTTCTTCTGGGCAGCGATAGAGTTCGGCGCATCGCGCATCACCAGTGTTCCCTGGGACCAGCTTGGGTATTCGCAGGTAGATAATTTCCTGCTTACGCGCCTTGCGCCGTTCACGGGTGTCTACGGGATCTCATTCGTGCTTGTCGGCGTGAATGCGTTGTTTGTAGCAGCCTTGTTTGCGCGGTCGCTGCATATTCGGATTCGCATTGGAGTTGGCGCGGTTCTGCTGGTTATCCTGCTGCAGCTTGGTTCATTCATTACGCCGAAGCCAGCGGCGACATCGGCCTACGCTGTCCTGCTGCAACCCAATCTGGATGTGGCGGTCAGCCAGGCATGGGTTGGGCCTGAGTGGGATGAGCATCTCTCATGGATCATGGAGCAGAGCCAGCGCAACTGCACGCCTGCCATCGCCGGAATGCCGACGTCGCAGGCGCCTGTAGCGCCTTCCGATTGTGGACAGAACACTCCGCCTCCAGGAATCGTTGCGTGGCCTGAGGCGCCGTCGCCGTTTCGTGGCGACGATCCGCGCTTCGCCTTGCTTCTGCATTCGATTGCTACCACAACCCACTCGCCTGTCGTCGTCGGACACATTGGGCGCGATGCCGCCGGCGACTACAACTCCGCTGCCTTTGCTGCGCCCGACGGCAATATCATTGGCCGCTACGACAAGATTCATCTCGTGCCTTTCGGCGAATACATCCCTTATCGTGATGTCTTCTTCTTCGCGAAACACCTCACTCAGCAGATCGACGACTTCCACCGCGGCAAGTATCGCAAGGTCTTCAGCGCAGGTGGACACACCTTCGGTATCTTCATCTGCTATGAATCGATCTTTGCCGATGAAATACGCCAGTTCGCCGTGAATGGAGCTGAGGTCTTCGTCAACATCTCCGATGACGGTTGGTACGGCGATACCAGCGCGCCGTGGCAGCACCTGAACATGGCGCGTATGCGTGCCATCGAAAATCGCCGCTGGATCTTGCGCGATACGAATAATGGTGTCACGACATCTATCGATCCCTACGGACGAGTCACGGTCAGTGCGCCGCGTCATGTCATCACGTCGCTTGTCGCGCGCTACGGATACAACGACGACATGACCTTCTACACGCGCTATGGCGACCTCTTCGCCATTCTCTGTGGGATAATCACATTAGTAGCCGCAGCGAGGGCACTACGCCTCAGCTTGCGGGTCAATCTTCGTATAAAAAGACAGGTCTCCTAAGTGTTGAACGATCTCGAATTCGCCTACACTCCCGTGCGGGACAAAGTCCGCGACCTGCGGGAGTATCTTTGACCCGGCGCGTCTCCGCAAAGAACTAGCCGAAATCGAAACCAAACTCTCCGATCCAAGTGCGTGGTCGAATGCCGCCCTGTCGCAGCCGCTCATGCGCGACCGCAAACGCATCGAAGCGCTACTTGCCGACGATGAAGAACTCGCGCGTCGCACGAGCGACGTGGAAGCCTATTTTGATCTAGCACGCGAAGGCGAACCCGTTGAAGGCGACCTCGAACGGGAGATTCGTTCTCTGAACGAATTTGCCGAAGCGATGGAATCGCGCACTCTGCTTTCGGGCGAAACTGATGCGCTGAACGCGATCGTCACCGTGCACCCCGGCGCTGGCGGCACCGAGAGCCAGGACTGGGCCGAGATGCTGATGCGCATGTACCTGCGCTGGGCCGAGCAGCAGGGCTTCAAGACTGAGATGAACGACTACCAGGACGGCGAAGAAGCGGGCATCAAGTCGGCGACCTTCACAATTACTGGCGAGTACGCCTTCGGCCAGCTCTCGGGCGAAACCGGAGTGCATCGCCTTGTGCGCATCTCGCCTTTCGACCAGGCCAAGCGCCGCCACACGTCGTTTGCGTCGGTCTTTGTCTCACCGGAAATCGACGATTCCATCGAAATCGACATCAAGCCCGACGAGATTCGGACTGATACGTACAGGTCAGGCGGCAAGGGCGGCCAGCACGTCAATACGACGGACTCAGCCGTACGCATCACGCACATCCCGACAAATATCGTTGTGCAATGCCAGAACGAGCGCTCGCAGCACAAGAACCGCGAGAAGGCGATGAAGATGCTCCGCTCGCGCCTCTACGAATACGAACTGGATAAGAAGAAGGCCAAGGCTAAGGAGCTTGAGGACTCGAAGTTGAACATCAACTTCGGCTCGCAGATTCGTTCGTACGTCCTGCAACCCTACCGCATCGCCAAAGACCATAGGACGAAAGTTGAAGTTGGCGATGTCGACCGCGTGCTCGATGGTTACTTAGAGCCGTTTATCCGCGGGTATCTGCTGATGCGTAGAAATGGTGGAGTGCCTGTAACTGTGGATACGGGAGATGATCTAGATTAAGTATGGGTCTCAGCCATGAATGAATCTGTGGTCATCCGTGAAATCCTCGACAATGCAAAGACTATCGCTGTCGTCGGCCTTACCAACAAGGAGGGCCGCGCCAGCCTTGGCGTTTCGCGCTTCATGCAGAGTCGCGGATACCGCATCATCCCGGTCAATCCGCAGATAGAAAGCTCGCTCGGTGAGAAGGCGTATTCGACGCTCGATGCCGCGCTGGAAGCAGTGGGTAAGATCGACCTCGTGAATGTCTTCCGTTTGCCGAAGTACATTCCTGACATCGTGAAGGACACGATCCGCCTCAAAATTCCTTATCTCTGGATTCAGGAAGGTATTGTGCACGAAGAAGCTGCGGCGCAAGCGGAGGCGGCGGGCATCAAGCTTGTGATGGACCGCTGCATTCTGAAAGACCGCATGGCTCAGGGCTGGAGCTAGTGTAGTGCGTCATACAGATTGCCGATTATTCAGGGATGCGCGGGCACGTTTGACCTTCTCCAGGATGTCGGCGGCTTTGGCGGTCCAGATGAA
>Ga0209139_10000719_pt1 | contig 11824 bp, 9 predicted proteins | sample BogFormECP14_OM3_FD_188246 | JGI IMG/M metagenome (GOLD analysis project Ga0209139, IMG submission 188246) | Bog forest soil microbial communities from Calvert Island, British Columbia, Canada - ECP14_OM3 (SPAdes) (version 2) | ecosystem: Environmental > Aquatic > Freshwater > Wetlands > Bog ...
CGCTTGGCTCTCGAGCCACTCCAGGCAATCCGCGCGGTACAGCTGGTGGTTGTCGCCGCGAAAGCCGTTGAGCAGCAGATTCTCGTGCGCCCAATCAAGGTAGGTGTTCGACAGATCGACGCCAGTGGTGCTGCGCGCGCCGCCGGCGGCGGCGTACACGCTGGCGCTGCCGGTGTAGCAAAACAAATTCAGGAAATCTGCGCCCTCGGCCCAGCTGCGCAGCATGCCGCGCACGATGCGATGGTCGAGAAACAGCCCGGTATCCAGGTAGTCGCGGAAATTGACCCAGAATTTCAATCCGCCCTCGCCAACGACCTGCCGCTCGGCAACGCTGGCGCGTTTTTCGTATTGCTCGGCACCCTTCTGCGGTTTGCGCACCCGGGAATGCACCAAAGAAACCGGCACCCCCAGCACCTCCGGCAGCACCGCAAGCGCCTCGCGACGCCGCTCACGGGCGCTCTCTTCATTGACGGTCTTCGGCGCGGCATATTCCTGGACGTAGACATGCCGGGGTTCGCGGCCGTAGAGATCGATGGCGAAGGCATATTCCGGCATGTCGGCGTCATAGACGCGAAAGCACTCGATGTGCTCGTGTTCGGCCCAGGCGCCCAAGCGCTGCAGATTCTTGCGCAGCCGATTCGCGAACATTTGCGCACCCGGACGGCTCGACCAATCCGCGCGCACTTGCTCGGCAGTGCGCTGCGCGCTGGCCTCGTTCAAATCGAAACGCAGCAGCCGGCATTCGATCGTGCCGTTGAACACCCGGTGCGTGCGCTTTGCGTAGACGCCCAAGTTGCGGGCCAGCGGCGGATTGCCGGTGAGGATGGCGGCCTGCCAGCCTGCAAAGCGTTCACGCAGCACGCTGCCGAGTTCCGAGTACAGCGCAGGCAGACCCGATTCCGCACCGATGCGTTCGCCATAGGGCGGATTGACCACGATGAGCCCCGCAGGCCCGTTAGGTCGAGCCAATTCCGCGAGCGAGCGCTTTTCGACATGCAGCCATTCAGCAACGCCGGCCTCATTGCCATTGGCAATGGCCATGCGCACAGCGTCCGCATCGATGTCGAACCCTAAGATGCAGCGCCGCGCCCCCCGCGCCGCACGCCGCGCCCGCGCCTCATCAAGCAAGCGCTCCCAGAGCGCGGCATCGAACCCTCGCCATCCCAAGAACCCGAAGTAGTCGCGATCGATCGACGGCGCCGCATCGGCAGCGATCAAGGCGCCTTCGGTGAGGAAGGTGCCGGAGCCGCACATGGGATCCAGCAGCATGCCCCCCCGTTCGGCGATGTCCGGCCATCCGGCGCGCAGCAGCACGGCGGCGGCCACATTTTCCTTGAGCGGCGCCCGCCCGCCCTCGAGGCGATAGCCGCGCCGGTGCAGACTCTCGCCGGAAAAATCGACGGACAACGACGCGGTCGCGCCCTCGACATGCAGGTGCAGCAGCACGTCGGGACGATCCGGTTTGATATTCGGCCGCTCGCCGGTGGCGTCGCGCAGGTTGTCGCAGACCGCATCCTTGAGCAGTTGCGCGCCGTAAATCGTATGCCGGATGGATTCGTTGCCGCCGCTGCAATCGCAGGCCAAGGTCGCCCCCGGCGCCAAGTGCTCGCGCCAGTCGATGCGCTTCACGGCTTCGTACACGCTTTGCGAACTGCCGGCGTCGATGGAGCCCAAGCTCAAGAGTACGCGCGTCGCGGTGCGCGACCACAGACAGGCTCGATAGCCGACCTCGAGCGTGCCTTGGAACCTGACATCGTGGCTGCGTTCACGAATATCAGCGGCGCCGAACTGCACCAATTCCTCGGCCAACACCGAGGCCGCACCCACCGGCGCAGTTGCAATCCAGTAGCGCACATTGTCAGGATCGCTCAAGACAGATCGACTGCCACGCGCAGATCCTGCCAGTCGAGACTGGCATGGCTCGACAAATAGCGCATGAGAACTTTGTAGACATCGACGTCGAACGCAACATCGGCCTCGCGAGCACTCAAGGCGGCCAGCTCTTCCTCGGAGCGGGCGGTTCCGAGATAAGTCCAATGATCGAGGACGTGAATTTCGTCACCCTCGCGCAATCCGACGCGGCCCGGGAAAGGCCAACGCTTGATTTTCAGCGCGGACAGCGCCAGCTGAATCCGCACCTGATGAAGCAGCAGCGGTTCCTTGCCGGTGCAGGCGCCCCGGCACTTTCCGACTTGCAGAGCGAAGCACGAACCCTCGCTCTGCTCGAGCCCCATAACCTTGAGGCACAGCTCGCGCGCGCGCGCAATGTCGGTCAATGCCTTGCGCGCGTCTTTCGCGGAATGAAACACGCCGAAACTATCCGCAAGATCCGCTGGCGCGAGCGCCTCGATGCGCTGCGTCTCGAGCAAGCCCAAGTGGCCGGCCGCCAGCCGCAAAGTCACTGCTTCGGAACTGCGGCTGAGGTGCCGGTTGTAGAGCGGCTGTTGCGTTTTTATCCATTCGGCCTCGAGCAGCACTGCGCCGAGTTCACCGGCCGTGCACCGCCAATCAACGCGCCGGACCTGTGCCGCGAGTTTCCGATCCCTCGAGCCCGGGTGCTGATCGCCGAGCTGCGCCAGCACGCGGCTGCGCAGTGAATTGCTTCTGCCGACGTACAACAAAGCATCGTCCGCGCCGAAGAAGCGGTAAACCCCGGGGCCTTCCGGCAATTCGTCGGCCAGCTCCGGCGGCAGCTGTTCGGGCAGCTTGACCACGCCGAGCACGGATTGAGCCTGCGCCGCCGCAAACTCGGCTGCCGGTATCTCGAGCCGCAGCTTGAACCAGAAATCCCGCAGCACCAGCGCATCGCCGAGGGCACGATGCCGGGCATTGCACGCAAGCTCGTGGCGCTCCATCACCGCGTCCAAATTGTGGCGCGCGTGCTGCGGAAACAAGCGTCGAGAAAGTTTCACGGTGCACAGCGCCGTGGCGGCAAAGTGCATACCGACGCGGCGAAACTCAGCACCCAGGAACGAATAATCGAAGCGCGCATTGTGCGCCACGAAAACCGCGCCGCGCAGTTTGTCGAACACGGTCGCGGCGAGCGCGGCGAAGCGTGGTGCCGCGGCGACCATCTCATTGCTGATGCCGGTAAAGGCCGCTATGTAGGAAGGGATTTCGCAGCCGGGATTCACCAGCGAGCTCCACTCTTCGACGACCGCGCCGTTTGCCACGCGCACGATGCCGATTTCGGTGATCCGATGATGTGCGGCATTGCCGCCCGTCGTTTCCAGATCAACGAATACCAGATTCTCAGCCGCGTCCATCGAGGGACAACAATGGATAGTAGAGATCGGGCCGCCGATCCCGGAACACACCCCACGACTGCCGGTAGCGGCGCACCTCGTCGAGGTCGAAGGCAGCGGTCAGCACCGACTCGCTAACGCGATCCGCTTCGGCGACTTTCTCGCCGGTTGGCGAGGCGATGAACGAAGAGCCGTAGAAGGTCATGGTGTACTTTTCACCTTTCTCGGTGCCGATGCGATTCGATGCCACCACCGGCACGATATTGGCCGCGGCGTGGCCTTGCATGGTGCGCTGCCAGTGGCCGCTCGAATCGATGCTGGCGTCCTGTGGTTCCGAGCCGATTGCAGTGGGATACAGCAGTATCTCGGCGCCCATCAGCGCCATGCAGCGCGCTGCCTCCGGGAACCACTGATCCCAGCAAATCGCGACCCCGAGCCTGGCATAGCGGGTGTCGAACACCTTGAAACCGGTGTCGCCCGGCGAAAAATAGAATTTTTCGTGATACCCCGGTCCTTCGGGAATGTGCGACTTGCGGTAGCTGCCGAGCACCGCGCCGTCGGCATCCACAATCACCACGGAATTGTAAAATGCATTGTTGGCGCGTTCGAATACGCTGACCGGCAATACCACGCCGAGCTCGCGCGCGACGCCGCGGAAGTGTTCGACGGCCGGATGAGCCTCCAGGGGCTGCGCGAGCTCCAGATGCCGCGCGATGTGGTCCTTGCAGAAATATGGCGTCTCGAACAGTTCCTGTACGAGAACCACCTGGGCGCCGCGCGCCGCCGCCTCGCGAATCAGTTTCTCGGCACGCGCGACATTGGCATCGCGATCCCAACTGCAGGCCATTTGAGTGGCCGCCACCGTTACCTTGCTCATGAGCGATATGCTACCTGAAGGCTCAAAAGGTGGGCGGCGAGCTGGCGCTGACGATCTCGCATTCCTCCCGACCGGTGTTGCGAAACCGATGCGGCAAGGTGCTCTTGAAATAGTAACCGTCGCCTGCCCCCAGGACCCGCGATTCGCCGCCGATCGTGAGTTCGATTTTTCCCCTCACGATCACACCCCCCTCCTCGCCGGCGTGGGTCAGCATTTCCTCGCCGGTATCCGCATTGGGCGCGTAAGTTTCGTGCAGGATCGACATGCTGCGCTTGACCAAACGCCCACCGACCAGCCGCAACTCAACGTTGGCGGTGCCGATGTCGGTGAGTTCTTCCCGTGGGAAGAACACCTGCGGATTGCTGCGCAGGTCCAGGGTGAAAAAATCCGCCAGCGCCATGGGTATGCCGTCGAGCACTTTCTTCAGCGAACTCACCGACGGACTCACCCGGTTCTGCTCAATCAGGGATATCAATCCATTGGTCACACCGGCGCGCTTGGCCAATTCACGCTGCGACAGCCCGTACATCTGGCGTACGGCCTTTAAATGCATTCCCACATCCAAGCTCATATCGTCTATTATAATAGACACATGCGCAGAATAACGAGCTTAAATTGAGCTAAGTGTCGATTTTATTTATCATCTCGCCCCGACGACATGTTTCTCGAGGACCTACGCCATGAATGCCCAGCTGACCCCAGCCCCTGCAAATCCTGAGCTCGATGCGTTTTGGATGCCGTTCACGGCGAATCGGCAGTTCAAGGCGAATCCGCGCCTGCTGGCGCGAGCCGAGGGCATGTATTACTGGGACCAATCCGGCCGCGAAGTGCTGGACGGAGTCGCGGGTCTTTGGTGTGTGAACGCCGGTCACGGCCGCCGCGAAATCACCGAGGCGGTTGCCAAGCAACTCGCGACGATGGACTACGCGCCTACCTTTCAGATGGGTCATCCCATTGCATTTGAACTTGCGAATCGATTGGCGCAGATCGCACCTCCCGGACTTGACCGGATATTTTTTACCAATTCGGGTTCCGAATCCGTGGATACCGCGTTGAAGATCGCGATCGGCTATCACCGGGCGCGGGGCGCAGGCCAGCGCACCCGGTTCATCGGCCGCGAAAAGGGCTACCACGGCGTTGGTTTCGGCGGCATGTCGGTGGGCGGCATGGTCAACAACCGCAAGTTCTTCGGCTCATCGATGCTGCCCGGCGTGGACCACATGTCGCATACGCTGGATCTCGAACACAACGCGTTTTCGCGCGGACTGCCGCAATGGGGCGCGCACCTGGCCAACGAGTTGGAGCGACTGATCGCGCTGCATGATGCCTCGACCATCGCCGCGGTCATTGTCGAACCCATCTCCGGATCGGCCGGAGTGGTATTGCCCCCCGCCGGCTATCTGAAGCGGCTGCGGGAGATCTGCGACAAGCACGACATCTTGTTGATATTCGACGAAGTCATCACCGGATTCGGCCGGGTCGGAAAGCCGTTCGCCGCGCTCGCGTTCGATGTGACGCCGGATCTCATGACCACGGCAAAAGGCCTCACCAATGGCGCGCTCCCCATGGGCGCCGTGTTTGCCCAGCGTAAAATTTACGACGCCTTCATGCAGGGCCCGGAGAATACGATCGAGCTGTTTCACGGCTATACGTATTCCGCGCATCCGGTGGCGTGCGCAGCAGCGCTGGCAACGCTCGATGTCTATGCCAAGGAAGGACTGCTGACGCGCGCGGCATCCTTAAGCGCCCAATGGGAAAACGCCGTGCATTCCTTGCGCGGTCTGCCGCACGTGATCGACCTGCGCAACTACGGCTTGATCGGCGCGGTGGAGCTCGAGGCGCGGCAGGGAAAGCCAGGAGCGCGCGGCTTCGAGGTATTCCTAAAATGCTTCGAGCGGGGTGTCATGGTGCGTCAGACGGGTGACACGATTGCGATGTCGCCGCCGCTGATCATCGAGGCTAAACAAATCGACCGCTTGGTGGAAACATTGGGCGCGGTGATCAGCGAAACCGCCTGATCTTAAGGCTTGGGGTCGGATCGCGGTTTGGGCTCGAATATCGAGTACCACTTCTTGCAGGGTTCGACGACTTCCCAGACACCCTCGAACCCTGCGGGTACAACGAAGGCATCGCCGGCTTTTAGTTCGTGCTTTTCTCCGCTCGCCGATTCGATGCGCACGCGTCCTTCGATGATGACGCAGAACTCGTGCTCCGTGTACCGAACACGCCATTTGCCGGCGGTGCTGGTCCAGATGCCGCAGAAAAATTCCTGGGTGGCATCCGCGTATTGATTCGACACCCGGGTTCGCGGGATGCCGGCAAGAATATTCTCGTGCGAGGGATTCGCAGACTCCCCGGTCTGAAATCGATCGAGGACCACGATCCTGGGAGGTGCGCTCATTGGCCTATCGTAGGCTTTTGGCGCGCGCGGAAACAAGTGCGGCCCGGCCGCCTATGCAGCGCCGGGCCGCTTACTCAAGGGGTTTTCACCCGAATTCACTCATTCTTGCCGACCTGAGCGACGGGCGCGCTGTCTTGCGCTTGCAATGTCAATCGAACGCGACGCTCGAGTGCGTAGCCGTCGCTGTCGGCGGCGACGCTTTGGCTCTTGCCGTAGGCATTGACTTCCAGCGCTTCATCGCTGACCCCGGCTGCGAGCAATAGATCGCGCACCGCATTAGCCCGGTCTTGCGAGAGCTTCATATTGTCGTCTGCCGTACCGCGAGGATCCGCATAGCCATCGACCCGGACCTTGAGGGCCGAGGACTTTGCAACAGCCTGCGCCAGCACCAGGATCTGATGCGCAAGATCCGGCGTGATCTCGGCGCTACCGGTGCGGAACAAGACATCGCCCTCGAACCCATCGAGAACCTGCGAGGCATCGCCTTTGACGGTTTGCGCCGATTCGATTTTCCGCGAAACATCATCCAGCTTGGCGGTAAGACCCTGATTGGACTCGACCAGCTGGCTCTTTTCCGTCAGCAGCGTCGATTTTTCAGCCAGGAGTTCGGATTTATCGCTCTGCAGCGCCTTAGCCTTCGCCTCCGCCACCTTGGCTTCGCCCGCCCGGTGCACGCGATTGCCGAGCCAGGCACCGAGTCCCGCGCCCACCACGGCGCCGACCGGGCCGGCCGCGAATGCGCCGATCACCGCGCCCGATATCAACCCCACCGGCTCCTGCGGTGGGGCAGCCCGCGAATCGCCGGCGAACGCCGCGGCGCTCACGCCCAGCAAACCAATGGTCCACATCAATTTAGAATATCCGGTCTTCATAACGACTCCTCGCTTGCGCCTTCGAGGCGACGACCGTCGCCCCGTGGGAGCCATTACGGCCCGAGATTCGGGCGAAGCGCGGCTGGAGTCGTGGCAAATCGTGGCGAAGCGGCGACCAATTCCATCGGCCGCCGCCCGCCGAAATCAACTAGCGATAAGCCCAATGTCCGGGCTGAAAAACCCATTGGCCGTTGCGCGCGACCCACTCCGGGCGCACCCAGTAGGCCGTGGCCGCGGGGCGCTTTTCATAGTGGCCGGGTCGCCACACATACTCGTTGTGCTCCCAGCGCCAATGACCCGGTTGCCAAATCCAATTTGGACCCGGCGCCACGGGCACAACTTCGACTTGAAGCGGCGGCGGCGGCCGCGCGACCACGACTTCAGCGATCGGCGGTTGCACAACGACTCGCGGCGCGGTCGCCGTTACGGTGCAGGCCGCGCTCATGGTCAGCAGCACGGCGATCACACAGACAGAACGAATTTGCATGAAGCATCCCTCAGGTTGACTTGGATAACTCAACACAACAACGCGCGCCTCTGCTAAGCGTGCACAGCGGCACATGAAGGATGCGTTATAAAGATCGCCGTTTAGGCTTTCAACGAGAAAGGCGTGAAATTGGTACCTATGTCGTAGTAATCCTCGTTTTCAGCTCGCTTGAGGAATGCCACTACCCGGTAGGTCAGGGGAGTCGCGACGATCTCCCAACCGCTTTTCAACACGTACTGCGTGAACATCACCGCCACCAGATGCGCCCAGGGCATGCGGCCGAGGAATGCGACCGTATAAAAGATCATCGAATCCACCAACTCGCCGCACAAGGTGGAGCCGACGATCCGCGTCCACAGCCAGCGACCTCGCGTCCAAATCTTCATCTTGGCGAGAACGTAGCTGTTCAAGAACGTGCCGCAAAGAAATGCGCTGATCGACGCCACGACGATGCGCGGCGTGTTGCCGAATATCGTCTCCACCGCCGGTTGATCGGCAAGCGAGCGCTCCGAGGGCGGCAAATGCACCACCACCGCGGCCATGATCGAAGCAAATGCCAGGGCTGCGAAGCCTGCCCAAACGACGCGCCGATCGCGCCCGTAGCCGTACACCTCGGTCAAAATATCCCCGAATATGTAGGAGATCGGAAAGAACAGCACCCCGGCAAGAAAAGTGACGCCTCCGATCAGCGGCACGTGAAGCGTGGTCTCTTTGGCGGGCCCGATGAGATTGGAGCACAGCAATACACACACGTAGGCCGCCATCACAAAATCATAGTAGCGGTATTGACGATCGCTGGTTTTTCTAGTCATTGTCCACGAAGTTTAGCGGCAGGCGCGCGAGTTTGCCGATGATATGTAATGCCAGTTTCCACAGTCCCGCCTACCGTCGCGTTTTGGCGAAGACCATCACATCAGGGAGGGCCTAAGGTACGGTAGATATGTAAGCTCACATCTCAAGTAGCGGATCTATGGATCAGGGCAAACCCTTAACGGCAACGGATAGTCCGCTTGTCGATTTCGATGCCGTCTGTCAAAAGGTGCGTGCGGCCGTCGAACCGGCCCGCACCCATGCAGTATCCCTACATGATGAGCTCGGCGATGTACTGTGGCTGAGCGAGAGCTCAATGGGCCCCGACGAACACAATGCGGTGCTGCAGGCGGCCGAAACTTTTGTCGATCCCAGCGCCGCAGCGGCGCTGGCAATCGACCTGGGCGACTTGCGTTCGGCGGTGCTGATTCGCGCCGTCAACACGCGCAGCACCATGGTCGGTGTGATCATGATCATCATGGACACGCGGATCGTCGCGCAGGGCGCTATCAAATTGCTGACTCCGAAGATGCAGCGCGCGCTGACTCAGTTCGCCGCCATGCGCCCGGATCGCGGCCCGGCGCCGAGCCCGGAACCTGAGCCCGTCGCGCCGGCTCGAACTCCTGCAGCAAGCGGGCGGCCCCCATCGCCCGCAGCGGCGCCCGCGCAGCCCGCCCCACGAACCGCGGCGCCGCCGGCACGCGCCGCTCCGCCCCCGGCAAAAACCACGCCTCCATCCGCAGCGCCGCCGCGACCTACAATGCCCGCGGCAGCTCCGACACTGATGCCATTCTCATCGGGACCAAGATCGATCTCGGCACAGGTGCAGCAAATTGTCTCGCGCCCCGCGCCGCGACCTGCGAGCCCCGCAAGCACACCCGCAAAAGCGACTCCGCCGCACAGCGCGAGCCCCGCCCGCCCTTCGAGCCCGCCGCCAACCGCGCCTCCACCGTCAATTGCGCCCACCAGCCTCGAGCCACCCGCGATTGTGGCCGCGAGCCCGTCGATCGAGATTTTCGAGAAGCTGCCAAAAGGTGTGACGCCGGAAATCGATCGGCTGCACGCCGCGCTTCGCAAGAGCCCCATCGCCTTGCACGTGCAGCGTCTGGTGCCGTTGAGCAAGGGCGGCCAATTGAAGCGCTACGAAGTATTGCTGCGTTCGGGATCGGAGGAATCCCCGAATGCCGCTCCGCATGCGATGTTGAAGGCGGCGGTCGACAATGGCTTAGGATCGATGATCGACCGGCGCGTGTTAACGGAACTCATCAGCTGGTTGATTCGTCACCCCGAAAGCTGTGTGGCCGATGAGGTCATGTTTTCCGTGAATCTCACCGTCACGGCGCTGCATGATGAACACTTCATCAAGTTTGTCGAACTGTGTCTGACCAAGTCTTCCTTGCCCAAGGCGACGATCGCCTTTGAAGTCGATGCCTCGACCGCGCTTTCTCTCGCCGATAAAATCAACGACGTTGCCGTTTCGCTGCATCGCCTGGGTTGTCCTCTCATTCTGGATGACTTCGCATTGCGCACCGAGTGTTTCGCGCTGCTGCGCTTACCGGGGGTACGCTACGTGAAGCTGGCGCCGGATATGACGGCAAAAATGCGCATCGACAAGATATCGCAGGCGGCCATCACGGGCGTCGTGCAAATGGCCCGTGTGCTCGGTATGCACACGGTCGCCAAACGCACCGAAACCGCTGCCGAGCAGGAATGGTTGACCGCGCTCGGTGTGGACTTCGTGCAGTCGAACTTCATTTCGCCGCCGGTCGCCATCGACAATCTGCTCAAGCCCGAAACCTCGAAAAATTAGTTGCGGCGCGAAACCTGCGGCGCTGCGCTCCAACCGCCGCCCAGCGCCTTCACCAAGAACACCGCAGTGACAAATTGCTGTCCCTGAATCTGCACCGCCTGGCGCTGATTGGTGAGCAGCGATTGCTCGGCGGTGATGACGTCGAGATAAGTATCCACGCCGCCCTTGTAGCGATCACTGGCAATGTCAAACGCCCGCTGCGCGCTGCGGACACTGGCGTCGGCCGAGACGGCGGCGCGGTCGAGCGAACTTAGGCCGGTGATGCCGTTCTCCACCTCCTCCATGGCGGTCAATACGGTTTGCCGGTACGTCGCAACGGCAGCGGTGTAATCAGCATCCGCAAAATGCACATTGGCGCGTGTCTTGCCGGCGTCAAACAGCAATTGCGTGGCGGACAAGCCGATGGCCCAAAACCGGCTGGGCGCCTCGAGCAGTGTCGACAGCGTATTGCTCTCCCATCCAGCGTTGGGCACGCCGAGGCCGGGTGCAAGATTGATCGACGGATAGTACGCAGCGCGCGCCACGCCGATGCGCGCGTTGGCCGCGGCCATGGCCCGCTCCGCGGCAGCCACATCCGGGCGGCGCTGCAAAAGATCCGAGGGCAATCCCAAGGGAAACGCCGGCACCGGCGGCGTGTAGGAAGCGGGCGCGAGGCTGAAGCTGGGTGCGGGAATTCCGACCAGGGTGGCGATCGCGTGTTCAAATTGCGAGCGCTGAACCTTGAGCAGCTGCAACTGCGTTTCGCTGGCTTCGAGCAGCGCCTCTTGCTGCGCGAGATCCAGTCCCGTGGCGAATCCAAGATCATGCCGCGATGTGACAAAGGCAAGCGCGCCGCGCTCCAAATCCAGACTACGGCGCAGCACCTCGATTTCAGCGTCGGTCTCGCGCAAGGAATAGTAGTCGGTCACCAGCGTGGCCATCAGCACCAGGCGCGTGTTTTCAAAATCCGCTTCAGCCTGCTCGGCGCTGGCGCGCGCGCCTTCGACGTCGCGCCGCACCCGACCAAATAAATCCACTTCGTAGGTGACCGCGGGTCCGATTCGAAAATCGTTTTGTACGATCGACTGGTTCGGGACTGAATACTCAGACAGGGGACGATTCGCGGATTCCTTGGCGCGCAGCGCGGACGAGGACAGCTGCACGGCGGGAAACAGCCCCGAGCGCGCAATGGTGAGCTGGTCGCGAGCCTGTTCGAGGCGGGCGGCCGCGACGCGCAAATTCTGGTTGCTGACGAGAGCCTTTTCCACCAGCGGGTTCAGGTCGGGATCCTGAAACAATTCCCACCAATTGCCTTTCAGCTTGGCATCGCCCGGGACTGCCTC
>Ga0209139_10000720_pt1 | contig 11810 bp, 17 predicted proteins | sample BogFormECP14_OM3_FD_188246 | JGI IMG/M metagenome (GOLD analysis project Ga0209139, IMG submission 188246) | Bog forest soil microbial communities from Calvert Island, British Columbia, Canada - ECP14_OM3 (SPAdes) (version 2) | ecosystem: Environmental > Aquatic > Freshwater > Wetlands > Bog ...
AATAGTACTGGTATCAATGTAAAAATTCAAGGTAGTCAATATACATACTTATTTCCTATGACACATGGTAACTAACAAGTACTACAAAGATCATCAAATAGGAAAAGGTCAATATAACGGTTGAGAAAAAATTCAATTGGGAGATCAATGACTGATCCTGTTATCCATGAAGGATCAACAGGCTCTGCAGCAAATCGGGGGATAAGGTGACATCCACGAATGACTTTCTTTGCGCTGACAATCTCTGCATTGAAGTGGCCATTTCGTGTTGAGTAAGAGATTTGGTGGAAGCCAGTGAGGGGTGAGGGTGATCGGAATTGTCTAAACCAACGAAGATAAACGAGGGGATGCGGAAAGTGGCCAATATGTGAGGGAAGGGCAAAAATAATCCGAACTTGTGCTGCCCGAAGCCCTAGCAGAAGGAATGGCTGAGAAAATATATCATAGACAGTACAAATTGTGATACTTACCTTTGACACCACCGTGTGCCTGATAATCAGCTTCATTCTCTAATATGAGAGCAGTGTCAAAGTGTTGCGGAGTTGCTTTGCACTGACTGTCACGCTCAGTGGATGGAGTAGCGCGAATTCTTGCAATTCGCTTTGAATTGGAAACATGAGAGCGGTGCGGAAGGAGGACAGAGATGGCGGAATAAAGGTCAAAACGATCATGGTTATTTATGTTGGAAGCACCAGGAATATGCATATCGAGGAACTTGTTGAGCACATCGACAAAGTCGGAGGCACCATATTTTGTCTGGAGTTCTGTGATTGAGATTTGTTGGACGGCGGGAACTTTCGCAACTTGATAAGCATGGGACACGTTCGAGTCGATCAACTCTTTTAACGCACAGACCTCCGGTGTAACCAGTCCATCCATACTCCCATCGTTCTCACCTTCGGATTCATCATCCTTATCCTCAGACCGCTCTTTCCGCTTTGCAAGATCAAGATTATCGACCCAGTCAAGATATGCCGACCGCCGGTGTAGAGCTTCCTGGCGTTGCAACCACTGCGTCATTTGGGCAATGTAATCTCGTCGATTACTAGCACGGTATGCTTTTTTTGCTAGGTCAATGTGCAACCTTTCTGAGGCTTCCGTGTTTAATCCATCTAGGCACCCGAGAAGTGGTATGGATTCACCAGAGGTGGACGATTTCATGCATGATTTAAGCTAGTTACCATAAACAGGTAATGCATCAACAAAGGTAATCACCACCACTCCCCTTCAGCGTTGATGATGCATCACCAACCCCGCCTGTCGTTTTCAACATTATGCATCACCTCAACCTGCCCAACTTGATAATGCATCACTTCTGCCCTACCTTTGCTTGTCAATAATGTATCCCCTCTGCCTTCCTATTGCGACGATGACAGTGATGCATCACCACCCACTCTCATTTTCAGCGACGTTATGCATCCCCTCCACCCTCCCATTGCATCGATGATGGTGATGCATTACCACCCGCCCTCGCTGTTGCCGACACTATGCATCCCCTCCGCCCTCCCATTGCGCCGATGATGGTGATGCATTACCACCCGCCCTCGTTGTTGCCGACGCTATGCATCCCCTCCGCCTTCCCATTGCGCCAATGATGGTGATGCATTACCACCCGCCCTCGTTGTTGCCAACGCTATGCATCTCCTCCGCCTTCCCATTGCGCTGATGATGGCGATGCATTACCACCCGCCCTCATTGCCGACGCTATGCATTACCACCCGCCCTTGTTGCCGATGCTATGCATCCCCTCTGCCTTCCCGTTGCGCCGATGATGGTGATGCACCACCACCCACCCTCATTGTTGCCGACGTTATGCATCCCCTCCGCCCTCCCATCGCGCCGATGATGGTGATGCATTACCACCCACCCTCGTTGTCAGCAATGTTACGCATCCCCTCCGCCCTCCTGCTGCGACGATGATGGTAATGCATTACCCAACCTTATTGTCAGTGAGTTATGCATCCCCTCTGCCCTCCTGTTGCGTCGATGATGGTAATGCATTACCGCCCACCCTTATTGACAGTGAGTTATGCATCCCTTCCATCCTCCCATTGCAATGACGGTGATGCATGTCCTTTCCCCCATCACAGTGATGCATCACCGCCTGCCCTCATTGTTGGTGACGTTATGCATCCCTCTGCCTTCCTGTTGTAACAACAGTGATGCATTCCCTTTTCCCACCCATCACTACCTGCCCATTGTCAGCGATATTATTCATATCCTCCATCCTCCTCGGCGATGCATCCCTCCTCCCTCCTAGCACAATACTCATGTACATTTGAATTAATAAAGCGCGGGTGTGGCTGGGATATCGCAGCTCTAGCGCAATACTTGTGTACGTTTGAATTAATAATGATCCAAAACTTGAATTTCGCCATCTACATACAAGCGACTCCGAATATCTACGAGTGAGAAAGCATACAAAGTATATACACTTCTAAACAGGACAGGGGATATCAAATGGAAGTGGCGCGTGGCGCAAAAAACGACTGCAGTTGATCTCAGGCCCAACAAATCAGCGAGACAGCATCGGGGCCATCCTAGCCTCGACGTTGTCGCTTGGATGAATCAGAACCAGCGCTAGCGCGATTACCTCTTTTCACACCGCCTTTCGGAGCAACATGGTTTTCTTTTCCCCGCATGGTGTTGGAATTGTCAGCCAGGCTTGACCGCATCACTTTTTCAGTTGGTATGACGGGACGACCTGATCGACGGACAGTATTGTGAGAATCGGCCAGAAGCGAAATCGAGGAATTTGGAGGGGTGGCCTGACAAACAGCACGATTGATGGCTGCTGGATTAATGGTGGAATTGGCCAAAGTGTGGGAATTCAGAGCCGTCGCAGTTGCAGGTGGTGCATCAGTATGCGTCGCAGCTGGGCCAAAGGTATGACCAACACCCAGAGCCAAACTAGTGGAGTTACTGACGTTAAGAGCTGATACGTCATGAGGCGCGATAGTGTGGGAGGCTGGAATGATGGTGCTCAGAGTTGTATTGGTGAGCGATGCATTATCATGATGCACAATAGTGTGGGTGGCTGGAATAATGGAACCCAGAGATGTGTTGACGAGCGATGCATTATCAGGGGCAGAAATCTGACTGCTCGTGCCAAGAATCGCCGCACAAGAAGCACCAGAAGCATCGTTGGCATGCAATGCATCATCGATGGAAGTAGTGGCGGAACCAATGGTGTGGTCAACGCCTAGAGACGAGCCAGATGGTAATGCATTGCTGTTGGGGTCGTTGTATGAAAAGGAAATGTGTGAGGCACCATCACTACCAAGAGTCGATATTGTATTGTCATCGGAATGTGGGAAAAGGCTGGTAGCATCACAGCCTAGCATAGTATAAGCAGATGGATCGGAGAAGTCGAAGGAGTTTATAAAGCTAATGAAACCAGGATCCAAGGTCTCGCCTAGAGGGACGTCCATGTTTAACAGGTTAATTCCAGACACGTCATCTGTGGGGGGCAAAAGCGGCAATGACTGGACGATATTGTGCGCAGGCAAGACGGGCTGTGGTGGTGTCGGCGCCATCTCTGCGCTGCCAGATGAAGACAATGGAATGCAAGGGGGTTTGATCGCGTATTGTCCTTTCAAAAAACGACCAAATGGCACAACCACGTCACGCTCGAAAGTGGGGTGGAATGTCTTGAACGTCTCATTGTCGGTCTTGCTGTCCGGAAAAAACCTAAGATTGTTGTGGTCAGTGATAGAAGAAAGAAAATGAGAATTTACTTACGATCCGATCGCAATGTCGTCCCCCTTTCCAGGATCAGGCCCTCCCAACACTATATATCCCGTCCAGTTTGTCGTTTTGCGAACATGGTCCAAAAAAGTAGTTGTGAGATGGCTGAGGTCGTCGATAGCAACCTGACGCTGCTCAGGGGATGACATATCTGGCTTACGAGCGCTTATGTCATCCTTCATCGCTCGAACCTGCGCTTTGACCTCTTCGGACTCGTTGGCCCATTCACGCTTGGTGATCTCGGCGATTTTAGCCAGTCTCTCAGCGTTGCTGGCTCCGCTGGTTTCTGCTTCGACAATCGCCTTCAACTTGCTCTGATAGAACAACTTCGAATAGGCATGTGTGTCTTGTAATTGTCGAGTTTTGGGAGGCACGAACGCAATTGACCTAGCGTTCTTGCGCACAGTATTATTTCCTTTCCATCGAAACCATGTTTGGAGCGTCTTACATCGGCATTTATGTTGGTGAGCGGGATGCATCATTAATGCAATATGAACAACTCACATGTTGGCGTGCAGTTAGCCTGGACTTCAGTTCCTCTTCTTGCACCGTTGTCAGGGTGGTGGATCCTGGAAACATGGATTCCCGTTCTGGGTAACGCTCGAACCATGTACGATAAATGAATGGCCAAAATGATGATAGCGTCTTGTCTGCCTGCGCCTGCTGATATTTCGGGAAATGGCTTTCAAGAAACGCCAACTGATCATCCGTTGTCCATCGTCTACCTGTCATGGCGATGTCTACCCAAAATTTGAGCGACTTCTAACATCCAGAATATTACACCTTACTGAATATTGCTTGCAAGTATCACTGGTGCGTATCACTGGCGCGTATCACTGGCGCGTGTCGTTGGCGTGTATAACTGGCGCGTATCGCTGGCGTGTATCACTGGTGCGTATCGCTGGCACAGATCGCTATTGGCTAAAGTATGCATTACCCCAGCTTTTATTTACTCCTGAAAACGGCCCGCCATCAGGGCACAAGCACATGTCAAATTTGGCTTGGAGTAGCGCTACACCACGTATGGTTAATTTATGCATCACTTCCCGCTGATTGAATCACCTGTGGTACCTTGTCATGCATCACGACGCTATTTCAGGTTAATCTAGATTGGCGTCTACCAGGTAATGCATCACCACCAATTCCTATATAAACACGAACTTTTTCAACCGCCAACAATCTCCCTCTTCCTTCTGACTTCCATGGCAGCTCGAAAGAACGCGAATGATGAAGGCGTCGATATGACGCCTTCCTCCTCCACGCTTACAACAGTCTTAGAGAAGCTGACTGCCCGCATTGCTCGTGAGTCATTATCATAAACAAATATTTTATGCAATGACACTTTTATTTGAGAACTGGAACTTGCAACTCAGATGGCTAAACCGGACCGCGAATATGTCCCGTACTATGACATGGGCAATTATGACGATACCACTGAGGTGGGCAATGAGGCTAATCACAAACTCTGTACGTAAAAATGCTCTCTACTTACAACGACTAAACATTTTTTGTCACAGCTCAAATCCATTGTGAAACGTGCAATTGCGAAATCAACAACTCGTCCAAGACCGAAGCCCCGCGATGGTACGCGGTCACGAGGGGCCTCCAGGTTGGCGTTTTCGAGGGTTGGTAAGTATTGAGTCGACATTTGCATGATCCTTACCTGATACCGTTTTGCAGGCATATTGTTCAGCCGCTTGTATCTCGTGTCAGCGGATCTTGCTTCCTGCGCCATCCCACTCGCGCTGCTGCTGAGGTTGCATTTACTGAAGCTCAACGTGCGAATAGCGTTAAAAAGCTCAGCGTATAATTTGATTACTTGTGTTTTATGGTTTCTCGTCTCCAAATACATGTAAAACTCGATCTGCTTGAAAACGAGTACTTGCGCAATGACACGTCACAGGGCAAAACAGCGTCACATGATAAAATTTGCAGTTGCAAATTTTGTCCCGGGCTCCTCGGGCAGGAAAATATGCTGATGGCGCGCCCTCTAACGGCCAATGTCTGTCGTGTCCATCGCCATTGAGACTTCCAGACGTTGACTGTACCATTGGCAGTAGTTTATACATAGTATAGCGAGCAGGAAAATAAGAATAAATGTTTATGAGGCCAGTCACACACCTTTGGCGATTTCCAAAATAGGACTTGAGTGTGGCGTACGACCACTTTCGTACTACTTTTACTGATTTTTCAGAGAACTGTTAAAAATGGAGCCTTGTCGACTCAGATATATTATATACTTGTTGAATTAAATCTTTATATCAAATTTTTTTCGTAGTTGTATAGTCAAATCATTTAGAGATTGAACTTGAAGTTGTTAATTTGTTTTGGCCACCTTGCTTATTACCGCATGTCACCATGGCTCGTCCTCGTCTCTACACCACACCCGAAGCTAAACTAGCTGCTGATAAAGCAAAATGGAAGAAATACTATCAAAAGTAAGCCATTTCTGCAACTTGTAGATTACTAACTACATTTTACCTCTAGTAATCGAGTTTCAATCCGCCGCCGAGCAAAGGCCAAATACCGAGCATCCACCATTTCATCTTCAGCGACTATTGGCGGATTGCATCGCCAGGTTGATACCATCAAGAAGCGATATCTAAAACTCATTGGCACAAGCATACACGAATATATATCAAGTGTATTCTCTGAGTACTGCAAGCAACCATCTACAACTCCAATTTCCAATGCTCTCGATCCTATCCAATCTCTCTGCGATGACGTGGACCACCTTCAAGATATTATTTTACAGGAGGACGGGGTTAGTCTGACTTGGAACCATGCCGAGGATTTATGCAAGCAGTTGCGGGCAGCACGATGTATGTTGGAGGACTTCTTTTGTTATGCACTTCTTGGCTTTGAAGATGTCATTGAAGCTCACAATAAGGGCCTTATGGCATACCAGATTGATTCGTAACCTCGCGCAGAACATGTAGACCTACTGCTAGCTATTTTATGTATGATGCATACTGTTACGTCGTGCTGTCACAGACTTTGCAGCTCGCCATGTCCAGCAATTCTCAAAAGCGCGTCAAGTTTTATCATATTCCTAGTGACTCCAATGGCGAAGCAAAAATCCGTCACTCCACCTTTCTCAGTAATGCTACTGGAAAAATCTCAGTCCGCAATCGTTTTGTAACAGTATCAAACTTCCCAAGCTCTTCCGCTGCCAACGATGCCAACGATTCATGCCCTGATGCATCATCCTTTCCAATCAACCCTATCGACAACAATGAAGATCTAACGAGTGGCCCTTTGGATAACGACAATGAATCAGGTTCTAATCGGCGGCCTCGCGCACGAGTATGCATTATTCTTCACATCTCCTTACCATTGTACCTGAATTTTGTGCAGGATGAACCATTATTGGCGTGGCTCCACGAGCGCGATAGGTATCTTGCCGAGTTCATTATGATGGAGGGCCGCGGTGATGCATTTCGTCAAGAGCACTGCATCGAGTGTGCCTCTAGACCAGCGGAGTACCAGTGTTGTGATTGCTTGGGGCAAGAACTATTCTGCAAAGGTTGTATTGTCGCAAATCACGCTCGCGCCCCACTCCACATGATAAAGGTAAAAATGACGCCTTTTAATTGATTTGTTTTACGATCTGATATAGTGCCTCTAGATATGGAATGGGACTTTCTTCGAACCAGCGACATTAAAAGACCTCGGCCTCCGAATTCAACTTGGCCATGCCTTCAATTCCCATTGCGTCAACCCACAACCCTCAGCTGGCGGTGACTTTATAATAATCGACAACAACGGCATTCATTCAGTTGCAATGGACTTTTGTGGATGCGAGATCGCCCCTTCTCATACTGCTCAACTCCTGCGAAAACGACTGTTTCCTGCAACTGATAAATCTCCAAGGACTGCAGCTACGTTTGATGTTCTTCGGCATTTTCAAATTTTATCATTCGAGTCTAAAGTATCAGCTTTTGAATTTTTTTATACGATATCTCGGCAGACGAACAATATTGCTACACTTCCTCCTGTGAGTCCAACCCTTAAGTAATCGCGTGCTTTTTGCATCTCATGGTATTTTAGGATCGCTATGAATCTTTCCGTCGGATGGTTCGGGAATGGCGTCATTTAAAGATGCTAAAACGGGCCGGCCGTGGTCATGATCCTGCAGGCATCGGTGCAACGAAGGAAGGTGAATGCGCTGTGCTTTGCCCTGCATGTCCTTTACCTGGCAAAAATTTGCCCCCCGGATGGGAGAAGTTTCCAGAAGACCAGCAGTGGTTGTATTCTCTGTTCCTAGGTATTGACGCGAACTTCAAGTTGAAGCGGAAAAAAGTATCTAGCGAGAAAGCAGACCCTTCGCTGAGTCATGGTTGGTCATACTTTGTCGAGGAGACCAAGTACAAGGCGTTTCTTAACGAGAATGGCAATACACCTCAAGAAAGAAGCACTTGCTCAAACTACGATGCGATGGCAAAAGCGAATTCCAAGGATTCCCGTTTTTTAGATACTACTGGTGCCGGCACAGTGGACTGTGTACGACATGACATGAAACGTCCAAATGGTGTAGGCGATCTGCAAAAAGGTGAAAGGTAAGCTTCGTCCAGTGCCGTCCGTGAACAGCATTGAACACTCGATGAATAGATATATCAACATGGACTATATCTTCTTCTCTACCCTACAAGATACATCATTCGTTCTCCTCGTAGTCTCTTACGACATAGCTTGCCAATGGAGTCGAAACTTCTGGAATCGAATGATGAGCTTCCCACACCATTTTCGCTTCAACAGCGCCGAGGTTGCGATAACATTTCTCGTTCCAAAGTTCCACCTTCCGGCACATCGCACCGCATGTCACTCTACATTTTCATTCAATCTTACCCCTTATGTCGGCCGGACGGATGGTGAAGCACCCGAGCGTGGGTGGTCGAACACCAACGCACTCAGCTCAAGCACGAAAGAAATGGGTCCAGGCTCTCGTCGAGACACCCTAGATGACCACTTCGGCGATATGAACTGGAAAAAGGTTTGTGGCTTAGGTTTGTTATCCACGTTCGCTTCTCCCTTTACTTGCAGCTGAACTTGAATACCAGGAACCTCCTTACTTCGTAAGATCGTGGCAGCAGTGCCAGAACGGAACGAACATCTACATGCATTCCACGAGCTGACCGCCTCCCTACCTGAATCTGCTACAATGTGGAAAGCTGAGGTTGAAGCTTGGGAAAAAGACAAATCGAAGCCAAATCCTTACGAGTTCCAGGGCACAGGTATATCGTCAGCTTCAATGTTTAAATGCAACGGGCTCTAATGTTGGTAACTTCTAGTTGTAGGAATGGCTGCCGTAAAACTCGCCTTACTTCAACAGGAAGCAAAAGAGTTGCAGCAAGGTGTCGCTATCACACTCGATGAGACTGTGTCCCACAGCGTCCTAATTGCGACTGGATTAGATTTGGAGGAACAACAGTATGTGGCAATACATTATTTACGTGTAGCACATAATTTTACTTATCCGTTTCAGGCGTCGGTTACGAAGAGACCTATCGACACTTGGGAAGCACGCTACTCAGTCCCAGCAAGCAAACGCTCAGGAACGAAAGAACACCCTTCAGCGAAAAATCGACAGCTGGTGCGATATCCAACGTCTTTATGTGCCAAGTTTAGTCATGCTGCGAAGACGATCACAATCACCCACTGAGGATGATCCACAGCACACGTCGCTATGGCTTCCATCCGCAATTTGCGGAAAGGTTCCATGTCATCCTCGACTATATGACTTTGAATGGGATCTTCGATTGGCTCAAGCAAATGATGCATTGCATGACATACGGCAATCTCTTCAGCTACGCTCACATCTTTACAAGCACAAGGACCGGTTTGTCACCGGACAACGGGCCAATACGCGCTCAAACGCGATAATCGCTCGAGTGCAAGCATCTGTCATTGCTAGCATTTCACGATATCGAGCTGCGCGAAATGCCCTGTTGTCACTTGCGCCGTTTCTCAAAAAGGATGAAACCTGGAAGGGCACCATCATGGAATTGCGTGATGAAGACGTCCGCGAAATGTCTGTGGGGGGAAGGGATGAGTCAGAGGGTCACAGGTTGATATCGTGGATTTGGAAACAGGGAGGTGTTACTTCACCTGACATGCATGAATGTGAGAGCATTGTTTGACACGGCCATTCCATTTCTAACCTACTTTCTAATAGCACTACGGGTTGAATGGTGTAAGTCGCGAGCACGCGCGATGCGCTGGACAGAGGAGACCCTCCTCCTTTTGGAGGAGATGAGACGGACACTCCAATTTTTGGAGTGGCAAACTAATTTTTGGGTGGAGCGTGCAAGCGCACTGGAGGGTGTCGTTGAAGAGAGCACAGTCAACCTTGTTGGGAGCCGCACTCTTGTTCCTGAACGAAATGAGGGATTGCGCGCATATGCACTTCGTCAAGCTAGCATCCGAAGCCACTTGCGCGATAAATTCAAGAGTCTCTGGCGTGTGGTGCCAGCATTGGTAGTGTCTGTGCTTGTCCGTGATTCAAAGGGCGTAGTTGATTTGCCCCCCGACCTGGTTACAAAGCTTACAGCATCGGCATCCTTTTTACATTAGGTTTTCATCTGCGGTGTATCTCAAGTAGTCTCAAATAAATGGGCTATGTTTGAACAATGGCAGTAGTATATTGTTTGAAATAATAATGCACAATAAAATATTGTAGTTGATGGTGAGTGGTGCATCACCATTGTCACAACAGGAGGGTGGAGATGCATTACCATCATCGTCACAACAGGAATGCAGAGAGGATGCATTACCATCGTCGACGCAACGGGATGGCGGAGGGATGCATAGTGTCGGCAACAACGAGGGTGGGTAATGCATCACCGTCATCGATGCAATGGAAGGGTGGAGGGGATTCATAGCGTTGGCAACAAGGGTGGGTGGTAATGCATTACCATCGGCGCGACAGGAGGGCAGAGGGGATGCATAGCGTCGGCAACGAGGGTGGGTGGTAATGCATCACCATCATCGGCGCAATGGGAGGGCAGAGGGGATGCATAGCGTCGGCTGCCAATGGTTGGCAACAACGAGGGCAGGTGGTAATGCATAACCATCATCGATGCAACGGGAGGGCAGAGGGGATGCATAGCATCAGCAACGAGGGTGGGCGGTAATGCATCACCATCATAGGCGCAACGGGAGGGCAGAGGGGATGCATAGCGTCGGCAACAACGGGTGGGTAATGCATCACCGTCATCGATGCAACAGGGGCGGAGGGGATGCATAACATCGCCGAAAATGAGAGTGGGTGGTGATGCATCACTGTGATGGAGGAAAGGGAATGCATTGCTGTCATCACAATGGCAGGATGGAGGGGATGCATAACTCACTGACAAGAAGGGTGGGTAATGCATTACCATCATCGTCGCAACAGGAGGGTGGAGGGGATGTGTAATGTTGCCAACAATGAGGGTGGGTGGTGGTGCATTACCATCGTCGTCGCAACAGGAGGGCAGAGGGGATGCATAACGCGGGCAACAACGAGGGTGGGTGGTAATGCATAACCATCATCGACGCAATGGGAGGGCAGAGGGGATGCATAACGTCGGCAACAATGAGGGTGGGTGGTGGTGCATCACCATCATCAGCGCAACGGGAGGGCGGAGGGGATGCATAGCATCGGCAACAAGGGTGGGTGGGTAATGCATCACCGTCATCGGCGCAACAGGAGGGCGGAGGGGATGCATAGCGTCGGCAATGAGGGTGGGTGGTAATGCATCACCATCATCGGCGCAATGGGAGGGCGGAGGGGATGCATAGTGTCGGCAACAGCAAGGGCGGGTGGTAATGCATCACCATCATCGGCGCAATGGGAGGGCAGAGGGGATGCATAGTGTCGGCAACAGCGAGGGCGGGTGGTAATGCATCACCATCATCGATGCAATGGGAGGGTGGAGGGGATGCATAACGTCGCCGAAAATGAGAGTGGGTGGTGATGCATCACTGTCATCGTCGCAATAGGAAGGTGGAGGGGATGCATTATTGACAAGCAAAGGTAGGGCAGAAGTGATGCATTATCAAGTTGGGCAGGTTGAGGTGATGCA
>Ga0209139_10000722_pt1 | contig 11803 bp, 12 predicted proteins | sample BogFormECP14_OM3_FD_188246 | JGI IMG/M metagenome (GOLD analysis project Ga0209139, IMG submission 188246) | Bog forest soil microbial communities from Calvert Island, British Columbia, Canada - ECP14_OM3 (SPAdes) (version 2) | ecosystem: Environmental > Aquatic > Freshwater > Wetlands > Bog ...
CGTATGGCAGCTATGGAGCCTCGACCGCTTCGAAAAATGGCACCACCGTTGACAGCCAGCACCAAACGAACTCTAACGGAACCACCGCGCAGGCGCACAGCTCCACCGGTGCCTCGGCATATGGCGCGACGGGCAAGAATGGCAACAGCGCCGCGTACGGCGAAACTGCCAACGGCGACAAGTACGCCGCGGCAAACGGCAAAACCTACAGCAACACCGGCAGCGGTTGGGACCAAAAGAGCGGGAGCACGAGCTCGTCAAGTTACAACAAATCCAGTTCCAGCGGTTACGGTTCGCAGGAACACAGCAGCGGCTCATCGGCCATGAGCAGCGGCGGCGGCGGATGGAGTTCCAGGGCTTCCAGTGCTCGCGGTTCAGCAAGTTACGGTCGCCGGTAATCCCGACGCCATCGCAGCAGATGCTACCGAATTCAATTTTTGGGTGCTGATGAAATGCCTATAGTTCAAGTTTGGAGGATCTCTGTGTCGCGAGCGACTCGCAGGACCACAATTCTGTGTCACCTCATTCCTTTGGTGATCGTCATTCTGCTTGCCGGATGCAGCAAGTCCGCCGCCAAGCCGTCCTACGAGACGTTTGCCTCACCCGACGACGCCGGTAACGCGCTGTTGACCGCGGCCAAGTCCGGCGATCCAAACGCCGTAATAGCCGTGTTTGGTTCGGACTCGAAAGACATCGTTATGACCGGCGATCCCGTGCAGGATAAGAATACCGTCGACCAGGTTATCGCGGCCTATAACGCGATGCATCGCTGGCGCAAAATGCCCGACGGCTCCGAAACTCTGCTGCTCGGAGCAGAAAATTTTCCTTTCCCGATCCCGCTGAAGAAGAATCCCGCCGGACAGTGGTACTTCGACGTGGCCGCGGGACGCGAAGAGATTCTGATCCGCCGTATCGGCCGCAACGAACTGGCTGTCATGGACGTTTGTGCCGCGCTGGCTGACGCTCAGGCTCAGTATTACTCAATGCATCACGACGACGGCAGCACGCACCAGTTCGCCGTGAAGTTCATCAGTGACGCCGGCAAGCAGAACGGTTTGTACTGGGAGTCGGCCGAAGGCCAGCCCAAGAGCCCGCTCGGTCCGCTCGCGGCGTTCGCCACCAACGAGGGCTACAGTCTGAAGCCGGATTCGCATGTGCCGTTCCATGGCTACTACTTCCACATGCTCACTCGGCAAGGCAGTAACGCGCCCGGCGGCGCAAAGGACTACCTCGTCAATGGAAAGATGACCGGCGGCTTCGCCTTCGTCGCCTATCCGGCTGAGTACCGCAATTCCGGCGTGATGACATTCATCATCAACCAAGACGGCGTGCTCCTACAGAAGGATTTGGGGGATGCTACAACACAGACAGCAGCCGCTATGACCGAGTTCAATCCCGATTCGAGTTGGACCCAGACAGCGCAGCAATAGCTGGTTTCGTTCTGCGTGCGATTGCCAGGATAAGTCTTTCTGAGAGCGAGTCGGTTGAATCGGCGGTGGGGACACGCGTAACGCGAACGTACTGATTCTGAAGAAGCCTGCGTCGATTCTCTACTGATCAAACAGTTGTTGCAGAATGGAAACTTGAATCTGAGCCTAGGAGGAAATGATGATTAAGCGTTCGTTTCTTTGGCTTGTGGTGCCCGTGCTGTGTGTCACCTTGCTTCTGGGGTTCATGCTGCTTCGTCCTAACCGCGTTAACGCTCAGCCCGCGCAGCAATATCCGATCCTGGATAAGGTCGCCGCCAAGGTCATAGCGAAATACCAGAATTCGACCTGCGAGCAGCTGTATCAGTCTAAGGCTCAAAAGGCCCAGCCCACGCCCGAGGAAGTAAAGGTCGTGCAATTTCTGCACAGCGATCCGCAGATGAAGTCATATTTCATCAACAAAGTCGCGCCCCCCATCGCCAATAAAATGTTCGACTGCGGGCTGATTCCCTGAGAATCGAAGGCCCGCTGTACGTCGGGCTCGCTCGTAGCTCCCGATTAGTCAGGTGGTCGCGTAACCGGAAACCAGGAAAATCCACTTTACCGGCAGGGGCGTTAATCAGGCCCTTGGTGAACGCCATTCGAGCGGCGTAATCATGGCCATTCAACTGAGTTCGCATAATCCGGTTGGCGTGCTTTTCTATCTGTATGCGGGAAACCGCGCTCGCGTACCGACCAAGTGATCGGCTCAAAGCGCGATTGTGACGGGGCTTTCATTCGTCACTCGCCGACCATTTTTTCTGACGTGGTGTATTCGACTCCGCCGAAATACCTGGCGACGAAATTGTAGATCAGACACATCATGAGCCCCAAAATGTACGCACCGAGACCATAGATGAATGGTGAGAGAAACAGCCATATCGGCGAAACCGCGCTTGTAATAGGCGTCGAACGGGTCAATAGCCCAATCATCCCCAGCAGAAGTAAGGGCGAGGCTAGTACGGCGTGGACAGCGCCGACTACCTTCGCGGTCTGTCCAATCGAAATTCTCGAGATTTGTATTTTCATATCAGGCAGTCTCCTGAATGCCCCTATTACCGAATGCGGTTAGCGATCGCTTGAGAGACATACCATTTTTCTTAGCGCAATAAATACTAAGAACTTCGCTTTGAAAACTACGGAAGGCGGCCAAAGGAATTTTCGCCCAGAGCAAGGAGTGTCTGCGAAAAGTGAGACGCTTCCGGGCTCAGTGAACGATTCGTCGTGCGGGCTCAAAGGGTCGGCGCAACACCATCCAGTGAGCTGATTCGGCAATGCTTCCGCGGGAAATCCGTCCTTTTGGCCATACTCGCCCAAAACCTAGCCAGGGCAACGTTCCGGCTGGTGTACCCCGGCAAGCGAGTTTGGCTCTTGTTTTCGATGGCAGGCGGGTTGTAGCTTAGTGTTTCATCGACCCATTGAGATCGCCGCGTTACTCAGGACTTAGCATTGGACCGCGTCACAGAAGCAAGGTTGGCTTTCCTGGACTTGACTGCGGCTCCGTTCTTATACTATTTTAGTCTAGGCCTAGACAGCTACAGGCTGGCCGGGAGTTACTTGCGTGGAAAAATCCGCAAAGCGAGACCTTTTTCCGGGTGCTTTGGAGATGATGATTCTCCAGAGCCTCAGACGGCGCCCGTCGCACGGCTACGCGCTGGTGCTGCACATCAAACAAACCTCGCATGATTTGTTGCAGATCGAAGAAGGGTCGCTGTATCCGGCTCTGCAGCGGCTGCTGAAGGAAGGATTAGTGAAGGCTGAGTGGGGCGTCTCCGCTACCAACCGCCGCATTCGGATTTATCGATTGACGGCGGCAGGCGCAAAACACCTGGAACTTCAGGTGTCGAGCTTTGAGCGCATGTTCGAAGGGATCACACGCGTTTTAGCCCGAGGTGAAGCATGACTTGGCTAAGGCAACTATTTTCGCGGCGACGAATTTACAACGAACTGTCCGAAGAGATTCGGGAGCACCTCGAAGAGAAGGCCGAGGAGCTGGTGGCGGCCGGGATGTCGAGAGAAGAAGCGGCCCACGTAGCGCGGAAGGAATTCGGCAACGTGAGTTTGGCGGAAGAGAACGGGCGGGAGGTTTGGCGGTGGCTATCGCTCGAAAACTTTTTGGGCGATGTGCGCTACGGGCTACGGATGCTGCGGCGAAATCCGGTGTTCACGGCGGTCGGGATGTTGACGATTGCGATCGGAATTGGCGCTAACGCGGCGGTGTTCAGCGTGGTGGACAACGTGCTGCTGAAACCGCTGAACTATCCGAGTTCGCAGGAATTGGTAGCGCTGCACCAGATCGCTCCGGGCGCGGCGGGGCTGACCGATTTTGAGAATGGCCTGCTGCTCTCGCCTTCCATGTATTTTACGTACGCGGAGCAAAACCGGACCTTTCAAGCGTTGGGTGTATGGGTGGCCGACACGGCGAATATCACCGGCCTGGACGAGCCGGAACAGGTGCGCGCGATTGACGTGAGCGATGGCGTGCTGCAAAGCCTTGCGGTGGCCCCGGCAGTTGGGCGTTGGCTTTCACCGGCGGACCAGCTTGCGCACGGTCCGGAAAGGGTGATGTTGAGCTATGGATATTGGCAGCGGCGATTCGGAGGAGATCGCGCGGTAGTGGGACGAAATATTTTGGTGGATTCCCGGCCTCGGGAAATCATCGGCGTGATGCCGCAGGACTTTCGTTTCCTCGATGCCGATTTCGATCTGATCGTGCCGACGGCGTTCGATCGTGCGAAGGTGATTCTGGCGGGCTTCGGCTATCACGGAATCGCGCGGCTCAGGCCCGGCGTTACGATTGCGGAAGCCAATGCCGACATGTCGCGCATGGTGCCGATCTGGATGGACTCCTGGTCCAACGGACCGGGATCCAACGCGCATTTCTACGAGGTCTGGAAAATCACGCCGGCGATTCGCCCGCTGAAACAAGAAGTGCTCGGCAACGTGAGCGCGACGCTGTGGATGGTGATGGGCACTATCGGCCTGGTGATGTTGATGGCCTGCGCCAACGTGACCAATCTGATGCTGGTGCGGGTGGAGTCTCGCCAGCAGGAGCTGGCGGTCCGTGCGGCGCTGGGCGCGGGCGGAGCGCGCATCGTGCGCGGTCTGCTGGTGGAAAGCGTGCTGCTGGGGCTGATGGGCGGAGCGCTTAGTCTCGTTTTGGCGTATGCCGGCGTGCGTTTTCTGGTGGCGATGGGTCCTGCGAACCTGCCGCGGCTGAGCGAAATTTCGATCGATCCCGCGACGCTGGGATTTGCTTTGCTGCTTTCGGTGCTTTCCGGCCTGTTCTTTGGATTGGTTCCGGCGCTGAAATGCAGCCGGCAAGGAACTGCGCTGGGCCTGCAGAGCGCGGGACGAACCATCAGCGTGAGCCGCGAACGGCATCGCGCGCGTAACTTGCTTGTCGTGGGCCAGATGGCGATGGCCGCGGTGCTGGTGGTCAGCGCGGGCTTGATGATTCGCACGTTTGCGGCCTTGCGCACCGTCGATCCGGGGTTCACCGACGCGCCGCATCTGCAGCTGATGCGCATCGCGATTCCGGATTCGCTGGTGGCCGAACCCGAACGCGTTACGCGAATGCAGAACCAAATTGCCGACAACCTGAAAGCGATTCCCGGCGTCACATCCGTGGGCTTCATCAGCGCAATGCCGATGGAAGGATTCGACTCCGACTGGGATGGGATCGATGCCGAGGACAAACCCCATTCCGACGGCGAAACTCCGCCGCTACGAATGTATAAGCACGTTTCGCCGGGATTTCTGGCCACCGCGGGAACGCGACTCATCGCCGGCCGCGAACTGACCTGGACCGAAGTGTACGAGCCGCGGCCGGTGGTGATGATCTCCGAAAATCTGGCGCGCGAGATTTGGGGCACGCCGTCCGCGGCCATAGGCAAGCGACTGCGCGAACTTCCGAGCATGCCGTGGAGTGAGGTGGTCGGCGTGGTCCAGGACGTCCGCGAAAAAGGCGTGCAGGAAAAGGCGCCCGAAATTGTGTACTGGCCGCCATTGCTGGCCAATTTTCATGGGACTCCCGTTCCTTACGTCTGGCGGACGATGACCTTCGCCATACGCAGCCAGCGGGCCGGCACACAAAGTTTTCTCAACGACCTGCGCCAGGCCGTATGGTCCGCGAATTCGAATTTACCGCTGGCGTCGGTGCGCACGATGCAGGACGTCTACGACAAATCCATGATGCGAACTTCGTTCACGCTGGTGATGTTGGGCATCGCCGGCGCCATGGCGCTGGCCTTGGGGATGATTGGAATTTATGGCGTGGTTTCTTACAGCGTCTCGCAACGCACCCGCGAAATTGGAATTCGCGTGGCGCTCGGGGCCCCGGCGGGAAACGTCCTGCAGATGATTCTGGTGCAAAGCGCCAGAATGATTTTCGCGGGCGTTGGAATTGGCGTCGCGGCGGCTTTGGGTTTGACGGAGTTGATGAGGAGCTTGCTGTTTGGCGTGTCGCCGCGCGATCCGCTTACGTTTGCGGCCGTGGCGGCCCTGCTGGTCGTGGTTGCGCTGCTGGCATCGTACATTCCTGCGCGCCGTGCGATGCTGATTGACCCGATCGTGGCGTTGCGCCACGAATGATTGTCTTCGTTTCATTCGCATCAATTCAGGTGTAAACGCGAAAAGTCTTTCTAAGGTCCCCAGAAGGCCGTTGGGACATTCTGGCTTGATAAGTCCCGGTTTGTCGCGCTACCGTCCATTTGAAGCAATACTTCACTTTACCGATGAGCGCGTTTATCAGGACGGGGCTTTTCGTTTTGTGGTCACCCACTCGAACACCTCATAGATACTGTATGTTGTGACAATTGCGGTGGTATCGTCGGCTTGGCTACGATGGCGTGTTTTCCCGAGTCAGATTCCTTGGCGGGTCATGCGAGTTCGCATCGTTGTGGTATCACTACTTTCGTTTCTGGCTCTGGGTGCGCAGCTCTCCGCGCAGGACCTGGCACCTCGCGCCTACGTAATCACGGCAGTCCATTCCAACGCAGTTACGCTGACCTGGTCCTTCTATGACGGCGGCCTGAACTTCAACGGAACGATACCGGTCACCAACGCCACCGGTACCTACTACGTATCGATCCTCAGCTACTACCACTCAATGAATTTCTTTAGCCGCTCGGCAAACATCACGGCGTCTCTCCCTTACGGAGTGGGAACTTTTCAGGGTGATGTCTCCGATCAATCCAGATCGGTATACCGTTCGGGCTTGCTGGATTCCAGCTTTCGCTTCTCCGTGAACCTGATGGGCGGCCCGGCGATGCAACCGAAGGAATATGTCAAGTGGAAGCAAAAAAGGCTGTTGGGACTGAGTCTGAAGGTCGTTGCGCCTACTGGACAATACAGCGGTACGAAACTAATCAACTGGGGCAGCAATCGGTGGGCATTCAAACCGGAAGTTGGGTATTCCGAGCGCTGGGGCCATTGGGTGCTCGATGGCTATGCTGGAGTCTGGTTCTACACCACAAACTCGGCGTCTTATGCTGGCCCGGTCACCAAACCACAGAATGAAGCACCGATCGGCGCGCTGGAGGGGCATCTCAGCTACGACGTGAGGTCGCGCCTCTGGGTGTCACTGGACGCGAACTTCTGGTGGGGCGGCATTACTAGTTTGAGCGGCATACAGAACCTGGCGACCAAGCAGACCGGTTCGCGCATCGGAGGCACGGCCTCGTTCCCGATCAGCAAGCACCAATCAATCAAAGTCAGCTATAGCAATGGCACATATATTATCTTCGGCGGAAACTATCAGAACGTCTCGGTAGCTTGGCAATATTCCTGGTTGGGCCGGCCGAATTGAGTGGCCGGGCCGGCTGAACAACTCTTAATCCGCTCACCAACCAATTCGAATAGGGCGAGCCCTTCGCGTAACATCAACGGTTGTAGATCTGCGGTTCGCACCCGCACGGGCCTACCATCCCTTTCAAATCAGCGCCGGCTAGAGTGGGAGATACCTGCCTGCAGTCTCGGCCTCAGCGCGCACGATAGTCTCGCAAAAGCGCTTAACGCACCCTACGGACTGGCCGCTTCGCTACATGAATCAGGGCGCGCAAGGCCGCATTTACGGCTCGCTCATCAGGGAAATACTTAGCCACGTCCGGCGAGAGCAGCACGAGGTTCGTTCCGCGCTTATAGCGGGCCGCATACTTACCACGAACGCTGCCCTTAAGCTTTGCTAGATCGTACTCTCGACGCAGTTCGTCACGCCGAGCTCGTCTCTCAATTGTCTTCTTCATAATATTTTCGCTCGCGTTGTGTCGCCTTACGGGCGTTGATGATCCTCACACTTTCGATGCGGTCGGTATGCGCAACGATCAAGACTCGCCCCGCGCTCGACATTCCGACGGTGATAAACCGTTGCTCAGCCGCGGAATGATCGGGGTCGTGATAGGTTGTCGCCAAGGGATCGCCAAAGACGGTCGCCGCTTCGTGGAATGAAACCCTGTGCTTTCTGCGACTTTTCTATCTTTACCCGGGTCCCATTCAAAATTCACCATTTCATCTTAACGCGGCACAGGCGACGCAGCAACAACCCCCAAGCCGCATGTGGTTGCTGACACTAAACAGGCCTACCATCCCACTCTTTTGAACTCCTGGCGCGTGCGTCGTTACGCGAAGTCCAGCTCCACCTCATCCACGTAGCACCAGCCCCATGTTTCGCCCGGCTCGATCGATTTCATAATCGGGTGTTTGCTGGAATGGAAATGCTTGGTGGCATGTTTATTCTTGGATGAATCGCAGCAGCCCACGTGGCCACACTCCAGGCACAATCGCAGGTGAACCCAGGTGTCGCCCATCTTCAGACATTCCTCGCAGCCCTTCGTGTGCGGCTTCACTGGGCGCACTTGGTTGAGGTGCGTACATTCTGCCATGCCCATGCCTCCTTCAAATATTGGCCAGCAACGAGCCGACCGTGAGCCTTAAGATCCGGCCGTCGCTGCTTTGGCGTTATCCGCGCGCACCAGCGGCACGTCCACCAGATGCTCGGCCAGGAACCACACCTGCAACTCATTCGTGCGGAGCACCTGGCTCACCAGCAGATCGTTTGTGCCGTCGTCTCCTGCTTCAGACGCTTGCTTGGCCACGGTACGGACTTCCTTCAAGATGATTTCGTGAGCTTCCAGCAAGCGGGAGATCTGAACAGGAGCTTCTTCGCGGCCGCGCGGCGGACGAGGAATGAAAGTGGTCTCAGCCACGTCGTGCGCCATCGCGATGCTGATGCCGCCCAGTAGTTGTATGCGCTCCGCGATAGCGTCCACCAACTCGGATTGCTCCTCAAAATGTTTGTCGAAGAGCAAATGCAACTGGTAGAAGGTGTGTCCCGCCACCTGCCAGTGATGCTTTTTGTACATGTCGCGCAAAGTCATGGTATCCGCGATGATCTGATTTAGCAGTTCCACGCTGGTAGCGCATACTTGCTGATCCAGGGCGATCGGCAATTTGGCAATTTTGCCGTAGGGCTGAATTTCGCTGGCGTGTTGGTGCAGAATCGGCCGGGCGCGCTCCGTCCCCGCCGCGTTTTGGATGGCCGTCGGATTCTTCTGATTCGTCTTGTTCTTCATTTTCAATTCTCCTCTATGTTCGATGATCACAGATGACAAGCTTTAGTTGCCCAGGGAAACCCGGTGCTGGAAATTTCGATTGAAGCAGCGCGCTGCGCCCTACCCCAGAGCGTTGTGCAAAAACGCCAGGGTCCGCTTCCACGCATCCGCGGCCGCTTCCGGACGATAGCCCGTCGTGTTGTTCGGGTTCTCGAACGCGTGGCCCGCGCCCGGATAAATTTTCACGTCAATGCGCCGATTCAGCCCTCTCATGGTTTTTTCAAATGCCTGAACGTCCGCGGGCGTAATGCCCTTATCATCCGCGCCGAAATTCCCCAGGACGGGCGCGATAATCTGCTGGATGTCATTCGGATCGGTGGGCAGCGAGCCGTAATTCACCACGCACGCGGCCAGGCGCGGTTGATGGATCGCCAGTTGCAGCGAAAGTCCGCCGCCCATGCACCAGCCAATCGAGCCGATGCGGCCGGGCTTCACATCTTTGCGCGTTGACAAGTATTGGAAGGCCGCCTCCATGTCACGGATCGCGCGATCCTGCGGCAAGCCGCGCATCAATTCGTGCGCGTCAGAAGGGTCCGCCGCGCTCTTGCCGCGGTACAGATCTACAGCCAGAGCAACGTAGCCCTGCTCCGCCAGCTTTTCAGTCTCTTCCTTCACCCAATCGTTCAATCCCCACCATTCGTGGATAACGATCAATCCGGGGTACGTGCCCGGTTTCTCCGGCACCGCAAGGAACCCGCCCACCGTTTCTTTGCCGCTGGGGAATTCCACCGTCTGCGTTTTCGGTGTTTGCGCGCGGACCGCCAGCGCCGCGGCAATCAAGCCGAAAGCCGCAATCGTAGCAACGAGCTTAGCGGAACGATTCATCCTGAGGTGCCTCCCGTATGAGCATGCGGCCTATTGTAAGCCTGTGCGCGGGTCCGCGCCATCTGCCAGCGAGCTGCTGCCAATCTCCTCTCGCGCCGAGACGCGCAAGCGAAACTCTGAACTCGCTCGTGCCATCGCGGGGGACTACGGCGCTATGCGCTCTACCTGAACGGCCGTCCCGTACGCCAGCACTTCGGTGACGCCTTGCATCACCTCAGTGGCGTCGTAACGCATCCCGATCACCGCGTTCGCACCGTGCTGGCTGGCATGCTCCATCATTAATTCCAGCGACTCCTCGCGCGTCTTCTCGCACATTTCCTCGAACAAAGTAATGTTTCCGCCCACCAGAGTTTCCAGCGAAGCGCCAATCGTGCCCAGAATGCTCCGCGAGCGCACCGTGACGCCGCGCACCAGGCCGTAACACTTCACCACGCGATATCCTGGCAAATCGAATGTAGTCGTCACCATATTTGGATTCACGCTGACGCCCATGGGTTCCTCTCTTTTCAATAATGATGTGGCGGCCGCAGCCCGCACGCCGGAGGATAACACAACGAAAATCGCCAAGCCGCGCCGCCGCAGCGTCCCACGGCAGCTAGGTGTATCGAAGCCAGCGGATCAGTTCGATCAGCGAGGGGCGCTTGCCGTACATCAGCACGCCCACGCGATAAATTTTCGCAGAGGCGTACATCACCGCCACAGTCGTCAGCGCCAGCAGCGCAAGCGAAAGCGCAATCTGCCACGCCGGCGGCATCTGCAGCGAAATCCGCAGCACCATCAGCACCGGCGCGAAGAACGGGATCTCCGAAAGAATCACGGCCGTGCGCGAAGCGGGATCGTTCAGAATCACGCCATAAATAATCATGCAGAAAACCAGCGGCGCCATCGCCAGCCATTGCAATTGTTGCGCGTCCTGTTCGTTCGAGCACGCCGAACCGATGGCGGCGAACATCGAGGAATACATGAAATATCCGCCGATGAAAAACACGATCGCGTAAATCACCAGCGAAACCGGTACATGCACTCCCGCGAGTGAGGAATTACGCGTCATCCCCCACGAAGCCAGCGCGCCGTAGGAAAAAAGCAGCGCCGTGGAAGTCATCCAGATCCCGAACTGCGTGAACGCCACAGCCGCCACGCCCAGGATTTTTCCCGCCAGCAGCTCGAAGGGCCGCACGGATGCAATCAGCACTTCCATCGTGCGCGTGGTCTTTTCCTCAATCACCGAGCGCATCGTAATGATTCCATACATCAGCAACGCCGTGTACAGCAGCACTACCAGAGCGATGGCGATCGCAATGCCCTGTCCCTTTTCCACCGATTCACCCGCGTCGCTCACCTTCAGGAGCTTCAGGTCCGTGCTTTTCAGCACGGTCTGTATATCGTCCAGGTGCACGCCGCGATGATCCAGCCGGCTGGAAATCACCGCTTGGTCCACCGCGCTCGATAACGGCCCCACCAGGCTGAAATTATCAGGATTGCGCATGTGCAGTTCGAACGCCTGGCTCAGGTCTTGCGGGATCAGCAGGTACGCGTCCAGCTTTTCGCTGTTGATGCGCGCGCGCAGATTCTGCTGCAGACCGTCAGGCGAATCCGGGTGCGACACGGTTTCTTCCACCGTGAATTGAGGCTGGCCGTCGGCCAGCTTGCCGTCCAGGCCGCGGACAATGGCCGGAGCGAGCGAGCCGGAATTATCGACAATCACAATGCGCAGGCTTTGCGTGGCAGTATGGCCCACCAAGAACACCACCAGCAAAATCGAGCCTATGCCGATCAGCGGCACGATGATTGTGCCAATGATGAAGCCCTTGGTCCGCACACGCGTCACGTATTCACGCTTGATGATCAGCAGAATTTTACGCATGCGTGGTCCTATGGATGAAGATTTCGCTCAGCGAAGGC
>Ga0209139_10000724_pt1 | contig 11787 bp, 10 predicted proteins | sample BogFormECP14_OM3_FD_188246 | JGI IMG/M metagenome (GOLD analysis project Ga0209139, IMG submission 188246) | Bog forest soil microbial communities from Calvert Island, British Columbia, Canada - ECP14_OM3 (SPAdes) (version 2) | ecosystem: Environmental > Aquatic > Freshwater > Wetlands > Bog ...
GTGTATTCGCACGAAAGCGAAAAAACCAAAAATTTGAAGCGGCGAAGCTCCCGCTTCTAGAAAGGAATAAACACATAAGTGTTTACATCAAGAAAGGCACGCCGATGCACGGCCCGTCGCTCTGTGAGACCTGCACGCGTGCTCACATCGTCCAGGGCTACCGCGAAAGCGAATCGTTCGCGCTCTGTCAGGCCACATACCCGCAGCTTCGCATCACCTTCGCGGTGCGCGAATGCTCCAGCTACGTGAACAAAGTCCGCAACACGCTCTATGAGATGGAGCGCATCGCCTGGACTCTCGCGCCGCGCGGCCCAAAACGTCAAGCCGGATTCGTCTCGCCCGGTGACTTGAAGGAAGACGAGCGGGATATCGAGCTCGTGCTGAACGACGAGGCGTAGCACGGACCACAAGCCAAACGTGAATGCAGCGTTGCGGAAATTGCAACCGAGGACGCGGTGTGTTCCCCGCCCCTCGATCCATAGGCAGATAATTTCCGCACCGCAGCTGCCGCACGCCAGGCTCGTGGTCCGTGAATCTACGTGCTACCGGCACGTGAGGCCGTCACGCGCTGCGCCAAATTGCAGTACAATCCCGATTTCCCGGCGCGCGGCACCCAGGAAAACGACATGCTCAGCAGCTCGCGATATTTTCTAGTGATCCTGGCGCTTGCCGCCGCAGCGGCTCAGCCCAACTACGCACAGGACAAAACGAAAGACCCGAAGATCGTCCTCGACCTGGAAAAGCCCTCGCCCGCCGATGAATCAAATGCGAAAAGCCCCGCCAGCCCCAACGACGCGTCGCGTCCCTCCACGGCTCGGCCTTTCGGCAAAGCTTGCAGTGCAGCCGGCGCGGCCAAAGACGGCTACCGCAATTTCGACAGCCCCTATTCCATCTCGGAACTGTTCGGCGCACCCATCGAGGTCATCACCATCCGTCGCCTCGGCCCCGGCCAGGAAAAACCCGGCCGCGAAGAACTCCGCAAGCGCATCACCGCCGTGCTGAATGCACAAACCACCGAAGTATCCCGCTACCAGGACTGGGATGAGTGGGTCCCGCAAGGCCTGGTCGTCACCATCCAATTTTACGATCGCACCAAATCCGTCCTCGAAGAATCCGGCGGCCACGTCTGCTTCTCCGATTACGCCGGCACAGTCTGGTGGCTAAGAATCCCCGCCATCGCGCCAAAACCGCAGCCCTGAAACTAAAACACCGCCAGTTTCACGTGCAGAAATTTCTTTGGGTCCTTGCGGAAATCCCCAATCAGCAATCGCAGATCCCCACTCATCGCCGTAAGGTTGTCGTAAAGATCCGGATCCGTGAACAATTTCCCCGCTGTCCCCTGATTAGAATTCAGCTTCGCCGAAGCATCACGCACCTGCGCCGAAGCATCGCGCAAATTATTGTAAAGCGCCTCGTCCGTAGCGAATTTCCCCAGCGATCCCTTGCCCGCTCGCACGTCGCTCAACACCGCATTGCCATTATCCAGAAATCCCTTCGCGCTGTTGTAAACCGCCGGATCGTAAATCAGCTTTCCCGCAGTGCCTTTTTGATCTTTCACCGCGCCGATCACATCGTTCACGTTGTCCACCGTCGCGTTCACCTTCGTATAAAGCTCATCCGACGTCAGGAATTTCCCCGCCGTCCCGTTCCCGGCCTGAATCGAGCCGGCCATCGCATTCAACCGCGCCACCGTAGCGTTGACGTTGTCATAGAGTGCCGGATCCTTGATTAACTTCCCCACCGTACCCTTGCCTTCCTTCACCTGGTCAATAATTCCGCGCATCTCGCCAGCCACCGAGTTCAACGTGTCCAGCAAATCAGTCCCACGCTCCACCATCTCCGTCATCGCCACGGCCGGCGCGGCGGGTATGGTGCTGTTTGGTCTCATGGGCGAGCCGCTCAATCCGCGCTTGATGGTCACGTAACGGTCCCCCAGTAATCCTTCGGTCACCAGGCTCGCCGTCGAATCCGTCCGCACATCCTCCTTAAATTTGTCGTCAATGCGCAAAATCAACTGAATGCTCTGCGTGCGATCCGCGGGCTTCGGATTTAGCGTGATTTTCTCCACGTTGCCGATGGAAACGCCGTCCAGCCGCACCGGTGCACCCGCAGCCACGCCTTCCACCTCCGGCAAGTAGGTATAGAGCCGATACTTCGGCCCCAACATTCCCGCGCCGGTAATATAGAAAATGGCCACGCCAATAACGAACAGCCCCACCAGCACGAAAAGTCCCACGCGCAGCTCCGTCCACGTTATTTGCTTGCGTTGCGCCATGACCTTGCCTCCTCAGTGATTGCGTCCGTGAATGTGAAAGTCGCTCTTATTCCGCCGAAGCCAGAAACTTTTTCAGGTAATCGTCTTTGGTGCGCAACAATTCGTCGGCGCGCCCTTCAAAATAAATTTTGCCGTCGCGCAACACCAGCACATTGGTCGGCCGCGCCTCGTTTTGATCCGCGCCATTCGCAGCGTCTTGCTCACGCTCGGCCAGCGACCGCCCGGGGCCAGCCTTCCCATTCCCCGCAAGCGATACCACGTGCCCGCTGCCCGGATCGAACCGGAAATTCGCCAATCCGAATGCGTCCTGCACGCGATGCGTCGCCAGCAGCGCCGTCACGTCCTGCGAATCGCGCCCGCGCAAAATCAAAGTGATGATCGTCTGCGATGTCACCGGATCCAGCCCTGCCGTCGGCGAATCGTACAGCACCACCGGCGGGCGGTCCACCAGCGCGCGCGCAATCGAAACCCGCCGCCGCATTCCACCGGACAATTCCGCGGGAAATTTCTCCAGCGCATCTTCCATCTCGACAAAGCGCAGTGCCTCGCGCACCTGCTTCTCAATTTCCGTTTCGTCCACCGCTTCCTCGCGCAAACGGAACGACACGTTGTCGGAGACCGTCATGGAATCAAACAGCGCGCCTTCCTGAAATACAAACCCGATGCGCCGCCGAAAATTCAGCAGCTCGCGTTCCGGCATCTGGCTCACGTCGTGGCCCATTACCAGCACCTGCCCCGCATCCGGTTGAATCAATCCCGCCGCCAGCTTCATGATCAAGGTCTTGCCCGTGCCAGTTTCGCCCAGCAGCACTTTCGTTTCGCCGTGCGCCACGTCGAAAGAAATTCCAGCCAGGACTTCGCGATCCTCGAAACCCAGGTGAATGTCGCGCAGCGAGATCAGCGCCTCGCCCGGCACGCTATGTATTTCCTGCTGCGCCCGTTCGCGCAAGGGCGCGCGCAGCGTGTTCGCAATATTTCGGGATGAGTCGAGCGGCGGAACGTCGCGCGTCATGCCGACGATTATAGATGGAAACCCGTGGATTTCAGCGGGGAGTTCCGCGCAAGTTCAAGCGCGAGACTCGACGGCATCACTGGAACAGATACAGCAGCAACCGCGACAAGAAGAAATCCGCCACCAGCGCGCACACCGAGGAAATCACAACCGCAGTCGTAGTAGCCCGCCCCACTCCCTGCGTTCCACCGCGCACCCGCAATCCGCAGTAACATCCTACCGTCGCGATGATCAACCCGAACACGATTGGCTTCGTTAGGCCCTGCACCACATCGCCAATGTCCAGCGAATTAATCGCGCGCGTCCAGAATTGCACTGCTCCCAATCGCAATGTGGTGTACGCAACCAGAAATCCGCCGCACAGCCCAACGAAATCAAAAACCACAGTAAGCAGCGGCACCATCAGCACCGTCGCGATCACCCGCGGCATCATCAACTTGCGAATCGGGTCGGTGCCCAGCGCGCGCATCGCGTCCACCTGTTCGGTCACCACCATCGAACCAAGCTCCGACGCCATGCCCGACGCGTTGCGCCCCGATACCAGCAGCGCCGTAACCGCCGGCCCCAGTTCCCGAACCAGCGCCAGCGACACCGCATCCCCCGTTAGCGCCGTTTCACCGAACCGCTGGAATTGCGCCGCCGTCTGCAGCACCAGCACGCCGCCAATCGAAAGCCCCGCAACAATAATGATCGGCAGCGAGCCCACCCCGATAATGTCCATCTGCTCCATCGCGTCGAACCAGTAGTACGGTGGGGAGAACATGCAGCGCAACGCCTGCACCGTCAGCAGCGTGTAATCTTGCACAGCCGCAACTTGGCGCTTGGCTACTTCGGCGAGAACCGAGGGGAGTGATGGGGTGGCGCTGGATTCGGGCATTTTGGGCGACGCGTGGCGGGCGGAATGCGCCGCTTGCGCCGAGTCCCCGGAAGCCTAACGGCTCATCCGCGCCGCGTCAAGCGAACATCCGCGGAAGAATTAGTTAATCGCGCCGGAACTTCGATGCGCCGTCGCACTACTCCCCGCTAGCGAGCGATCCCGACACTCGCATCGCGACCGAGCTTTCATTCGGCCAAATTTGCGAGCCTAGACCATCTTGGAGTGCGGTGGCTTGCCACCGCCTTTCCGAGCCGAAGCTTGCTTCGGCGGCTGCTCCGCACCGCACACCATCCGAGCGGAAATTTCTCCCTGACTCCAAATCTGCTCGCACTCAACTTAGTACACACCGTACGTGCGCCGCGACTTTACGCGCGTGGAAGCCTCCGGTAGAATCTGTCATTCGTGCCTGCACGCGAGGTCCGACCTAATCATGCTGCGCTTCGTCACCGCCGGTGAATCTCACGGACAGGCTCTGATCGCCTGGGTCTCCGGACTCCCCGCAGGCGTGCGCGTGGACCTCGACTTCATCCAGCGCGAACTCCACCGCCGCCAACTAGGCTACGGCCGCGGCGGACGCCAGAAAATCGAAAAAGATTCCGCCGACATCCTGGCCGGCGTGCGCCACGGAAAAACCATCGGCGCCCCCATCGCCATCCGCATCGAAAACCGCGACTGGAAAAATTGGGAGAAAACGCTGCCGGTAGAAAACGTGGAAGACAGCGAAGGCGCGGACAATAGCGACCCCAAAAGCGCCCAGCGCCAGCTCACCGCCCCGCGCCCGGGACATGCCGACCTAGCCGGCGCGCTGAAATTTAATTTCCACGACGCCCGCTACGTCCTCGAACGCGCCTCCGCCCGCGAAACCGCCGCTCGCGTCGCCGCCGGCGCCTTCGCAAAATTATTGCTGCGCGAATTCGCCGCCGAAGTCCTCAGCCACTCCGTCGCCGTCGGCCACGCCCATCTCGAACGCCCCGCCACCTGGGAAGAAATCGCCAAGGTATGCGAAAATCTGGAATCCCCGCTGCGCTGCGTGGACACCGCCACCGAATCCAAAATGATCGCCGAAGTTGACCACGTCCTGCGCGCTGGAGATTCCGTCGGCGGCATCTTCGAAGTGGTTGCCCGCGGAATTCCGCCGGGCCTCGGCAGTCACGCGCAGTGGGACGAAAAACTCGACGCCCGCATCGCCCGCGCCGTCATGTCCATTCAAGCCGTGAAAGCAGTAGAATTCGGCACCGGCGTCGCAAACGCCGGAAGCTACGGTTCCGAAGTGCAGGACGAAATCATCTACAACGCCACAAAAAAACGCTTCGACCGCACCTCCAATCGCGCCGGCGGCCTGGAAGGCGGCATCACCAATGGCAGCGACGTAGTAGTCCGCGGCTATCTGAAACCAATTTCCACGCTGCGCCGTCCGCTGCTAACCGCCGATCTGAATTCGAAAGAACCCGTAAAAGCAGCCTATGAACGCTCCGACGTCTGCGTAGTTCCAGCCGGCGGCGTAGCAGGCGAAGCAATGGTCGCCATGGAATTGGCCAACGCATTCCTGGAAAAATTCGGCGGCGACTCGATCACCGAAACCCGCCGCAATTTCGACGGCTACCAAAAGCAGCTGGACGAGTTTTAGTGACGAGTGATAAGTGACGAGTGACAAGTAACAAGCGATGACTGGCACCGCACGTGAATTTGGGCGCCCTGTATAGGAACTGACTAAAGATGATTCATCCGATCGTGAAATTCGGCGACCCGGTCCTTGAAACCCCGGGTAAGCGCGTGGAAAAATTCGACGAGGACTTCCAAAAGCTCGTCGCCGACATGTTCGAATCCATGTACGCCGCGAACGGCGTCGGACTCGCTGCGCCGCAAATCGGTGTCGGTCTGCGCCTCACCGTCATTGACGTCTCCAACGGCAAAATTCCCGAAGCGAAAATGGTCCTCGCCAATCCCGAAATTATTTACGCCGAAGGCCAGCAGCGCGAAGAGGAAGGCTGTCTCTCGCTCCCCGGTTTTCGCGGCTACGTTGAACGCCCGCAGTACGTCACCGTCCGCGCGCAAGACGCCGCCGGCGCCCAGTTCGAACGCCGCGGCGAAGGCCTGCTCGCCCGCGCCTTCTGCCACGAAATCGATCACCTCAACGGCGTGCTCTTCATCACCCACCTCAGCATGCTCAAGCGCGACCTCATCAAACGCAAAATCCGCAAGCTGAAAAAAGCCGGCGAGTGGTAGGACGCCCGTGCCGCCGCTAAAACTTATTTTCTGCGGCACTCCTGCGTTCGCCCTGCCTACGCTGCGCGAATTACTGGCGCATCCGGAATTTAAAGTCGAAGCCGTCGTCACCCAACCCGATCGCCCGCGCGGCCGCGGTAAAGAACTCGCCAGCTCCCCAGTAAAAGACGCCGCAACAGCCGCCGGCATCCCCGTGTATCAACCGCAAAAAATCCGCGCCGAAGAATCCTACGAATTTTTCCGCGCCGCCGCGCCCGACATAGTCGTCATCATCGCCTACGGCCAAATAATCCCCGCGCGTCTGATTGCCATCCCCCGCCTGGGTTGGATCAACCTGCACGGCTCCCTCCTCCCAAAATTCCGCGGCGCCGCCCCCATCCACTGGGCCATCGCCAACGGCGAAACGCGCACCGGCCTAACCACCATGCAGATTGACGCCGGTCTGGACACCGGCCCCATGCTGCTAAAGCACGAAACTGAAATCGCACCAGACGAAACCGCGCCGCAACTCTACGCCCGCCTCGCGGAAGCCGGCGCCCCACTAATGTCCGAAACGCTCCGCGCACTAGACCGCGGAACGATCACGCCAACTCCACAAAATAATTCGCAAGCAACTCTGGCGCCCCCGCTAAAAAAAGAAGACGGCCGCATCAACTGGTCGTCCCCCGCCCAAACAATCTACAACCGCATCCGCGGATTTCAACCCTGGCCCGGCGCATTCACCACGTTCCGCGGGAAGCAGTGCGCCATCTGGGCCAAGCCCGCGCCAGAGCCGTCGGTCGTATCCGAATCGTCCGTAGGGGCGGGTCCCGCAGCCGCGGGACTCGCCCCCGCCACAATCAACGTGAGTGCCAGCGAAATAAACGTCGCGTGCGGCGACGAAACCACTCTCCGCCTGGAATTCGCACAACTCGAAGGCCGCAACAAAATCTCCGCCCGCGAGTTCGCAAATGGCGCCCGCGTGCAACCCGGCGAACGATTCGGATCGTGATCAGCCCCGCCAGAAAAATCGCCTGCAATGTATTGCACCGCGTCGAAGCCGAGGGCGCCTACGCCAGCGACCTGCTGCACACCGAACTGAGCGCGCGCATAAAACCAGAAGACGCCGCCCTCGCGACTGAAATAACCATGGGCGTCCTCCGTTGGCGTCGCCTGCTGGATTTTCTGATTGACCAGCATCTGAAGAAGCCAGTCGCAAAGCTGGATCTGCCGGTAGCCATCGCACTGAGAATCGGACTCTACCAATTGCGATTTCTGCAACGCATTCCGCCCAGCGCCGCCGTAAACGAATCCGTCGAGCTAGTAAAAATCGCGCGCAAAACCTCCGCCGCAACACTCGTGAACGCCGTCCTCCGCCGCGCCGCGAACGAAGCGCGCGTGCCCGCCGAAAAATTCGTGCCGCAAGCCACCCCGCTCGTGGAGCGGCTCAGCATTCTACATTCGCATCCCACCTGGCTAGTCGAGCGCTGGCTTAAGCGCTTAGGCGAGCAGCAAACCATCGCACTTCTCGAGGCAAACAATCGCGCCCCGCGCCTAACCTGCGCACTGCACGACCTAAAGCGCCAAGAGGAAATCTTCGCCGCGCTAAAGCACGCCGGCCTCCGCATCGAACCCGGAAATATCCTGCAATCCGCCTTTGCCGTAAGCGGTGGCAGTCCCACGCGCACCGAATCCTTCCGCTCCGGCGCAATTTCCATTCAGGATGAAGCTTCGCAAACCGTCCCGCTGCTGCTCGACGTGCAAACATCCGACCGCGTCCTCGATCTCTGCGCCGCCCCAGGAGGAAAAACTCCTCCCCTCGTGCGTGCTGCAGGCACAAACGGCTTCATCATCGCCACCGATCGCCACGCGCACCGCCTCCGCGCCATGCGCGAACAATTCAAACGTCTGCAACTAACGCGCGTACGCCTGGTCGAACTCGACGCAGCCCACCCGCTCCCGTTCGGCGTCGAATTCAATCGCATCCTGGTGGACGCCCCCTGTTCCGGCACCGGCACCCTCGCCCGCCATCCCGAAATTCGTTGGCGCCTCCAACCGGAGCAGCTCAAAGAATTTCACGCCCTGCAAATCTCACTACTAAGATCCGCGCTCAACCAACTAGCCCCACGAGGCCGTCTGGTTTATTCCACCTGCTCGATGGAACCAGAAGAAAACGAACAAGTAGTCGAAGAAGCTCTGCGCGGCACCAGCCGCTTCCGTCGCAACGCGTCAAACGACTTCGCGCACGGTAACCTGAAAGATCAACTCGTCCCAGCCGTCGCACCGGAATCTCTCTTCGACAGCCACGGCTATTTCCGCACCACGCCCGGCCCACTCGAAACAGACGGCTTCTTCGCGGCCATCATCACCAAATGCTGAAGCCTCCCAAGCAGCAGAGTTACAGCTCGCCGGAAAATGAACAGAGGCCGAGTTTTTGACTTTGTAGCGGCCAGCTTCAGCTGGGCGCCTTTGACTTTGCGGTTGTAGCGGCGCACTTTAGTGCGCCATCCGTGGCGCGGCTATCATCGATCGCGGGACGGGACGGAACCGCCGCCAAGAACGCCTCGCGCTTTTTTCCGCAATCTGGGGGTTTACCGCGAGAGCGCGAGCCACGAGGCAACGAAGTTTCGCTCCAGCCACTCGTGCTAGTCTCATAACACGTCGCTCAACGCAAAAGCGACTGAGGCAAACAGATGACCTTCCGCGAACGGCTAGAATGGATTTTCCGCATGGCATTACTAGCCTTCATCCTCATGTCCGTCGCCTTCCTCAGCGCGCTCACCGCCATGCGCTTCGCCATTCAAGGCCGCGAAGTCGCCATGCCAGACGTCGTCGGAAAAAAGGCTGTCGAAGCGCAGCAAATCATGCAAGGTCGTGGCGTCGCCTTCAAAGTCGAAGACCGCATGTTCAGTCCCCTGCCCGTGGATACAGTCGTGCGCCAGACTCCTCCACCAGGAATGAAAGTAAAAATCGGCCAGTACGGGCATGTGGTCATCAGCCTCGGCCCCAAGCAAGCCACCATCCCCATCCTCACCGACCACACCATTCGCGCCGCGCGCATCGAACTGCTGCGCTCCGGAATGCAAGTCGGCGAAATTTCTCAGGTTTACGATTCCACCGCTGAAAATGAAGCGGTCCTGCAGCAGGATCCCGCGCCGGGAACGTCAGACGTCACCAGTCCGCACGTGGATCTTCTCGTTTCGCTCGGCCCGCGTCCCACGGCGTACGTCATGCCCGAACTGGTCGGCTTCTCGCTCGCGGAAGCGGAATCGAAATTCACCGGCTCGGGCCTGAAAGTCTCCAAGCTCACCTTCGCGCCAGTTCCCGGCGGCCTGCACGGCACCGTCATCGGTCAAACTCCGTCACGCGGCGCGCGCCTCGACGCCACCACCACGATCGAACTGCAGCTCGCAGAGTAGTCCACGAACGCCGCTCCCATTCTCTCCGCGACGCCACTACGGACAGTGTGAGAGCTCGGGGATCTTTATACGTCCAGGTTTTAGCGTCTGCGTAAGAACTCGGGAATCTTTGTAGGTCATGGCGTTAGAGTTTGCGTGGGAACTCGGAAATCTTTGTAGGTCGTGGCTTTAGCCACGACATAAACCCAGCAAACGTCGAGCGGCTTCAGCCGCTGAAGTACCCGGTTTCTTGCGCAGGGTGCTCCCACACTTACTGAGCCTCTGACGACGCACAACGCGCCAAATCCGCAAACATCGAACCGCCTATGCTAGAATTTCCAAGGAATCATGCCCTACGCCAAAATTGAAATCGCTCCCTCCATCTTGGCCGCGAACTTCGCCAAACTCGGCGAAGAAGTCCGCATCGTCGAAGAAGCCGGCGCGGACATCATTCACGTGGACATCATGGACGGCCACTTCGTCCCCAACCTTTCCCTTGGAATTCCCGTCGTAGCCTCACTCCGCAAGGCAACCCGCCTGCCCCTTGATGTGCATCTCATGATCCAGCAGCCCGAAGAGTACATCGAGGACTTCATTCGTGCAGGAGCCAGCCGCGTTCTGGTGCACCAGGAAGCTACGGCGCACCTCGACCGGGCCCTCGCGATGATCCGCGAACTCGGCGCAGAAGCCGGTGCAGTCATCAATCCGGCCACGCCGGTAGCGATGCTCAGCGAAGTGCTCGATAAGGTGGACACGGTATTGGTCATGACGGTCAACCCGGGATTTGGCGGCCAGAAATTCATCCCCAATTCCTACGAGAAAATTCGCCAGCTCTATCAGCTGCGGGCGCGTTATAATGCCAGCTTCCGGATTGAAGTGGATGGGGGCGTTGATCCTGGAAACACGGCCGAGCTGGCGCAGGCCGGAGCGAACACGTTCGTAGCGGGGACTTCGATTTTCCACACGGCTGATCCAGCGGCTGCAACGCGCCAGTTAAAAAAACTCGCGACCCAGGCTTTGAGCCAGAGGGCATAAAAACCTTGCGAACGTCTGACTGGAATAATCCGATGGCAGCAAAAAAACTCAAGAATTATCGCAACGCGGCATTGCTGATCCTTGCGCTCGGCGTCGCGCTCATCGTATGTCCCGGCGCCAAGGCGCAAGTGCCCACTCCTCAGACCGGCGGCAGCGGCGAAAACGCGCCTCCTCCCACGCCCACCGCGGCGGACAAAGCGAAACCCGCGCCCAAACCCAAAGCCAAGGCCGCCAACCAAACCACCGCGAACAAGAAAAAGAACGCCCAGAAGAAGTCCACCATTGATGTCAACACTTCAGCGGAACCGGACAAGGTCCTCTACGATCGCGCCCAAGCTGACCTCAAAGCTGGCCGCTTCATCGAAGGCCGCCTCGCCCTGCAAACCCTCATCAACACCTATCCAGACAGCGAATACCTCGCCAAAGCCAAGCTCGCCGTCGCCGATTCCTACTACAAAGAAGGCGGCACCACCAACCTCACCCAGTCCATCCAGGAATACAACGATTTCCGCACCTTCTTCCCCTTTCTCGATGAAGCCGCGTACGCCCAGATGCAGATCGGCATGGCGCACTATAAGATGATGGAGAAATCCGACCGCGATAACACCCAAGACGAAGCCGCCGAAGACGCCTTCCAGGCGTTCCTGCTCTCCTATCCGCAAAGCCCGCTGGTCCCCAAAGCCGAGCAATATTTGCGTGACGTTCAGGAAGTCCTCGCCGACGGCGATTACAAAATCGCTTACTTCTACTATGCCAAGGCCGATTTCCGCGCCTCTGCCGCCCGCCTTGTCGAAGTCACCGATCGTTATCCGCTCTACAGCCAGAATGACAACGCACTATGGATGCTCGGAAATATCTACGAGCGCGCCAAACAAGTTTCCAAGAACGAGGACGACAAGAATCATTGGAGCGATCTCGCCAGCCGCTGCTACGACCGCATCGTGCGCGATTATCCCCTCTCCAAAGACGCTCCCGGCGCCAAAGC